>Ga0207936_1000015_pt1 | contig 47325 bp, 46 predicted proteins | sample LakMenEpi19Nov10_FD_150715 | JGI IMG/M metagenome (GOLD analysis project Ga0207936, IMG submission 150715) | Freshwater microbial communities from Lake Mendota, WI - 19NOV2010 deep hole epilimnion (SPAdes) | ecosystem: Environmental > Aquatic > Freshwater > Lake > Epilimnion/Euphotic zone ... | reverse complement strand
TGCTACCGTCTTGAGCGCACAGTGCACAGATAAGAGAGTTAACACCATTACGCCCGCCCTGTTTAAGAAGTATAAAACTGCAAAAGCTTATGCAGGAGCAGATATTCATCAGCTCGAAGAACTGGTGTTTCAAACTGGTTTTTATCGTGCAAAAGCCAGGCATATAAAAGGAATTGGCATCAAATTAACCGAAGAATTTAATGGTCAAGTTCCTAGCACTCTTGAAGAGTTAATTACATTGCCAGGAGTTGGTCGCAAAACTGCAAATGTAGTTTTAGGTCATGCTTTTGATATTCCTGGAATAACCGTTGATACGCACTTTGGTCGACTCTCTCGTCGCTTTGGTTGGACTAAAGAAATGGATCCAGTAAAAGTAGAAAGAATTGTTGGCGAGCTCATTCCGCAAAAAGAATGGACAAACTTGTCACAGCGAATGATTTGGCATGGCCGTCGAATCTGTCATTCCCGCAAACCTGCTTGTGGTGCATGCCCAGTAGCAAAAATCTGCCCTAGCGTTGGTATTGGCGAGATGGATGTTGCAAAAGCAAAGTTGTTAGTAAAGACAGATAAGGATTTCCGATGAAACGATTAGCTATGGCAGTTGCAGTGTTACTGCTCGCTGGATGCTCATCGCCTTCAGAGAAAATAGCAGGGGAAGTAGTTTCTTGTGAAAGTATTTTGAGTAGCGCAACAGAAAATTCAATTATGTTGGATTGTCTAGATGGCACTGACGGTGCATCAATTAATGGGATTAAGGGCCCAGCCATTATTAATGTGTGGGGATCGTGGTGTGGTCCATGCAAAGAAGAAATGCCAATCCTGCGCTCTTTCTATGAAAAAGCCCAAGACAATTTAGCTCTTATTGGTGTGGATGTTGAAGAAGCTTCCATTGAAGATGGCCGTAAGTTTGTTAAAAACAATGGAATTACCTGGCCAAATCTTTATGACGCAGATGGAGAATCACGCGCTTACTTTGGAATGGGAGTTCCAGTGACCTGGTTTATTGCCGCCGATGGAAGCGTGGCCTATAAACACATTGGTGTAATAAAGAGCGAAAAAGAGTTAATTTCTATGACATCAAAGTATTTGGGCGTGAAGCTTTAATCCTCAGATTTTGCGCTTTGTAGGCCTGCAGAAATCAACTTCATAACATTTGGATCAGCCAAGGTTGTGGCATCTCCTACTGCTCGATCCTCAGCCACATCCTTTAAAAGTCTGCGCATGATTTTGCCACTTCGCGTCTTTGGAAGCTCGTTCACAATTAAAATCTGACGAGGCTTAGCGATTGCACCGATTTGTTTAGCAACGTGATCACGTAAGGCTTTATTGAGTTCATCGCCATTGGCGTGCTCAATACCTCCACGCAAAATCACAAAGGCCACAATGCCCTGACCCGTCATTGCATCTGCAGCACCCACCACAGCAGCTTCAGCAACTGATTCATGGGAAACCAAAGCAGATTCCACTTCAGTGGTTGAAATACGGTGACCAGAAACATTCATAACATCATCGACTCGGCCCAATAACCAGATTGCACCCTCATCATCTAGCTTTGCGCCATCGCCTGCAAAGTAAATGCCATCAAAGCGTGACCAATATGTTTCCTTATATCTGGCATCCTCGCCCCAAATACCACGAAGCATCGATGGCCAAGGTTGATCAAGAATTAAATAGCCACCGCGACCATTACCCACTGCAACAGCGTTGTCATCAACAACTTTTGCGCTAATTCCTGGAATTGCATTCATTGCAGAACCTGGCTTAGTTGCAGTTACTCCTGGCAGTGGTGAAATCATGATTGCACCAGTTTCAGTTTGCCACCATGTGTCAACAATTGGACAACGGTTTCCACCAATTACTTCGCGATACCACATCCATGCTTCAGGGTTAATTGGTTCACCGACAGAACCTAATAAGCGAAGTGATGAAAGATTATGTGCTTGTGGGAATTCATCTCCCCACTTCATCCATGTGCGAATAAGAGTTGGTGCTGTATACAAAATAGTGACGCCATATTTTGCGATTAATTCAAAGATGCGTCCTTTGTGAGGTGTATCCGGAGTTCCTTCATACATCACCTGTGTTGCACCGTTAATAAGTGGGCCATAAACAATGTATGAATGACCGGTAATCCAACCAACATCTGCTGTGCACCAATAAACATCAGTCTCAGGTTTGATATCAAAGACCATTTTGTGGGTGTAGGCGACCTGAGTTAAGTAGCCACCAGTGGTGTGAAAAATACCCTTGGGCTTAGCGGTGGTGCCCGATGTATACAAAATAAAGAGTGGGTGCTCAGAATCAAAGCTTTCTGCCACATGTTCACTTGATTGGCGGGCAACAATCTCATGCCACCAGATATCGCGATCAGTCCAAGCAGTTTCTTGCTTGGTGCGCTGAACTACTAAAACCTTTTCAACATTGTGTTGACCTTTAAGTGCTTCATCCACGGCAGGCTTTAATGCAAACGCTGCACCTTTTCTAAATCCTCCATCTGCTGTGATAACTAACTTTGCATCAGCATCTTGAATGCGTGATAGCAAAGCATCAGCAGAGAATCCACCAAATACAACTGAGTGCGGCGCACCAATTCGTGCACATGCCAACATCGCAACTGCTGCTTCAGGAATCATTGGCATGTAAATAGCAACGCGATCTCCAGCTTTAATTCCAAGTTCAATGAGTGCGTTGGCAGTTTTCTTTACTTCAGTAAGCAACTCTGCGTATGTAATAGTTCTAGTGTCACCAGGTTCGCCTTCAAAATGAAAAGCAACGCGGCTTCCGCGTCCTTGGCTCACATGTCGATCAAGTGCGTTAACAGAGGCATTTAACTTGCCACCGATAAACCATTTGGCATAGGGAGATTGCCAATCCAACGTTTTATTCCATGGTGAATCCCATTGCAAAGATTTCGCTTGTTCATCCCAAAAAGCCAGACGATCTATTTCTGCACGTGCATATTCATCAGGCTTCGCATTTGCAGATGCAGCAAAGTTTGCAGTTGGAGGAAAGTGGCGATCCTCGCTCAATAAGTTTTCTAAGGACTCATGCTCTTGGCTCATAACAAGTGAGATTACCCGCCAGAGCCAGTTATCAACAGAGTTTTTACTGGGGTAGTTCTCACACATGCGGGGCGCCCAGAATGCCAAACGCGAAAGGAGGTCTCACACATGGGAATAACGTCAATCTTCTTATTGATATTTAAGTTCTTCGGCAATGCCACATTGGTCTCAGCCCTGTTCCGTTTTGTCGGCTCGATCTTTAAGACATATGTCTAGCTAGCACTGTGAATAAAGCCCCTGGTCCACCCGAACCAGGGGCTTTTTCGCGCCTCTTTTGTGGGATTCGGGCCAAAGTGAGAGGATTGGCCGTAAGCCTCTAGACGGTTCAAAGTTGCACTCGCTTTTAGGGATTACACCAAGTAACTAGGAGTCATTGTGCCAATAGCAACCCCAGAAATTTATGCAGATATGTTGGATCGCGCCAAGAAAGGCGCCTTTGCATACCCAGCAATTAACGTTTCATCATCACAAACACTCATCGCTGCTATTCGTGGTTTCGCCGAAGCAGAATCAGATGGAATCATTCAATTTTCTTGGGGCGGGGCTGAATACGCTTCAGGTTCAACAGTTAAGAACATGGTTGATGGCGCAGTTGGCCTAGCTGAGTTCGCACATGTTGTTGCAAAGAACTACAAAGTAAACATTGGTATTCACACAGATCACTGCCCAGCAGAAAAGCTAGATGGCTTCATGCGTCCGCTTCTTGCATTCGGTGCAGATCGTATTAAGTCAGGCAAGGCTCCACTCTTTAATTCACACATGTGGGATGGCTCTGCAGTTGATATGAAAGAAAACATGCGGATCGCAAAGGAAATGTTGACGATGTCTGTTGCAGCAAAGACGATCCTTGAAATTGAAATCGGTGTTGTTGGCGGAGAAGAAGATGGCATTGAAGCAAAGCATGATGCCAAGCTCTACTCAACTCCTGAAGATGCACTACTAACTGTTGAAACTCTTGGAACAGATGCCAATGCGCGCTACTTAGTAGCTGCAACATTTGGAAACGTTCACGGCGTATACAAGCCAGGAAACGTTGTTCTGCAACCAAAGATCTTGGCAACGTTGCAAGAGGCAGTATCAAAGAAGTTAGGCCTTGCCGCTGGAAGTAAGCCAATGGACTTGGTTTTCCATGGTGGTTCTGGCTCACTTCTTTCAGAGATCCGGGAATCCCTTGATTACGGTGTAATTAAGATGAATGTTGATACAGACACTCAATACGCATTTACACGCCCAGTTGTTGATCACATGCTTAAGAACTACGACGGTGTGTTAAAGATTGATGGCGAAGTTGGTAACAAGAAGGCTTATGACCCACGTGCGTGGGGTAAGGCTGCTGAAGCTGGCATGGCTGCTCGTGTTGCACGTGCATGTGAAGATCTACGTTCAACAGGAACTTCATCACTTAAGTAATTACCCTACGTAATCGGAGAGGCTTTACCAATGCCAGCACTTGTTTTGCTTGGAGCTCAATGGGGCGACGAAGGCAAGGGTAAAGCTACCGATTTACTGGGAGATCGCGTTGATTATGTAGTTCGCTATCAAGGCGGAAACAACGCAGGTCACACAGTTGTTATCGGCGATCAAAAGTACGCACTTCACTTATTACCTTCAGGAATTCTTTCACCTAACGTAATTCCAGTTATTGGTAACGGTGTGGTTATTGATCCGGGTGTATTACTTCAAGAGATTGCTGGATTAACAGAGCGCGGTATTGATTGCAGTAAGTTGTTGATTTCAACGAATGCGCACCTGATTACTCCTTATCACCGCACAATCGACAAGGTATCTGAGCGCTTCTTAGGTAAATCAAAGATTGGAACAACTGGTCGCGGAATTGGACCGGCATATGCCGACAAGATCAACCGCATTGGTATTCGCGTTCAAGATCTCTTTGATCCATCAATCTTGCGTCAAAAGATTGAAAGTGCCTTGCGCGATAAGAACCAGGTTCTGATTAAAGTTTTCAACCGTAAAAACATTGAAGTAGATGAGGTTCTTGAAGAGTATTTGGCATATGCCGAGATTCTTCGCCCTTATGTTGCCGATACTGTTTTGATTCTCAATGAGGCGTTGGCTGCTGGAAAGCGCGTGCTTTTAGAGGGTTCACAGGGCACTTTGCTTGATGTTGACCACGGCACATATCCATTCGTGACTTCAAGTAATCCAACTGCAGGCGGTGCATGTACTGGCTCTGGAATTGGACCAACAAAGATTGATCGCGTCATTGGAATTATTAAGGCCTACACAACTCGTGTTGGTAGCGGACCTTTCCCGACAGAACTCTTTGATGAAGATGGTGAAGCACTTCGCCGTATCGGCGGTGAAGTTGGTGTTACTACCGGCCGTGCGCGTCGTTGTGGTTGGTTTGATGCACCGATTGCACGTTATGCAGTGCGCGTTAATGGTTTAACAGATTTCTTCTTAACTAAGTTAGATGTTTTAACTGGTTGGGAAAAGATTCCTGTTTGTGTTGCTTATGAAATCGATGGAAAGCGCGTGGAAGAACTTCCGGCCTCACAAACTGATTTCCACCATGCAAAACCAATTTATGAATACATGCCAGGTTGGAGCGAAGATATTACTGGTGCACGCAAACTCAGTGATCTTCCACAAGCTGCGCAGAACTACATCGCCTTCTTAGAGAAAATCTCGGGAGCACCGATGAGTGCAATCGGAGTAGGTCCCGGGCGCGATGAAACAATTGTCGTAAAGGATTTCATCTAAGAATGAAAATCCTCCTAGTCGGAAGCGGCGGTCGCGAACACGCCTTAGGACTAGGACTACACGCAGATCCAGAGTGCACTGAACTACATGTTGCACCAGGTAATCCAGGTATTGCCCAGTTTGCAACATGTCATCCCTTAGCAATAACGGATAACCAAGCAATTCTAGATTTGGCACAAAAACTTGATGCTGAGTTAGTTGTCATTGGCCCAGAAGTTCCTTTAGTAAATGGGGCCGCAGATCTTTTGCGGGCCGCTGGAATATCGGTCTTTGGACCATCTAAAGCTGCGGCTCAATTAGAGGGCTCGAAAAACTTTGCAAAAGAAGTAATGGCAGATGCTGGTGTGCCAACTGCACATAGTTTTACCTGCACAACACAAGCAGAGATTGAAAAAGCACTTGATGCTTTTGGTGCGCCATATGTAGTTAAAGACGATGGCTTAGCTGCAGGTAAGGGCGTTGTTGTCACGCGCAATCGCCAAGAAGCGCTAGATCATGCACTGGCGTGCAAGCGAGTAGTTATTGAAGAGTTTCTAGATGGCCCAGAAGTTTCACTCTTTGGAATTAGTGATGGAAAAACAATTATTCCAATGCAACCGGCACAAGATTTTAAACGCGCACTCAATGGTGATCAGGGACCAAATACAGGTGGGATGGGTGCTTACTCACCATTGCCTTGGGCGCCATCAGATATTATTGAAGATACATATGTAAAAGTTTTAGCTCCCATGATTGCTGAAATGGCAGCACGTGGCACACCTTTTGTTGGTTTGCTCTATGCAGGTCTTGCATTAACTGATCACGGAACACGAGTGATTGAATTCAATGCACGCTTTGGTGATCCTGAAACTCAAGTATTAATTCCACTTTTAAAAACTCCTTTGGCACAACTTCTCTATAAAGCAGCAACAAGAAATCTAGAGGGCGTTACTTTGCAGTGGAGTGATGAATCTGCCGTGAGCGTTGTGTTAGCTAGTGATGGTTATCCATCAGCACCTCAACTAGGTGGAGTAATTGGGGAGTTCCCAACAATCGAAAAAGTTTCAATCTTTCATGCAGGAACTGCCAGTAGCGATAAAGGCTTAGTGTCTAGCGGGGGACGAGTGGTAACTGTGACCGGGATAGGCAGTGATTTAACTGAAGCTCGCGACCGTGCTTATCGAGCAATTAGCCACATCTCACTTGATGGATCCTTCTATCGCACCGATATCGCGCTCAATGCGTCGGTGGCAGAGAAGGGCAATTAAATGAAGGATAATTCGGGTGTGAGCCTTCTCGCTAACCGTTATGCATCAGCTGCGATGCGTGAAATTTTTGCACCTGAAGCAAAAATCATCGCGGAAAGAAAGCTCTGGATAGCAGTAATGCGTGCGCAATCAACTCTGGGCCATTCAATCTCCAAGGATGTAATTACAGATTACGAGAAGGTAATTACACAGGTGGATCTCGCCTCCATTGATGCCCGTGAAAAGAAAACTCGTCATGATGTTAAAGCTCGCATCGAAGAGTTCAACGCGCTAGCTGGCCACGAAGCTATCCATGCAGGCATGACTAGCCGCGATTTAACTGAGAACATTGAAGCGTTACAAATTCGAAATGGTCTTGATGTTGTCCATGACAAAGTTGTCACAGTTCTTGCTCGACTTGCAGAGCGCGCAACGCAGTATGCAGATCAGCCTGTTGCAGGACGCTCACATAATGTTCCAGCTCAAATCACAACTCTTGGAAAAAGATTTGCTTCAGCTGGCGAAGAATTACTCTTTGCATACGAGCGCTTAACTACTTTGCAGGATCGCTATCCAATGCGCGGCATTAAGGGTCCTGTCGGAACTGCGCAAGATTCAATTGATTTGCTTGGATCAACAGATGCTCATGCGAAATTAGAAGACACAATTGCAAAAGAGCTTGGCTTTAATCGTGTACTGGATTCAACTGGTCAGATTTATCCACGTTCTTTTGATTACGATGTTGTTACAACTCTTGTTCAACTAGCTTCTTCTCCCTCATCTCTTGCCACATCCATTCGCCTTATGGCAGGTGCTGAACTTGTCACTGAAGGCTTTAAGGCCGGCCAAGTGGGTAGCAGCGCAATGCCACACAAGATGAACACACGCTCATGTGAGCGAGTTAATGGTTTAGCAGTTGTGCTTCGCGGATATGCATCAATGGTTAGCGAACTAGCTGGGGATCAATGGAATGAAGGCGATGTTTCTTGTTCTGTGGTTCGCCGTGTAGCAATGCCTGATGCTTTCTATGCAATAGATGGTCTGCTGGAAACAATGCTGACGGTTCTAGATGAGTTCGGCGCATTCCCTGCAGTAATTGCTGCTGAATTAGAGCGTTATTTACCGTTCTTGGCTACAACAAAGATTTTGATGGCTGCCGTTAAGGCCGGAGTAGGGCGCGAAGTTGCCCACGAAGTTATTAAAGAACATGCAGTTAAAGCAGCACTGGGAATGCGCGAAGGAAAGAAAAACTCACTTCTAGATGATTTAGCTGCAGATAATCGTTTACCACTTGATCGTGCGGCTCTGGATGTGTTGATAAGCACCCCACTTGAATTTACTGGCGAAGCTCGCCAACAAGTTGCTCGAGTTGTTAATCGCATTGGCGCGATTACTTCCGCGCACCCTGCCGCAGTGCAGTACAAGCCCGGCTCTATTAGGTGAGCGGCTTCGGCATAGCTGGCCCACCGCCAGCGCCTTCAATACCTGGGTGGACACATCTGCGCACCGGAAAAGTCCGTGACTTATATACAAATGATTTAGGAAATATTTTACTTGTTGCATCAGATCGCATCTCTGCTTACGACTGGGTAATGCCAACCGAGATTCCGGGTAAAGGCGCAGTGTTAACGCAGTTATCTTTATTTTGGTTTGACTTACTCGAAGATATTGTTCCAAACCATATAGTTTCAACTGATGTGCCTGAAGAAGTTGAAGATCGAGCAATCATTGTTCAACCACTTGAAATGTTTGCAATCGAGTGCGTTGCACGCGGTTATCTAACAGGCAGCGGTTGGAGTGAATACAAAGAAAATAGTGCGGTCTGTGGAAACAAATTACCTGCAGGACTACTTGATGGATCAGAGCTTCCAGCAAGCATTTTTACACCGGCCACAAAAGCCGATCTTGGTGATCACGATATAAACATTGATTTTGATTCAGCATCAAAGATAGTTGGTGCAAAGGATGCGGCTGAGCTTCGCGATTTAACTTTAAAGCTCTATGACGTTGCAGCAGATTTTGCGAAAAGCCGAGGAATCATTTTGGCTGACACTAAATTTGAATTCGGCCGAAATGCTGCCGGGGCAATTACCTTGGGCGATGAGGCTCTTACCCCTGATTCTTCTAGGTTTTGGGATCAATCCACATGGGCGCCCGGGGGCACACGGCCCTCATTTGATAAGCAGTTTTTACGTGACTACCTCGTAGCCAGTGGATGGGATAGAAATAGCCCACCCCCTGAACTGCCAGCAGAGATCGTAGAAAAAACTGCAGGTCGTTATGAAGAAGCGTTTTATCGTTTAACTGGCAGCAAGTTCTAACTAAGGGAGAATATGACAATGGCAAAGATCGTGGTAGATGTGATGTTGAAGCCAGAGATTCTTGACCCACAAGGTAACGCTGTTGCATCAGCTCTGCCTCGCCTTGGATTCTCCTTTGCTAAATCAGTGCGCCAAGGAAAGCGATTTGAAATAGAAGTTGAAGGTGAGCCAACGGCTGCACAATTAGCTGAAGTTGAAAAAGCTGCAGAAGTTTTGCTTTCGAATCCAGTGATTGAAAACTTTGTTGTGAGAGTTGAGAAGTAATGCGCATTGGAGTTGTAACTTTTCCGGGCACTCTCGATGATCGAGATGCTGCTCGCGCAGTAGTTGCCGGAGGATCAGAGGCGGTATCGCTTTGGCATGCCGATGCAGATCTAAAAAGTGTTGATGCTGTGATTTTGCCAGGTGGATTTTCATATGGTGACTATCTGCGTTGTGGTGCTATTTCTCGCTTTGCACCAGTAATGCAGTTAGTTATTGAAGCTGCAGGTAAAGGAATGCCCGTTCTAGGTATTTGTAATGGTTTCCAAGTTCTCTGTGAATCACATTTGCTGCCAGGAGCTCTTACTCGAAACTCAGATCTTCACTTCCTCTGCAGAGACCAAGAGATTGAAATGGTTAATAACACAACCCCATGGACTTCTTCCTATAAAGCAGGAGAAAAGATTGTTATCCCGCTAAAGAACGGAGAAGGATCTTTTCAGTGTGATGATAAAACCCTTGCTGAACTAGAAGGTGAAGGAAGGGTCATTGCTAGATATGTGGGCCAAAACCCTAACGGGTCAAGGAATTTGATCGCTGGAATAACCAATGCACGGGGCAATGTGGTGGGCCTTATGCCTCACCCAGAGCATGCAATTGATGAGTTAACAGGCCCATCGGCCCAAGGCCTTGGCTTCTTTACTTCCATTCTTCAAGCGATGGTGAAGTAAATGGCCTTAGATACAGTTGCTATTGCCCAATCAAGCCCGGATAACGTTCAACCATTTGCTGAGCTTGGATTGAAAGCTGATGAATATGCGCGCATTAAAGAAATCTTAGGTCGCCGCCCTACTTCATCTGAGTTAGCGATGTATTCCGTGATGTGGTCAGAACATTGTTCTTATAAATCATCAAAAGTGCACTTAAAGCAGTTTGGAGAAAAAGCACCAAAATCTGATGCGTTGCTAGTGGGCATTGGAGAAAATGCAGGTGTTGTAGATGTTGGTCAAGGCTATGCAGTAACTTTCAAAATTGAATCACATAATCATCCTTCTTTCATTGAACCGTATCAAGGCGCAGCAACTGGTATTGGCGGAATCGTAAGAGACATCTTGACAATGGGCGCACGTCCAATTGCAGTTATGGATCCATTGCGATTTGGTCCAGCCGATGCACCAGACACACGACGAGTTTTACCTGGCATCGTTGCCGGTGTTGGTGGATATGGAAACTGTTTAGGTCTTCCTAATATTGGTGGCGAAGTTGTTTTTGATGAAACATATATTGGTAACCCATTGGTTAATGCACTCTGTGTTGGAGTAATGAAGCACAGTGATATTAAGTTAGCTAAAGCTGCTGGTGCTGGAAATCTTGTAGTTCTCTATGGGGCTAAAACTGGCGGAGATGGAATTGGCGGTGTATCAGTTCTTGCCTCAGAAACTTTTGGTGCTGGTGGTTCTACCAAGCGTCCAAGTGTTCAAGTAGGAGATCCATTCGTTGAGAAGGTTCTTATTGAGTGTTCTTTGGAAATCTTTGCTGAAGATCTAGTTATTGGTATCCAAGACCTTGGCGGAGCAGGCTTATCGTGTGCAACGAGTGAGTTGGCATCAGGGGGCAGCGGGGGTATGAAAGTAGCCCTAGACAAGGTTCCTTTGCGTGATCCATCACTTTCTCCTGAAGAGATTTTGATGTCAGAGTCACAAGAGCGCATGTGTGCAATTGTTGAACCAAGCAAGATTGCACGATTCCTAGAGATTTGTAAGAAATGGGATGTAACAGTCACAGTCATTGGCGAAGTAACTAATGGTGATCGATTAGAGATTACATGGAATGGTGAAGTAATCGTTAATGTTCCACCACGCACTGTGGCCCATGAAGGCCCTGTATATAACCGCCCACTTGCACAACCTGCATATATCGATCAAGTGAATTCACAAAAAGTAAATGTTCCAATGCCAAGTGGTGCTTCTGAAATTAAAGCAGCAGTTCTCAAACTTGCAGGTGCACCGAACTTGGCTGACAAATCCTGGGTAACCGCTCAATATGATAAGTATGTTCAGGGCAACACCATTCAAGCCCAACCAGATGATTCTGGAATGGTTCGCCTTGATGAAAAAACACATTTAGGTGTTGCAATCTCAACAGATGCAAATGCTAACTGGTCGTATTTAAATCCCTATCAAGGTGCAAAGTTAGCCTTAGCTGAAGCAGCGAGAAACATTGCAACTGCTGGTGCTAGACCACTAGCTGTTACTAACTGTCTTAACTTCGGTTCTCCTGAAGATCCAGGTGTGATGTGGCAGTTTGCCGAATCTGTGCGTGGTTTAGCTGATGGTTGTTTAGAGATGGGCTTGCCTGTTACAGGCGGAAACGTTTCTTTCTATAACCAAACAGGTGCAGTTGCTATCTTGCCAACACCTGTTATTGGCGTGCTGGGTGTAATTCAAGATGTTCGCAAGCGAACACCGATGAGCTATAAAATAAGTGGACTTGAACTATTTTTATTAGGAGAAACTCAAGAAGATCTAGCGGGAAGTGAATGGGCTTTCTTGCATGGACAGCGCGTTGGACAATCTCCAGATGCTGATTTAGCCCGTGAAATGCGCCTTATTGAGCTATTACTAGAGGGCAATGCTTTCTTTAACGCTGCTCATGATTTAAGCCAGGGCGGACTATCAGCTGGATTAACTGAAATGGTTTTGCGCCATAACGTTGGAGCGACTATCTCTTTATCTAATCCAGCAATTGATCTTTTGAGTGAAACTCCAGGACGAGTTGTCGTGGCGATAGAAGCAAGTAAGGCTTCCCAATTACAAGCTCTAGCTACTAAGTACTCCATTGCAATCTCCAAGCTGGGTACTACTGGTGGAGATTCATTAACGATTAATGATGCTGTGATTTCATTAGATGAATTGCGCACAGTTCATACTTCTACATTCCCACGATTGTTTGGATAAGAAATATGCGCGATCAAGTGGTCCTAGAGGAAGTAAAGAGCACACTTGCACTCCTTACTGCCAAGGCACCTGGTCGCGCCATTGAAGTTCGGGTTCCACCCTATGCAGCCGTGCAATGTGGTGATGGACCAACACATACTCGTGGAACTCCGGCAAATGTTATTGAGATGAGCGCCCCAACATGGTTGGCGTTGGCTAAAGGTGAAATCCTTTGGGCAGATGCGCTAAATAATGGCGACATCATCGCTTCAGGGGTTCGAGCAGATCTTTCGGAGTATTTACCACTTAGGATTCAATCATGAGACGCCCGGATGGATTACTCAACCACAACGTCTTGGGTGAAGATAAAGGACCACAGGATGCATGTGGTGTTTTTGGTGTGTGGGCACCTGGAGAAGAAGTTGCAAAGTTAACTTTCTACGGTTTGTATGCCCTGCAACACCGCGGTACTGAGTCTGCGGGAATTGCAACAAGTGATGGAAGCAGAATTCTGGTTTATAAAGACATGGGATTGGTTTCACAAGTATTTACTGAAAGTGATTTAGCAACTCTTCCTGGTGATTTAGCCATTGGTCACTGCCGATACAGCACGACGGGATCGAGCACCTGGGTTAATGCCCAGCCAACACTGCGCCCAACTAAGTACGGCACACTGGCTTTAGCCCACAATGGAAACCTCACTAATACTGGCGATTTAGCTGAATTAGTACAAAAGCTTGAGCCAAGTAATGCTCGTGAAGGTGGAGCCACAACAGATACTGAAATTATGACTGCACTCATCTCATTGCAAAATGAGAAAAATGTTGAAGCCAGTGCAATGACAGTGCTTCCACAACTTGAAGGTGCTTTTTCTCTTGTCTTTATGGATGAACACACTTTGTATGCAGCCCGTGATCGCCATGGCGTTCGACCATTAGTACTGGGTAAGTTAGAAAATGGTTGGGTAGTCGCATCTGAATCAGCTGCCCTAGATATTGTTGGCGCAGCATTTGTTCGTGAGATTGAACCAGGTGAATTTGTTGCAATTGATGCTAATGGTGTTCGCTCAGAGCGCTGGGCTGTAGCTGAACCTAAAGGTTGTTTATTTGAATATGTATATCTAGCCAGACCTGACACAACAATTGCAGGTCAGGGAATTCATGCAACCCGTGTTCGCATTGGTGAACGTCTAGCAAAAGAAGCACCAGTTGAAGCAGATCTAGTAATCCCAGTTCCTGAATCAGGAACACCTGCTGCAATTGGTTATGCAAAAGGCTCAGGAATTCCATTTGGAATGGGCTTAGTTAAGAACTCATACGTTGGTCGAACATTTATTCAACCATCACAAACAATTCGCCAACTTGGTATTCGCTTGAAGCTCAACCCGCTTCGTGAAATTATTGAAGGCAAGCGCATCGTGGTTGTCGATGACTCGATTGTTCGTGGAAATACACAAAGAGCCATTGTTCGTATGTTGCGTGAAGCTGGGGCACGTGAGATTCACGTGCGAATCTCTTCGCCACCGGTTAAGTGGCCATGTTTCTATGGAATCGATTTTGCTACTCGCGCTGAATTAGTTGCAAGTGGATTAGAAGTAGAAGAGATTCGACGCTCTATTGGCGCAGATTCTCTGGGCTATGTCTCACTTGAAGGTCTTATTGAATCCACGCAGGTGGAGGAAAATAAGCTATGCGGGGCATGCTTTACGGGCCAATACCCCATCCGAATCCCTGCCGATATGTCTGAAGGCAAGATGCGCCTTGAAATCACAGAAGTGCATGGACATTAAATGAGCACATATAAAGATGCTGGTGTTGATATCGATGCAGGAGATCGCGCAGTTGAATTAATGAAAGCATCAATTGCCAAAGCATCACGCCCAGAAGTGATGGGTGGCATCGGCGGCTTTGCTGGGTTGTTTGATGCAAGTGCGTTGAAGAATATGAAGAAGCCTTTGCTTGCTACTTCAACTGATGGCGTTGGCACAAAGACTGAAATAGCACGTGCGATTGGTAAATACGACACCATTGGAGAAGATCTTGTTGCAATGGTTGTTGATGATTTAGTTGTTTGTGGAGCCGAACCATTATTTATGACCGACTACATTGCAGTTGGAAAAGTTATCCCAGAGCGAATTGCAGAGATAGTTTCAGGAATTGCACGTGGTTGCGAAAAAGCAGGAACAGCTTTAATTGGGGGAGAGACTGCCGAACATCCAGGTTTGCTCGCTGATGATGAGTTTGATGTCGCAGGTGCTGCAACGGGAGTTGTTGATGCAGATCTGCAGTTAGGAGCGCACTTAGTTCAAAAGGGTGATGTCTTGATTGCTATGCCATCAAGTGGTTTTCACGCTAATGGCTTCTCACTTGTTCGACATATTATTAAGACTGCCAAGCTCTCACTTGATGCCCACGTGAGTGAATACGGCAAAACTTCCGGAGAAGTATTTTTAACTCCCACTGAAATCTATGCCTTGGATTGTTTAGCGTTAATTAGATCAATGCAGGGAAAGCTGCGTGGGTTTTCACATATTACGGGCGGTGGAATTGCAGAAAATACTGCGCGCGTTATTCCAGATCACTTGAGTGCAATTTATGATCGCTCCACATGGTCAATTCCAGTTGAGATGGAGTACTTATCCAAAGTTGGTGGAGTGCCCCAGGCCGATATGGAGCGGACCTGGAACTGTGGCATTGGGATGAGCGCGATAGTGGCAGCTGATTCAGCCGACATAACCCTTCGTTCCCTGGCTGCTCGGGGAATGAAAGCATGGGTCGCAGGCGTTGTAGAGGAGCGGGTGGCTTCCAATCCACGCTCAACTTTGGAAGGCACCTACAGAGCGCGATAACCTACGCCTCTGAACAACACGTACTTAGTGAAGGAGCTCGCATATGGGTCGCGGCCGAGCCAAAGCAAAACAGACAAAAGTTGCACGTGATTTGAAATATAACTCACAAGATATGGATTTAGATCGTCTTGCGAAAGAACTTCATGGCGACGTTGAACCTTCACGTAATCGGGATGATGATGATCCCTTTGCTGAAGGCAATTACATTCCACGTGCGTGAGACCAACACCCTACGTAGCTTCACTTCGAGTTTACGAACCACTCTCAGCATTTGAACCTGCTGATCGTTTGCGTTGGCAATCAGTTGATATCAGCGAACAGAGTTATGTAAACGAAGAAGCCTTTGCTCTACATCGCACCGTAGTTCCTGAGCCACCAGCAGGACGACCTGACGGTGTTCACATTTTAGATATTGATGGCGAGCGATATGTGGCACCGTGGTCAACAGCAACTCGTTGTTGGGCAGCGCTAGATAATTTCAAAGATTCACTACCAAGTAGTGTTGTTCCATATTTTGTTTCACCTGCGATGGAAGATGTAATTACTGCAGGAGTGGATTTGTTAGAAGACAAAGTCCCACATATTTTAAATGAGACCTGGGTTATTCCACCACGTTGGTTCTTACTCTTTATGCCAGAGGAGCGAACTCGTGGCGAGAATAAGGAGGGACTATTCACTACAGCGTGCGCCACTATTGCAAATGCAAAAGCTCGAGCAGAAGTAGCACACACCACTGTTGTGAATGCTTTCGGTGAAGGTCCGGTTGAACAAGATCTAGAAAATCTACTTGCTTGGTTAGAAATGTTTCATCCAAAGTCATATGTAGAATTAGATTACGGCGGGCTTGCACAGTATTTAAATAAAGCGCTGCGAGATAATAATGAAGATGGATTAATGGCTGACACATCTATTGAAGATGTCTTGCAATCTCTCTCTGGCCTTGCAGCAGCCGATGGTTCATTGGCAGGTCAGGGATATGAGCGTTTGATGTCACGCTGGCGCAGGGTTCAAGCCCTTGAATCAGCCAATTAATTCATCTTTTTCATATTGCATCCCAAGGGCTTAATCGGAATACTTCACCACAATACGGAGCAATTCGGACACCGCATACTGGAATAGAAGGAGATGAACATGGCTCGTTTGCCTGATGCTGAAGTTCTATTAACTCCTAAAGAGGTAGCTGCCCGTTTTCACGTTAATCCAAAGACTGTGACCAGATGGGCAAAGGCAGGCAAGTTAACTGCGATCCGCACCCTAGGCGGACACCGTCGATACCGTGAATCTGAAGTTCTTGAGCGTCTGCGTGAGTACAAAGAGAGTTCAAGTTAACTAGTAAGGTTGCCTCATGAGCGAAAAAAATGATGACATGAAGGCAAGAATGCTTGCTGCCCTTGAAGCTAAGAAGAACAAACCAGGTGCACCAGGTACTCAGACACATGCTGAAACTGGATCAAAGATTCGCGGCGGACAACGCAGTGGAGGAGCTCCACAGGTTCAGCGCAAGGCCGGTCCGTCAGGCTCTGGCTCTGCTGGCTAAGTTGTAGTTCAACTTTTAAAACTATAACAAACCGCGACGCTTCAACAGCGGCTCGATCTTTGAATCTCGCCCGCGGAAATTACGGAACATCTGCATTGAATCAATAGATCCACCGCGGCCGAGCAAAGTATTTCTAAAGTGCTCACCGTTCTTGCGTTGTAAGCCACCGTTTTCTTTAAACCAATCCACGGTGTCAGCATCTAGTACCTCTGACCAGATATAGCCGTAGTAGCCAGCTGAATATCCACCAGCAAAGATGTGTGAGAAATAGGTGGAGCGGTAACGAGTTGGAACTGGCGCGAAATCAAGGCCATAGTCCTTAATTGCTTGGGCTTCAAAGGCCTCTACATCAGTGACTTTTGCTGCCTCTTCTGCAGTCAATGAGTGCCACGCTAAATCCAAGATAGCTGCAGCTAGATAACTTGTTGTTGCATGTCCTTCGTTAAAAGTCGATGCAGCATCTAGGTTATCGATCCACTCTTGTGGCAGTTTCTCGCCAGTTTCAAAGTGACGTGCATAGTTTTCAACAACCTCTGGCCACAAAATCCACATTTCATTGACTTGAGATGGGAATTCAACGAAGTCACGCTGAACACTTGTTCCTGATACACGTGGGTATTTCACTTGTGAAAGTAGCCCATGCAGAGCATGGCCGAACTCATGGAACAAAGTTGTTGTTTCAGAGAAAGTCAGCAATGTTGGCTTTCCAGCGGGAGGCTTTGGAATGTTGAGGTTATTAACCACCACAGGCAGTTGGTTAAAGAGGAAGTTCTGATCAACCAAATTATTCATCCATGCCCCACCACGCTTTGAATCACGGGTGTAGAAATCACCGATAAAGAGTCCGAGCTTTGAGCCATCTTCATTCAAGACTTCAAAGGCACGTGCTTCTGGATGGTAGGTAACTAGATCTGGACGCTCCTTAAATGAAATTCCAAAAAGTTTGTTGGCGGCAAAAAAGATTCCATTCTTTAATACTGATTCCAGTTCAAAGTATGGACGCATCTTGGTTGTATCAATGTTGTATTTTTCAAGACGAACTTGCTCGGTGTAGAAGCCCCAGTCCCAGCTTTCAATCTCAGTACCTGCAGATTTTTTGAGGTCTTGGGCTTCTGCTCCTGCATTTCTGACAGCAGCCGGTGCAATCTTTCGAAGCATGGCATGGACGTTGTCTGGATGCTCTGCAGTTTGCACGGCGATTACATGCTCTGCGTGTGTATTTTTACCAAATAGCTTTGCACGCTCTGCGCGTAACTTAACTACCTTCAGAATGACAGGCTTGTTGTCATTTTCGTTAGCGCGATTACCTTTTAGAAGAGAATCTTGCATAATTTTCTTTCGAAGGGCGCGATTAGTTAGAGAATCAAGGACTGGATTTCCAGAGAAATTCACCATACCGATAAGCCACTTACCTTCATGACCACGATCCTTGGCAGCAGCTGCAGCTGATTCGATTTCATTCTCACTCAAACCATCAAGCTCTTCGATAGTGTCAACTAAAACAGCTAAGTCATTGGTGTCAGCTAAAACATTTTTAGAAAACTGTGTTTCTAGCTTTGAGAGTTCTTCATTGAGTTCTTTCAGGCGATCGCGCTCTGATTCGGATAAATGCGCTCCGGCATGGATGAGATCTTTGTAGTAGCGCTCAAGTAGCCAAGCATCTTCAGTGTTCAGGCCAATAGATTCACGGTTGTCATATAGAGATTTAATGCGAGCATAGAGAGCGGGATTTAGATTGATTGCATCCTGATGAGCGGCAAGCTTGGGTGCCATCTCTTCTTCGATTTTATCCATTGCATCGTTGGTATCACTCGATGATTTATTAAAGAAAACCAAAAGCGTACGCATTAGCATCTGCCCACTTTTTTCCAATGCAACAATGGTGTTCTCAAAAGTAGCAGCACCTGGTGTGTCCAGAATTGCTTGTACTTCTGCTAACTGTTGCGTGCAGCCTTCATAGAAGGCAGGAAGGTAATGCTCCTCTTTTATGAGAGCAAAAGGTGGCAGCTCATAGTCAAGGGCGCTTCTTTGGGCAAATGGATTCGCGTTTGTCATGTCGCAAACCCTATCGAGAATTTCTAGTTAACGAGGACGGCGGCGACGCTGACTTGAGTTCGGACGAGGGCGCTTATTGCCACCACTACGCACTGACTTTTCAACGATTGGCTGGATGTATGGAACACCAGAAGGCTCCTGTGCTCCAGTGATCTTCATTAACTCAGTACTCAATGGGGTGACACCAACAAATTTTGGAGTAACGCCAGCACGAGAAGTAAGTCCACCAATTGATTTCTGCTGCTTAGTTGTAGCAATTGTTACAACAGTTCCAGCTTCACCGGCGCGGGCTGTACGGCCTGCGCGGTGTAGATAATCTTTGTGATCTGTAGGTGCATCAACGTGCACAACAAGTGAGATTCCATCAACATGGATACCACGTGCAGCAACATCTGTTGCTACAAGGGCCGCGTTAGCTGAATCCTTGAAGAGTGCAAGTGTGCGAGTACGAACGGCTTGTGACTTACCACCGTGCAAAGCACCAACTGCAACACCTGCATGAGCAAGTTTGTCAGCTAAGCGATCAGCACCGCGTTGAGTCTTAACGAACATAATCGTCTTACCGTTACGTGCAGCGATTTGATTTGTAATGTCATCTTTATCGCCTGGGTTCATAACAAGAACAAAGTGCTCCATAGTTGAAACAGAGGCACGGTCATTTTGTAGTGAGTGAGTCTTTGGGTTCTTCAAGTACTGACGAACCAATGAATCAACACCACGGTCAAGAGTTGCTGAGAACAACAAACGCTGTCCATCGAGCTTTGCTTGATCCAAGATTTCTTTCACTACTGGCAAGAAGCCCATGTCAGCCATTTGATCGGCTTCATCAAGAACAGTGATCTGTAAGTGATCGAGTTGTACTTCGCCCTTATTGAGAAGATCAATTAAACGTCCAGGAGTTGCAACCAAGATTGCTGTGCCACGACGCATTGCAGTGATCTGCTTTGCATATGACATTCCACCGGCAACAACAACTGATTCGTGACCAATTGAGCGCGCTAGTGGCATTAATACTTCATCAATTTGCTGAGCAAGCTCACGCGTTGGTGTTAATACCAAAGCAAGTGGCTTGTGTGGCTTTGCCACCTTGCCGTTGAGGTTATTTAGAAGTGCTAAACCAAATGCAAGAGTCTTACCTGAACCTGTTTGTCCACGGCCCAAAATGTCATGGCCAGCAAGTGCATCTGGCAATGTTGCAATCTGGATTGGGAATGGATGCATGATTCCTTGCTTTGCAAGGGCATTTACTAATGGAGCTGCAATTCCAAGATCACTGAAAGTCGTTGTGATTTCAGTGAGTGGAGTCGCATCAACCAAGTTGGCATCAGCTAAATTTGTTGAGATGTAGTTATCGTCTGCGCCAAAATCAATGGCAGCGTTGGTGTGAGTCTTTGATGAACGCTTGAAATCATCACGAGCGTAGGCAGGTGAATCATTGCGGCGGTCACGGACTGGACGCTCTGCGCGAAAGTTAGCTGCGCGAGTATCAGGTGCTTCGCTGCGCTTCTTTGGACGTGTTGGATCAAACTTTTCTACCTTACGTGGAACAAAGTTTGGACGGCCATCATCGTTGCGTGAGACCTTTGCTTTGGCAGCATCACGGCGATTTGTTGGACGTGTATCTGAAGCTTTGTACTCACTCTTTTTGAACTCTGGCTTCTTATATTCAGACTTCTTATTTTCTGGCTTTACAAACTCTTTTTTCTTATCAAAGGCACGCTTAGTGCGATCATCGCGCTGTGCTACAAACTTCTTAGCGCGACTTTCTGGGCGCTGTGATTGTTCAATGCGTGCTGCGCGCTCTTCTGGAGCTTCAATTGGACGTGGCTTTGACGCTGTCTTTTCTTGGAAGCGCTTTGCACGAAGCTTTGAACGATCAGTTAAACGCTCTTGCTTCTTTGACTGTGATGATGAATCAACATCTGAGTAACGACGAGTTGATGCAGGCTTACCTGTTTTAGAAGTAGTTGCTGCACTCTTGCGTGCATTCTTTTGTGCAGTTGTGTGGCGGGCTTTTGGATCAGCTGCTTTAAATGCAGCTTTCTTTGCGCGCTTAGGCTTACCAACTGATGCTGCGCGACGGGCTTTTCCGGGCGCTGAAGTACGAGGTGTTAATGACATAGAAATAGATACCAATCGAGACGACAAGCGCGTCTCGGGTGTGATCGGCGCTTAGTGGCCGTCAGGGTGGTGATAAGACTCGCATGTAGCGCTACAGGTGCAGCGCTTGGGGGAAGTTCTTTGATGCGGTTGCATCAACGGGTTAATTCTACCGTGGATTATTGCTTCCAATTACCAGCACTGATGCGGGCGAGTATGTGTATCGTCTAGGCCATGCGCACAGGAAATAAAGGATGGCTAGGCATTTATATGCTGCTCGGAATTGTCTGGGGCTGTTCTTTTATCTTCATCAAGATGGGTTTGGAGTTCCTAACGCCTATAGGCGTGGCTTTTGGCCGTGTTTCATTAGGGGCGCTCACTTTAGTTTTCTGGGCACGCTATAAAGGAATATCACTCCCGAAAGATAAAAAACTGTGGCTGCATTTATGGGTTGTGTCTCTTCTCTTAAATGTAATTCCGGGATTCCTCTTTGCTTTTGCTCAAACACAAGTCACATCTATTCTTGCAGGAATCATTAATGCCGTAACACCGTTAATGACTTTGCTGGCAATCATGATCGCGTTTAGAGAAGAAAAGCCTAAGAACTACCAAGTTGTCGGATTATTACTTGGCTTTCTCGGAGTTCTTACCGTGCTGGGTGCATGGAATGGCTTAGGTGCTAATCCAATCATTGCAGTCTTAGCTCTGCTATTTGCTGTTACTTGTTACGGAGTTTCATTTCCATACTCACGCAAATATGTTTTGCCACATAAGTTAAAGCCAGAAGCAATTGCTGCCGGGCAGGTCTCAGCTGGTGCTCTCACGCTATTGCCCTTCTATCTCATTGATGGAATTGCAAAAAATGAATATCGACCAGGGCCAGTTCTTGCAATGATTGCACTGGGAGTATTTGGCAGCGGCTTTGCATACATTTGGAACTTTAAGATCATGGAAGCGGCGGGAAGTGCCATTGCAAGCACGGTTACATATGTGACACCGGTAGTTGCAGTAATTGTTGGAATTATCTTCTTGGGTGAAACTGTTGTTTGGAACGAACCTGTTGGGGCAGTGATAGTTCTAATAGGCGCAGCTATTGGTCAGCAGCGCATAAAGATCTTTAGACGAGGTTAAATCCCACAGGCAGTTCTAGGCGATGAGATTTCAAAAGTGCTTGATCTTTAAGGATTACCTTTGTGTCATTGTCAGCAACAATTATTCCACCAGAGAGAATTACGGATCGCTCGCATAGTTCGAAGGCATATGGCAGGTCATGGGTGACCATCACAATTGTGATATCTAGAGACCTCAAAATATCTGCCAATTCACGTCTACTAGCCGGGTCTAAATTAGAAGAGGGTTCATCCAGGATCAATATCTCTGGCTTCATTGCTAGAACCGTGGCAACTGCAACTCTGCGCCGTTGACCGAAAGATAGGTGGTGTGGGGGACGATCTTTAAACTCAGACATTCCAACTAATTCAAGTGCCTCATCAACAACTTTGCTGAGTTCTGCATCACGCAAGCCCATGTTGTATGGGCCGAAAGCGACATCTTCACCGACCGTTGGCATGAATAGCTGGTCATCTGGATCTTGAAAAACAATTCCAACTTTTGAGCGGATCTGCTTAATTGATTCTTTGTTTTTTGAATCAACTAATTGTCCTGCCACATGTATTGAGCCATGAGATGTTGGGTGAATCCCATTCATATGCATTACGAGAGTAGTTTTACCAGCGCCATTTGGCCCAAGGAGTGCAACTCGTTCTCCCTTTTGAATGGAGAGATTCACACCGTAAAGAGCTTGATTGCCATCAGGATAAGCAAAGGCAAGCTCTTTAATTTCTAGGCTTGGCATGTTCATTAGATTTTTCCAATCAGTAATTGAATAACAAAAATTGCTACAGCAACAAGTGGATACATCATTGCCTTGATCCAAACCGTGGTTGTGTGTTTGGCCTGCTCTTCATGAGGCAGAACTCCTTCATATCCACGAGACAACATAGAAAGGTGGACTCTTTCTCCTCGTTCATATGAGCGAATGAATAATGCTCCAGCAGCCGTGGCCAAAACTTTCCAGTGCTTCACTCCTGTTGCTTCAAAACCACGTGATTCACGTGCAACCTTCATGCGCTCCATTTCATCGTTTACAACATTGACATAGCGCAACATGAAAGATGCTATCTGCACCATAAGAACAGGAAGCCGTAAGCGCTCAAGACCCCGAAGAATTTCTCGGGCTGTTGTTGATGTGGACAAAATAATTGCAGTCATTACTCCAAGAGTTCCTTTAGCAACGATTCCAGAACCGGCAATTACACCTTCTCGGTAAAGATCAAAAGGACCGACTTGGATCTTCTCTCCAGATCCGAAGAATGGCATCAATACTGCGAAGAAAATAAAAGGAATTTCAATTAAAGCGCGCTTGAAAAGTAGTGGGAAGGGAATCTTTGCAATGGAGACCACCGTTAGTATCCACAGGAAGTAAGCGATAAATGCCCCCCATTGGGTAATAGGGGTAGAGACAACAACCAAAATAAATGCAATGGCAGCAATGATTTTCAGGTGAGATGGAAGAGAGTGAACTAAAGAGTGGCGGTGTAGGTAGAGCCGTTCACCCACATCATGACCGTGGTGATGGTTCTCCTGCTCGATTCTAATTTGTACTCTATTTTGGTTTACGTGCAAGCAGTCTAAATCCAAGGCCAGCAACAATTGCAGTTCCGACTACACCGATAACGCCAGCAACCCCCACTGATGCGCGCTCATTTTCAATTCCCTTAACTCCATAATCTGCCAGAGTTCCCTTTGAATTGGTGTGCTCTTTAGCTGTTTGAATAAAGCCAATGTCCTCGGCAACTTTTTCTAAACCGTCAGGAGAAGATGAGGCATAAAAAGATATAACGCCTGCAAGAAATAGAGAAACGACTAACCCAGAGAGATAAAACTTTCGATTAGTTAGCATTTCGGATCTCCAACTTTTGAACATTGTTCTTCCATCCATAAACCAAATCACTTCTACTTGCCAAAACTGCACTTACTGTTAAACCAGTAATAATGGCTTCGCCAATACCAATCAAGATGTGTGTTCCTACCATTGCACCTAAAACAGTGGATACCGAAAATGTTGCGGTGGCACCCATGGCGTATTGAATTGTGAATCCAATCGCAGCTGCCGGAACTGAAAGCAATCCACCAATTGCTGCAGCTAAAGTGATTGAAGATTTATTCTTTGGCAAAATCTTGCGCAGTACTAGGAAGATTCCATAACCAGCCCACACGCCAATTACTCCCATATTGAAAACATTTAGCCCAATTGCAGTTAAGCCGCCGTCAGCAAATAAGAACCCCTGCATAATCAGCACAACAGCTAATGCCAATGTTGCAGCCCACGGCCCCACCAAAACGGCGGCAAGTGCACCTCCGAGTAAGTGACCACTTGTTCCTGCAGCAACCGGGAAGTTGAGCATTTGAACAGCGAAGATAAAAACAGCAGTTAATCCGGCTAGAGGCGCGGTTTTTTCATCAAGTTGGGTGCGAGCACCTTTGAGCGCAGTTGCGACTCCAGCGGCAGCCAAGCCTGCAAAGATCGCTGATGTCTGAACATCAATAAAGCCATCAGGAATGTGCATGCTCAAATTATATCCTAGATGCAAGTCATTCGCATCTGGAGAATTCCAGCCCGAGGGCTATTCCTGGCCCAACTGCGGGAGCTCTCTATTTGAAACGAGTTTAAGGTTGGCGGATGCGCGTGAAGTTGGTTTGCCTCCTTGTCCTAGGGCTGATGGCACCCGTTTCTGCGCCAGCACAAGAATGCAACTGGCAAGCCGGTTGGGTTAAAGCGGAGAATGCAAAGGTTGGAAAGAAAAACTGGGACTCAGATGTCGTGATGCGCTTTAGCGCAGATTTTACACGGCGCAAAGAAGTGCCACGGGTTGAGGGCTATTTTGATCAGACAAGTATTGGTTGTGGGCAGAGTGCAACATTAAAAATTGTTGGTGCAAAATCTGCAGATGTTTCGCTTTATCGCATTGGGCACTACAAAGGAGCTGGCGCTCGCTTAGTTAAGAGCATTAAATCTGCAACGAAAATTACTGCCACACAATCAACTCCTCCTGGCCAGTACTTAGTGAAGTTAAAATCTTCTGGTTACCGATCCACTTTTGTTCCGCTTATGATTACAGGGCAAGTAAGCAGCAACGTAACTTTTGTTTCATCAGTCTTAACATGGCAGGCATATAACCATTGGGGTGGAGAGTCACTCTATAAAGGTGCTGACGGAGAAAGGGAAACAAGAGCAACATCTGTTTCACTTGATCGTCCCTATGACGGTGATGGTGCTGGGCAGTTTAGGTATATGGAACAACCTCTTGTTCAGTTAATGGAACAACTCGGCTTGGATGTTAACTACTTAACAGATGTTGATTTAGATCGAGCACCTGAAATTAACTCTGCCTCAATTGTTCTTGGTGGACACAGTGAATATTGGACACAGTCAATGCGAGATGTGATTGAAAGAGAAATCAACGAGGGCACAAACCTTTTTGTCTTTGGTGGCAATACCGCGTATGCAAAAACGTATCTCATTGATCGAACAATGAATGAGAGAATTCCTTATCGCGATATTAATCAACCCGAATCACTATTTATGGGTTCACAGTTTTTTGCACTGGGAATTCGTAAAGATTTAGAAGTTCAGGCAGGAGATAGTTGGCCATTTAAAGTTCTCGGCAAAGAGGGCAAAATCAAAGGTATTTACGGCTACGAAGCCGACACAGCAATGGGAACAAGAGGTCCTGGCGTTGAGGTTTTAGCGCGGGCAAGTATCAGTCCAACAGAGAAGGGCTTTGTTGCAATGAGCACCTACTACGCGGCTCCTAGTGGTGCAGGAGTATTGAATATGGGCACAAATGCCTGGGTTTGTGCGATGGTCAATCGCTGCCCGTGGGGCCACAGCTTTGATGCAAAGAGCATGCAACAAATTCGACAAGTGACCAGTGCGATCATTGCGCAAGCCGGGCGAGAAAAGATCGGGAATTGGCGTGTGCCACATATCGATATTCCCACTCGTCCCTAAGAGTTAGCGTATAGAGTCTTACTCGTGAGTGAAGATGACGATATGGAAGAACTCATCACCGAGGAAATGCTTTGGGATCGTATTCCTGAAGTAGATGGCGAAGAACGTGCCAGCACATACTATGAATTAAGTGCGCGCATTTATGCACGCGGACAATATGACGAAGCTTTAGCGTTAGCAGAAACAGCACGCGATATTTATTCAACACTTGGAGACAGTGTACCAAGTGAAGGATTGGCTCAGGCCTACTCTGCAATTGGTTATAACCTAAATCAGTTAAAGCGCATGGACGAGGCTGCAACTGCAATGAGTAAAGCTGTTGAGATTTTGCGTGAAAACAAATCTCCTATTGCGTTAGAGCTTGCGTGCACATTAGGTGAGTGGTGGTACACCTCTAAGCAGTATGACAAAGTTGTTCAAACAATGAATGAGTGTGCACAAGAACATTTAGTTGATGGAAATGAAATTGGCGCAGCAAATGACCTACATCTCATTGGATGCGCTGAACGCGAACTCAAGAACTATGAAAAATCTATTGACGCTTTCAAAGAGGCTCGCGCACTATTTAAGCGAAACAAAGAAGTAATTCACGTTGCCAGATGCGATCAAAAAATTGCGTCATGTTTAATTGAGTTGGGTGAGGGCGAATTAGCCCTTGAAACCGCTCGCCGAGCAGTAGATGTCTTTGAAACTGGGCATGACCACCGTCGCGAGAATTTCGCTCAATTTGAATATGGCAAAGCACAAATTTTGTTGGAGAAGTTCGACGATGCATTAGCCACTCTGGAGCAAGTGCTCTCAGTAGTGAGTGAAGATGAGCCTAAAGACTTCGAATTTATTGTTGATCTTGAGACAAGAATTGCGAAGATTATTCGCATGCAAGGTCGCACTGATGAAGCCGATGAGATTGAACGTCGCCTGAAGTCGGTGCAGGAAACGCTAAATGAAGAGCCGCAGGCTTGATTCAACACCTGAAAAACCTGACCCAAATCCGTATAACGATGGTTTGTATGGGAAATATCTGTCGCTCACCTATGGCTGCAGCGGTTTTATCAAATCGCACCGCTGATTGGATTAAACCCAAGATCATCGTTGATAGCTCTGGAACGAGCGCTTTTCATATTGGTCAAGGCGCGCATCCAACTTCGCAAAAAACTTGGGAAAAAGCTGGCTACATCTACACACACTCTGCGCGGAGTTTTAAGTCAAATGATTTCTTTGAAGCAGATCTAATTTTGGTAATGGATTCAAACAACTTTAGAAATGTTATTAAACTTGCACCCGATGAACAATCCCGAAACAAAGTTTTCTATTTACGTTCCTTTGATCCAGAACTCTCGTCAATAGATCCTGCCTCAGCGCGGTTTACCGAATTAGAAGTTCCCGATCCCTATAACCAATCTGCTGAAGCCTACGAAGAGACTCTATTTATGATTGAGCACGCCGTAGATGGCTTGTTGCAAGAACTATCGCACCAATAAGTGGCTATGTGTGAGCAAGATTCTCTTTATCGCGGCAAATGCTGCAACGCCCAGTGATACATAGCTATTGCCCCAGCAGCAGAGGCGTTCATAGAGCGCGTTGAACCATATTGATTGATTTCATAGAGCACTTCGCAGACTGCAATTCCTTCATCGGACATTCCCGCGCCTTCTTGGCCAAACAAAAGCACGCATTTTTCGGGAAGTTGCGCCGATTCCAACTGTTTTGATCCAGGGACGTTATCTATCCCAATGATTGGCAATTGGTTTTCTTTACACCACAGTGCAAAGTCTTCAACAGTTGGATGGTGGTGCACAGTTAAATACCTGTCTGTAACCATTGCGCCGCGCTTGTTCCAGTCACGCTTACCCACAATGTGAACACCAGAGACATTGAATGCATTTGCTGTTCTGACAATTGAACCAATATTCAAATCATGTTGCCAATTTTCAATAGCAATTTGAAGTTTATGTCGCTTGGAATCTAAATCTGCGACTATGGCTTCAACAGTCCAATACCTGTAGTGATCTAAAACATTTCTGCGATCACCATTGAGTAGTAGCTCAGGATCGTATTGAGCACCTTCTGGCCATGGTTTTTCATGAGGTCCAACTCCGACAACCGGAAAAAATTCACCTGGGCCAATTGAGGCTGGGGTAGTTGGATTAGACATGTATGCACTCTAAACTGAATACATGTCAGCTATCAATACGGTCCTTATCGCCTCAATTGGAACTAACAGATAGATGCGCTCTCCTAGATTCATAGTTCTACTTGCACTAGCTACGGTTATTACCGCAGCACCTGCAAGTGCCGTGCTATCTCCAACATCGATTCCAGCGGCTTTTGAAGAACTATTAAGTAAGCCATCTCTTTCCAATCCGGCGATGGTTTTGATTGATGGCACAAGCGGTGAAGTAATTTATGAAAAAAACCCATATTCACAACGCAAACCAGCATCAGTGATGAAAGTCTTTGCCGGGGCTGTTGCAATTAAGTACCTAGATATGCAATCACGCTTTACTACCAATGTTTTCTCAGGTATCGAGGAAAAAACTCTGGTAATTCAGGGCAGTAATGACCCTTGGATTAGTTTGAGCCATAGCGTTGCTAACAAAATGGATCGCACCTCCTTACCCTATTTAGGATTCAATACTTTAACTGCCGTTAAAAAGAATAATAAAGGTTCACTCAAGGGCATGACAATTTTGTATTCAAATCTATATTCTCAAGATGTCTCAAACCTGAAAACATTTTGGGCAAAACGTGGTTTTAAACCAGTTATGAAGGCGGTGACTAGTGATGAGACCCTACTTAATGCAAGTGAATTCATAGTTGGGGACCAGTCCCCAGAGGTCTTTAAAATTTTGGATTACATGATGTTATGGAGTGACAATAATTTGGCTGATAGATTGGCACGATTAGCTTCACGGGCCGCGGGAAATTCTTTTAACAACAAAGGTGTAGCTGAAGAATTTGAGGCCTTACTTGTTGAATATGGGATTGACTCAAGCAAACTAGTAACTAAAGATGCCAGTGGGTTGTCTAAAGAAAACCGAATAACTGCAACCATGATGGGTCAACTTCTCTATCAACTACGCAAAGATCCAAAGTACGCACCTCTTTATGATTCACTCCCAATCGGTGGAATTTCTGGGACTCTACGTTCGCGTTTTCTTACTACAGCGCCAAGTGCAGTGGGATTAGTGCGAGCAAAGACCGGAACATTAAATGGGACTGTGACCTTGGCGGGATATGTTGAGTCAACTGATCGCGAGTATGTCTTTGTCACATTGGCTGATGACATCTCTCGCGGAAATGCTGCTAGTGATAAAGCGCGAGCAGCTATTGATAGAATACTAGGAAGAATAGCTGCTCCGAATATTCCTGCAGAGATATCTGCTGTTCCAGTCACACCTTAATTATTTATTATCATAAATCTTTATTGCGCCACCATAGCAAGCAACCCATGTGCGCGAGGTTGGTGAGTCATAAGTTATGCCAATTGGCTCATTGCATGCCTTTATGCTTTGAAATACTTTCATGTCACTTGTGCGCACTTTTGAGATTGTGTTGCTTACAAAATTCACGACAAAGAGCGCGGTTCCATCACTTGAGATCGCAAGACTCCGTGCAGCTTTTCCAGTTTTTACGCTCTTGCCGGCTTTGTTATTGATGAGATCCCACGAAGCAACTTTGCCCGATAAATTCATCGTCACGTACATCATTGAGTTATCTGGAGATAAAACAATTGCGCGGGGATTACTGCCTATTGGAATATAAGTTTTTGAAAAGTCTTCTAAATTAATTACGTGGATTTGGTTACCGCCCATTTCTGCAACGTATGCGAATTTCGAGTCATTGCTGACTGCAATACCACGCGGATAACGGCCAATTTTGATTGTCTTAACAACTTTTTGTGAGGCTATAGAGATGACCGTTAGATCATAAGAACACCAGTTGGAGACAAGGACAAATTTATTATCTGGCGTCACCTCCACAACTTTTGGAACAGAGCCAACGGGATAAACGTTATCTATTTCGTACTTGGCTAGGTTGACTCGATAAAGAAAGCTTGTGTCATAACCAGAGGCTGGAGAGCAGATGTCATGGCCTTCACGGTTAAAGCCTTTGCCATACATGGCGTAGTTGGTTACGTATAAATACTTACCATCAGGTGAATAAGCACCCTCTACAGGTGAGCCTTTATAAATTGATGAGTACTTGGAATACCCATATTTAGAGAGTTGAACAGAGTCTGGCACCGTACTAACGAGCTCAAAAGTATTTGCATCATAAATCGTGACGCTGTGTCTGTACATCATGTTGTGAGCACTTACTAGCCCACTACCGGAGGATCGAACTGACTTAGGTGAAATATTGCCAGTAATGGTTTTGACAAGTGACATCTTGGTATCAGCAGAGACAACCTCACTTTGTGCTGGTGTTGCAATGACACCTAGTGAAGTTATTAATAGAACTGCCAAAAAGCTGCGGCGCATTCACTAACTGTAATGGTAATCACTTAATCGTCGTCGCCTTCATCTCCCCTACCCAGAGGCTCTCTTGCGAGTGGGTTGGTAACCCCAGGGGAAGTTGCTGAGGCTGAGAAGAAACTGGGAAGAATGCACGGGGTTACTGAGTTAATCTAAGGCAGTGAGCACAGTTATGCGGGGCTACCTCGATCTAATGAAGCTTCGAGTGGTTGAACTGCTCCTAGTCTCTACTTTGCCCGCAATGATTTTGGCTGTCAAAGGCCTTCCATCATTTTCCCTGGTTGCAGCCACAATTTTTGCTGGAACATTAGCTGCTGGAAGTGCCAACGCTTTTAACATGGTCATTGAAAGTGATATCGATAAATTAATGGAGCGCACTTCAAAGCGACCAATTGTTACTGGAGTGATTAGCAAAACAAATGCAGCAATATTTGCCACAGTAATAGGCGTTCTTTCTTTAATCATGTTTTGGGTATTCACAACCCCACTTGCAACTTTATTAACTCTAATAGCAATCGTTTTTTATGTTCTTGTTTACACAATGGCACTGAAGCAGAGAACCTCACAAAATATTGTTTGGGGTGGAGTGGCAGGATGCATGCCTGTACTTATTGGTTGGTCTGCAGTAACTAACTCACTTTCAATGACTGCACTTGCATTCTTTATGGTTATCTTTTTTTGGACACCACCACATTTTTGGGCGCTAGCAATTAAATACAAAGATGATTATTCAGCTGCTGGTATTCCGATGCTTCCTGTGGTCGCAACCAAGGCTCGAGTCCACAAAGAGATGTGGTTCCACACAATCATGATGATTGCTAGTTCTATCTGGCTGATTGTTTCTGCAGGACTTCCTTTATGGTCAATGGTTGTAACAGTCCTATTAGGTCTTGTCTTTGCCCGTGAGTTAATTGCATTAAAAGAAGGATCTGAAAACTACGTAAAGACTGCCGCCAAGATATTTCAGTGGTCGATCACTTACTTAAGTTTGCTATCAGTGGTCCTTGTGGCTGCTCAGCTCAGTGTTTGAGCATATGTGGAAGATCTGGCTCTTAATCTCAAATTTTAGGCTCGTTGATAAAGTATTAACAAGTAATTAACTGTGCCTTGATTAATATGGCAGGATTGCACCCATGTCCAATACGGCAATCTCAGTTACAGATTTAAGCAAGAAATACGGGGACCAAGTAGCCGTCTCCCATGCCACCTTTGAAGTTCCTCTTGGAACCATCTGTGGCTTTGTTGGGCCTAATGGCTCGGGCAAGACAACCACAATGCGTATGCTCCTTGGACTTATTACTCCAACTGGTGGCACAGGCGAAATCTTGGGCGAATCAATTAAGCACCCCGAGAAATATTTACCTCGTGTTGGTGCAATGATTGAAGGACCAGCTTTCTATCCAGCATTGAGCGGAAAAGAAAATTTGAATGTATTGGCAACTTTAGGTGGATTTTCAACAGATCGAGTGCAAGGTTTATTGGAACAAGTTGGTTTAGGCGATCGTGGGAAATCTAAGTTCAAGACATATTCATTAGGAATGAAGCAGCGTTTAGGTATTGCAGCTGCATTGTTACCTAATCCAAAGTTGCTAATGCTAGATGAGCCAACAAATGGTTTAGATCCAGAGGGCATTCAAGAAGTGCGTGCACTACTTCGCTCTTTAGCTAATGATGGAACATCAGTATTTGTCTCTTCTCACTTACTTTCAGAGCTTGAATTAATAAGTGATTACTTAGTAATGCTTCGTAAAGGTGAAGTAGTTTTTACCGGAAAAATGACTGATTTGATGCTGAGTCAACAACCAGTGATTATCGCCAAGGGTGCGAGTGAAAATGACTTGGTGAAGTTACTCGCAATTGCCGAACAAGCAGGTCACCCAGCAACTATTCGTGATGGAGCAGTTCACGTGCAGGGACCTGCTGAATGGGCGCTGGAATTTAATCGTGCGGCATTTACCGCAGGAATTACCTTGTCCCAGCTCACCCCGCAGTTGCCTAACCTGGAAGAGACATTCTTTGAAATGACAGGTGACAAATAATGTGGAATGTAGCTTTTGCAGAATTACGCAAACTTCGCCGCCCGACTTTGTTTTTTGGAACTATGGGAGCAGTTGTCTTCTTTAGTGCATTATTTTCATCATTACTATTTCTCCTCATTGATTCCCCACAAGGCAACTCTGATCGTGGTCGCACGCTTGGGCGCGAAGTTCTAGGACTTGCAACAGGTGGAGTTCAAGGCTTTAGCAATGTTGGGGGATTCTTAGGAATTATCGCCCTCTGTGTATTTGCCGCACAAACTGCGCAGGAATACACCTATGGAACTCTTCGTAATTTATTAGTTCGCCAACCCGGGCGCCTTCGTATCTTGCTTGGCAAATTCGTTGCAATGAAGTTATTTGCATTGCTCATGATTGTTTTATCAGCCGTTGTGAGTATTGGTGCTTCTGTGATTTTGGCCCCAGGAGCCGAAGTTTCAACTGATCTTTGGTTTGGCGCTGATGGCCGCCATGCAATCTTTACAACCTTTATAAACGTCACAGTTTCAGTCATTGGCTTTGGCACGATTGGAATGGTGCTTGGCTTGCTACTTCGCTCACCAATTAGCGCGATTTCATTTGGTGTTTTATGGTTGCTGATCGTTGAAAACCTATTAATCGCAGTTAAAAACTCGTGGGAAAAGTGGTTGCCAGGTGCACAGCTCAATGCAATTGCAAGTGGTGGGGGTCCAACTGGGCGTTCAGTAGGAATTGAGTATTCACAAGCACTTCTCGTTGGTGGAATCTATGTCGCAGTTGGGGCAGCGATTGCATCATTCCTATTCGTTCGCCGTGATGTAGCTAATTAGAGACACCAGCACCTAAACCCAGGGTTTTCTAAGGAATACCATTTATTCTTAAGTCCTTCCCCCGGAGGTCTTAACTTGAAAAAATACCGAGCGATCTCACTCGCTCTTGCCCTTGGTCTGACGCTCACAACAGCGCCGGCTCTGGCAAAGACCCCCAAACCAACATTGGCTCAAATTGAAGCGGCGAAAAAAGTCGAAGCTGCAAAGAAAAAAGCTGCTGACGCACAAGCTGCAAAATTAGCTAAAGCTAATCAAAGTCTTAGAACTTTAACTGCAAAAGCAAATGCAGCGACTGCTCTTTATGTGAAAGCCCAAAAAGAATTAGCAGTAGCGGTAGCAGCAGCACGAGCAGCAGCGCAATATGCAGCAGAGACGGCTGCAGCAGTATCAGAGGCACATCGAACTATTGGACGCCTGGCAACAAATGCTTACATCATGGGTGGAAGCATGACCGACATCGAACCATTACTCAGTTCAAACGGGCCACAAGATTTGATTGATCAATTAAGCACCTTAAGTAATTTAGGAGCTAAGAACTCAATTGCCTTAGATCGCTTTAAAGCAGCAGAAGTGATTGCCCGAGCCGCCAAAAAGGCAGCTGATGATGCAAAAGTTGTGCAGGAAACTGCCACCGAAAAAGTAGAAGCCGCAAAAAAAGTTGCTGATGATGCAAAAGCTGAACAAGCTAAAGAAGTTGCAAAGCTTCAAAAGGTTCAAGATGCGCTCATGAAAGAGTTGATGAGTGCTAGAAAAGTGAGAACAACTTTAGAACAACAAAGGCAGTTAGCGTTGCTTGAAGAATCTCAGGCTAATCAAGCAACACAAACTGTTGGACAAAAAAATGTTTGGCCAAATACTGGCTTCAAGGGACGTTCGACAAGTAGAACTACACAAGCACAGCGAGATAAAGCGGTGGCATTTGCTAAGACACAAGTTCTTGCACGAAAGCCATATGTGTGGGGCTCAGAGGGGCCAAATACATTTGACTGCTCTGGTTTAGTTTATGCAGCATATAAATATGCAGGCCTAGGGTGGCCTAATTGGGATCGCCTTAACTCTGCGCTGTATTCGGGCTACACACAGCATGTGTCCCTCAATGACTTAGTGCCAGGTGACCTCTTGTTCTATTCCTATAAGGGAACAATCTCAACAATTCACCACATCACTATTTATGCTGGAAACGGCATGATGTGGGAGGCCAACTCCAAGGGCAAGGGTCTTTTGTTCTCAAATATCTACAGTATTAAGGGCTTAATGCCATTTGGTGGTCGGGTCTAGTCTTAAGGCATGAGTTCACAGCTGCCAGCAATTCGTAGTGCAGTCCGCCCCTTCCTTGAAAAACTGGAGGCCGGCGATCGCATTGTCGTAGCAGTTTCAGGTGGCGCAGATTCACTTTCACTTGCTTATGCACTCTCGCAAGAAGTAAAGAAGTTAGCTCTGCAGTTATCTGCTGTAACAATTGATCATCAGCTGCAAAATAATTCTGCGCAACAGGCCAACATTGTTGTTGAGCAAATGAAAGAACTTGGAGTTGAGTGCGCTGTTGTGAAAGTCAACGTTGAAATTACAGAAGGCTTAGAGGCATCTGCGCGCAAGGCACGCTATGGCGCACTAGATAATTTACAAGCTGATGCAATTTTCTTAGGCCACACTCACAACGATCAGGCCGAGAATGTTTTACTTGGGTTAGCACGTGGTTCAGGAACACGATCTCTTTCAGGTATGGCAGATGTCAATGGAAGATATGTTCGTCCTTTTCTAACTATTACTCGCGAGCAAACTGAAAGTGTATGTAATGAAATTGGTTTAACTCCTTGGAATGATCCACACAACAAGGATTCACAATTTGCACGAGTGCGCGTTCGCACACAAGCACTGCCTGTTTTAGAGGAAACTATTGGCCCAGGAATTTCAGATGCCCTAGTGCGAAGTGCCCAACTACTTCGAGATGATGCAGATGCACTCGATCAATGGGCAGAAGAAGAAATTGTTGGATTAGATCTCCATGATTTGGATTGCACCTACTTACAGGGCCTACCAAGAGCCATTCGCTCTCGAATTATTCGCCGAGCCGTCTATGCCCAAGGCGCCCCATCAGGATCTCTGAGTGCTGAGCATGTGGGAGCTGTTGAGGCCCTGATTTGTGCGTGGAATGGCCAAGGCCCCGCTCATTTACCCGGCGGTGTGAAGGTTGAGCGTTTTTCGGGCAGACTTTCGCTCTCACGTCACCAACCATAGGGAGCACCGTGGATTTAGCAGCAGTCGCAGGCGATATCGAGCGCGTCATTGTCACCGAAGAAGCTTTGCAGGCACGCATTAAAGAACTTGCTGCACAGGTTGATAAAGATTACGCAGGTAAAGATTTACTGCTTATCGGTGTTTTAAAGGGCGCAGTTATGGCCGTTGCCGATCTTTCACGGGCACTACAACGTCACGTTGAAATGGATTGGATGGCAGTTTCTTCATATGGTTCTGGAACCAAATCAAGCGGAGTTGTTCGCATCCTTAAGGATTTAGATCGCGACATCACTGGTCGCAATGTTTTAATCGTTGAAGACATTGTTGACTCAGGTTTAACGCTCTCTTGGCTTAAATCTAATCTTGAATCACGTGGCGTAGGAACTGTTGAGATTCTTTCAATCTTGCGAAAGCCTGAAGCTGCAAAAGTTCATGTTGACGTTAAATATGTCGGATTTGAAATTCCACCTGATTTTGTAATCGGTTACGGACTTGATTTCGATGAAAAATATCGCAACCTTCCATTTATTGCTGTGCTTGCCAAGCACATGTATTCATAAGAATTCATTCCCCACGAAACGAGACTATTAAGTTATGACTGACGCTAAAAAATCAAAGAAGAAGAGCCCTGTTAAGAAGAGCTTTTCTGGCAAAGCACCTTCTAAGAAACCAACAACGCGTTCTGGCCGCATACTGCGTGGACCACTGTTCTGGATTCTTGTTGCAATTCTTGGTGTTTCAATCTTTGGTCAGATTAGTGCTGCTGGAAATCGATATACCCAGATTGAAACTTCTCAAGCTCTAGATGCAATTGCACGCTCTTCAGTTGAATCTGCTGAGATTGTTGATAAGAATCAAAAGATTCGCTTGATATTAAAGCCTGGTTCTCTCATTGAGGGTGCAACAAAGGTGGAGGCTTCATACGTTGCCCGCCAAGAACCCACACTTATCGATGCTTTAACGGGTAATCCACCACCTAAGGGTTGGAATGTAAAAGTCCCATCACAATCATTATTAGTTTCATTCTTAATGTCGATTGTGCCGTTCCTACTTATCGGATTCCTTTTCTTCTGGATGATGAGTCAAGCACAAGGCGGAAACAAGGTATTTCAATTTGGTCGATCACGAGCAAAGCTGCAAAGTAACGATGTTCCAAAGACAACCTTTAAGGATGTTGCTGGCGCCGAAGAAGCTATTGCTGAACTTGAAGAGATCAAGGATTTTCTGGCTAATCCAGATAAATACGGCGCACTAGGCGCAAAGATTCCAAAGGGTGTTTTGCTCTTTGGCCCTCCAGGAACAGGTAAGACACTTCTGGCCCGCGCAGTTGCTGGAGAAGCAAATGTTCCTTTCTATTCAATCTCTGGCTCTGATTTTGTGGAGATGTTTGTTGGTGTTGGTGCAGCGCGAGTTCGCGATCTTTTCAATCAAGCAAAAGAGAATGCACCAGCAATAGTTTTCGTTGATGAAATTGACGCTGTTGGTCGCCAGCGCGGTGCCGGTATGGGTGGTGGACATGATGAGCGTGAACAAACACTCAATCAACTATTAGTTGAGATGGATGGCTTTGAAGAAAATACGAAAGTTATCTTAATTGCTGCAACTAACCGCCCAGATGTTTTAGATCCAGCGCTGCTTCGACCAGGACGCTTTGATCGACAAATTGCAGTTGATCGCCCAGATCTCAAAGGACGTGAAGCAATTCTTGCTGTGCACGCAAAAGGCAAACCATTAAGTGATGATGTCAAGCTTTTGGATTACGCACGTCGCACCCCAGGATTTACTGGCGCAGATCTTGCAAATGTTTTAAACGAAGCAGCTTTGCTCACAGCTCGTGAAGAAAAGAAATTCATCACCAACAAAGAACTCGATGAATCTATTGATCGCGTAATGGCTGGACCACAGCGTAAATCAAGGCTTATGAGCGATTCAGAGCGCCGTGTAACGGCTTATCACGAAGCTGGGCACGCACTCGTTGCACATGCTTTGCCACATACAGATCCGGTACACAAAATTACAATCATGCCTCGTGGTCGCGCCCTCGGTTACACCATGGTCTTACCTGATGAAGATAAGTACTCAACTACTCGTAATGAACTACTTGACCAATTGGCATATTCATTAGGTGGCCGTGCCGCAGAAGAGTTGATTTTTCACGATCCATCAACTGGTGCTTCAAATGATATTGAAAAGGCAACTGCCCTTGCCCGTGCAATGGTCACCCAATATGGAATGACTGAAGCAATTGGTGCAATCAAACTTGGTGGTGGAAGTACTGAGCCATTCATGGGTCGTGACTATGGACATCAACGCGACTATTCAGAAAATATTGCAGCTGTTGTTGACCGCGAAGTTCGCACACTTATTGAGAATGCTCATCAAGAAGCCTTCGATGTCTTGGTAGCAAATCGTAAGATTCTTGATGAGATGGTGCTTGAGCTTTTAGAGAAGGAAACTTTGAACAAGGAAGAGATTGCACGTATCTTCAAAAAGGTTCGCGCAGTCACACCGCGTCCGGCCTGGACAGGCTCACCTACACGTATTCCTTCAGCGCAACCTCCGGTGGATGTTCCTGAAAGAATTGTTGAAACAGAAGTGAAGAAGCCAACTCGTCGAAAGAAGTCTGCAAGTGACGATAAGTAAAGTCTCCGTGACCGATGGTCGCGCCTCAGGTCCATATGACCAAGCGCGGGCAGAAAAAGCTGTGCGTGAATTACTTCTAGCACTTGGTGAAGATCCAGATCGCGAAGGTTTGAAGGAAACACCTGCGCGCGTAGCACGCGCCATGAAAGAGAACTTTGAAGGTCTATGGCAATCACCAGAAGATGTATTAACTACTACTTTTGATATTGGTCATGAAGAGCTTGTAATTGTGCGCGATATTGAGGTCTTTTCTCATTGCGAACACCACCTCACTCCTTTCCATGGCGTTGCACACGTTGGTTATATCCCAAGTGGAAAAATCACTGGGCTCTCCAAGATTGCTCGTTTAGTGGATATGTATTCACGCAGACCACAAGTACAAGAGCGTCTAACTACCCAGATTGCTGATGCGATGGTTGAAATCTTGAATCCACTGGGCGTAATTGTGATTATTGATTGCGAACACTTATGTATGTCAATGCGCGGTGTTAAGAAATCTAATGCTCGCACGACAACAAGTGCGGTGCGCGGAGTACTACAAAACACGGCAACTCGTGCTGAAGCGATTAGCTTAATTACAAATCGGTAATCACCATGATTGTCATGGGCATTTTAAATGTCACACCAGATTCATTTGCTGACGGTGGACGCCATAATGATTTTGAGGCGGCAGTACATCATGGCCATGAGATGTTGGCTGAAGGTGTCGACATCATCGATATCGGTGGTGAATCAACTAAGCCAGGTGTTGAACGTGTTTCTGAAGAAGAAGAACTTGCTCGAGTTATTCCAGTAATAAAGGAGTTAGCAAAAACTGGAGTACGAATTAGCATTGACACAATGCGAGCCAGCACGGCAAGAGCGGCCATTAGCGCCGGCGCACAGATCATCAATGATGTGAGCGGTGGATTAGCTGATCCAGAGATGTTGCCAACTGCAGCGCAGTTAGGCGTTCCATATATTGCAATGCATTGGCGCGGACATTCAAAAGATATGAATTCACGGGCAGTTTATGGAGATGTTGTTAAGGATGTAATTGCAGAGCTCCAGGAGAGAGTCAACGCTGCGCTAGATGCCGGGATTACTAAAGGTAATTTGATTCTTGATCCAGGTATTGGTTTTGCTAAAGAAGCTCACCACAACTGGGAAATCATTGATTCCATTGATCAATTTGTTGCCCTTGGCTATCCAGTCTTAGTTGGAGGATCTCGCAAACGCTTTCTTGGGGGAGATAATCCCGATGAGCGCGAAGCGGCAACAATCGAACTAACCAAACGACTTTCCACATCAGGCATCTGGGGAGTTAGAGTTCACTCTGTGAAAGCACATAAGGATGTTCTTAGCTCATGAGTGATCAGATATTTCTAACAGGAATTGCAGCCTTTGGATATCACGGTCTCTTTGATCATGAGCGCCAGAATGGTCAGGACTTCTTTGTAGACGTTGCGATGACGGTGGATCTCAGCGCTGCATCCAAAAGTGATGAAATCCAAGACACTGTTAATTATGCCGAGATAACAAATTTAGTTGTAAAGCACATAACTACTGATCCCGTGAATTTAATTGAGAAATTAGCTGGCCGTATTGCAGATCAAATTCTTGCAGATCACGTGAAAGTTTCACTTGCTACGGTCACTGTTCACAAACCACAAGCTCCAGTGGATGCAGTCCTTAAAGACATTGCCGTGCAGGTCACACGTAAGCGATGAAGGCAGTTATTGCACTTGGTGCAAATATTGGAAATCCAAAAGAAAATCTAGATATTGCAGTTGCGCTGTTAAAGGAATCAACTGATTTTCAAAGTATTTCTTCTTATTACTCCACAGCACCTGTTGGCGGACCAGAACAACCTGATTACCTCAACGCGGTCTGCATCATTGAAAGTGATTTACCGGCAATAGATTTACTTTCACTTTTGCGTGGAATTGAAAAATCTATGGGAAGAGAAAGAATTGAGCGATGGGGCCCAAGAACTATTGATTTAGATCTCATTCAATATGGTTCATTGCTTAGTAAAAGTGAAGAGCTAGAACTGCCACATCCCAGAGCCCATGAGCGTCGCTTTGTTTTAGAGCCTTGGTTTGAAATAGAACCCGATGCAGTCCTGCTTACACATGGGAAAATAAGCCAGCTTTTGGAGCAATTGCCTAAGTAACCCTAAACTTGTCGCATCTCGCCCGGTACCTGAAAGGACTGGAGCCACACGATGACTGTATTAGTGCCAACTATGGGTGCCTTGCATAAAGGCCACCAAGCGTTGATCAAGCGTGCTCGCAGTCTGAGTAAAGAAGTTGTTGTCAGTATTTTTGTTAATCCACTTCAATTTGAAAATTCAGATGATCTAAAAAATTATCCACGTAGTCCAGAGCGAGATATTCAATTAGCAACTTTGGCTGGTGCCACAGAAGTCTGGATGCCTGAGTATGAAGAGATTTACCCAGCCGAGATTAAGAAGTTAAGCGCAGGAGCGCTAGGAAAGTTGTATGAAGGTCACTCTCGCCCAGATCACTTTGATGGGGTCGTAACTGTTGTTAATCGTCTCTTTGAAATTGTTAAGCCGCAGATGGCTGTCTTTGGAGAAAAAGACTTCCAACAGTTAGCAATCATTAAAGCGATGAAAGGCTCAGTAGAAATTGTTGGCGTTCCAACTGTGCGCGAATTTGATGGTCTTGCACTTTCATCACGCAACGTCCGACTCAGTGAAGAAGGTCGGGTAAGTGCTAATGTCATTCAACGTGCTTTGGCAGCAGCCCATCTAGCTCCAAGCGTTGTTATTGCCCAAGAGATAATTGATTCAACTCTTGCAACAGAGGCTGGATTTAAAAAGGATTACGCAGCGATTATTGATGAAGATTCATTTGAACTAGCTAACGATCAAACACGTCACAAACGAGCGATTATTGCGGGTTGGATTGATGGAGTCCGCTTAATTGACAATATGAAAATGGGAGAGGGGCGTTAAGTGTTACTAACTGTTGATGTAGGTAATACCAATACCGTACTTGGAGTATTTAAAGGTGATGAGTTAGTGCGCTCATGGCGCGTGAAAACAGATCCTCGCAGCACAGCCGATGAGCTGTGGTTGCAATACCGCTCACTTGTAGATGGTTATGAAATCACTGGTCTATCAGTGTGTTCAACTGTTCCAGCAACTTTGCGTGAGCTGCGCTCGATGATTGATGACTATTTTTCAGATATCAGAGTGACAATTGTTGAACCTGGGATTAAAACAGGCGTTCCACTTCTAGTTGATAATCCGAAGGAGATTGGCGCTGACCGAATCGTTAATACTTTGGCTGCTCACACCCTCTTTGGTGGTCCAGCAATTGTGGTTGATTTTGGTACGTCAACTAATTTGGATGTTGTTTCACCTAAAGGTGAGTTCTTAGGTGGTGCACTTGCACCTGGAATTGAAATCTCTGTTGATGCTCTTGCTTCACGTGCAGCTCAACTTCGCAAAGTTGAATTAGTACGCCCTAAAAATGTTATTGGCAAAAACACAGTCGAAGCTCTTCAATCGGGAACAATCTTTGGATTTGCCGGACAAGTAGATGGACTGGTCGATCGCATCTCGGCTGAACTTCTTGAAAGCTATTCAGCAGCGCCAACAGTCATCGCTACAGGTGGTTTAGCCCCGCTGATAATTGGTGTTTCTGAAACTATCGACCATCATGAGCCAGATTTAACGCTCATTGGCCTTCGTTTGATTCACGAACGAAATGCCTAACTCGGTAGACTTCGCCTCATTATGAGCACAGAGAACACACCTATTGAAGAGGATCTGCCAGAGCAGCTTCGCATCCGCCGTGAAAAGCGTGCATCGCTACTAGAAGGTGGAACTGAGCCATATCCAGTCTCTGTGCCGCGCACTCAATCTCTCAAGCAAATTCGTGAAAAGTATTCAGCCCTTGAAATAGATGTAGCTACTGGAGATATTGAATCCTTAACTGGTCGCATTATTTTCAAGCGCGACACTGGAAAACTTTGCTTTGCAACTCTTCGTGAAGGCGATGGCACTGAACTTCAAGCCATGTTCTCACTCGATAAAATCGGTCAAGAATCTATTGATTCCTGGAAATCAGATATTGATTTAGGTGACATCGTTTCTGTTACTGGTGAAATCATCACTTCAAAGCGCGGTGAACTTTCTATTCTTGCTAACTCATGGAAGTTAGCTTCTAAATCACTACGCCCACTTCCTAATGATCACAAACCAATGTCAGAGGAAACTCGCGTGCGCATGCGCTATGTGGATCTCATTGTTCGTCCAGAAGCACGCGAAAATGCACGGTTGCGTCCTGCGGTAATGCGCTCATTGCGTGAAACTTTCCATAACCAAGAGTTCATTGAAGTTGAAACTCCAATGTTGCAGGTCATGCATGGCGGAGCCACCGCACGTCCATTCAAATCTTTCTCTAACGCCTATGACATGGATCTTTACCTACGTATTGCACCTGAACTATTTCTCAAGCGCTGTGTTGTTGGCGGAATAGAGCGCGTATTTGAGATTAATCGAAATTTCCGCAATGAAGGCGCTGACTCTTCACATTCTCCAGAGTTTGCAATGATCGAGAGTTATCAGGCATATGGAGATTGGCGCAGCATTGCTGATTTAACTCGTGAGTTAGTTCAAAACGCTGCCATGGCAGTTGCCGGTTCTCATGTTGTTACACACCACGATGGCCGCCAAGCAGATCTAGGTGGAAAGTGGCGCGAAATATCCCTATACGAGGCTATCTCTGAAGGCGTTGGTCAGAGCGTTAGCGCTCTAACACCTATTGCTGAACTAAAAACTATTGCAACGAAGCTTGGCATGAAGATTGATCCAAAGTGGATCACAGGCAAGTTAGCTGAAGAAATCTTCGAGCATGTTGCTAAAGATCAGTTAATTGCTCCTACTTTTGTTATGGGTTTCCCAGTTGATACATCTCCACTTGTTCGTGCACACCGCGAAATACCTGGTGTTGCTGAAAAATGGGATCTCTATGTTGATGGTTTTGAATTAGCAACTGGTTACTCAGAGTTAATTGATCCAGTTATTCAACGAGATCGTTTAGTTGAGCAGGCAACACTTGGCTCTAAGGGTGATCTTGAAGCAATGCAAGTAGATGAAGATTTCTTGCGCGCCATGGAGTTTGGTATGCCACCGATGGGTGGAATGGGAATGGGCGTTGATCGTTTGTTGATGGCGTTAACAGGACTTGGAATTCGCGAAACTATTTTGTTTCCATTAGTAAAGCCAGAGGTTGAATAAGCATGCTTGTTGTTCGTCCTGCAAAAACTAATGACGTGAAAGTAATCCGCGCACTAGTTGATTCATACGCTGCTCCTGGTCAAATGTTGTCTAAAGAAACAGTTACTTTGTATGAAAGCGTTCAAGAGTTTATTGTCGCTGAAGTTGATGGGGTAGTTGTTGGTTGCGGAGCACTGCATATTCTTTGGGAAGATTTAGCTGAAGTGCGCACAATGGCTGTTAAGAAAGAGCTCAACCGCCAAGGTATTGGGCACAAAATTCTGGAAGCGATCATTGCGCGTGCTGGTGAAGTGGGCGTAGAAAAGCTTTTCTGTCTTACATTCCAAACTGAGTTCTTCGGAGCCCACGGTTTTGAAGTAATTGAGGGCACCCCAGTTAACCCAACGGTCTATGCAGAGCTTTTGCGCTCCTATGACGCCGGTGTGGCTGAGTTCTTGGACCTTGAATCGGTGAAGCCAAATACCCTGGGCAACACCCGAATGCTCAAGAAACTGGCCTAGATATAGCCTGCCCCGGGCATAAAAGACCTAGTTATTGGGTTGTAAAAGGCAGTAGCTGTTCACCTCGCGAGCGTAAGCCTGTAGGTATTAGGCTAAAGATAACGTCAGAAGAAAGAGAGCCCCGCCCATGTTTGAGCGCTTTACAGATCGAGCCCGCCGAGTCGTTGTGCTGGCTCAAGAAGAAGCACGCATGCTCAATCACAACTACATCGGCACAGAGCACATCCTGCTTGGCTTAATTCATGAAGGCGAAGGCGTTGCAGCAAAGGGTCTCGAGTCACTTGGCATTTCACTTGAAGGCGTTCGCGCGCAAGTAGAAGAAATTATTGGTCAAGGACAACAAGCACCAAGTGGTCATATTCCTTTCACGCCACGTGCAAAGAAAGTTCTAGAACTATCACTTCGTGAAGCTCTGCAACTTGGTCACAACTACATCGGCACAGAACATATTTTGCTTGGTCTTATTCGCGAAGGTGAAGGCGTTGCCGCACAGGTTCTTGTAAAGCTTGGCGCAGACCTCAACCGTGTTCGTCAACAAGTTATTCAATTGCTTTCTGGTTACCAAGGTAAAGAAGCAGTGCAAACTGGTGGACCAGCAGAGGGCACGCCATCAACATCATTAGTTCTTGATCAATTCGGTCGCAACCTCACACAAGCTGCCCGTGAAGGAAAGCTTGATCCAGTTATTGGTCGCGAAAACGAAATCGAACGTGTGATGCAAGTTCTTTCACGTCGCACAAAAAATAACCCAGTTCTTATTGGTGAACCAGGTGTTGGTAAGACTGCAGTTGTTGAAGGTCTTGCCCAAGCAATTTACAAAAATGATGTCCCAGAGACTTTGAAAGATAAGCAGCTCTACTCTCTCGATCTTGGTGCACTTGTGGCAGGTAGCCGCTACCGTGGAGATTTCGAAGAGCGCTTGAAGAAGGTATTAAAAGAGATTAAAACCCGCGGAGACATCATTCTTTTCATCGATGAAATCCACACACTTGTAGGAGCGGGAGCTGCAGAAGGTGCAATTGATGCTGCCAGCATCTTGAAGCCAATGCTTGCTCGCGGTGAACTACAGACAATCGGTGCAACAACTCTTGATGAGTATCGCAAGCATGTTGAAAAGGATGCAGCCCTTGAGCGCCGCTTCCAGCCAATTCAAGTGAAAGAGCCATCAGTTGCTCACACAATTGAAATTTTGAAGGGTCTTCGTGATCGCTACGAAACTCACCACCGTGTTTCTATTACAGATGGTGCATTAGCAGCGGCAGCAAACCTTGCTGATCGTTATGTTTCAGATCGCTTCTTGCCAGATAAGGCAATCGATTTAATCGATGAAGCAGGCTCACGCCTTCGTATTAAGCGCATGACTGCCCCTGCAGAACTTCGCGCATTTGATGACAAGATCGCAGATGCCCGTAAGGAAAAAGAGTCTGCAATCGATGGTCAGGATTTTGAAATGGCCGCAGCTCTTCGCGATAAGGAAAAGAACTTAATTACTGAAAAGCATGAAGCTGAAAAGAATTGGAAAGCAACTGATCTAGACAAGGTCACTGAAGTTGATGAAGAACTCATTGCTCAGGTGCTCTCAATCTCTACTGGAATCCCAGTCTTTAAACTTACAGAGGAAGAAACTGCACGACTTCTTCGTATGGAAGATGAACTCCACCACCGTGTTATTGGACAAGACCAAGCAATCATGGCCTTGTCACAAGCAATCCGTCGCACACGCGCAGGTCTAAAGGATCCACGCCGTCCTGGTGGATCATTTATCTTCGCTGGTCCTTCAGGTGTCGGTAAGACTGAACTTTCTCGCACCCTTGCATCATTCTTATTTGGTGATCAAGATGCATTGATTCAACTTGATATGTCTGAATACTCAGAGCGTCACACCGCATCACGTTTGTTCGGTGCACCTCCAGGATATGTTGGATATGACGAGGGTGGACAGTTAACTGAAAAGGTTCGCCGTCGCCCATTCTCAGTTGTTCTTTTCGATGAAATCGAAAAAGCACACCCAGATATCTTTAACTCGTTATTGCAGGTTCTTGAAGATGGTCGTCTCACTGATGCACAGGGACGCACCGTTGACTTCAAAAACACCGTCATCATCATGACTACAAACCTTGGAACACGCGATATCTCAAAGAGCTTGGGTCTTGGTTTTGCTAACAGCGATGATGATCAAACAAATTATGAGCGCATGAAGGGCAAGGTGAGTGATGAACTTAAGTCTCACTTCCGTCCTGAGTTCCTCAACCGTATTGATGACGTCATCGTCTTCCACCAGTTGACGAAGGATCAGATCATTCAAATCGTTGATTTGATGATCAAGAACCTTGATGATCGCTTGCAAGCAAAGGACATGGGAATTGAATTAACTCCTGCAGCTAAGGATCTACTTGCTGCTCGTGGTTATGACCCACTTCTAGGTGCACGACCACTGCGTCGCACAATTCAACGTGAAATCGAAGATGCTCTTTCAGAGCGCATCTTGTTCGGTGAACTAAAAGCCGGCGAAATCATCGTTGTTGATGTTGAGGGCGTAGACACAGAAGCTGTCTTCACATTTAAGGGTGCTACTAAGGCGCAAATGCCTGATTCACCTGAAGATCTTGCTGAAGCACCAACTGCTTAATAACTAAATGACTAAGAGGCAAGAGTTCACGGTATTAAAAACCTATCCAGGCTTTGAAATCCGTGAATACAAGCCCTGTGTAATTGCCGAAGTCAAAAGTTCTGCCGATTACTCTGATGCTGGAAGTTCTGCTTTTGGTTCACTCTTTAGTTACATCTCTAAAGGCAATAATGCTGAGCAGGCAATAGCTATGACTGCCCCTGTGATTACTGCGAAAAGATCCGACAATCTCACTGAGGATGAATGGTTTGTCTCATTTGTGATGCCAGCAGGAAGCGCACTTGCCGATATGCCTCTGCCAATTAATTCTAAGGTTGTCTTGCGCGAACTGGGTGCAGAAATTTGTGTTGCTGCTTCATTTCGTGGCAAAGCAACTACTGCATTATCTGCGCAGAAAATCACTGCACTTCGTGCTGCTGCCGAAAAGCAAAACGTGGCACTTTCTCAGGAGGTTAGAGTCGCTCGCTTTGATCCACCATTTAAACCCAGTTTCCTGCAGTACAACGAGATTGTGATTCCAACTATTTAAGCGTTACCAGCAAAATTCTTTAATGGATCTCCGCTAAGTCGAAACACCGTCCATTCATCCATGGCCACTGCGCCTATAGATTTATAGAGTTCAATCGACGGTTCATTCCAATCCAGAACCCACCA
>Ga0207936_1000009_pt1 | contig 60302 bp, 64 predicted proteins | sample LakMenEpi19Nov10_FD_150715 | JGI IMG/M metagenome (GOLD analysis project Ga0207936, IMG submission 150715) | Freshwater microbial communities from Lake Mendota, WI - 19NOV2010 deep hole epilimnion (SPAdes) | ecosystem: Environmental > Aquatic > Freshwater > Lake > Epilimnion/Euphotic zone ... | reverse complement strand
GGTCCGCAGGGTCCTACTGGTGAAGCTGGTCCTCAAGGTGAGCCTGGCATTGATGGTGTTGATGGTGCTCCGGGTGCTGAAGGTCCTCAGGGTCCTGAAGGTCCTCAGGGTCCTGAAGGTCCTCCGGGTATGGATGGCTACGATGGCTGGGGTATGGACGGTGTTGATGGTGCTCCGGGTGCTGATGGCCCTCAGGGTCCTGAAGGTCCTCAAGGTCCAGCAGGGTCGGACGGTAGTGATGGTATTGGAATGACTGATGATGCTGTTGGTCAAAGCTGTTACGTGGGCCCTAGTGTTGCAGGCGGCGATGCTTACGGTTGGTACAGCTGGTACGAGATTGCCGATGGCGTGTACTATATGGTCTGTAATACGAATATCCCTTAGGAATTAGGAATCAACATGAACTTTTCAATACCTCAATTAGATGCTAGAAAATCTGCTGCGTTGGCGGTGAGTTTTGTAACCATAAGTTATTGGCTAATTATTCTTACCTATCCTGAGTTCTACATCTTCAATCCTTTTCAAACGAAGATAGAAATATTCAGATTCCTCCAGATCTTTTCGACAGTAGGCTGCGTTCTCTTTGCTACATTCCCTATTTTGTTTGCATGGGTTCCGGTGCTTAACGGGAAATCTACTCGGGTTCCATTCCTTGTGGCTGCTATTTGGTGGCCAGTCGCCATTTTTGTGATTCAAGCAGCTTTAGCTTTTCAAGGTGGAGGCTTTTACTCATACATCGGCAGAGATCCAATTTTTGCTCTAAACGATTTGATTGCGCCACTGCTCTTGATCTTGCTTTCAAATACTTTGTTTGAAACTAAGAAGAAGCGTAACAAGTCTTCTAAGCGCTAAAAATTACCGTCATCTAGCTTGCAGTTGACTGTGCAGGCTTAAATCTTTTATTTGCATTATCTAGTGTGAAGTAAAGGAGATCTTCTTTGCGCTCATGATTACTTGAATTCTTTTCACAGCCGATTTACTCATGCCAGGCAATCCAGTTAGTTCTTGAAGAGTAATTCTTCTAAGGTCAGAGACTTTGTAGAGCTTGGCTTCCACCAAGGCTTTTCTAGCAGGACCAGTGAGCCCAATTCGATACCACTCTTGTTCTAGTTGAACCTGATCTGGTTGAGGCTTCTTCGGTGGCTTTGGAGGCATAAGGCAAGTATAGGCAGGCACACTTACCAAGAACTTCATGAATCAATGGCAATGTAAACCTTTCCATTGCTACTGTCAGGAAGGTTGCAGGTTAGCGAGGGTCTTAGAGGAACACTCGCGAACTAGACTTGTTGAATGAAAGCTAAAGCACTCGGATTACTAACTGCGACACTAATTACTATGTCTGCACTATCCGCCCCAATCTTGTCTAACCCTGCTGTTGCAGCGACTTCTTATACAGTCACTTTCAATGCCAACGGAGGATCTGGAACGATGGCTAAGCAGGTGATACCTGTTAAGGGGAGAGCTCTTTCAACAGTTAAGTTCACCAGAGACTCTCACAGATTTATCGGCTGGTCACTGACAAAGACCGGACCGGTTAAGTACTTTAAGACCTCAATTGTCAAAACCAAAAAGAACCTCACTGTTTATGCTCAGTGGAAATCAACTGTCACAACTCCTGTGTTGCTTGGTCACAAGCTGGGTAAATTGTTGTGGTCAGATTCATTCACAGGTAAGGCTGATGGTCTAATAGATAGCACCAACTGGACTTCAAGATATTGTGGTCATGAGAGTGCTAACGGTGGAGGAACGTGCCACAACTCAGAGAAGCAGTGGTACACACCAGATGCCATTCGCCTTGATGGAACACCACAGGGTAATGCTGTGATCACAACTAAGCGAGTGACTACTCCACCTGCTAACGCAGGTAACTGCATGTCACCGCCTTGTAACTACACAAGCGGACGCTTTGACACACAGAACAAAGTTTCATTCAAATATGGCTACATTGAAGCTCGAATGAAGATGCCAGCAGGCGGAGCCAACTGGCCTGCCTTCTGGGCACTAGGTGATGCAATGACTCAGGTTGGCTGGCCTCTTGCAGGTGAGATCGACATTGCTGAGCAGGGCGGAAACCTTCCAATGAGAAACTCTGCAGCAGTTCACTTCTCCAAGACCAACACCGCTACTTGCTGCGGTAATCATAGTTACGTCGTGGGAGAAGAAAAGAACCAGGCTAACTACCAAACCGACTTCCATACCTATGGACTTGCTTGGCAGCCAAACAGGCTTGAGTTCTATGTGGACAGAGAAGTGTTCTGGACAGTTACCCCTGCCAATGTTCAAGGCCAGTGGGTTTTCAATGAACCATTCTTCTTGATCTTGAATAATGCCGTTGGTGGCAATGTCGGATTCGGTGGCAGTTACACCGGTTGGTCTGAGAGCAAAACCGTGATTGACTATGTTCACGCGTGGGAACTAAACAGTCAGGGTTCAGTAGTAAAGAAGTAGTACTTACTTAGTTGAAACTACAGAAGACACTTATTCTGCTGCGTATTTGGTTCCAAGATTGTTTATCTACCCTCATGGTTGAGGCCAAATCTAAGGCCAACCCAGTTCCAGAATGGGAAAATCCAAACGGCAAATTGTATGAAGGGTATGCTCTACATCTCTTATAGACAGCGATTTACGAATGATGCTGAGGGTCGGGAATTGGGACAAATAGGGCATTGTGTTCGCAGAACCGCAAAAGTGCGAGAATCAGCCGAAATTGTCACGCTTTGTTAGACTAGGCAGATGAGCGAGGCAGGTACTGAGACCAGAAACAGGTTGCTAAACACTGCTGTCGAAATGCTAGACGAACTCCAAGAAAAAGACGTTTCTGCAGCAGAAATCCTTCGCAGAACGGGCATTGCTAGAGGATCTCTATATCACTTCTGGGATTCAATCGGGGAACTTATCCAAGAGGCTTACCTTGTTCGCTATTCAAGATACGTTGAAAAAAGCGGTGGAGTAATCAAGCAACTGCTAGCTGAGTGCCAAACCAAAGAAGAATTCTTTACAGGCCTAACTAGAGTTACTGAGCTCACCCAAGACCCTGCCCGCAAAGCTAACCGTTACGAGCGTGCTCGTATTCTAGGCATGGCTGAGAAGAACGAAGGATTCAGAATCGCCCTTGGCAAGGTCCAGCAGGGTCTAACTGATCTGTTCACTGAACAATTCACAGAAGTTCAGAACAGGGGCTGGTTCAACAAAGAATTCGACCCTAGAGCTGCAGCAGTTCTAATCCAGGCCTATACCCTAGGCAAGATTGTTGATGATGTTGTCGACAACCCTATGGATGCCTTGGCTTGGAACGCACTTATTGGTCTTATCGTAGACCGTTCACTTTCCTAGATAGCGTAGGAATCTCCCTTATTGGGAACACCCATTCATTGAAAGCAGCTTAAAGAATTAGGCCCCAGATTTTCACCTGGGGCCTAATAACTTAGAAACTATTAGCTTCTTCTAGTTCTCCTGCTTAGTAGCAATAGGGCAGAGCCAAGTGCTAGCAGTGCGAAGGTTGCGAACAGAGGCGAAGAGTTAGTTGAACCAGTCTGAGCTAGTTCCTTTTCTTCTTCCTCAACTGCAACTTCTTCTTCTGGGCAATCCCACTGAGCATACATGGTCTCATTTGTTTCGAATGAGAATGCAGCCCCGTCTGCGTAAGCAGTTCCAGAGCCATCAGCCTCGGTGTTCCAACCATCGAAGGTACATTCTTCATTGGCGTTAGTCAATGTGTTTGCAGGAAGGTTGCCTGAAACGTTTGCAGTGATCGGCTCCATTGTTCCCTCACCACCGTTTGCGTCAAATGTAGCTGTGTGATCTGCATTGATGAAACCAGCTGGAGCAAGGGATGCTGGAGGAGTCTTTGCTGAAGTTGAAACAGCTAGGTTGTCGAACTCAAAGCCACCACCTGAGAACTGAACACTGTCGAACTCAACAGTTCCAGAAGCAAACAAGTGAAGGTATGTCCAAGGGTCAACACCTGATACTGAAGACATTTCAGTTGGAGGGTTTGCTGTGTAAGCACGTGGGTTACCGAAGTAGTAAGCCCTCTTGTACTTAGTAGCTGGGATTCCAGAGTCGACTACAGCTGCAGGATCATTAGCGATAGTAAGCCAATCATTAGCGTCAACAGGTGCAGTTCCCAATAGCTCCATGATTGAAGCAGTTGTTAGCTCAATGATCTTCTTGTTGCCATCGAAGAATGAGATTGTGTTGCTAGGAGAACCCGCGGTCCAGTAAAGACCAACATACTTTGATGGAGCAGAAAGAGTCAGTGTGAATGAGTCTGTGTTGTTAGCAGTAGTTGCATAGTTTGATCCTGCACCACCGATGCTAGGTGTAGTTGAGTTTGCACCAACAGATGAACCACCCCAGGTTAGTACTGAGCTGATGTTACAAACACCAGTTATGGTTCCTACAGCCCAAGTGGTTGGACATGCACCAGCGCTAAAGCTGTTGAAGTCTTCGGTGGTAGTGCCTGAAGTACCAGCAGCAAATGAACCCTGAACTAGCGGAGCATCCAGGTAAATTGAAACGGCATCAGCGCTTTTTGCGCTGGCGGTTGGAACAGATGCAGCTGCTACTAGAGCAAGTGCTGCAAGTGAGAATCCTAGTTTTTTAATCATCAGAAGTCCTTAGAAATATTCGAATAACCAGACATTTTCCTAGTCCTCTTAAATCCTAGTTGAAGTAGCGAAAAATTTGGACAGGATGTCTAATTTCTGGCTAAACGGTAACTGACCCCTATAAACAAGGGCCAGTAATCTAGGTTTTTGAGCCTCGAAAATGCCTGCCGTCAATACCCTTGGGTCCATGCCTTAGCAAAGTCTCGGGCAAGCTTCTACCGGGCCAATCAGCCCTTCAAATGCTCGACGCACCAGTAGTTGCCTTGTTCGAAAGTAGAATCAGACCCTTATGAAATCAATCAAGATCATCGCGCGCGTAGCCCTTGGCCTAGCTCTCACATTTGCTGGACAATCTCACCTAGGAGCAGCAAGAGAAACCTTCAGAGCCCAAGTTCCAACATGGCTGCCGCTAGATCCAGACTTTGTAGTCGTAGCAAGTGGAGTTGTTGAAATACTTCTTGGGCTCTGGCTCATATCTGGTTTCAAGGCACCAATTGCTGGAACTGTAACAGCACTATTCTTTATAGCAATTTTCCCTGGCAACATATCTCAGTGGCTAACCCAGACAGACGCGTTCGGGTTGAACACCGATGAGGCAAGATTCACAAGACTCCTATTCCAACCGTTGTTGGTGCTTTGGGCATTGAGTTCAACCGGTGCCGTGTCTTGGTTGAGAAGTTTTAGAACCAAGAAGTAAATCTGGCTTAAACAAGTGTGGCCCCTGGTTTCCCAAGGGCCACAATCTTATTCTCTTCTTACTTGACTACCTTCTTAGAGGTTGTCTTGCTTAGAGATAGAGCTGATCCAGCTGTGTTCTTTGCGGTAACTAGAACACGTACGTACTTCCCAATGTCAGTCTTAGTCAACTTGTATGTTGACTTAGCTGCACCTGAAATAGTTGCACACTTAGCTGAAGAGGTTGGAGCAGTTGTTGCAGTCTTGGTTGATGAAACTGTGCAACGGTACCACTTGTATGTGTAAGTGATTGTTGCACTTCCGTTCCAAGAACCCTTACCTGCGGTAAGTGTTCCGTTGACCTTTACTGAAGATCCAGCAACAGTTGCTGCTGTCTTAACAGAAGGCTTAACCTTAGGAGCAGGAATCGCAGGAGTGACAGCCCCGTTGATTGCTAGGTTGTCCACGAAGTAAGCCAGAGCAACATCCCCTGGCAATTCGTTGTAGTCAGGGAAGAGCGCTACTGAGACATACTCATCATCTGCAGACCAACCCGAAACTCCAGTAAAGTCAGCAACAATTGTTGACCAACCCAGTGGAGCAATAACGTCTACACCAAGAGCGTCAGGGAAGGCTCTTAGTTCAACGCGTACTGGTGAGTTTGCCTTAGGTGAGTAGTAGTTGAATGTAACTCGTTTGTGAGTTCCATTGGTAACTCTCTTGTCATCACCGAAACGAATGATGTTTGCACCAGCATAAGCTTCGGCATTTACATTCTTGACGATGCGAAGTGCGTTACCACCGTTACCACCAGCAGGAGCTGAAGTAATAGATGTGCTTGCACCTTCAAAACCACCTTCAGGCTTTTGAAGAGTTGAATCTCCAACTACCTTCGCACCCAAAACATCTGAAGATTCAAATGTTAGAAGTGTTGAAGTGGCGTTTCGAACTACTGGCTCATCAGGGATCTCTGGAGTTACAGCTCCGTTGATTGCTAGGTTGTCCAAGTAATAGGCCTGAGCAACATCTCCAGGGGCTACGTTGAAGTCCGGGAAGAAGGTAACTGAGTCGTACTCTTCTGTTGCTGACCAACCAGCTACACCAGTGAAGTCAACTGTGATTGTTGACCACCCTAGAGGAGCGTTCACTGTCACACCCAAAGCTCTTGGGTAAGGAACTAACTCAATACGAGTTGGTGAGTTTGCTTTAGGTGAGTAGTAGTTGAAAGTAATTCTCGGGTTTGCTCCGTTGGTAACACGAGTAGCTGAAGTGAACTTCAGAAGTGTTGCACCAGCGTAAACCTGACCACCAACATTCTTCACTACCTTCAGTGCGTTACCACCGTTACCACCTGATGGTGCAGCGGTGATCGATGTGCTTGCACCTTCGAATCCACCTTCAACCTTGGCGTTGCTTGCATCTCCAGCGACCTTCGCACCGAGTGTGTCACCCGTTTCAAAGCTAAGCAGAGTGCTGGTAGCAGCCTTTGGCTCTACTGGAACTGTGATGGCAGGAGTTACACCACCGTTGATTCCAATGTCATCAACGAAGTATGCCTGAGCAACATCACCTGCAGCTACGTTGTAATCCGGGAAGATCGCAAGAGATACATAGTTCTCAGTTGCAGACCAGGTAGGTACGTCAGTGAAGTCAACCGTAACTCTTGACCATCCCTGCGGCACGGTAACAGTCTTACCAAGTGCACGTGGGTAAGGAACTAGTTCCACACGTACAGGTGAGTTTGCCTTAGGTGAGTAGTAGTTGAAAGTAATTGTCTTGTATGTTCCGTTGGTGATGCGCTGTGTTTCAGGCAGGCTCAAAATAGTTGCACCTGCGTAGACTTCAGCACCAACGTTCTTCACAATCTTTAGAGCCTTACCACCGTTACCGCCAGCCTGAGCATTTTCAATTGTTGTAGTTGCACCAGCAAATGAACCTTCAAGCTTCTGAGGTGTTGAATCACCAGGAACCTTGGCACCAAGAGTGTCTGAAGACTCAAATGTGATCACGGTGTTTGTAGCAGTTGGACCGTCACCGCCACCTGAACCAGGCAGCGCTGGAGTAGTGCCACCGTTGATAGCAACATCATCGATGTAGTAAGTCTGAGCAACCGCTCCAGGAGCTTCGTTGAAGTCAGGGAAGATCGCAAGAGATACATAGTTTTCGGTTGCTGACCAAGTTGGGACATCAGTGAAGTCAACGGTAACTCTTGACCAACCCTGTGGCACAGTAACTGTTTTACCTAGAGCACGTGGGTAAGGGACTAATTCAACACGAGTCGGTGAATTAGCTTTGGCTGAGTAGTAGTTGAAAGTAACGCTCTTGTGAGTACCATTCGTGATTCGAGCAGATGCTGGCAAGTTCAGAATTGTTACACCAGCGTAAACTTCTGCACCGACGGCTTTAACAACCTTCAGCGCTTTACCACCGGTTCCACCCTCTGGTGCGTTGTCGATGCTGGTAACTGATCGACCGAAGGCACCTTCAGTCTTTTCAGCTGTCGCATCGCCAACAGCCTTAGCACCTAGAGCGTCACCTGTTTCGAAAGTAACAACGGTGCTTGTTGCAGTTGGTTCAGTTGGGTTACCCCCACCACCAGCAACGTAGACGTCAGATGCTGTTCCACCGTTGATTGATACGTTGTCGATTTCGTAAACCTGACCGGTGTTAGCAATCTTTGCTACACCTGTGTAGCTTTTGTCGTCTGCACCGAAGTTAGGGAAAACAGCCAAAACTTTGTATTCGGTAGTCGCATTCCAACCGGTTCCAGTTGACATGTCAAAACTCAACTTGTTTAGACCAGGCTGTGCTTGAAGTGTCTTTACAGCACCTCCAGGGTCTTGAAGCTTCAACATCACTGGCGAAGGCACTGTGTCGTTAGACCAGTAGTCCATGGTGATAATCTTTTTGGTTCCGTCTGTGTAACGGTAAGGAGTAGATGGAATGAGCAATAGGTTGTTACCGGCCCAGTCCTTTGAACCAGTGGCTTTCGTGAATTGCAATGAATTACCAGTGAGTCTTGTTGACGCTGCAACTGTTGAAGTTCCTCCTTCGAACGCTCCGTTAACCCCTCCAGCTACAGTTCGTAGCGGATCATTGGACTCGAAGCTAAGGAACAAAGGAGTCGCATCCGCAGCATGGGCAGGAGCTATGCCTGTAGCCATGAGAGACCCGGTTGCTAGCACTAGGACTAGGCGACTAGTGGCCTTACGGAGTGAGGATTTAGTAAAGAACATGGGTGCCTTTCATTGCGATTTGAAATGCCAAACACGGGGAATTGGCGATACTTCATTGAATGCGCGCACACACATCTATTAATGATATTAAGGTCGAACACTTGCCCGCGAAAGCGGTTTCACGGATTTACCCTCTGGCGTTACCTAATCTTTATCTTTAGGCATCGGCAGGATATCTAGAGCCGTCAGCGAAGTTTCCGAATAGGAAGCCCTCACCTTCGGTTACGGACTGAACTAACAGGTCTCCTCCAACGAAGCAGCCTCGCCAGCTAGCCCCGCGACCACCAAAGGTTTCAGCCTTGTCACCTCTTGAGCGAGGCTTGTTGATTCCAAACTTGAAGGCCTGAGATTCCTCTTTCACTCTCTCGGCTAGTGCTAAATCATCGGTTGCCAGTGAGCTAACGAGGTTTCCATTGGATACGTTCATGGCTGCAATAAGTTCAGCCTCAGATTCAGCAAGGACTATTGAGTCCAAAGGTCCAAAAGGTTCACTGTGGTGAATAGACCAGGTTGTAGGGGGTCCTAGGACTGTGTGAGGAGCGATGTAAGCGGATCTATCTTGACCCTTTATAAAGGTGCCATCATCGAGGCTACCTACATATAGGGGTACAGCTCCTCGAAGCACAGCCTCATCAAATGATCGCTCTAGTTCAGCAACCTTTTTGGATGAGATGACTGGACCGAAGTGCAATTCAGGGAAATCATCATCTGGTTTAGCAACAGCTAGGGGATGCCCAAACTTTAGCCCTTTAACAACATCTAAATACATTTCTAGAAACTCAGGAAAGAGATTACGTTGAACAACATAACGAGGGTAAGCGGTGCAACGCTGCTTGGCGTATTCAAATCCTTTGGTTAGGTGAGCAGCTAGTTCACTCCAGTTTGGTTTACCCCAAACACCCCAAGAGTTCAAACCCTCTTGTTCAAGAATATGTCTGGTGGCTAAAGAGGTAAGTGAAGTGGCTGCTGCTCTACCGTTGTTTCTGCCACCAACGAATGCAAGAGCTCCAAGATCAGATGAACTGACAAGAGCTGGAGCAAGTTCTGCTCCTGATCCGGAAATTAGAGTTACAGGTAAACCTGCTCTAGCCATCATCGCGTGAGCAAGCGTTAGTGCATGGAATCCTCCTTGAGTTGGAGTCTTAGCGATGACAGCGTTACCAGCAAGTAGTTGAACCAGTTCAGCATGAACTAAAACAGATAGTGGATAGTTCCAGCTTGCGATATTTGATATAGGTCCAGTAAGTGGCGTTCGACCAATCATTTGACGATCTATTTCTTCCAGGTACCACTCGACACCTTCAATACATCTATCAACATCCGCACAAGCTAACTTCCACGGTTTCCCAATTTCCCAAAGTAATAGCAGAGCAATTAGACCTCTCTGCTCTTTCAGAAGTTCTAGAGCTTTAGCAACTTTAGATTTCCTGTCATCAAGAGAAGTCTTTGCCCAATCACTATGCATCATCGAAGCTTTATCAACGGCATCTTGAGTTTGAGCAAGAGAGAGCATTGTGGGACCAATTATGAAACTTTGATCTACTGGGCTCATGTGTGGCTGTTGGACACCAATAGAAACCCACTCACCGCCGATTAGGTTTCTGATGGAAGCTGAATCAAATGCTTCTGGAGCTGCTTGCCTTGCACGCTCAAAGGTGCTTGCGAAATCTGTTCCGCTTTTTAGTATTAGGTCCATAAGAGAGTAAAGCACAAAACTTTACTCAAACAAACACATCTATTATTAGGTCACGAAATCGTCACCTAATGCTTATTTCTTACTAACTGTAATCTCTTCAGCAGCGATGCGGTTGGCCTTGAACGTGTTTACCTCGGCATCATCTGGGTAACCGATAGCAATACCGTAGACAAGTTTGTATCCCTTAGGAATATTGAATTCTCTATGAACAGCCTTAGGCCAGATAGCTACGGCTCCTTGAGCACATGCTCCTAATCCCTTGGCATGTGCACTGAGCATCAGGTTCTCCGCAAAGAGCCCGGCATCATTTGCTGCAAACACGGATAGACCTTTGTGAATGAAAACAAAGAGCTCAACTGGAGCATTAAAGAACTCATAGTTCTTCGCCCACTGCGCATCTCTAGCTTTCTTATCGCCTCTAGCAACACCTAGAAGACCGTAGAGTTCTTTCCCAACTCGACGAGCTCTTGGCTGAAGCGATTTAGGGTATGGCTTCATGATGGGGTAATCACTTAGTGGCCATGCCTTCGGAGTAAGAAAGAACTTGATCTTGTCTTTCAAACTGCCACTAGTCATACCAGAGCCAACACTCCAACGCTCCAACATATCTTGGGAGATTCGATCTCTAACTTCTCCCGATGCAACAGCAACCATGAAAGGTCTAGTGTTGCTCCAACTAGGTGCAGTAAGTCCATCTTCGATTAGTTCATTGATGAGGCTTGCTTCCACTGGATCTGATTTGAATGAACGTGTGGTTCTGCGACTAGCTAGAAACTCGCTGAAATCTTTTGACTTGATCATGTTTCAAGGCTACCAATTCAATCTCTGGGTTAAATGAATTTGGGGTGACCTAAAAGGCCACCCCAAACTCAACTGTGACTTATTAGCCGATTCTTGTGATTCGACCATCGGTGTTCATCTGAACAGGGCCATTGACACTGTCTCTGATGATTGCCTGGCGGACAATAGTCTCGAGAACATCGCGAGTCTTTGCCTTAGCTAGGCCACCGAACATTGTGTATCCATCTCCACCAGCAACCATGAAGTCGTTGGTAGCGAGGGTGTATGACACTGTTCTGTTGTTTGGAATTGGAGTTCCATCAGTTAGTGTCACGGCAGTGACGCGTCCGCTCATTGCAGCTATCGAGGTATCGAAGGTGAACTTCAATCCTGATACCTGAGGGAAACGACCTCCACCGGTTGTAGCCTGTGAGACACCGTTCTCTAGAGCGGCCCAGACATCAGCACCGGTAATGGTGGTGGTTGCAGCAACGTTTCCGAAAGGAAGAACTGTCGCAACGTCACCAACGGTGAGTGTGTAAGGACCAGAGCTGGTTACCTTCCAAGGAGTTGCACCTACGGTGAATCCTGGTTGGATGCTTGTCCAGCTTGGGCGGATGATCGATGCATCGCTAGGAACAAATGTCTTAGCAGGAAGCATGTCTCGAAGGCCACCACCGTTAGTGATCGCAATCTGAGTTCCCATTGCACTTCTCAGTGAGTCAGCAACATAGTTACCTAGACCTGTTTCAACAGTTCTTTGGATTGCTGGAGTTCCACCGTTAGGAGCAACGTCAGAAATCTGACCGATGACTACGTTGTATGCAGAGCCAAGCTGAGCCTTGTAACCATCAATCATTGCAATTGCTGGCTGGTTCAAAGTTGTGCTTGCAAGAGCTGTACCTGCAACTGCAGTTACACGAGGAACAACAGCCTCAACAAGAGTTCCCATTGTCATCTTGCGTGCAGTGTCGACGCAGGCGTGAATTCTGTTGTAAAGAGTTCCAGCGTTTGGAACCTGTGCAACAGTCTTCTTGCCAACAACGCTTGCAAATCTAAGGTGGCTGTGACCACCTAGAACAAGATCAGATCCTTCTAGCAATGGAGCGATGTCTAGTAGACGACCCTCTGCTACACCAGTTTCTGCGTTGTTAGTTCCGTAACCCTCGTGAACAAGAGAAACAACCATGTCCGCGCCAGCATCTCTTGCAGCCTTGATAGCTGCTAGAACCTGGTTCTTTGTCGCTGGGCTTGCACCAAGAATGTCACCGATAGTGATGTTTCCTAGGTTGCCAGGGAAGACCACTTCAGATGTTTCTGGAGTGTTCAAACCAATAACACCAAGGCTTATTCCACCACGGTTAACAATTGTCCACGGTGCACTCTTTTGACCCTTTGTGTTTGCTCCATCTAGTTCAGCCAAGCTTGAGTAGTTAGAAACAACCCACTTGAAATCTGATGCAGCAATCTGAGTGTTCAAAGTGCTCAACGGCTTGTCATGTTCATGGTTACCGAAAGTGGATACGTCAACACCCATGAAGTTCATAGCTTTGACAGTTGGGATCTCATCAAACACTGTTGACAGTGGAGGTGAAGCACCAAAGTTGTCACCGCTAGAAACTACGAATGTTGCAGGAAGCTTTGCTCTGTCAGCTGCAAAGTTTGCAGCAATTACAGAAGCACCGCTTGTGTAAGTGTCAGTTCCTGATGCAGTTGTCTTTGAGTAATCAAGCGCACCATGGAAGTCAGAGAATGAGTTGATCTGAACTTCTTTCACTTCACGAATAGGTGCGGTGTTTACTAGAGCTACTAGTGGTCTTGAACCAGTTCCAGCAGAAACAGCAGGAATGTCTCCAACTGCGGTCACTGTGCCATCTACTTCAAGTGCATAGAAACCCTTACCGTTAGATGCAAGAGTCGCGTCCTTCACACGGCCGATTGACTGAGGAATAACTGGAGCATCACCAAATGAAGCAACGCTTCCAGATGTAGTAATCGCCCAGAAACCTTCACCAGATCCACGAGCAACAACCTTGTTGTAGTTACCCTTTGGAAGCTTTCCATTTGCAGCGCCACCAACACCGATAACAGTTCCTGTTGAGGAAACGAACCACATTCCCTTACCTGAAGCAGTAGCAGCAGCACCGATAACTCTCGAGTTAGTTACAGGTCCGTTTGTTTCGATTGTTGTTGCACCTGCTGATGCAGATACCTCACCCTTCGAACCAATTAGGTAGTAACCCTTGCCGTTATATGAAGGCACGATAGCAACAGTCAGTGTGTTAAGCGCAGGCGCTGTAAGAGTTGCATCACCAAGAGCTACAACTCTGTTTCTTGGGGCAAGCAACCAGGCACCATTACCTGATGGTGTTGCCACAGAACCAAAGTATGCAGAAGAGCTTGGCTGAATCCTATTGAACTGACCGGTAGTTGAACCAAGGTTGCGGCTATACCCTCTGCTGTCAATTCCAAAGAAACCTGTCTTTGCAGCCCCTGGCTCAACTGAAGTTGAAGCAGTTGATCCTGCACCAAAGCCAATTGAGTTAACTGCAAAGACTTTGAATGCAGCAGCGCTTGTTCCAATAGCTGGAACGAACGCACTTTTTTGGTTTCCATCGACAGCTGTCGTGCAGGTACCGAGCCCACCGCTAACGATGTATCTAGAAATAGGAGTGTTGCCATCGCTTGCAGGAGCTGACCAAGTTACGGTGAAGCCTCCTTCAGCTGGAACAACGGTGACATTCTGCGGAGCACCAGGAACCGCGAATGTAATAGCTGCTGTTGCGCTGTGTGGGGATACAGCTAAAGCAACTAATAGAAGTGACGATGCGAAAAGTGAAACGAATTTTGAATTTGTCTTCATGAGCCAGATACTACTCTTTGCGTCCGACCTGATATGGTGAATGCGCTTTCAGTTCAAAAAGTTCTTACTAAAGTTGCCTAACGTTTTCGTTATGTTTACGAAAAAGCGGATAAACGAGCATTAGCCGTGCAGTTTACGAAGCTCAACCTTACGGTTACAGGCCTTAGAGCCCCAGGCCGCCAGGTCCTTAGCTTCCTCCTCCGAGTCGGCTGAGATGATCCAGAAACCGGACATAAATTCAGGGAGGCTGTGCAGAGGCCCTTCTGTTGTTTGACCAAGTGATTTACGGTTATCAATCACACTTGAAGAACTTGGGTCTTCAATGCCGCAAGCCATTATCAGCTGACCTTTATCTCTTAGGTGATCGTTGAATTCGTCGATGGCTGCCATCTCATTAGAGTCAGCTGAGTTACTTCTGTCATCTATTACTGCGATTAGAAATCTCATGACAAACCTTTCATTTCGAACAACAGTATTCTAGCCAAGCACTCTTCTAGTAAACCAAATAGTTCAACGGCTATTCTTGGCTAATGGCAAGAGTTGCAAAAACCAAGGGAGGCTTTCCTCCTAAGATTTGTGTGACCTGCAAGAAGCCTTTCGAATGGCGTAAGAAGTGGGAAAGAGATTGGGACAATGTTCTGTATTGTTCCAAGAAATGTAAAGCAGCATGATCACAAGAATCATCTACATTCCATTTGACCATCTCAACATGAGCCATGGCGCTTTAGCTAAAGCAAATCTAAAAACTGATCTTATTGTTCTAGTTGAGAGCAAGAGAATGGTCACTGGTAGGGATTGGCATAAGGAACGTTTGTTCTTCATGGTCTCTTCCGCTAGACACTTTGCTAAGGAACTAGATTCACAAGGTTTCCAGGTTCAATACATCAAAGCAGAAACAACTATTGCTGGACTAGAGAAAGCAAAGAAGTCTTTAGGCAAAGACGTACCTATTGTTTGTGCTGAACCATCTTCAATAAAACAGTTCGAAGCATTGCAAGAGTTCGGTGTTGAGTTTGTCCCTAATGATTTCTTTCTAACCCCTAGGGATCTCTTTAGAGATTGGGCCTCAAAGCAAAAGTCTTTTGTGATGGAGAACTTCTATCGTTTACAAAGAACTCGTTTAGGTATTCTTGTTGAAGGTGGTAAACCAGTCGGTGGTCAATGGAACTTTGATCAAGACAATAGATTGCCACCGCCAAAGAATTACACCTGGCCCGCCTATCTTGAACAGAGTAGAGACGAGATAGATGTCGAAGTTGCTAAAGACCTAAATCACGAACTTTCAACTACTTGGGCAACAACTAGAGCAGGGGCACTAGCTCAACTGCAACACTTCCTGAAACATCACATGGATGCCTTCGGCCCCTATGAAGACGCGGTTGCTAAAGATAACTGGGCTATGCACCACTCCTTGATTAGCCCCTATCTAAACAATGGTCTGATTCATCCTTCAGAAGTTATTGCAGAAACCATCAAGGCCTATAAAAAGAATGATTATGCAATTCAGTCCGTTGAAGCTTTTGTGAGGCAAGTAATCGGCTGGCGTGAATACATCAATGGCATGTATTGGTTCTTAGGTTACGAATACAGAGAAGCTAATTCTCTGAAAGCAAATAGAACACTGCTCACTGTCTTCAAGAACTCTCAAGCAACAAAGATGAACTGTGTTCAAGGAGTAGTTGCAGATATCGAAAAGAGAGCTTGGACTCATCACATTCCAAGACTGATGATTCTAAGTAATCTTGCGTTGATCACCGGAGTAAACCCTCAGGAGTTCCTTGACTGGATGCGAGAGAACTTCATTGATGCATCCGAGTGGGTAATGGTTCCTAACATCATTGGTATGGGGACATACGCTGATGGCGGCAAGCTCATGACCAAGCCATACCCAGCAGGTGGTGCGTATATCTCTCGTATGACTGAGTTCTGCAAAACATGTGTCTATGACCCAAAGAAAAGATCGGGTGATGACGCTTGTCCGTTCTCAACTCTTTACTGGGACTTCTTAGATAGACATCGTGATACCTTCAAGATGAATCACCGCATGGCTCAGCAGCTCAAAGGTTTAGATCGTTTATCTGACCTAGATGAACTTAGAGATAGAGCCAAGGTAGTTCTAAAGGGCTTAGATAAAGGAACCATCTAGAACTAAATCTGTTAGAGGCGTAGTCTTGAGATATGCAAGCAAAGCCTCTCCTGATCTTTGACGGTGACTGTGGCTTCTGCACGACAGCAACTAATTTCATTCTGAAACACACCTCAACTCCTATTGAGGCAACACCTTTTCAGTTCATAGATCCAGCAGTTCATGGACTCACTCTTGAGCAAGTAACAGCCAAGGTATACCTAGTAGTCGATGGCAAGAACTATGCAGGGCACGAAGCTTTCGCAAACCTATTCAAGATTCAAAACAACATTGTTCTGAGAGCGATTGGCAATTTGATTCTTATTCCACCTTTTGTTTGGCTTGCTAGACCTGGTTACGCGCTAGTTGCTAAGTATCGCCAGAAGCTGCCTGGCGGAACACCTGCCTGCAAGATGCCTAGGTAGAAACCAATAAAAACGGGGGTTATAGCCAGTATGGATACAGTTACAGCATGAAACTTTTCGTAAAGCTCCTGATTGCCTCATTCGTATTGTTCGCTTACGCACCAATCAGTTCCAGTTCAGCAGATGTCAATGACTTCTCCTTTGAGAGCTTTGATGCAACTTATGAGATTTCAGTTAATGAAGCCGAAGATAAAAGACCAGAGATGATTGTCACTGAAAAGTTGGTTGCAGTATTTCCAATGGAGGAACAAAACCGTGGAATTAGAAGAAGTATTCCTCTCAAGAGTTACCAACTATTCCCAGGTCAAATTGAAGTTGTATCAATAACAGATGAATCAGGTAAGCCAAGAGAATATGAACAAACCACTGACGCTGAGTTTCTCAATTTGGCAATTAAATCCAGTGATGACTCTTATGTCTTTGGTAGACAAACCTATGTGATCAAATACAAACAGAACTGGATTCTAAGTAACTTTGAGAGCGGTGAAGGAACTAATAAAGTCAGCGAGTTTTACTGGGACATAAACGGTAACGGTTGGCTACAAAACTTCGGTCGAGTCTCTGCAACAGTAATTCTTGACCCAGTCCTTGCAGCAAACGTAGTTCCAAACTCAATGCGCTGCTATGAAGGTAACTTTGGATCCACTGGCTCTTGTAAGGTTAGTCAGCCAAGCGAGAATACCTACGTATTCACTTCAGATAATCTCCAAGCCGAAGAAACTCAAACAGTCGCTATTGGATTCAAGTCTGGTGTTGCAAATGTTGACGGCCCGCAGGCAGTGGAGAGTTCTGGCTTCCTAGGATTCATCCTGGCTCTCATTGTCCTAGTTGCCATCATGGTCTGGGCCGTTTTCTATCGTGTTACTAAATTGAAAGACCAAGACGAAGCTCCCTTCATAGTTCCGCAGTACCAGCCACCTAAGGAACCAGAATTAGCTATTGCTGCAGTTGTTGCTAGAAAGCAAGAACACCTTCACCAAGCCAGTGTCATTGAATTAGCAATCAAGAAACTTATTGAGATTGAAGAAGTCGCTGATTCAAAGAAGAGCGCATTCATTCTTAGAAGAACCTCTGAGCAAACAACAAACAAGAATCAGCTCGCAGTGTTGAATACCCTTGGCCTTGCAACTTCTGGAGCAGAAGTAAATCTCTCAGCAGACATGGATGAGAAAGAACAAGCGAGACTATCTAATGATCTCTTGAAACTGAAAACTACTTTTGTGCGTCAGGCTAATGCCGGTGGTTACTTCAGAAAGAGAGCACTAGGGGTTCCTGCACTTGCCTTCGTTGGTGTCATGGCTACTCTTGCAGCACTGTGGTTCTTCACTATGCAAGTTGATTCTGAGAGCGTATCTTTCTTCACACTTATTCCCATTCTCTTCACTCTCCCTTACATAGCGGCTTACTGGGTGATTATGAATAAGAAGTCTCTAACTACCAAAGGATCTGTTGTTGAAGATCATGTCAAGGGCATGGCTGTTTATATCCAACTTGCTGAACAGGACCGCTTAGCCTTCCTTCAGTCACCTAAGGGAGCTTCACTCAAAGCTTCTGAGGTTGAAGGAAAGAGTGTGTTGAAGCTGTATGAAGAGATACTGCCTTGGGCGATTTTGCTTGGTCTTCACAAGCAATGGAATGGTGTTCTGAATAATCTTTATGAAAAGAATCAAACACCAACCTGGTTTGTTGGAGCCCCAGTGTTCTCGCAAAGTTTCTCGAACCTAGATCAGGTGCTCAATCAATCTCTAAGTGTTGCCTCTACTGGTGGAAGTAGTGGTGGGGGATCAGCCGGTGGCGGTAGTGGCGGTGGTGGCGGTGGTGGAATCTAAATCACTTCTTGTATGCAAGAAGTTTTTCTAGTTCTCCAAATATCTCTAAGGCAGCTGCAGTTCCAGTTCCTCTAACAATCTCTTTACCTTCAGGTGAAGTGAGTGTGATCTCAACAGTTGAGTCCATGGTCTCTTCGACTCTGCGATGCATATCTTTGTGAAGTGGTGCGTGAAGTAAACCACCACGGGTTCTCTCAGCCTTTAGTTCAAGAGTTCCATCTGGCCCTGTTACTGTCCAGAACACATGCTTGTCATCAACTCTTAGTTCTAATTCTTTTGCACCGTTATATGTAGTCCAGCTGTATAGCTTTCCTTCGTGCATCATCCCAATGATGAAACCTCTAAAGGATTTGCCTATCCAAGGAATAATTGCACAAGATGCAATCAACGATGTTTCTTTGTTGAAATCAAAGTGATTGGTTTGCATCCAGATATATCCAGAAGGAAAGCCTTTGCCCCAATCTGTTTCGATGTATCCCTTACCTTCAGAAAAAGATGCTTGTTTGCTTTCAACTTCTAGAGTTCCTTCTAGTTGATGACCGAAACTCACAATGCCGTGGAAGCATTCCATGAATGGAACTAGACCATACCAACCCATGATCCCAGGGCTGGCTAGGGTTACTGGCCATGGCTTGAAAGGAGTTGTGATATTGATGGTTCCTTTTAGTTGAGGAAGGTCAAGAACCACTTTGTCTTCACTGAAGAAGTTGTTACCTATAGAAACTTCAAACTTGTTTGAGGATGCTTTGAACTCAGAGCTATCGAAAGAGTGAAACCAGCTTCTTCCAGTTGAACCATCAAGAACTTGGATGAAAGCTTCATCTTTGCTTTGACGTTCATTGCTATCTGCTTTATCAATGCCTTTGAAGATGCCTGGGATGACTGCCCAGCGTTGAGAAAGATCAGCTGAAACTAACTTCACATACCAGCCCTCGAAGAAAGGGCTTCCCTTGCCTTTACCGTGAAAGGCTTCCGGGTGCCTTACTCCTTCAAGGAAACTTAGTGGGCTCTGCATACTTTGATGCTATCTGCTTGGATGACTTAGGTAACCTTGATGCATGAAACCTTTCCAACTTTCCAAAGAAGTAGCCGATGCCCTAGATGCAGGCAAGCCTGTTGTGGCCCTTGAATCAACAATCATTTCTCATGGGCTACCAAGACCACAGAACCTAGCCGCAGCTATTGAGTTCGAAGAGATTCTTAGAGAGCAAGGTGTAACACCAGCAACTATCGCCATCTTGGATGGAGTTCCTCAGATTGGCTTGGATTCAGTTGGAGTTGAACGCATTGCCAATGAAGATTTAGCAAAGGCAAGCGTTAGAGATATTCCTATTCTTGCTGCACGTAAAGAAAGTGGTGCAACCACAGTTGCCGCTACCGCTCATCTAGCTTCACTTGCAGGTATTCGTGTATTTGCTACCGGTGGTCTAGGTGGAGTGCACAGAGGTGCAAACACAACTTTTGATGAGTCAGCAGATCTTTCAACTCTTTCAGTTACACCTATTACTGTTGTTTGCGCTGGTGTGAAATCAGTTCTAGATATTTCAGCAACCCTAGAAAGACTCGAGTCACTTTCAGTACCTGTAATTGGTTGGCAAACTAAAGAGTTCCCTGCCTTCTGGTTGAACAGGTCAGGTCTTCAGATTGACTGGTCACTGGACACAACTGACCAGATTGCTCAGGCAATGAAATCTCAAGACGAACTAGGACATAACCAGGGGATTGTTATCGCTAATCCAATTCCATTGGAACTGCAGTGGGATCCAGAAGAGCACGATCGCGTCCTTCAGATTGCTTTCAAGGCAGCTGATGCTGCAGGTGTTCACGGTAAAGCAGTAACTCCTTTCCTTCTAGGTTTCATTGTTGAAGAATCAAAGGGCAGAAGTCTTGCTGTCAATCTTGACCTTGCTCGTAACAACGTGAAACTAGCAGGACAGATTGCAACATCTTGGTCGAAAGTGAACTAGTGAACAGAGTTCTAGTTATTGGTGATGTTATCGATGACATCATTGTTGTTCCAACCGGAGCAATAAGAGCCAATACCGATACCAATGCAAGCATCAGACAAACCCTAGGTGGATCAGCTAGCAACATGGCTAGCTGGGCAGCTCACGAAGGAGCTGATGTTACCTTCATCGGTTGTGTGGGCTCCAGTGATGAACAAAGAGTTTCTAAAGAGTTTGAAAGCTTTGGCGTGCACGCTGAATTACAAACTAGTTCCTTGCCAACTGGTTCTCTTGTTGTGTTAGTTGAAGGTGCTTCAAGAAGCATGCTCACCGATAGGGGAGCCAATAAAGAACTCTCATTGGAATTACTAACAATTGAATACCTAAGTGATTTCTCGTATGTGTTTCTATCTGGTTACACCTTGTTTGGTAGATCAGAAGCAGAAATCAAGAACTTTATCTTCAGAGTTCAAGATGCAGGAGCACTTCTAGCAATTGATCCAGGTTCAACCGGTTACATCAAAGACTTTGGTGTTGAAGAGTTTAGAGCTGTAATTGACGGAGTAGATATCCTTCTGCCTAATGAAGAGGAGTTTGAACTTCTAACAACAGAAGGTTCACACATAACTATTGTGACTAAAGGCTCTGATGGAGTTGACCTCTATATAGAAGGAATAAAAACAAATAGTTTTGATGCCGTAGAGGTTCAAGCTGTTGATCCAACTGGAGCAGGAGATGCTTTCGCTGGTTCTCTTATTGCCAACCTGGCTAAAGGTGAAGAACTACACAGCGCAATAGCAAATGCAACAAAGACTGCTGCAAAGGCCGTTACGACTATTGGTGCCCGCCCTCAGTTTTGAATCTTTCAATAGCTTCATCGATTAGACGCTGAGCTTCATCCTTGCCAGCCCACTTACCAACCTTGACCCATTTGCCTGGCTCTAGATCTTTGTAGTGAGTGAAGAAGTGCTCGATTTCATCTTTGGTCTGCTGAGGAACATCGTTGATGTCCTGAATGTGAGCCCAACGCTTGTCCTTGACTGGAACACAGATGATCTTCTCGTCAATGCCGCCATCGTCTTCCATAGGCAATACACCTACAGGCCTTACTTCAACCACTACACCTGGGAATAGTGGGAATTCAAGAAGAACCATTGCATCTAACGGGTCTCCATCGCCACCTAATGTGTTTTCAAAGTATCCGTAGTCAACTGGGTAGACAAAAGGTGTGAAGAGTACGCGGTCCAGACGGACACGGCCTGACTCGTGGTCAACCTCATATTTGTTACGGCTTCCACGAGGAATCTCGATGATGGCGTCAATAGACATGGTTCTCCTAAATAGGCTTTGATAGTAAAAGAATACCGAAAGGCGACAATGTCCGAGCGACCTAGGCTAACCCCAGTCATGGCCGATGTTCGACGTGCCATTCGGGATAGCTGGGATCAGGTCAACCTATATAAAGGAAGCACCGTCTCTGTCGCCTGCTCCGGAGGAGCAGACTCTCTTGCATTAGCCAGCGCTGCATTGTTTGAAGGTAATCGAGCAGATATCAATGTGATTGCCTGCATCGTCAATCACAATCTTCAAGAAGGTTCTATGGAGGTAGCTCTAAGAACTAAAAGAGTTCTAACGGAGATTGGCTTTGATGTTGTGGAGATTATGGATGTTCACATCCAACAGAACTCCTTAGGAATGGAAGCTGCTGCTAGAAATGCTCGTTATGGAGCGCTTACGGAGTTTGCGACTAAACACAATGTTGCACTCACAATGCTTGGACACACTCTTGATGATCAAGCAGAGACAGTCTTACTTGGTTTAGCCAGAGGATCTGGTGCTAAATCTATTGCTGGTATGCCAACACTTTCTCCTGATGATAAATACCTTCGCCCTTTACTTGGAATTACAAGAAAAGAAACAGTTGCCTATTGTGAAGATGTAGGACTTGATTACTGGTCTGATCCTCAGAACCTCGACACCAAGTTCTCCAGAGTCAAAGTCAGATTGAATGTCTTACCTGTTCTTGAAGAAGAAATAGGTCCTGGTATTGCTAGCGCTCTTTCAAGAACTGCCGAGATTCTGCAGGATGATCTGGAATACCTAGAAGCTCAAGCCGATGACGCATTTAAGGAGATTACGACGACGACCAACAACTCTGTGGTTATTGATACTGAAGGTTTGGAAAAGCTACCCAAGGCCTTAGCAACTAGGGTGATTCATAAATCTCTTTCCCTATTGGGTACAGAACCAGCCAAGGTTCAAATTGATGCTGTTATGGAGTTGGTAACTAATTGGCATGGTCAAAAACCTTTGACCCTTCCCTCCGTTAGAGTAGAGCGAAAGGGCAAAGAGATTATTCTCAAAAGCACTAAAACTATGAAGCCAGGAGCATGCTAGGTGAACCTCGATAAGGTCCAAAAGGACATCACTAAGGTCTTAGTTACCGAAGAACAGATCGCTAACCGTATCGAAGAGTTAGCTCGTGAAATTGAAATCAAGTATGAAGGTAAAGACCTACTGCTTGTTGGAGTTCTAAAAGGTGCAGTCATGTTCATGGCTGATCTATCTAGAGCAATCCAGTTACCGGTAACCATGGACTGGATGGCAGTTTCTTCTTATGGTTCAGGAACACAGTCTTCAGGTGTTGTTCGTATCTTGAAGGATCTAGATGCTGATGTTCTAGGTAGAAATGTTCTAATTGTTGAAGACATCATCGACTCAGGTTTGACTCTGTCTTGGCTAATCAGCAACCTAACTGCTCGTGGAGCAGCATCGGTTGAGGTTGTTGCTCTACTTCGTAAGCCTGATGCAGCCAAGGTAGCTGTTGATGTTGCCTGGGTGGGCTTTGACATCCCTAATGAGTTTGTTGTCGGTTATGGGCTTGATTATGCAGAGCACTACCGAACCCTCAAGGATGTAGGGGTGCTAGCCCCAGCTGTTTACAGCTAAAAACTGTTAATCTCTCTGCGAACAAGGCAAATACAGGGGTGAATCTGTCCCGTTTGGCTTGTAGCCTAGTACTTGGTCTTGTTGTATTAGGAAGGTAGGGGCTTAGCCTCTTATATGAAATCACGCAAACTTTTTAGAGGTCCATTTTTCTGGATTTTTGTAGCCTTGGCTGTTCTAACCATTGGTTTGAACTCAGTTAACACAACTGGCTTCCAAAGAGTAGACACTTCTGTGGGACTTGAGTTCATTGAAAGTGGAACTGCCAAGTCTGTTCTAGTCATTGAGAATGAGCAGCGCGTTGATGTTGTCCTAAACACAGCAGATGTGAAGTATGGCGACAAGATCCAGTTCTTCTATGTGACCCCTCGTGGCACACAGGTTGCAACAACTATTTCTGAAGCAGCGCTAAGCGATGGTTTCAACGATCAGGTAACAAGCACTCCTTGGTATCTGCAACTACTGTTCACGATTTTGCCTTTCCTACTTATCTTTGGTCTGTTCTGGTTCCTAATGGCTGGTGCTCAAGGTGGCAACAGCAAGGTCATGCAGTTCGGTAAGTCAAGAGCCAAGCTATACAACAAGGACATGCCTAAGGTCACCTTCGCTGATGTTGCTGGTGTTGATGAAGCCATTGAAGAACTACTTGAAGTTAAAGACTTCCTAAAAGATGCAGCTAAGTTCCAAGCAGTTGGAGCAAAGATTCCTAGAGGTGTTTTGCTATACGGTCCTCCAGGAACTGGTAAGACCCTTCTTGCAAAAGCGGTAGCGGGTGAAGCTGGAGTTCCTTTCTTCACAATCTCAGGTTCTGACTTTGTTGAAATGTTTGTTGGTGTCGGAGCTTCTCGTGTTCGTGATCTATTTGAGCAAGCTAAGCAAGCATCGCCTGCGATTATCTTCGTAGATGAAATTGATGCTGTTGGTCGTCAGCGTGGAGCTGGTGTTGGTGGCGGTAACGATGAGCGCGAGCAGACACTTAACCAGCTGCTAGTTGAGATGGATGGCTTTGATTCAAAGACCAACGTTATTTTGATTGCAGCTACTAACCGTCCTGATGTTCTAGACCCTGCGCTATTGCGCCCAGGTCGGTTTGATCGTCAGATTGGTGTTTCAGCTCCAGATCTAATCGGTCGCGAACAGATTCTAAAGGTTCACGCTAAGGGTAAGCCGGTTGCAGCTGATGTTGATCTATCGACTGTTGCCAGAAGAACTCCTGGTTTCACTGGTGCAGATCTAGCAAACGTTCTAAACGAGGCAGCTTTGCTAACCGCACGTTTAGGTGAGAAGCAGATCACTAACTCAACACTTGATGAATCAATCGATCGTGTTATCGGAGGACCTGCAAAGAAGACTCGTCTGATGATGGATTCAGAAAGATTGAACACCGCTTATCACGAGGCAGGTCACGCACTAGTTGCTGCTTCGATGAACAACAGCGATCCAGTTTCAAAGGTGACAATCTTGCCTAGAGGTAGAGCACTTGGTTACACCATGGTGCTTCCACTAGAAGATCGCTACTCAGTAACTCGTAATCAACTGCTAGACCAGATTGCCTATGCAATGGGTGGACGAGTTGCAGAAGAAGTTGTCTTCGGTGATCCAACTACCGGTGCTTCTAATGACTTCGAGAAGGCAACATCAATTGCTAAGGCAATGGTGATGCAATATGGAATGTCTAGCCTGGTTGGTTCAGTTGCTTATGGCACTGCTGGTGAAGTGTTTATCGGTAGAGACATGGCTAGCACCAAGGAATACAGCGATGTCACTGCAGAAAACATCGATAAGGAGATTAGATCAATCCTTGATGCAGCTCACGATGAGGCATACAAGGCAATCAACCTAAACCGCAAGGTCTTAGACACCATGGCAAAAGAGCTAATGGAAAAAGAGACTCTGAACGCTGAAGAGATTGCAGTTATCTTCAAGTCAGTGAAGAAACTTCCTAAGCGTGCCCAGTGGCTATCAAAGAAGTCAAGACCAAAGCCTAAGCAGGGCCCTATCGCTATTCCAACTAAGGGTTCAACTGCATCTAAGAAAGCAGAGGCTTCAAAGGCAGAAGCAAAGAAGCCTGCTACTAAGAAACCAGCAAGAGCTAAAAAGGCATAGTCAATGGTTGACGCCGAAAGAATCAAAGCAGCTGTCGTTGAGTTGATTTCGGCTATCGGTGAAGACCCGAACCGTGAAGAGCTAAAGGCTACTCCGCAGAAGTTTGCTGAAGCATACAAAGGTTTCTTTGCAGGTGTTGGAGTAAATCCTTTAGATGCTTTGAGCGAGACCTTTCCTGCTGAACACAATGATGTTGTCATTCTCAAAGACATTGAGTTAGTAAGTATTTGTGAACATCATCTACTTCCTTTCACAGGTGTTGCCCACATCGCTTATCTACCTAATGATCGAGTAATTGGTTTAGGAAGATTACCTAAGTTAGTGGAGATTCTTTCCGCTAGACCTCAGCTACAAGAAAACCTAACTGCTCAAATTGCTGATGCCTTACAACAAGGACTTGGAACTAGAGGAGTTGTTGTTGTTATCGAGGCAAGACATCACTGTGTTGCATCTCGTGGAGCAAGACAACCTGAAGCTAACACTGTGACCATGGCTACGCGTGGTGAATATAGTGAAGCAGCAGCAAGAACCGAAGTAATGGCTCTAATCGCGAAATGAAATACAACCCAACTGCACCTAAGGTAAGACCACTTGTAATGGGTGTGTTAAACACAACACCGGATAGCTTCAGTGACGGTAATCAATTCCTAGCCCTACAAGCAGCACTCGATCATGCAAAGTTATTGCAGATCAGTGGCGCAGACATTATTGATGTTGGTGGTGAGTCAACAAGACCAGGAGCTGTTCGTATTTCTGTTGAAGAAGAACAGGAGAGAGTACTTCCTGTTATCGCCAAGATTGTTGATGAAGATCTTGGCTGTGCTATTTCTATTGACACCATGAACTCACAAACAGCCCTCGCTGCTGTATTACTTGGAGCAACTATCATCAACGATGTTTCCGGTGGTCTTGCTGATGAGAATATGTTCAAGGTTGCTGCAGAAACAAAAGCCACCCTAGTCATTTCTCACTGGCGTGGGCACTCTAATGTCATGGACACCATGAACTCATATGCAGATGTTGCGGTTGAAGTTGCTAATGAACTCAAGGACAGAGTTGAGGCAGCAGTAGCTGCTGGTGTTGACAGATCCAAGATTGTCATTGACCCAGGTCTTGGCTTTGCTAAAGACATGAAGCAGAACTGGCAACTAGTTGCAAGACTCGATGAACTAGAGAAGCTAGGTTTACCGATCCTTGTTGGTGCCTCTAGAAAGAGGTTCATTGCAGGGGCTCTTGATCAGGAAGAGCCTAACTCGGTCTCTCATGAGAGAAGAGATGTTGCTACCGCTGTTCTAACTGCTCTATTGATGCAGAGAAAGCTATGGGGAGTTAGGGTTCACAATGTCCTGGCAACAACAGATGCCATAAGCATTGTTGGGGCTTTGCATGAGGGTGAAGCAAACAAGAGCTCTTCCTAGGGCAGAATTGACCTATGCGCCACAAGATAACCATCACCGGACTTAGAGTCTTCGCGCACCATGGCGTATTTGATTTTGAGAGACAAAACGGCCAAGACTTCTATATAGATGCCAGTATCTGGGTTGATGGCGATAAGGCAGCTTTCTCAGATGATCTAAATCACACAGCTCACTACGGTGATCTTGCTAAAGGCCTAGTTGAACTAACTAAGAACAACCCAGTTGATTTACTAGAAACCTTGGCTCAAAGACTTCTTGATTACGCCTTGAACTTTGGTGGCGGCAAAGTCCTGAAGGCAAAGATCACTGTTCATAAACCAGGTGCACCTATTCCTTATGAGTTTGAGGATGTCAGCATCACGGTCAAGGCTAAGCGAGAGAACTAATGACAGTTGCTGTCATAGCTCTTGGAAGTAATTTAGGTCAGCGTCGCAAGTGGTTAGTCAAAGCCCTTGCTCTAATCTCAACCACTCCTGACATATACCTAACTGATATTTCCCCAGTAGTTGAATCTAAAGCTCTGACCTTAGCTGGGGTGGATTCATCAAAGCCTAGATTTCTGAACTGCGTGGCTGAAATAGAGACTCCGCTAAAGCCTGAGCAATTACTAAAGGCGTTACAGGCAATTGAGCAAAAGCTAGGCAGAAAGCGCAAAGAGCGCTGGGGCGATAGAAACATTGATATTGACATCATTACCTATGGCAATACTCACTTCAGATCTCCAGACCTAGTTATTCCTCACCCAGAGGCTAAGAACAGATCATTTGTGATTGTTCCTTGGTATCTAATGAATCAGAAAGCAGAACTTCCTGGAGTTGGCAGAATAGAGAAGTTAGCTGAAGTTTATGTAGATCAGGTGAAACTCAATTGAAACCAATCAGTCCTCTAATGATTGCTCTAGTAGCAATAGCGTTAGCTGTTGTTGGTTTTGGTTACAGCACTTGGGCTGTGAACAATGGTCTTGAAGTTCCAATCAGTGGAGCAACCCTCGCTCTTTCAACTGCATTGATTGCAGTCATACTTATCGGACTTGCTGTTCCTATCTGGAAATACAAGAAGAATCTCATCAAAGCTGCAACACCAAACAGGTTGCTTCCAGTGAATCCGTTCTATGCATTTCGTGTTCTTCTAATTTCTAAAGCAGCAGCAATCACCGGAGCACTATTCATTGGTTGGCATGCGGGAGTCCTCCTCAAGCAATTTACTGCTCCCGTTGTCGTTGCAGAAGCAACAACTCTAAACATCACAGCATTGATGGCAGCATTACTTCTGTTGGTCGTTGGTTTCATAGTTGAGCAAGTATGCAAACTACCGAACGATAAGAAGAAAGATGACTAGTCGCCTAAACGTAGCTGTCATCGGAGCAGGCCCAGTAGGTCTAGCTATGGCTAAAGCCATCTCAGATGCAGGACATTCCTTAATGGCGATAGCAACAACAGATCCAGCCAGAGCAGAACAGGTTAGTGCTGTTCTGCCTGGAGTTTCAATCAAGCCCGTTATTGATGCAGTTGCTGATGTTGATTTAGTTATCTTGGCAATTCCGGGAACTGAGATACAGAAACTAGTTTCTGGTTTAGTAAAGACAGAGTCTTTCTCAAGAGGGCAACTAGTTGCACACACTTCACCTGATTACGGTTACGAAGTATTTGACGAAGCTCTATCGCTAGGTGTTGTTCCAATGGCTATTCATCCAGCGATACGATTCACGGGTATTGCATCAGTTGATAGAACCAGACTTATGGATAGTTACATCGCTGTTGATTCACCAAAGGCAGTGTTACCTGTTGTTCAAACCCTTGCTATCGAGTTGGGTGGAGAACCGGTTCATGTTCCACTTGAAGCAAGAGCTAGTTACGCTGAAGCAATGTCAGTTGCTTCATCTTTCACTTCTTTGATTGTTGGGCAAGCTATCACTTTGCTTGAGGATGCAAACATTGATAAGTCAAGACAGATTCTCTCCGGAATCATGAGATCTGCTTTAGAGGAATCACTTAGAAGTGCTGTTGTTGAGATTGATCCAGCAGATTTACTAGAAGGCGAAAACGATTGAAGTTAGTTGAAACCGTCAGTGAATTACAGAGTGAAATCTCTCAGGCTAAAGCTCTAGGCAAAACTGTTGTCTTTGTTCCAACCATGGGTGCTTTGCACGAAGGTCATCTATCTCTGATTGAAGAAGGTAATCAGATTCAAGATGCCTTTATTGTGATGAGCATCTTTGTGAACCCAACCCAGTTCGGTAAGGGCGAAGATTTTGATAGATACCCAAGAACTCTGGAAAGTGATATCAAAGCTCTATCTGCATTAGGTAATCCGCCGGCTCTCTTGTTTGTCCCAAGTGTTGAGGAAGTCTATCCAGCTGGAGCTAGTGCTGAACCAAGCCCACGGGCAGGTGCTCTAGGAACAGTGTTTGAAGGGGTGGCAAGGCCCGGACACTTTGAGGGAATGCTTCAGGTTGTCTCTTGGTTCTTTGAGGTGGTCAAGCCTGAGGTCGCGATCTTTGGGGCTAAGGATGCTCAGCAGCTTTTTCTAATCAAGCGCATGGTGCATAGAGAGCTCAATGACTCCATCGAGATTATTGAAGCCATGACTGTTAGAGAAGATGACTATCTGGCTAAATCCAGTAGAAATAGGTTCCTATCTGATGAAGGAAGAAGCTTCGCTCCTACGCTCTTTGCTACCTTGATGCAGGTTCAGGAGAGCATTTCAGAAGGTGAGAAACCATCGGTTGCCTTAGCTGAGGCTAGTAGTGCTCTTGATAGTCCACCGCTGGCTAAACTTGATTATCTAGCGCTAGTTGATAAGAGTACCTTTTCACCGGTAAGCGACGGGTTCCATGGCGAAGTCCAGTTACTTGTTGCTGTTGTGGTGGATGGAGTTCGACTTATTGACAACATAACTTTCTATATTCAGGAGCCGGCATGACCGACGAACAATTAGCCCCAATGGAAGACGAACAGGATCTACCAGAACAGATCGCAATTCGTATGGCTAAGCGTGAGCGCATCCTTGCAACAGGCCAGGATGCCTACCCAGTTAGCTTGCCAATTACTCACACCATCGACCAGGTGAAGAACAAGTATCCGGATCTAGAGATCGATGTTGCAACAGGAGACAAGGTTTCTCTTGCAGGACGAGTCATGTTCCAGAGAAACACAGGAAAGCTCTGCTTTGCAACATTGCAGGCAGGAACAGGATCTCGCATCCAGGTCATGCTTTCGCTAGATAAGGTTGGCGAAGAAAAACTTGAAGAATACAAAGAACTTGTTGATCTAGGAGATCATCTATTCGTTGATGGTGAAGTAATCACTTCTAAGCGCGGAGAGCTTTCAATTCTTGTTGACAGCTGGGCGATTGCAGCTAAGACAATCAGGCCTCTTCCAAACCTTCATAACGAATTAGGTGAAGAATACAGAGTTCGTCACCGCTTCGTTGATTTGATTGTTCGTGACCGTGCTCGTGAAGTTGTTCAGATTAGAAGCAAGGTAATGCAGTCTCTGCGTAACACCTTTACTAAAGATGACTTTATTGAAGTTGAGACACCGATGTTACAAACCATTCACGGTGGAGCGTCAGCAAGACCTTTCAAGACTCACTCAAATGCTTTTGATACAGAACTTTTCCTTCGTATTGCACCAGAGCTATTCCTCAAGAGAGCAGTAGTTGGCGGCATCGATCGTGTTTATGAAATCAACAGAAACTTTAGAAACGAAGGTGCTGACCGCACACACTCACCAGAGTTTGCAATGTTGGAAGCATACGAAGCATATGGTGATTACAACACCATGGCAGAACTTACTCAGACTCTGATTCAGAATGCAGCAATGGATGTTTTCGGCACTCTACAGGTTCAACTAGAAGATGGTGAAGTTAATGACCTCTCTGGTGAATGGGCAAGAGTTTCAATGTTTGAATCTCTTTCAGAAGCTGCAGGAGTTGAAATCACTCCAGATACTGACATCAAGGTTCTAAAGGCACTTGCCGATAAAGAAGGTCTTGAGATTGATCACCCACTGCACGGTAAATATGTTGAAGAACTATGGGAGCACTTTGTAAAAGGTGACTTACAGAAGCCAACCTTCGTCATGGATTTCCCTGTTGACACTTCACCTCTAGTTCGTAACCACAGATCAAAGCCGGGAGTAGTTGAGAAGTGGGATCTATACATTAGAGGCTATGAGCAAGCTACCGGTTACTCAGAGTTAGTAGACCCTGTTATTCAGCGTGAAAGATTTGTAGCTCAGGTTAAGTTATCTGCAGCAGGAGATCCAGAAGCGATGAAACTTGATGAGGACTTCTTGAAGGCTCTTGAGTTTGGTATGCCGCCAACCGGAGGTATGGGTCTGGGTATCGACAGACTATTGATGAGCCTTACCGGTCTTGGTATTCGTGAAACAATTATGTTCCCATTGGTGAAGTAATCATGCAGGTTGTAATTGATGCACTAATCGCAACTCTTCCACCAATCAGCATGATGTTTTTGGTATATTTCCTATTCAAGTCAATCCTTGGCGCGGACGCTAAAGAGCGTAAAGTGAGAGCAGAAGTTGAAGCTGAAGAGCGAGCAAAACTAGCTTCGAACCAGCCAAAGAAATAATTAGCCCAAAGGGGGATCAAATGGAACAGAAGGCTGCACACTACGCGGTATACATGAACACTACTTTTGTAAAGAACATGGTCATCTACGGTGGCGCACTGATGGTCCTGATGTTTATGAGCATCTCCTTTGAAGCAACTTTCTTCCTACCAATCGTTGCTTTGGCAGGTTACCTAGCTAGCAATACAGTGATCATTACCCTCAGTGGGCTAAGAATTCCTGGCTACCAGGCTGCTCTTGCTCAGTATTCAAACGATAAAGAGGCTAAGAAGACCATGGTTGCTAACTACAACGCCATAAAGGCAACCAAGCCTTTTGCCCTAACCCGTAACCAGCACCTGATTTCCATAGCCGCTGGATTCCTAGGTGCTTTGGCTGTGCACCTAGCCATGGGGCCAGCCTTCTAAATCCCTTTCTCCCATTGGCGAACAGCCCTATAAATTGGGTCTTTTCAGGGTTATCTTCTTTGTAAGCACTAAATGTGTCAAAGGAGAAATCAATGTTCGAGAAGTTCACCGACAAGGCCCGTAGGGTAGTTGTTTTAGCTCAAGAAGAAGCTAAGTCACTAAATCACAACTACATCGGTACTGAGCACATCCTGCTCGGTCTGATCCACGAAGGCGAAGGCGTAGCCGCTAAGGCGCTAGAAGCACTCGGTATTTCTCAAGAGGCAGTTAGAGACCAGGTCAAGGAGATCATCGGTCAGGGACAACAGCCTCCAACAGGACACATTCCTTTCACTCCAAGAGCTAAGAAGGTTCTTGAGCTATCTCTTCGTGAAGCTCTACAACTAGGTCACTCATACATTGGAACCGAACACCTTCTATTAGGTCTTATCAAAGAAGGCGAAGGAGTTGCTGCTCAGGTGCTAACCAAGCTAGGTGCTGACACCAACAAGGTTCGTGCACAGGTTCAGCAAATGCTTCAGGGCTTCGAAGGAAAAGAATCAGCAACCGTTGGTGGCGAAGCCATTCCACAAAAGGGTTCACAGGTTCTTGACCAGTTCGGCAAAAACCTAACTATGGCCGCTGCCGAAGGAAAACTAGATCCAGTTATCGGTCGCGAGAAAGAGATTGAAAGAGTCATGCAGATTCTTTCAAGAAGAACTAAGAACAACCCAATTCTTATTGGTGAACCAGGTGTTGGTAAGACTGCAGTTGTTGAAGGTCTTGCCCAGGCAATTGTTGCTGGCAACGTTCCAGAAACTCTAAAGGGCAAGCAGCTTTACACCCTAGACCTAGGCTCTCTAATCGCAGGTTCTAGATACCGCGGTGACTTCGAAGAGAGACTAAAGAAGGTCATCAAGGAAATCAAGGGTCGTGGCGACATCATCACTTTCATCGATGAGATTCACACCCTTGTTGGAGCAGGTGCAGCAGAAGGTGCTGTTGATGCCGCATCTATCTTGAAGCCAATGCTTGCTCGTGGTGAACTACAAACTATTGGTGCAACCACTCTGGATGAATTCAGAAAGTACTTCGAGAAGGATGCCGCTTTAGAGCGTAGATTCCAATCAATCCAGGTTAACGAGCCAAGCGTTCCGCAGACCATCAATATCTTGAAGGGTCTTCGTGACCGTTACGAAGCACACCACAAGGTTTCAATTACCGATGGTGCAATCGTTGCTGCTGCCAAGCTTGCTGACAGATATGTATCTGACCGCTACCTACCAGACAAGGCGATTGACCTAATCGACGAAGCAGGAGCAAGACTGCGTCTTTCAATTCTTTCTTCTCCACCAGAGCTACGTGATCTTGAAGAAAAGATTGCCGGTGTTCGCGTTGACAAAGAGAAGGCTATTGATTCTCAGGACTTTGAAGGTGCAGCGAAACTTCGCGACACAGAGAAGAAGCTAATCTCTGAAAGAGCAAAGCTGACCAAACAGTTCCGCACTGGAAATGTTGCAGCTCACGGTGTTGTTGACGAAGGCCTAATTGCTGAAGTTCTAGCTGCTGCTACTGGCATCCCAGTATTCAAGCTAAGTGAAGAAGAGTCAGCGAAGTTGATATTCATGGAGGCAGAACTTCACAGAAGAGTTATCGGTCAGAAGAAAGCTGTTGATTCTATTTCTAAGGCAATCCGCCGTCAGCGTGCTGGTCTAAAGGACCCTAACCGTCCATCAGGATCATTTATCTTCGCTGGCCCTACAGGTGTCGGTAAGACAGAACTTGCTAAGGCTTTGGCTGAATTCTTGTTTGAAGACGAAGGTGCTCTAATTTCGCTAGACATGAGCGAGTATGCAGAGAAGCACACTGTCTCACGTCTATTCGGTGCTCCTCCTGGATATGTTGGATTCGATGAGGGTGGTCAGCTAACTGAGCGTGTTCGTCGTAAGCCATTTAGCGTTGTTCTATTCGATGAGATCGAGAAGGCTCACCCAGATATCTTCAACTCACTCTTGCAGATTCTTGAAGAGGGTCGTCTAACCGATGGTCAGGGACGTGTTGTTGACTTCAAGAACACAATCATCATCATGACCACCAACTTGGGAAGCAAGGACATCTCTAAGGGTGCTCTTGGCTTCAACCTTGAAGGTGACCAGAAGAATGACTTCGATCGTATGGCTGCCAAGGTGAACGATGAACTAAAGAAGCACTTCAAGCCAGAGTTCTTGAACCGTGTTGATGATGTCATCGTCTTCCCTCAGCTATCTAAGCCTGAATTGCTTGAGATTGTTGACCTATTCATCAAGAAGCTAAACGTTCGCCTAGAGGAGAGAGACATCACTCTTACCCTCACTACAGCTGCGAAAGAGCGCTTGATTGAGCTAGGTTACGACCCAGCACTGGGAGCAAGACCACTGCGTCGTGCTGTTCAGCGTGAAATCGAAGACCAGATCTCAGAGAGCATCTTGCAGGGTGTCATCAAGAACGCAAGCGATGTTGTTGCCGATCTTGTTGGTGGCGAGTTCATCTTCACCTCAAACGTGAGAGAAATTGCTAGCATTTAGCAATGCCCGACAAAGATTTCATCCTAAGACCAGCTAGAACAAGCGACATCGTTGCCATTCAGGCAATGCGTGCTCCCTTGGTTGATAGCAATGTCTTGCTTCAACACCAGTTGGTCGCGCTCTATGAGCGCGTCCAAGAGTTCGTAGTTGCTGAAGCTAAGGATGGACGAATCCTGGCTGCCGGCGCCTTGCATGTGATGTGGGGGGACTTGGCTGAGGTTAGATCTCTAGTAGTTGACCAGAGCGCTCGAGGCATGGGTCTTGGTAAAGCTGTCGTTGAGGCTCTAATTGAGCGCGCGTACACCCTAGGAATTAGAAGAGTCTTCTGCCTAACCTTTGAAGCTGACTTCTTTGCTCGCTGTGGGTTTGAGGAAATTAGCGATGTGCCAGTTGATGAGGCAACCTTCCAGCAGATGGTTCAGTCGGCTGATGATGGTATCGCTGAGTTCCTAGATTTAGCCAGAGTCAAACAAAACACACTAGGCAACACCCGCATGCTTCGCTTGCTATAGCAAACCCGCTGGCAAACTAGTCTTATGTTTTCTAGATACCCATCTCCTCGCGAATTGCTTATCAGACGTCTTGTATTCTTAGCCGTTGTTATCGGACTGATCTGGGGGATCATTGCCGGAGTGATGTCTTTCTTCGGTTGGGTTGGTTCACTGTTCAACCAGAACCAAGCACCAACAATTGTTGCTGGAGCAGAATGTCAATCGCAGCAGATCAGTATTGAAGCTCACGTTGGAACTGGGGATGCTCAGCCCCAGCTAGCATTCAACCCAGGCGATACTCCTTACATTTGGTTCTCAGTTACCAACACTGGAAGTGTTGAATGTAAATTCAACCTAGGTACGGATGTCACCTTCTACAAGATCACAAGTGGCAGCGACAAGATTTGGGATTCTAAGGATTGCAATGCTCCAAGATTTGCATCGGAGCCTTTGATGCTCAAGCCAAACGACACTCTTACAGCCCCTGCTAGCCCTTGGGACAGAGTTAGATCTGGAGATGTTGGTTGCGCAGCAGCAGATGGTCTTCCTGAGGTTACCGCAGGTGGAGCAAGCTACATTCTTGAAGCTGATGTAAATGGCATTCTGAGTACCAACAAGCCACAGTTTGTGTTGAACTAGTTACATGACACAAACAGTTGCTTTTCTAGGTGCAGGTTCAATGGGAACCGCAATCCTTGCCGGAATGATTCAAAACGGAACTAAGGGTTCCGATGTTAGAGCAACAACTAAATCTGTTGCTAGTGCAGAGGAGCTTGCTAAGAAGTTTGGACTCACTGCCTTTGCAACTGAGTATCAACCAAACGCTAACTCTTTAGCTGTTGAAGGTGCCGACATTGTTCTTGTTGCTGTGAAGCCTGCATATGTTCTAGAGGTGTTAGAAGAAGTTAGAGGCGTTATCTCTAAGGATGCTTTAGTTATTTCAGTAGCAGCTGGAGTTGAGATAAAAACTATGGAGGATCATCTTCCAGATTCAGTGGCTGTTATTCGTGCAATGCCTAACACTCCAGCTCTTATTCAAAAGGGATTGACCGGAGTTTCTAAAGGGTCAAGAGTTACAGATGAACAACTAGCTGTTGCAGTTTCACTGTTTGATGCTGTTGGAAAGACATTAGTCATACCTGAGGAACAGATAGATGCTTTATCAACCATCTCTGGTTCAGGTCCTGCGTATGTGTTTTACTTCATTGAAGAGTTCATCAAGACTGCGATTAGTCATGGCTTTAGTCAAGAAGATGCTTATCTACTTGTCTCACAAACCTTCCTCGGTGCAAGTGAACTTCTAGTTCAAACTCACGGTGACCCTGCTGAACTTAGAAGACAGGTAACCTCCCCTAACGGAACAACCATGAAGGCTATTGCGGTGTTGCAAGAGGGTAACCTCAATGACTTATTCTTTAAAGCAACAAGCGCAGCGTTAGCTCGCGCTAAGGAAATAGCCCAGGAGCAGAGAAAATGACCGATGTATTCAACGCGTTAGCAGATCAGAACCGTCGCACCATTCTCGAGTACGTTGCTGCTGAGGCCCTAACAACAGCTGCTCTTGCTAAGAAGACAAAGCTTTCAGCAACTGTGTTGGAAAAGCACCTAAAGGTTTTAGTTGCAGCAGAGTTATTAACTGTGGTTACCAAGGGAAAGACCAGCACATACAGTTTGAACAAGACCGGGTTCGGTCATGCGGCTAAGTGGTTTGGGAAGTTCGGTTCAGCATTTGTTTCAGGTCAAGCTGACATTCTTGGTGAGAACATAGGCAACCTGTTATCTTCAGCTGCTACTTGGTTGGAAAAGCGTGCAGGTGTGAAGATCAACCTAGATGTCGATCCTGAGCAGGCTGGCAAAGAATTAGGTAGAAAGCTATCTGATGCTAAGCGTGAAGCAACTGAAAAAGTTGGGGAAGCATCAGCCAAGGTCAAGGTTGCAGCAAAGAAGGTCAGTTCCAAGAAAGCCCCAGCTAAGAAACCTGTTGCTAAGAAGGCACCAGTAAAAAAGCCAGCAGCTAGAAAACCTAAGGCTTAGCGTCTATTTCTGCTACCAGTGCAGTTACGAGATCTTTGATCTTGTCTCGGATTGGTCTTACTGATTCAACACCAAGACCAGCTGGATCATCTAAAACCCAATCTAGATAAATCTTGCCTGGGAACCATGGGCATTCATCTCCACAACCCATTGTGATGACATAGTCACTTGCCTTGACGGCATCTTCAGTTAGAACTTTAGGTTGTTGACCTGTGATGTCAATTCCAACTTCAGCCATTGCTTCAATAGCACTTGGGTTGATCTCGTTCTTTGGCTGGGTGCCAGCAGAGAGAACCTCTACTCGATCACCTGCTAGTTCTCTAAGGAATCCAGCAGCCATCTGGGAACGACCAGCATTATGAACGCAAACAAATAGAACACTTGATTTATTACTCATGACTAAACCCTAAAGCAGTAATGCCCCCAACCGTTCTGGTCAGGGGCATTACAGAGTTAACTAAAGGTGAATTACTTTTTCTTCGCTTTTTTGGCCTTCTTTGGCTTGCCATCAAGCACGCTGATGTAGATAAAGGCAATTAGTGCACCAACGATTTCAGCAAGAACTACTGCTAGATGGTTCTGGGTGAAGCCATCGCGTAGCATCAGTGCGAAGGTAACGGCTGGGTTTGCCTGAGCTCCGGTAAGAGTAAATGTGCTTGCAACTAGAACCCAGATACCAACTGCAAAAGGAATGATTGATGCCCGCTCAGTTGACGCAAGACGAGCGATGATCACAATCAAGACAGTTGTTGCTAATACTTCACCGATGAAAGCACCAGATTCTGAAACACCGGCGGGTGGAGTCTTTGCAACCACTTGGGCTCCTGAGAGTGAGTAGCCAAGATATAGACCTGCAAATGCTCCAAGCAACTGAGCAATCCAGTATTGAATAAGAGTTGCCAGACTGATTGCTTTACGGGCAAAGAAGAATAGTGATACAGCAGGGTTTAGATGTCCACCTGAAACGGTTGCTGTAACCAGAATCATTAGAGTAAGTGTTCCAGCTAGAGCTACGTTGTGGAATGTTGGGTTGAAGTTAACTGCAACAATCGATGTCACAAACAGCATCACACCAATTGCTTCAGCGAGAGCACTTCTTAGATTTTTGTTGATTTCCATTATTTTCCTTTCGAAGGGTATCCAGCTAATGCGACTATCGCTTCATTTCTTCTTAGGAAACCTGGTTTCCATGGAGGATCGAAGCGGGCATAGTAGGGATCACCGGCTACCTCTAAGCCAGCGCTTTTGACATCAACTAGAAGCTGATTGCCTAAAGTATTGAAGTGTTCAAAGCTTGCTAAGCCTCTGAACTTGACTGCAGCAGCATAATGAGCATCTACGTGAAGCCTAGAAACCTGAGCATCACTAGGAATTGGCAAGTCTTGGATTGACACATCTTTAGGTAGCACAAAGCTAACCACATGGACCTCTGCAGCTTTATCTGGTGCATGTATAACCGGGGCAGTCATTGCAAACTTTTCACTGGACTGGTTACGGCCGGAAATGTAATTCACGAGCGGGCTAAATGCCATGCTCGCCGCTCTAGAGAACTCGCCCCTGGTAGTGACTTGAACCAGGACATAGCTTGGATAATGCCTTATTTCAAAACTCGGGGTCTTTTTTACCAAGGTGTAAGGCTGCTTTTCAGTCATAGTGCTCTCACTTTACTTCCTCTGTGCTATTGCCTAGGGATTAGCAGGGGTTTTTACCAATAGCCAAGCGTGGGCTAGAATACAAGGAGTCGAAAGAACCCCTGAATCACAGGGGTTAATCTAAATAAAGAGGTCTTTGTGGGATCAGTTGTCAAGAAGCGTCGTAAGCGTATGTCGAAGAAGAAGCACCGTAAGTTGCTTCGTAAGACTCGTCACCAACGTCGTAACAAGAAGTAAACACTTAGTGATTTAGCTCTAAGAGCGAAGAGGGCCTGCAGGTTATCCTGCGGGTTTTCTTTATTTAACCGCGCTTACCGATCTTGATTTCTTTTTTCACGGTTTTCTTCTGAAGTCGAAGTTCTCTGCGCTTGAAGTCATAGATCTTCCAACCCGCGGCCTTGGCATAAATCTTTAGGAGCTTGTCTGGGTTCACAGCAACTGGGTGACCAACCAGAGTAAGCATCGGAAGATCGTTATGGCTGTCGCTGTATGCGAAAGACTTCTTTAGGCTAAAGCCACGCTCTTTCGCTAACTTCCTAATTGCCTTAGGTTTTTCTTTTCCGTGTAGTGGCTTACCAACTAGTTTGCCTGTAAGGATTCCATCAATGTGTTCAAGATTTGTCCCAAGAGCTCCGGTTAGACCTAGAGCTCTAGCAATCTCTTCGCCCATTTCTTGAGGAGCTGCGGTGATCAGCCATACTTCTCTACCTGCTGCAATATGCTGCTGAGCAAGACGAGCTGTTTCAGGCCAAACCTTAGGTTTGATGTTAGATGCATAGACATCAGAAACCAATGCCAGCATCTGGGCGTATTCTCGGCCTACTACCAAACCAAGGGCACGATCTTTGATAGCGGAGAGCATGTGTGTGGTTTCACCCTTGGTAAGGAAAACAACCTGGTGCCAAGCGAAGGCGATGAAGTCTTTGCGTGGGAAGAATCTGCGACGGTAAGCCTCTTTGCCAAACTGATAGCTTGTCGAGCCACGCACTAGCGTGTTGTCGACGTCGAAGAAGGCTGCTGGCTTCTTCTTAGGGGGTTTGGTCACATGTCTAGTCTAGGCAGATAACTGGAATAATCTTGAGGCATGAGCACAACCATCGACCTTACTCTCATAGGAAAATCAGGCTGTCACCTCTGTGATGAGGCCAGAGTTACAGTCAACGCTGTGGTTGGAGCATTTAGAGCAGAGTACACGGGGGTAGCCAGACACATTCAGGTGAATCTAGTTGAGCATGACATCTTGGTTGATGAAGACCTATGGAATAAATACTCAGAAGAAGTTCCAGTACTACTAATCAATGGCAAAGTCCATAATTACTGGCGGATTGATCCAGAGAGATTGCGTGGAGCTTTAGACGAATTCGTTCGCTAACCACTCTTGACTTGTACGTAAATATCTATACGATATGTCTATACAGAAGTGTTGGGAGGAAAGATGACGAAGAAAGTGATTCAAAAACTAGAAGAAAGAACCCCAGAGCGAAGCAGCAAAGCGCCCTCTGTGATATCGAAAGTGTTTATGAACGGTGGAAGCCAGGCAGTGCGCATCCCCGCAGATTTTAGATTCGAGTCCGATCGCGTGCGTATCACGTATGACGAAAAGCTAGACGCTGTCATAATCAAGCAGATATCTGGGGAGGAGGCCAAAATGGCTTTTATTCAAGAATTGAGAAACATGTCTGAAGAAGAAAAAGCTGAACTAAGTGAACTGAAGTACGTTAAGCGCTATAGAAAACCGGGCCTGCACCCTGCAATTGAGCAACTCATCAAGGACTCAGAGTGAAATATCACTTAGATACCAGCACGGTGATTGAAATCATTCGGTTTAGGCAAGATACGTTACTGAAGTTTGAGTTGACGAAACTAGAAGACATGGCCGTCTCCGCTATTGTTGCTCAAGAACTCTGGGCCGGAACTTCTAGCCAAAAGCTCGGACCACGATCAACTAAGTCATTGAGACAAATACTTTCAATGCTCACGGTTACTCCATTTGGTGCAGAAGCAGCGGAGACCGCTGGACTGCTCGAATTAGAACTGTCCAAAAAAGGCACTCAAATCGGGGTATTTGATTCCCTGATTGCGGGCCATGCACTTTCTGAAGGGGCCACATTAGTCACTCAAAACGTGAAGGACTTCAAACGAGTTCCAGGTCTAGAAATTGTTGACTGGAGCAAAACGCCAGACTAGCTTGTTGCATTATTACTACATAGTAATTATACTACATCTGTAAGCCTAGGATAGGCGCACAGAAAGTAGGTATGTAAATGTCAGCTTCTACAATTCAACTGCTCATACTCGTTCTTATCGCATCAGTAGCAGTATTCAAAGTGGCAGTAAACGAACTAGATATTAGATCAGCTACAGACTCGCTGAACAAGGGGTCTACTGATGAGGTTAGGAAAGCCGTTTCCTATAACAAGGCGAATCGCAGATTCCAGTCCCTGAGGATTCTGATTCAAGCAATTCTTTTCTTTGCTCTGGTTGCCACCGGAACATTTGGTTCTATTCAAACAAGCTTGTCTGAATCTATCGAAGTCGGAATCTGGCAAAACTTTGCCTTCATTGTTGGACTTGGTCTGGCTATGTTCGTCATTGGAATTCCTTTCTCTGTTTACAAGACGTTTGTGATTGAGGCAAAATTTGGCTTCAACAGAACTAAAGTGGGAACTTTTGTCACCGATCGAATCAAAGGCCTGGTTGTCGGTGCAGTAATTCTTGGACCACTAGCCCTGTTCCTTCTTTGGATTTACCAACAGATTCCAAATCAAATCTGGTGGATAGCATTCATCGCAGTAATGATTGTTCAGCTGTTTAGTGCAGCATTCGGAACTTCTGTGATTCTTCCTCTGTTCAACAAGCTTCAGCAATTACCTGAAGGTGAACTTCGAGAGAAGATCCTAGGGATGTGTAAAGCACAGAATTACAAAGTCGGCAGGATCTTTGTGATGAATAGCTCGAAGCGTTCTTCAAAGACCAACGCATTCTTTAGTGGACTAGGCAAAACAAAAACTATTGTGTTGTTTGATTCTCTAATTGAAAAGCACACCACTGATGAAGTAGTAGCCGTATTAGGTCACGAGATTGGCCATGATCGCCTGGGACATGTTCGAGCATTCCTAGTTATGAACACAATCCAACTGTTCCTTATCTTCGCTCTATTTGGTTGGGCAACTTCATCCCCAGAGATTTCACTAGCCTTAGGCGGCTCTGAGTCAAACATCATTCTTGGCCTGATTGGTTTCTCAGCGTTGTTTTCGCCTTTGAGCTTGGTGCTAGACACAGTTACTAACTTCTTCTCAAGAAGAAATGAACACTCAGCCGATGAGTTCTCAGCAAGGATCGGAGAACCAAATCAAATCAAGAGCGCACTGTCTCGCCTTAGCTCAGACAATCTGAGTAACCCAGCTCCACACCCACTATTCGTGTTCATGTATTACAGCCACCCGACTGCAAAGCAGCGCATAGCCCATCTAGAGAGCCTGAAGTAACCCATGGGCCGTAAACCTAAAGCAGATGAAGAGCTTGTATACAACAGGCTCGAAGCAATAAGGACTAAAGCAAGCATCACCAGGCAACAGCTGGCTGATGCCGTGGATGTCCACTATCAAACCATCGGCTACATCGAGAGAAATGAATACAGCCCGAGCCTTGTGCTCGCCTTACGAATAGCAAAAGCACTAAACAAAAAAGTCGAACAAATATTTAGTTTGGAGGAAAACTAATGGCAACCAAAGATAAGAAATCACTTGAGCAACAGATTCGTGATCTAGAAGCTCAGATAGAGAAACTCACTAGCCAAGCAGAGAAGCAATGGCCCTCTAAAGATCTAGGGGACAAACTAGAAGCCAAAATCATTATCTGGGTACGAAACGATGAGTTCTTTGCAGGTCTAAGAAACACTTATGCAAGGGTGATCATTACACTGCTTTCTATAGCAGTGTTATTTGGTTACGGCTACTACGCATTCATGAACCCTGAGTTATCACTTTGGTACCTGGGGTTCATCTGCCTAGTCTTGCTCCTGCATGCTATTTCAGTCAGATTCGTTTTCAATTTCGAAGATAAGAAATCAGATCTCTCTTGGCCGCGTCTCCGATTCATGTCTTTTCATGAAGAAAAGCCTGTCAAATTTCTTGACGAATACCACATGAGGCGCAGAGATAATGCTCTACGGCGTGCACACGAATCCTTTGTGGGTGTTCTAGGTGTAGCACTGGTTGGAGCATTCCTTTATGGATACAAAGACTATTTCTTTGGTTCAAAGGATTTCTCAATCACGTCGATGCCTGATGCAATTTACAACTTCACCCTCAGTGGCGGGCAGTTTCTAGTAATTGCATTTTTTATATCAGGTTGGGTCTCTCTCCAGAAGTACTGGTCTTATGGAATGAAGGGCGAACCATTTGTTTCAAGAAGCGAAGCCAAGAAACTTAGGGACAGTTAATCAAGGTTCTGGTCAGCCCAGATCTCAATGGCACTCTTGATGTATTTAGCTAGGCCCGGCTCGAAGGACTCATAAACTTCTTCGAATGCCGGGTCTAGTACATATGTCAATGCAAGAGATTTATAAGCCTGCTTGTTTGGGATCCAGAACTGTTTGACGAATGCATAGTGGTCAGCAATTAGTTTCTGAACATCAACGTCACTAAAGAGTGCACCTTTGCGCTTCTGCTCTGCGACGGCTTCAGCTATTGCATCATGCTGGGTTTTGAACTCTGCTTGTTGTCCTTCTGTATACGAGGCATTAACACCTTGTATCTGGGAATAATGTTCAAACATGGACTATGGCTCTAGACGGTTAGGTCCACGGAATAGGTAACCAACTTCACGAATGTTTGTTTCGTGAAGCAAAAGCATTACAACTCTTAGAAGACCCATACCGAATCCACCGTGTGATGGAGCACCGTACTTGAAGAAGTCCATGTATGACTGAAGTCCAGCTGGGTCTAGGCCCTTTGACTTAGCCTGTTCAATTAGAACTTCTAATCTGTGTTCACGTTGAGCACCTGTAGTGATCTCAGTTCCACGCCAGATTAGGTCATAGCTCTTAGTAAGGTTCGGGTTATCAGCATGACGCATGTGATAGAACGGACGAACTGTTGAAGGGTAATCAGTTAGGAAGACAAACTCGTGGTTGAAAGTTTCTGCAACGTGAGCTGCAATCTGTCTTTCACCTTCAGGGTCCATGTCTCCTCCACGAGTAATCTCGTGACCACGCTTAGCAACTATGTCGATTGCTTCAGCTAGAGGAATTCTTGGGAATGGTGTTGTTGGGATAACAACATCAACATCGAATAGACGTTTGATCTCATCACCGTGCTGTTCTTTAACTGCAGTGATAGCAGCAACCATTAGGTCTTCTTGAATCTTCATGATGTCTTCGTGAGATTCAATGTATGAAACTTCCATGTCAACAGAGGTGAACTCGGTTGCGTGACGAGAAGTGAAAGATGGGTCTGCTCTAAACACAGGGCCAATTTCAAAGATACGACCGAAACCAGCCATCATCGCCATCTGCTTATAGAACTGAGGGGATTGAGCAAGGTAGGCAACAGTCTCGAAGTATTCCATCTTGAATAGCTCTGCATGAGATTCAGAAGGAGAGCTCATGAGCTTAGGAGAGTGAATCTCGATAAAGCCATTGTTTACCCAGTAAGTTCTCCAGGCATGTTCAATAGTGGTCTGAACTCTAAAAGCTAGGTTCATCTCTGGACGACGAAGATCGATGAATCTCCAGTCCAAACGCTTATCGATACCTGAATCTTCAGCAATAGGGGTTTCTGGGTCCGCTAGGGTAACAACCTCTAGGCCATCCAACTGGATCTCAATGCCGCCTAGTTTCACTCTTTCATCGTGAACTAGACGTCCGGTTACCCAGACAAAGCTTCCTGAGGTAAGGGTTGAAACTGTGTCAGCTAGGGCATCGACTTCTTCACGTCTTGGGTAGGTAACCTGAACAGAGCCAGTCTCGTCTCTTAGGACGATGAATTGGATTCTCTTTTGGTCTCTGAGGGTCTCAACCCAGCCACCGATGACTACTGGGCCATCTTCAGATTGTGTTAAATCTTTGACCAAAATGCGTTCGCGCATGATTTTCTCTGTCCTTTTACTTGTTGCCTAAACCCCAAGTTTAGCGGGCGATAGACTTGAGGCTATGCCTGCAAAACGTATTCACCTAGTCCGTCATGGAGAGGTATACAACCCAGGCGGAGTGCTTTACGGCAGACTTCCTAACTTCCATCTCTCAGATACTGGCCATGAAATGGCTAAAGAGGCAGCTAAGCAACTAAAGGCCATGGGTGCTGATGTGAAGGCTATTTATACCTCTCCTTTAGTTAGAGCTCAAGAGTCAGCCAAGCCTATTGAAGAGTTGTTTGGCATTGATGCCAAGACAGAAGCAGATCTAATTGAGCCGTACAACGTATTTGAGGGTAGAAAGCTAAGCGTTAAGGCAGTTGCTACTAAGCCTCAGTGGTGGTGGCACTTCAGAAACCCAGCTAAGCCGGCTTGGGGAGAGTCCTTCAAAGAGATCATCGCTCGTATGCATTCAGCGATTATTCAGGCGGCTGATTCAGTATTAGATGGTGACGTTGTTTTAGTTACTCACCAGCTACCTATCTGGGTAATGAGCCTTAGTGCTAACGGTAAGCGACTAATGCATGACCCTAGAAAAAGACGCTGTGCTTTATCTAGCATCACAACATTTGAAATACAGGACGGCAAGTTAGTTGAAGTTGGCTATCTAGATCCAGCTTCAAAGCTCGCCTCAATAGATAAGGGTGCGGTTTGAAAAGAGCAGTAGCAGTTATTGCTGGACTTACTCTTGCGCTGGCTTCTTTATCAGCTTGCACAGAAACCCCGAGCATGAATAACAGTTATCAGTCAGGGGATGGAACTGTTACCGAAATCAAAACAGAGAACAGATCAGAGCCAATTACCTGGTCTGGTTTAGCTAACGATGGTTCGCCTTTAGGTTCAGTTAACTTGCCAGGGGTCATTACCGTTATGAACTTCTGGTACGCATCATGTGCTCCATGCAGAGCGGAAGCACCAGACCTAGTTGATCTAGCTAAAGAGTTTGAAGGTAAGGTTCAGTTCATTGGAGTAAACGTTAGAGACAGTGCTGACACTGCTAACGCTTTCAAGAGATCATTCAACATGGATTTTCCAAGCATCATGGATGCTGAATCAGGGGATGTTGTTTTAGCTTTCACAGGTGTTGTTACTCCAGCTGCTGTTCCAACCACTCTGGTTATAGATAGAGAAGGTCGACCAGCTGCAAGAGTTCTTGGCATTGCCAAGAAGACAACACTGAGAGCACTAATCACTTCAGTCATTGAAGAAGGTGCAACAGATTGAATTTTGAAGCAATAACCTCTGGGCCACTTTGGTTGGCTGCGCCTATTGCGCTTCTTGCTGGTTTAGTTTCATTCTTTAGCCCTTGTGTTTTACCACTACTACCTGCATACCTTGGAATAGTTTCAGGATCAGCTAACACCAAATCAAGAATGATTACTGGGTCACTTTTATTTGTCGCAGGATTCAGCGTTGTCTTTGTCGCGTTAGGTGCTGGATTTGGTGGGCTCGGTTCGATCTTCTCTGGTGAAGTAAAGAACTGGTTACAAAGAGGCTCAGGTGTAATTGTTTTACTTCTAGGAATAGTTCTTATCGGTGGCTTTGATTTTGCTCAGCGAACAGCAAGACTAAACATCAAGCCAAGTGCAGGTCTTGTCGGAGCACCAATACTTGGTGTTGTCTTTGGATTAGGTTGGACTCCTTGTATTGGTCCAACTCTGGCAGCAGTTCTAAATCTTGCTTTTGATACTGGTTCAGTTGGCCGAGGTGCATTCCTTGCTGCTGTTTATTCAATTGGCTTAGGACTTCCATTTGTTCTAGCAGCTGCAGGATTTGGTTGGGCCACTAAGTCAATCGGATTTATCAAGAAGAACATAAGAGTAATCAACATCGCCGGTGGTGTTCTGTTGATTATTCTCGGTCTTCTTCTAGTGACAGGTTTATGGCAGTTTGTTATCGACAGAATCGCGGAGGTGAGTGGTGCCTTCATCCCGGCCATCTAAGTATGTAGTTCGCAAGGAATACGCAGAACCTATTGAGGCTCCAGACCTATCGCTTAGGTCATGGGCTAGATGGCTATGGCGTCAGCTAACCAGCATGCGCATCGCACTATTCCTTTTGATGCTTCTAGCTGTTGCTTCAGTGCCAGGATCAGTATTCCCACAGCGAAGCGCCGACCCTAACGGTGTTGTTTTGTATTTCAAGAACAACCCAGATGCTGCAGCATGGTTAGACACCTTCCAGCTCTTTGATGTTTACTCATCAACCTGGTTCTCTTCTATCTACATCCTGCTATTCATCTCTTTGATTGGTTGTGTGATTCCTAGAGTTGGCGTTCACTACAAAGCACTTAGAGCAGATCCGCCTGCTGCACCTACAAACCTTTCAAGACTTCCTTCTTATAAGAAACTCGAACATAGCGATGCAGATATTCAAAAGGCTGTTGATTATCTAAAGAGTAGAAAGTTCAAAGTTGTTTCAACCGATAAAGAGCTAAGAGCAGAGAAGGGTTACCTGAGGGAAACAGGAAACCTTGTGTTCCACCTTTCTCTAATCGGTGTTCTTATTGCAGTTGGTCTAGGTGGTGGACTTAGCTACGCAGGTCAACGAGTAATCGTTGAAGGCGATACCTTCGTGAATAATGAAGCAGCTTATGACTACTTCGCACCAGGTTTACTTTTTGACAAGAACAACATTGAACCATTTAGCATGAGGTTGGATTCTTTCAGCACCACCTACGATTACAAGAACCCAGCTAACTACGGTCTGCCAATGGATTTCATCGCCAAGGTTTCAACCAAAGAGACTCCAACCAGCCCAGAAGTCAAAGGCCAGATCAGAGTAAACGAACCACTACCTGTAATGGGTTCAAAGGTATACATCACAGGTAACGGCTTTGCTCCTGAGATCGTGGTTAGAGATAAAGACGGAACAGTTTCATTTAGTGGTCCTGTTGTGTTCTTGCCACAAGATTCCAACCTGACATCTCTAGGCGCTATCAAAGTTCCAGATGCTAACCCTAAGCAGTTTGGAATGCTGGCTTTCTTCTATCCAACAGTTGCCAAGTTAGACACTGGAGCACTGACCTCTAACCACCCATACCCTTGGGATCCAATCATGACTATGAACGTCTATGTTGGTGACTTAGGTCTTGATAGCGGCATGGCAGTAAATGCTTACAAGCTAGACACCCACAGCATGAAGCAGATTGCTGGAGGAAAGAGTGGAACTAAAGCTCTAAGACTTTCTTACAGTGAGACAGTTGAATTGCCAGGGGATCTAGGAACAGTTGAGTTCAAAGACATCAAGAGATTTGCTTCTATTGACATTACGTATAACCCACTAGATATCTGGGTTCTTATTTTCGCTCTATCAACCCTGTTTGCTTTAGTCTTAATGCTCATCATTCCTCGAAGAAGAGTGTGGGTGAAGATCTCTAAGGACAGTGTTGAAGTCGGAGCACTAACCAAGTCAAAAGATAAAGCATTAGACAAGCTTGTAAAAGATGTTGCCAAGTCACTAAAGAAGAAGAGTAAATGACACCAGAAATTGCACTAAACCCAGAACTCGCTACCCTTTCAAGAATCATTGTTCTTGTTGCCCTAACTTTTTATGCATTCGCATTCATTGTTCTAACTTGGGCTCTAACTAAAAGAGCAGGCGGCAAGGGCAAGAAGGACAAGTTTGCTAATCGTTTAGACAGCATTGGTCTAGTTCTATTTGGTCTAGGTGTGATTGCTAATGGTGTTGGAGTTCTAACCAGAGGTATTGCTGCGAACCGTGTGCCATGGGCCAACATGTATGAGTTCTCTATCTCTGGAGCATTCGTAGTTTCAGCCATGTTCATGATTACTCTGATATTCAAGGATCTAAGACTCATTTCTTCATTCCTAGCTGGGTTCGTTGTTCTAGTAATTGGTTCAGCAAACACATTGTTTTATGTTCAAGTTGAATCACTTCTGCCTGCTCTTCAGGACTACTGGCTAGTGATCCACGTAAGCGTTGCAATTCTTGCCACGGCATTCTTTACCATCGGTGCAACTCTTTCCTTGATTCACATCTTGAAAGAGAGCAAGAGAATCAAGGCTTCTAAGACCAAAGCAGGCCAGGGCTTCACTAAGTTCCTAAAGGTCTTCCCTAAATCAGAAAAGCTTGAGCGCACTTACTACCAGTTCAACATCATTGGTTTTATCCTCTGGTCATTCACCCTTATTGCTGGAGCTATCTGGGCTGATAAGGCCTGGCACAGATTCTGGGGTTGGGACACCAAGGAAGTCTGGACCTTCATCATCTGGGTTATTTATGCCGCTTACCTGCATGCAACAACAACCAAAGGCTGGGATGGAACCAGAGCAGCTTGGCTAAGCCTGATCGGCTTCATAGCCATCATCTTCAACTTCACCATTGTTAACTTGTTCTTCAAGGGATTACACGTTTATTCGGGTATCTAGAAATACCGAGTAGTTTCCTGTCGGGAACTAGGCTTTTTGCATGATTCAAAAATTAGAGTGTAAAAAATGTGAAGCGCAATATACTTCAGACCAGGTTAAGTCTGGAAAGTGCCCTGTCTGTAGAAAGTGGCTCAACTACGTAGGGATTGTGCAATCTGATGATGCAGGGACTCAAATACAAGAGACCGCAAGCAAGAGCACTAAGGAATATTCTTTTGGAGATCTTGTAGAGGCGCAGACTAGAACAACCTATGCTGTGAGGTCGCTGGCTGTTTACCTGTTCATAACAATCACGACTTCAGTTCTTGGTCTGTTGTTGATTAACCTTGCCCCTGAAACGCCCATTTTTGGTGCTCTGGTTATCTTGGCAGGATTTATTTGGTCAGTCACTGCAGGAATATCTGAGCTGAATAAATCCAAACCCTAAGACGTTTTCAAACAACGCCCTAGCCGTTCCATCCACCAAGTAGTTCTATCTGCTGGTGCTTGGAGTTTGGTTAGGGCGTTTTTGTTTGGGGTGATTCTCGTTACTGATATTTCGCCGTTTATTGGAATTAGGGGAGTTTCGGTAACGTCTTCAGTTAGTAGTGCGGCTGTGGCTAGTCCGCTTGCATAATCACTATCCAGTAATGCAGCTAGGTAAACCCCCATGCTTATTCCTACAGAAGTCTCCAATGCACTTGATACAACTACAGGTAGTCCTGCTTCTTTAGCAATTCTGAGAGCATTGTTCATTCCACCCAGTGGTGCTGCTTTTAGTACTAGTAGATCTGCTGCGTGAGCTTGGGCAACTGCTAGGGGATCGCTCACTTTTCTTACTGACTCATCAGCAGCTACTTTGATGTTGAATAGTTTGAGTTTGAGTCTTAGTTCTGCAAGTTCGGCAATGGTTTTTACTGGTTGTTCTAGGTATTCAAGAGGAACACCCTCTTCATACATAGCCTTGGCTAGTGTGAGAGCTGTTTCGATGTCATAGCCACCGTTAGCGTCAAGTCTTATTCGTGCTTCTGGGTAGTGCTTTCTTACTTCGTGAATGCGGTCAAGATCGTCTTGAACAGTCTGTCCTGCTTCGGCAACTTTGATCTTTACTACTTCGAAGTTGCCGAATGGTTCCAGAGCTGCTCTTACGTCTTTGACTGCTGCCAAGGTGGCATTGACTTTGATGGTCTTTACTGTTGGCTCAGGGATGTCACCGAAGGCAAACTCAACGGCTGCTTTGAGCCAGATGCTGGCTTCTTCGTCTTCGTACTCGGTGAATGGAGACCATTCTGCCCAGCCTTTAGGGCCTTCAAATAGGAGAACTTCTCTGGTTGTTAGCCCACGAAACTTGATACGCATAGGGATACTTAGGACTCTTGCAGTCTCAAGTATCTGCTGGCGCATTTCGTTGGTTATCTCCACATTGTTAGTCTAGGAGTATGTCCAAACACGTATCTGAGCTCTTTGAGCCAAGCATCTGGTCTGAGGTAGCTGGTTTTGAGGATCTGACTGACATTACCTATCACAAGCATGTCTCTCTAGGGGTTGTTCGTGTTGCCTTCAATAGGCCTGAGGTTAGAAATGCATTTAGACCGCAAACTGTTGATGAGCTAGCTAAAGCTCTAACTCATGCTCAAGGCCTAACCGATGTTGGTGTTGTTTTACTAACTGGTAATGGTCCTTCACCTAAAGATGGTGGTTGGGCATTCTCATCTGGTGGGGACCAGAAGGTTCGTGGTCGTGCAGGTTACGAATATGGAGATAACAGCTCAGGTCGTTTACATATTCTTGAAGTTCAAAGACTAATTAGGTTTATGCCAAAGGTCGTTATTGCTCTAGTTCCTGGTTGGGCTGCTGGTGGTGGGCATTCTCTAAATGTTGTTGCTGATCTTTCTATTGCTTCTAGTGAGCATGCAAGATTCAAGCAGACTGATGCTGATGTTGGTTCATTTGATGCAGGTTATGGTTCTGCTTATCTTGCTCGTCAGGTTGGCCAGAAGTTTGCCAGAGAGATCTTCTTCTTAGGCCAAGAGTATTCAGCCCAACGTGCCTATGAGATGGGTGTTGTGAACCTAGTAGTTCCTCATGCTGAACTAGAAGTTAAAGGTGTTGAGTGGGCTAAAGAGATTCTAGGTAAGTCCCCGCAGTCAATTCGTTTGTTGAAATATGGAATGAACATGATTGATGACGGACTAGTTGGGCAGCAGCTATTTGCTGGTGAAGCTACACGCATGGCTTATGGAACTGATGAAGCTATTGAAGGTAAGGACAGCTTCTTAGAAAAAAGAGCACCGGACTGGTCACCGTTCCCTTGGCACTTCTAAATTTATGAACCAAATCCCAGTAAGAGTTATCCCAGCCAATGATGTTGTTGGTGCTCTACTTGCTCTAACCGATGCACTTGAGGGTAAGTGTGCTGTGTTTATTTCTCCAAGAGAAGTAAATGGGGAGAGGGTTCCTGTTGGGGGTATTCCTGAGTTTGTTGAAATTGGAACTGCGCTAATAGTTGAAAGCAGCGGTTCAACTGGAACGCCTAAGCGAATCAGCATTAGTGCTGAAGCATTGATTGCTAGTGCCAAGGCAACAGAAAAGTATTTTGGTACTCAAGGTCAATGGTTGTTGACTCTGCCAATCAATTACATTGCAGGCATTCAGGTTCTAGTTAGATCTATCCTTGCTGATGTTCAACCCATTGTTATGAATACTGCTGTTCCTTTTACTCCCGAAGCATTTGCTCTGTCTTCAACACTTTTAACTTCTGACAGCAAGTTCACTTCTGTGGTTCCAACTCAGTTGGTTAGATTGCAGCAGCTTGCTTCACAAGATCCTTTTCTAGTGAAGTTGTTACAACGCTTCACAGCAATTCTGGTTGGTGGTCAGGCAACTAGCAGTGATGTTCTGTCTTTCTTTAGAGAGAGAAACATAAATGTAGTTGAGAGCTACGGAATGGCTGAAACTAGCGGTGGTTGTGTTTATAACGGGGAGCGCTTAGATGGTGTTGAGATCAAGCTTGTTGAAGATGACCGGGTTGCAATCAAGGGAGCCATGCTGGCTAACGATGTTGCAAATGAAGATGGATATCTAGTGACTCAAGACATTGGTGACTTTGATTCACAAGGACTACTTCACATTCTGGGTCGAGCCGATCGAGTAATGATCTCTGGAGGCCTGAAGATGAGCCTTGACCAGGTGGAAGCGGTTGCTGGAAGTGTGCCAGGTGTTGTTGAAGTAGGGGCAACTGCTGTTAGTTCAACTGAGTGGGGCGAACGTGTTGGCATTGCCTACGTTGGTTCTCCTGAGGTAGCTGATTACATGGCTGGAGCAGTGTTTGAACAACTAGGAATAGCTGCTAAACCAATTAGGGTTATTCGAGTTGATAGATTGCCAAGGCTGACAAGTGGCAAGACAGATTTGATTGCGTTGAGAGAACTATTTAGTGAAGGTATCTAATGAGTGAAGTTAAGTTATGGATCAAAGGCGCAAGGCTAAGAACTTTACCTTTGGCAGTTGCTCCTGTCCTAGTTGGTGCAGGAACAGCAGAGCTTGCTGGGAAGTTTAACCTTGGTCTTGTGTTGCTAGCACTAGCAGTTGCTTTGTTATTACAAATAGGTGTGAACTACTCAAATGACTACAGTGACGGCATCAGGGGTACCGATGACAACAGAGTTGGTCCAGCCAGACTAACCGGTGGTGGTTTTGTTGAACCAAAGCGAGTTAGAAATGCAGCTTTCCTTTCCTTTGCTCTAGCTGGAGTATTTGGTCTAGTCATTACAGTTCTTACTGCTCAGTGGTGGTTTGTGATTGTTGGAGCTGTTTGTATTCTGGCAGCTTGGTTTTATACCGGAGGTAAGAAGCCTTACGGTTATGCAGGCTTAGGTGAAGTTATTGTCTTTATCTTCTTTGGTTTAGTTGCAACAGTTGGAACTGATTACATCCAGACATTAGAAGTGAACATTCTTAGCATTCTGGGTGGGGCGGCGATTGGTTCGTTCGCAACGGCAGTTCTTCTAATCAACAACATCAGAGACATTGAAACAGATCGGTTGAGTGGGAAGAAGACTCTTTCAACTCGTATTGGTAAGAACGTGTCTTTGGGTTTGTTCTTTGTTCTGACCTGGGCACCGTTTAGTTTTATTGCCCCAATTTGGTTTATTGCCCCTGCAGTGTTCCTAATAAATCTGCTGTTGCTACCGGTTCTGATTATCAACATCATGGCTGTGTCTGCGACAAAGCCTAAAGACCAAATATTGGTATTGCAGCTAACTACCTTGACGACCCTGCTATTTGCTATCGGTGTCTGTTACGGTCTTTTTACTCTTAACTTCTAGATCTACAATTTCGTTCTCTAGGTCGCTTTCAGGATCTCCAGAACCTAGGGTGTTGTTGCGTTTTTCAAAGATCTGTTTGCTGATTTGGTCTCTGAGCCCACTTAGAAACAGTAGGGAATAGGCGAATGAGAGAGTGGCTGCAAACAGTACTGTTGCAAGCCATGGCATGCCTAGAACACCGAAGAGCACGCAAAGTCCAATGAAAACACCAAGTCTGATAACTGTGTACTTTACCCAAACATTTCTCATGGCTTTAGTCTATGTTTCCTGCTCGGTTAGAATTGACCCATGACAAGAATCCAACTAGCTCTCCTCGTTGCGGTGGTAATCTTCCAGATTTTCACTACCGTATATGCCGCCAGCGCTAACAAAAACCAGGTAAGAGTATTGCCTAAGTTTGCTTGGGTATTACTTTGTCTATTCGTTCCAATCATCGGTGGTCTTCTATACATAACTATTGGTCGACCAATTGATGGAGATTCAGGTCAAGGAGCTAAGCGTTCAAGACCAGTTGCTCCTGATGACGATGCCGACTTCCTAAGAGATCTTGGTAATCGCTTCAGAAGAGATAACAACAATTAGCATGACGGAATCTCCCGCCCAGATATTTTCAGCACACATAATCGCTGAATTAGCTGCCTGGGGAAGAGACTTCTGGCTAGCACCGGGAGCGAGATCTCAAGCACTAGCAATTTCCGCAGCCCAGGTCACAGAAGCAGGCAAAGCTAATCTTCATGTTCGTATCGATGAGAGATCTTTAGGCTTTGGTGCTTTAGGTGCTGCTGTCTATGGTGGACCTCAGGTAATCATTACTACCTCAGGAACTGCTGTTGCTAATCTTCATCCTGCTGTTCTTGAAGCCCATCACTCAGGTCTAGGACTTATCTTGCTAACTGCAGATAGACCAGCAGAGCTAAGAGATAAAGGTGCTAACCAAACCACAAACCAAGTCGGCATCTTCTCTGATGCAGTCATTGAATGTATTGATGTTCCAGCACCAACAGTCAAAGACATTCCAAGACTTCCTCAACTAGCTAAAGAACTAGTTGAGAAGGCTGTGTTACTTGCTTGGGGCAAAAGAGCCCAACCAGTTCAACTGAACTTACAGTTCATCGAACCACTATCTTCAGTAACACCTAATGCAGCAGACATACTCGAAGAGATCTGGGCTGCTGATGAAAAAGTTTTGGCAGAAGAGACAACAGATGACAGCACCTTCAAGTTAGATCTAACTAAGCCAACAGTTATTGTTGCTGGTGCTAATGCAGGAACACATCTTGCTGAAATAGAGAGCCTTTCTCTTCCAGTCTTTGCGGAGCCAACATCTGGTGTTAGACACCTAGCTTCATCTGTGATTGGCTACAGAACGCTTCTTGCAAGTAACTTTGAGTTACTAGAACAAGTAGAGCAGGTCATTGTTTATGGCAAGCCAACTCTTAGTAGACCAATCATTGCGTTACTAAAAAGAGAAGACATCAAAGTCTTTGTTCGTGAAGGACAAATGGGTTCATTCTCCATTGGTAATGAAGTGACCAAGGTTACTGAACTGATTGAAGGAACCTCTAGTCCAGAGTGGTTGAAAGCTTGGATGAGTGAACCAGATCACATTGGAACTAGTTCTTCTCTTGATAGACATGCAATCATCGCTAAGACCTGGGAGAAATCTCCAGCAGGTAACACCATCTTGGTCTTAGGAGCATCTCAACTGATCAGAGAAGCAGACTTTTGTGCGCCAAGGTTAGAAGTTAGAGCTTGGGCTAACCGTGGGCTATCAGGTATTGATGGAACTATTGCAACTGCTACCGGTATTGCTATTCAAGAACCAGATAAGCAGGTGAGAGCACTCATGGGTGATCTCACCTTCCTGCACGATGTTGGCTCTTTAGCTATTGACCCTAATGATGGAGAACTTAATCTGCAGATTATTGTTGCCAACGATAACGGCGGCAAGATCTTTAGCAATCTAGAGGTTGCTCAAAGTGTTGAAGCAAACATGTTCAAGAGAATCTTCCAAACACCACAGAATGTTGATATGAGCAAACTAGCTGAAGCCTACGGTTGGCTCTATGTGAATCCAAAGACTGTAGAAGAGTTTGAGTCAGCGCTATCGCTTACAGGTCGAGTTGTTGTTGAAGTTGTGTTGGATTAGCTAAGCGCATCAACAATAGGTTTGAACTTTAGAACAGCTTCATCAAGTTCTGCCTGAGGATCTGATCCAGCAACAATTCCACAACCAGCAAATGCAGTTAGTGTTCCGTTGTCTAACTGAGCTCCTCTAAGAGCAATAGCCCAAACACCATCACCATCAGCACCTAGCCAACCAACCGGTCCTGCGTATCTTCCACGATCAACATTCTCTATTTCCTCAATAACTTCCAGAGCTTTATCTCTAGGAGTTCCAGCAACAGCGGCTGAAGGATGTAGAGCGCTAACAACTTGAAGAGATGTTGAATTAGAGTTCAAGGTTGCTTTCACATCACTGGCTAGATGCCAAAGATTAGGCAGAGCAATACTGAATGGTTCTTGATCAACAGTTATCTCTTCGCTGAATACCTTTAGAGATGTTACAAGTGAATCAATTGCATACTTGTGCTCTGCTCTGTTCTTAGGTGATTCATTGAGAGCTGAACCAATGGCCTGATCAACACCAGGGTCTGTTCCTCGACCTGCTGTTCCAGCTAATACTCGAGCACTAAATTCTGAGTGGTAAACCTTGACCAACAGTTCAGGGCTTGCACCGAATAGTCCAGCAACAGAGTAAATAAAGCAAGTCTCGAACTTCTTCTCAAGCTTTCGAAGAGCTGGATTGATATTGAAATCTTTAGATACTTGAGCTTTGAGGTCTCTAGCAAGAACTACCTTTTCGATGTTCTTAGAGGTGATTGCCTCAAGAGCTTTATCAACATTCAGCTTGTATTGCTCAGTGGTGATCTGTCCTGGTTCAAATTGAGCAGGAGTAAAGATGCTCTCTAGGTTGATGAGCTTAAGAGCATCGGCTTCACTGATGTTGATGGTTGTTAGCCATAGGGCTCCATCATGCCCACCAACTACAACCTGAGGAATTACAAGAACACTTGTGCTATTGCTGTTCTCAGAAAAAGCAATTGATCCAAAGGAGATAAGTCCTGAGCCTGAGAGATTGACCTCATCGGTTATCTCTGCTTGGGAAGCTACATCTTGCCATTTGCTATCTAGTTCGAGGATTCGATTAGGTCCTGATGTCTCTAGCCTTAGGGCTTCGCCCCAGCCGATAAGGCCCTGTTTTTCATAGATGAAGGCTGAACTGTTGGTTCCTAGAAGGTCCGCGAAGGAGTAATCCTCGTTTAGGCCTAGCTCATGGGCTGCTATCAGCCTTGAGTACACCTTGAGAGTCAACTAAATCTTTCCAAACCTTGTTCTGTACGTTTTCTGTGAAATCCTCAGCGAGCCTTAAAGACTCTCTTTTTACTGGGATATCCTAAAGACAGGTCAATTGAAGTCTAAAACAGTGAGAGGAGTGCCGAGTGCGGAAAGTTCTAAATGTCGTAACCACGGCTTTACTCCTAACCGGATTATCGGTTCCTGTTGCCTCTTTTGCCACTGAGACAGAGCCAGATCCAAGCATTGTTGACATCTATGGCTACCTCAATGAAGAGCAAGAGATTGAGAACATGCACTCTGAAATTGAGCATGGGCATGAAGACCATTCAGGTGTCTTGATTCCACCTGTTGTTATCAGGATGGGTCAGCCATCAGACCCAAACATCTTCGTATTGCCAACAGATCCATCTGGCCAGGTTCATAAGTGGGACATGTCTCCAGAACTAGACACAGCTCTTGAGAAACTGGGCTTGGTTAGTCAAGACCAGAAGTCAAACCTCGACCCATACAGACATGCACCAATTCCAATTCAATCCATCGAGCAAACCACTAAAACACCAGCAGATGAGTTCATGGATGGGGCAAGATTTTTTGGACTAGGCCTTGGAGTTGCAGCTCTCGTGCTACTGGCTTTGACTAGCGTAAGCACAATTAGAAGCAGAAGACGAAAGAGGATGTATCTTTCCACCTCGGGGCAGTAGATACTCAACCAGCCAAAGATTAGACTTGGCTGGTGAATAAAGCAGATATGGCCAAAAAGCCGGCAGAAGTCGCAGCCATGTTTGATTCGGTTGCTGAAAGTTATGACCGCACAAATGACCTCCTTTCCTTTGGTCAGGACCGCCTATGGCGAAGAAAAGTACTAAAAGCTGTAAACCCTCAAAGTGGACAAACTGTTTTAGATCTTGCTGCTGGCACAGGTTCATCGTCAGTTGTTTTTGCTAAGCCTGGAGTAAAGGTAATCGCCAGTGACTTCAGTGAGGGCATGCTTGCTGTTGGTAGAAAGCGTCACCCAAACCTTGAGTTTGTTTTTGCTGATGCTACGAAACTTCCTTTCGCCGATGCTTCAGTTGATGCAGTAACCATTTCTTTTGGACTTAGAAACGTTGTTGACCCTAAGAAGGCTGTGGCTGAAATGTTTAGAGTTCTAAAGCCTGGTGGGGTAGTTGTTATCTGTGAGTTCTCTCACGTGAGGACTCCAGTTATTGGGTCAATGTATCGCTGGTATCTAGCTAACATCTTGCCAACCCTAAGTAAGCTTCTTGCGAAGAACAAGGGTGCCTACGACTATCTTTCAGAATCTATTGCTGCCTGGCCTAAGCAAGAAGTCTTAGTTCAGTGGTTAGTTGAAGCTGGTTTCAAAGATGCAAAATACAAAAACCTAAGCTTTGGAGTTGTTGCCCTACACAGCGCTAAGAAAGCGACTAAATGAACAAAATAGTATTACCTCCTCAGCTACGCAAAGTAGTAGACAAAGCCCTGCTGAAAAAGATTCAGTCTGGTTTGGAGCAGGTTGAGGTTGAACTACTAAAGTCAGTCACCCACACAGATCCAGTTGCCAATGTGACCTCAAGACATTTACTTGAAGCAGGCGGCAAGAGATTACGTCCGGTACTAGTTCTTTTAGGCGCAGCTTTAGGTGATGATTCAAAAGAAGCAGTAATCAAAGCAGCAGTTGTTGTTGAACTTACCCACCTAGCAACTCTGTATCACGATGACGTGATGGACAGAGCACCAATGCGTAGAGGTGTTCCAACAGCCCATGAAGTTTGGGGCAATAGTGTTGCTATCTTGACTGGTGACTTACTGTTTGCAAGAGCATCACAGATTGTTAGCCGTCTTGGTGGTAAAGCTCTTTCATTGCAGGCCGATACTTTCGAAAGACTTTGTTTAGGCCAACTGCATGAAACCCTAGGTCCTCAAAATAACGAAGACCCTATTGCTCATTACATTCAAGTTCTTGCCGACAAGACTGGATCACTGATTGCAGCCAGTGCTGAGCTTGGTGTTGTCTATGGTGATGGACCTGATGAATATCGTGAACCGATGAGAATCTATGGCGAGAAGGTAGGAGTTGCCTTCCAGTTGATTGACGATGTCATTGACATTGCATCAGATGACTCAGGTAAGACCCCTGGTACAGACCTCAGAGCAGGCGTACCAACCATGCCAACCCTTATTCTTAGAGCCCATGCCGATACCGACCCTAATGCCCGCGAACTTATTGAGATAATTGACGGAGGGCTTGAAGACGACGCCCAGTTAGCATTGGCGGTGAGCAAACTTAGAGAGCATCCAGCTCTTGAAGAGGCTTATCAGATGGCTAAGACTTGGGCAGCAGAGGCCGTTGAAGCCTTAGCCCCTCTACCAGATTCACCGGTCAAAGACGCCTTGCGAGTATTCGCTGAAGCTGTTGTTGACCGTAACCAGTAAATAAAAGGATTTGATTTAACTTGAACAAAATGCGCTTAGCTATTGTTGGTGCTGGCCCTGCCGGAATCTATGCAGCAGATCTAATCATCAAAGCTGAAAGAGACTTTGATGTGAGCATTGACCTATTTGATTTGCTTCCAGCACCTTATGGACTAGTTCGTTATGGAGTTGCTCCTGATCACCCAAGAATCAAGGGAATCATTAGAGCTCTTTATGAGGTTCTGGACAGAGGAGACATCCGCTTCTTCGGTAACGTCAAGTACGGAACAGACATCACTCTTGATGAACTAAAGAATCATTACAACGCAGTTATCTTTTCAACTGGTGCTATCAAAGATGCAACGCTAAACATTCCAGGTGTTGAACTAGATGGTAGCTACGGTGCAGCTGACTTTGTGAACTGGTATGACGCTCATCCAGACTTCCCAAGAACCTGGCCCCTAAACGCTAAAGAAGTTGCTGTTCTAGGAAACGGAAACGTAGCCCTAGACGTAGCTCGTATCTTGTCTAAGCAACCTAACGATCTTCTATCAACTGACATTCCTGAAAATGTGTATCAAGGACTACTAGCTTCTCCTGTTACTGATGTTCACGTGTTTGGAAGACGAGGACCAGCTCAGGTTAAGTTCACCCCACTAGAACTTCGTGAAGCATGTGCCATCGAAGGTGTTGACACCATCGTCTATGACGAAGACTTCAAATACGATGCAGGCTCACAAGAGGCTATCGATACCAACAACCAAACCCGAGTTATGGTCAACACCCTTGAAAGCCACAGAGGGAAAGAAACCACTGGGGCGACAAAGAGGCTTCACCTGCATTTCTTTAGTTCACCTAAAGAAATAGTCGGTGAAGATGGAAAAGTTGTTGCTATCAAGATTGAGAGAACTGAACTTGATGGTAATGGTGGGGTAACTGGCACAGGAGAGATCAGGGAATTCCCTGTTCAGGCTGTTTATAGGGCTGTCGGTTACTTTGGTTCAGAGCTAGATTCAATTCCTTTTGATCACAAGCACGGAGTTATCACTAACGATGCAGGTCGTGTTCTTGATGATAGCGGCAAACACATTCCAGGCATCTATGCAACTGGTTGGATTAAGCGTGGACCTATCGGTCTTATTGGTCACACTAAGAGTGACGCGATGGAAACCATCGCTTGTGTCCTAGCTGATAGAGACACCTGGTGGGATCCAGCTCATGCTGATGAAGATGATGTTGTTCAGTTACTTACTTCTAAGGGAGTTCAGTTCCTAGGTTGGCCTGAATGGCTAAAGATTGATGCCACTGAAAAGGCTTTGGG
>Ga0207936_1000007_pt1 | contig 68661 bp, 72 predicted proteins | sample LakMenEpi19Nov10_FD_150715 | JGI IMG/M metagenome (GOLD analysis project Ga0207936, IMG submission 150715) | Freshwater microbial communities from Lake Mendota, WI - 19NOV2010 deep hole epilimnion (SPAdes) | ecosystem: Environmental > Aquatic > Freshwater > Lake > Epilimnion/Euphotic zone ... | reverse complement strand
AGCGCTTTGAGCTAACGCGTACTGAATAAAGGTGAGTGGGGATGTGCGATTTTGAATCAGATCAACCAGAGTGACAACTGGGTTGAAGCTAGCACCGCTAATGGGAGCCAAAATTGTGATTAGTACATAGAGACCAAACACTGTTGAAATCGTGTTTATTAGTAGTTGCACACCGACATCTTGTGAAAGATTGGTAGCCATAATGCCTGAACCAACAACGATTGCAACTAATAGGGCTGTTCCAAGAAACTCAGCAAATACTTTCTTCATCTCAGCAGAATACCTGCCTTAAGTGAATGCATTGTGAACAAACACAAAACCCCACCCGCCAAAGGGCAGATGGGGCTCCGTTTAAGCCTTGTTATGAAACAGCGATGATGTCCACAACAAAGATCAGAGTTTCATTTGGACCGATTGGGCCTGAGCCATTTGGACCATAACCAAGATCTGCTGGAATAACGAGTAAACGACGTCCACCAACTTTTGCACCAGGTAATCCCTGTTGCCATCCTGCAATCACACCAGCAAGTGGAAACGTTGCAGGTTGTCCACCTGACCATGAAGACTCAACGATTGAACCATTTGACCATGTCATCAATGTGTAATGAACTGTCAGAGTAGAAGAAGCTTGAACTTCAGTACCCGATCCAACAATGATGTCTTGGGTTTGTAGAGTTGTTGGAGCTGCACCACTTGGTGCGGTGATTGTTGGTGCTTCACCAGCATTAGCTGTTACTGCCGGTAGGCCGTTAGATGATGTTTCTGCCACTGTCTCTTTTCCTCCACATGCTGAAAGGGATGTAATCGCAAGCGCGATTACTGCTGCAATTGCTAAGTTTCTGAGCTTTGAATTCATTTCTATCCTTTATTCGAGTTCGCCGATTAACTTAAATTCACCCTTACCAAGTTGGCCTTGCGCTCTATACATCTCAAGCTTGGCGCGAGTATCTGCAATATCAAGATTTCGCATAGTCAGCTGGCCAATGCGATCAACTGGACCAAAGGCAGCGTTTTCTGTGCGCTCCATAGATAGTTTCTCTGGTGCATAGCTAAGTGCAGGACCAGTTGTATTAATAATTGAGTAATCATCACCGCGGCGCATGCGCAAAGTGACTTCGCCGGTAACAGCAGATGCCACCCAGCGTTGCAATGATTCACGCAGCATTAGGGACTGTGGATCTAACCAACGACCTTCATAGAGCAAGCGACCTAAGCGGCGGCCCTCTGCGTGATAGTTGGCAATGGTGTCTTCATTGTGAATTGCACTGATTAAACGCTCATAGGCAATAAAGAGCAGCGCCATTCCTGGAGCTTCATAAATTCCACGGCTCTTAGCTTCAATGATGCGGTTTTCAATCTGATCAGCCATACCAAGACCATGGCGGCCACCAATTGCATTAGCTTCTCTCATCAGCGCCACAACATCACCAAAAGACTTACCGTTGATTGCAACCGGGCGTCCCTGAACAAAAGAAATCTTCACATCTTCAGTTTCAATCTTTACGGCCGGATCCCAGAAGCGAACTCCCATGATTGGCTGCACGAGCTCAACTGATGTGTCTAGATTTTCTAATGACTTTGCCTCATGGGTTGCACCCAAGATATTGGCATCTGTTGAGTAGGCCTTCTCTGTGCTGTCGCGATAAGGAAGTTTGTGAGCAACTAAGTACTCAGACATCTCTTTGCGTCCACCGAGTTCATTAACAAAATCAGCATCTAGCCATGGCTTATAGATTCTCAGGTTTGGATTAGCCAAAAGACCGTAACGATAGAAACGCTCAATGTCATTGCCTTTATATGTTGAACCATCGCCCCAGATATTTACTGAATCTGCATGCATAGCGCGAACCAGCATTGTGCCTGTTACTGCGCGGCCCAATGGGGTTGTGTTGAAATATTGTTTTCCGCCTGAGCGAATATGGAACGCTCCACAAGCAATTGCAGCTAAGCCCTCTTCAACTAATGCGCTCTTGCAATCAACAAGGCGTGAAATCTGCGCGCCATATTCCTTTGCACGAATCGGAACTGAGTCGATATCTGGCTCGTCATATTGGCCAAGATCTGCGGTGTAAGTGCAAGGAATCGCACCTTTTTCGCGCATCCAAGCAACAGCAACAGAAGTATCAAGTCCGCCAGAAAAGGCGATACCGACTTTTTCTCCCACGGGAAGAGATGCAAGGACCTTAGACATGCGTGAAGTCTAACCGATAGTGAAGGTGGAAATTTTCTTAGATAGGGCGGGAACTACGCCCCATTGCGTGGTGATTTCGCGGTATCTATCGATATCTAGCGCATCAGGTTGCGCTCCAGTCTTCACTGCGCGAATCATGATGTTTCGAGGTGTGTGTTCTCCCCCGATGAATTCAATGATCTCAACGCGATATCCAACAATGCGCAATATCTGTGCACGCAAAGCATCTGTGAGTAAATCACCCATGCGCTCTTTCATCACACCAAATTTGGTAATAGCACCCCATGGCTCTGGGCTTTGCTCCATCTGCTTTTGAATATCGTGGTGACAACATGGTGCAATCAATAAAAGCTTTGCTTCCCCATTTACTGCCCAGGCAATTGCATCATCTGTAGCTGTGTCGCAGGCATGAAGTGCAATAGCAACATCTGCTTGCTGCGCTGTTGTCGAAGCGATCTCTTCGGCTTTAAAGGTAATTGTGTTGGTAATTCCTAGCTTTGTAGCTATCTCATTGTTGCGATCACGTGATGCCGGGCGAACATCAATTCCTGTCACATGAACTGGCATTCCAATGCTCTTGAGATATTGGTGGGCCGCAAAAGTTAAATAAGCATGCCCACAACCTAAATCAACAATTGATAAGGGCCTGTCTTTGCTTGGCTTTGCAATCTGACCAGCTTCTATTGCAGAGTTAAGCGTTGGCACTAGCAAGCGCAGGAATTCTTCTACTTGCTTGTATTTATCATTTTTCGAAGGCTTAATCTGTCCCTTGTGATCGGCGATGCCGACTTCGCGCAAGAACGGATCAGCTGGATCAAGCAAGCGTTCCTTTTTCTTATCGTGAGAAAGGTTTTGCTCCAGGCTCTTCTTTTCATAGTGAACCTGGGCTTCACCACTCTTTGTCACACGAATGCTCATAGATCCATCAACGCTATCTACGGTGATATTTGCATAACCACTAGAGATTAATTGCAGGACCTCTGATTTATCTGGTGCAATATTTTTAGTTGTTGTGGCTTTGCCATCACTGTGGGTGAGTTGTAGAACTATGGAGCCTTTAATTTCAACGGCTCTAATATCAATGCGCTCATGCTCCACCTGCATATTGCGACGACGGCCAGATAAAACAACACGCACCAAAGTCTTTGTATCAACGATGAGTGCGCATGCCTCGTCTAGAGCTTGTTCTATGGATAGAGGCATCAGTTATTTAGGCGAAATTACCGCTGTGCCCTTTTCATGAGGATAAATAGTAAGGACGTGATTAGGCAGAGCCTTAGCAAAACTCTCAGCCAACTTACGCTCTCCCTCACGATTCACATCATCTATAACAATGATGGCTTTAGGTGAGAGCTTGGCGATGAACTCAGCACGAGCTGGCATGCGTGCCTCTGGGTTTTTAGATCCCGGTGGACCATCAACAATGAGTAAATCAATGCGCTTTAAATCCTTTATCACTGCAGTGTCATACCACTCGACTCCTGAGACATGAGCCTTAAGTTGTGCAACCCTAATCTCAACACCGCGCACTTTGTGCTCTTTTAAGACACCACGAGTTATATCTGCGAACTCACCTGAGTGATCAATGCTAATTACTTTCTTTGCCCCAGCTTTGGCAACTACTAATGTGGAAACTCCTGAGCCAAGTTCAACAACCAATTTAGGATTGTGCATGCGAACTAGCTGAGCCAGAGTTAGCAGAAGATCTGGCGATGCTGCCCAGCTGCGCGTTGGTGGAACTGGAGCACTAAATTTTAGAAGTGATAAAAGCTGCTGCATTGCCTCGCTCTGGCGATAGGACTGCCAGACTTCTGCTTTTAACTCTTTGGTCGATGCTGCGATCTCTCGTGTAGTTCGCTCTGACCGTGCACTAACTTTTTTGTGCAATGCACGCAATGAGCGGATGCAATAGGCAACACCTAGTGCGACGATGATTAAAATTACTAGCGAGAGTATTTTCACTTACTAAGTCTAAGCGCGAGGCAGGTGAACTTCAATTGCCAAGCCGCCAAGTTCGCTCTTGCGAAGAGTAAAAACTCCCTTATGTCTTTCAATTACCGCGTTCATGATGCTCATACCCAACCCTGTGCCGCCGGAATCTCGGGAGCGAGATCTATCAAAGCGCTTAAGCCCTCGGATTTTCTCTCCATATGATTCAGGGGGCAGTCCCGGGCCACTATCTTCAATAATGATTGTTATCTGCTTTTCCGCCTTAACGCTTACGCGAACTGAGGTGCTCGGGGGTGTGTGCAGGCGGATATTAGTGAGTGCGTTTTGGATAAAGCGCTGCAAATACTTTTCAGATCCAAGCATTACCGCACTTGCATCTATATGAGTGGTAACTGAATGAGTCGGTGCAATCTCTTTAAAGTCAGAGACACTTTCACGAACTAACTGCGCAATATCAATACTTTCAAAATCAATGTTGCCTTCTTCACCTAGCTGAGCCAACATCAATAAGTCACCAATGAGAAAATCCATTCGCTTTAACTCACTGTTGAGTCGATCAAAGGCAGCGCTCTCGCGCTCTGGATCTAGCTGCTTGCCTCTGAGAAGCTCGGCATAACCTTTAACAACTGTCATTGGTGTGCGCAGCTCGTGTGCAGCATCGCCAATGAACTCTTGCATCTTCTGCCTTTGTGCCCGCTCTTGTGCCAAGGCTCCGGAGCGAGAAAGCAATGATGCTGCAATTGATGCAAGGATATTTGCAAGAATAATGAAAATCAGAAGTCTCCAGAGATTGATATCAAGAGAGCGATTGATGTCAACTAAGGAACCAGCAACTATTAACACATCTCCTTCTGGAATTGGAATAGTGCGAACTCGAAGATCTGGGCCATCAAGTGGTGTGCCAACAGATTCACGCAAAATAGTTACTTCACCGCTAGGGGTTGCAAAGCCCAAAGTTAAGTCGAGATTGTTTTGCTCGATACTAAGTAGGGCAATGCTTACAGCATCCATCGGATTTACACGGATGTCACTCTCAACTTGGTTAAGACGTTTATCAATCATCGCAATCTCGCTGCGATATGTGCTCACAACGGCAAAGCCACCAATAAGAATTGAAAGGACCGAAGTAACAAGGGCTGTTGAGATAATTTGCCGAGTTCTAATTTTCATGAAAACTATTTAGGCTCCTGGATTTGAAATCCCACGCCACGAATAGTCTTAATACCTTCAAAGCCATCTCGGTGCAGTTTCTTGCGAAGATATGAAATATAGGTATCCACGACCGTGCTTTCAGATTCGAAAGTGATTCCCCAAACCTCATCCAGCAAAAGATTCTTGCTGAGCACTCTGCCCTTTTTCTCAATCAATATCTGTAGTAAGCGGTACTCGGTTGGTGAAAGATCTACTTCTTCCCCATTAAAGCTCACTAAGTGCTGATCATCATCGATTGAGATTGGCCCGCATGAGAGCAAAGAAGGAACGTCCACATTCTTTGTTGAGCGGCGCAAGATAGCTTTGATGCGCAGAATTAACTCTTCGATGCCAAAGGGCTTAACAACATAATCATCAGCGCCAATTTTTAAACCCCGCGTAATGTCAGCTTTATCTTCACGCGCTGTGAGCATGAGCACTGGCGTTAAATCATTGGTGCTTCGCAAGCGCTCTACTAATTCAAATCCATCCATTAACGGCATATTGATATCGATAACTAAGAGATCTGGCTTATGAGTACGCAAAAGCGTTAGTGCAGACATTCCATCAGTTGCTTCCACGGTCTCAAAGCCGGCAATGCGCAAAGTGTCATTAAGGAGTGCTCGGACCCCCGGCTCATCATCAACGATCATAATTAACTGTGCCATAGGGCCACTCTTGCATGATGAGGCTCTAAATCCAATAAATTTTCATTCTTCGAGGCCATTTCACAGAATAATCACAACACTTAGATGCATCATTTAGGCATGAGACTGCGAGGGATAGCACTAGTTGTCATCTCCCTGACCCTGCTTTTTTCATCCAGCATTAATGCTTCAGCTGAACCAACTCCTTCACCTTCACCTACACCTTCTCCTTCACCATCCCCTGATTATCAAATGTTAATGAATCAATACAAGTTGGATTTAGATCGATACCGTAATTTAGTGCAGGCTCGTGAAAAAGCACGATCACAGATTAATCGAACATTTATGCTTGCCGTAAATGATGCAAACTATGAAGCTCGCATGACAATAAAAATAGCCAAAACGGCTGCTGCTAAAAATGAGATTATTTCTAAACAAAAAATCGCTATAACTGCAGCAAGTGTTGCTCGTGATGCTGCAATAGCCGCACTCGGTGCTTTACCAACTCCTCCTCTAAAGCCAGTAAAGCCAGTTGAAATGGCAACGCTAAATAAAATGAAAAATAAGAAATCTTCACCCTCTCCAACACGATAGAGAATTTACTCACCATCATTTTTGATTAAGCGAGATGCGTCATTTAGTGCTGGCCCTTGTGCATTAAATCGTTATAAAAGCGAGACATTGCTGACCATAGTTTCAGTCTTCTTGCATTGCTTGGGTTCATAAGAACCGCATAAGTTCACCTCATGAACTCCTCACCGTGGTGGAAAGAAGCCACGATTTACCAGATCTATCCACGCTCATTCTTTGATAGCAATGGCGATGGTGAGGGCGATCTACCTGGAATCACAAGCAAGTTGGATTATGTGAAAAGCCTCGGTGTAGATGCGATTTGGTTGAGCCCTTTTTATACATCCCCAAATAAAGATGGTGGATACGACGTAGCAAATCCACGAGATGTTGATCCACGTTTTGGAAATTTAGAAGATGCTAGAGAGTTAATCACCCAGGCACATAAGCGCGATCTTCGTGTAATTGCTGACATCGTTCCTAATCACTTCTCTGATCAACACGAATGGTTTCAGGCAGCTCTCAAGTCAAAGCGTGGTTCAAAAGAGCGTGAGCGATTCCATTTCTATGATGCAAATGAAGATGGAACTCCCCCTAATAACTGGATCTCACTTTTCGGCGGCCCATCATGGACTCAAGTAGAAGATGGTCAGTTCTATTTGCACCTCTTTGACTCAACACAGCCGGATTTGAATTGGGAAAACCCTGAGGTAAATGCTGACTTTGAAAAGACTCTGCGCTTTTGGATTGATTTAGGCGTGGATGGTTTCAGAATCGATGTCGCCCATGGGTTGATAAAAGAAGACGTATTGACGAATCACCCAGATCCTCAAGGGTTGAGCAACGCACTACGTCTTGATGTGGCAATGGATTCTGAAGAGCGCAATGCACTCTTGCTCACTGTTCCTTATTTTGATCGCCAAGGAGTCCACGAGATTTATAGAAAGTGGCGCAAACTCTTTGACTCATATACAGGTCGCGAGATCATGGCAGTTGCTGAGGCTTGGGTTCATCCTCCTGTGAATGCAACGCGTTATGTTCGAGCAGATGAGCTTCATCAAGTCTTTAACTTTGATTTACTAACAGCAGAATTTGATTCCGATGTTCTATTCGATGTTGTTGAGCGATCAATTTCACTCAATGCAACTGTTAACGCCCTGCCAACATGGGCGCTGAGTAATCATGATTCACCCCGTGTTGCTAGCCGAATTGGTGATGAGCAAGCACGCGCTCTAGCACTTTTTGTCTTTGGACTACCTGGCTCTGCATATGTTTTTGCTGGTCAAGAACTTGGATTACCTGATGGGCAACTCCAAGATTCAGATCGCCAAGACCCAACGTTTTTTAGAACCAATGGCGCCATTAAAGGTAGAGATGGCGCACGAGTACCGCTTCCTTGGAGTGGAGACACAACACCTTTTGGATTTAGCACTGCAAAGCCATGGCTTCCAATTTCGCAAAGCTGGAAAGATTTAACTATTGAGAATGAATTAGCTGATCCTAAGAGCTCATTACATTTGTATAAAAATGCACTAGAGCTACGTAAGGAATTCTTAGTTGGAGCAGGTGGAATTACTTGGCTTGAATCCTCCCAACACGGTCATAAAAACGATTCTTTGCTCTCATATTCCAGAGGATCTATCACAGTGGTCATGAATCTTTCAGATTCTGCCAAAGAGTGTGATGCGGCCGGCAAGTTAATAATCGTCAGCGGGGGCACCGTGGATGCACGAGATGGAAAAAAGGTTATCCCAGCTCGTTCAACTGCTTGGTTCTTAACTTAAATTATCTCTTTGTCTCTCAACGTTTCTCGATTGTGATCTTTGCTCTTTTCATGAATCTTACGGATTTGAATATCAAAGATCTTCATTGCGCCATCAAAGGCAGCAAGATCGTTGAATTCACTAGCTTCAGCGCGAAGCAATGGTCCAGAACCATGAGAAGTCACAATCACTCTGTGTGAGTGCTTACCTAAACGTGGATTGGTTTCATGAAGTATCTCTACTTCAACGCGGTCAATGACCACACCAAAGCGCTCCATTGAATTTAATTTCTCTTCGGCTATATCTCTAAAATCTTCGGCAAGTTCGGCATTACGTGTATGAATTTGTATCTTCATGCTTAGAAGGGTAGTACTAAAACCACCAATGTTGCTATAGAAGCAAGCAGGAATGATTTGCCAAGAATCTTTAGCGCTGTGGCGCGATCGGCTGCTTTGTCTTGTGGGTCACTCACACGTGATAAATCTCCGAGTTTGCCAAAGTTGAACGTGCCTGCAAAACCATAGGCGAGACAAAACTTGCTGCGAGATTGAACATATCCCACTGCTGCGACCATTAAAGGAAGAAATATTCCAATACGTGCACCGCGTGGTGCGCTAACAGAAATCATTGCGATTAAAGAAGATAGTGAAAGAAACAAACCGACGAGCGCTACGAACTGCCTTCTGCGAATCTCTTTCTGCCCGATATTGCATGTTCCTGCAACGTATGTTGAATCAGACATCCTCAAACTCATCTTCATCGACCCACGTATCTGCCACAGTGTCTTCTTGGTGTTCTATCCATGAGAGAAAAGAGCCCACGGCGCGAAAAGCCAACACAGCAACAGTTACTGCTGCGATTACTCGGCGGAAGGCTTTAACCATGAGATAAAAATACTCTCTATTGCGATTTCCCGCGCTAGATAGCGTTCAGGGCCCTAGTTATGTCGTCCCAAATATCATCAACGTGCTCACAACCCACCGATAAACGGATGAGCTGCTCTGGAACAGTTGGGCTTTCAATTGGCCAGCGACGTCTGCGCTCCCAAAGTGACTCCACTCCACCTAAAGATGTGGCATGGGCGATCATCGTTGATGATTCACAGACCTTTTGGGTTTGCTCTGCAGTTCCATCAACTTCAAAAGAAACAATGGCACCAAAACCTGGGTAGCGAACGCGTGAGATTTTTGGATGCTCAGAAAGTCTTTTAACTAACTCTTTGGCACTCTCTTGTGATTTATTGAAGCGAAGTGGGAATGTGCGAAGGCCGCGCAGAGCTAGCCAGGCCTCAAATGGTCCTGGGATAGATCCGTTGAAACTGCGTGAGTCATGCAAGCGCTTATAGAGAGCGGGATCATTTGTTGAAAGTGAGCCCATCAAAACATCACTATGACCAGATAGGAACTTTGTAACTGAGTGCATCACTATGTCAGCGCCCATTGCTAAAGGATTTTGAACAAGCGGAGTTGCAAAAGTGTTATCTACTGCAACACCAATTCCTAATTTCTTAGCTGCAGCGATTAACTTTTCAAGATCAGCAACATCAAGACATGGATTAGTAGGTGACTCAAGCCAGATGAGCGCAGCACCCTTCATGGAATCAATGACCTCTTGTGTGTTTACTACATCTACAAATCTAACTTCAAGGCGACCACTTGTATGAAAAGAATTCAGCAAACTCATCACACCGCTATAGCCCTGATTGGAAGCAACAACTGGTGCTCCGATGGGAAGAATTGAAAACACTGCGCTGATGGCTGCCATACCAGAAGAAAACGTAAGAGTTTGTCCGCCCTCTAACTCACTAATTGCTTCTTCTAGCGAAGTCCATGTTTGATTGCCATATCGACCATAACCAATTGGTCCACCAGAATGAAAAGTTGAAGTTAAATCAATTGAAGGATTCAGTGGTGCATCCGGTGTTACCGCTGGACGTCCTGCAGTGATCGCGCTGGTTTCAATTTTTTTGCTCATCTGCTAATCCTATGCTGATGCTTCAAGCACTGCCATTGCAGCGTTATGGCCAGGAATTCCGCTCACGCCACCGCCACGAATAGCTCCTGCGCCGCAGATAAAGATGCGGGGATCATCTGTTTCCACGCCCCAACGTGTTTGCTGGTTGTCTTCACGGAAAGGAAAACTTAAATCTTTATGGAAGATATTGCCACGAGGCAGTCCTACATCACCCTCGATATCTAACGGTGACTTAACTTCAATAGCAGCAATCACATTTTCAATGGGCTCGACTAAATATTGATTAAGTGAGGCTAATGCAGCTTTTAGTGCAGCAGCTTTTGCCTCTTCATTATTGGCATCAAAGAGGGCTGCTGGGGTGTGTAAACCAAAGAGTGTAAGAGTTTGATATCCCTGCTCTTGCAGTTCAGTACTAAGAATGGATGGATCAGTAAGTGTGTGACAGTACATTTCAATCGGAAGCATTTCTGGCATAGTGCCAGCCTTGGAATCGGCAAAAGTAGATTCACACTGCGCAAATGATTCATGGGCATGAAATGTTCCTGCAAAAGCCAATCGTGGATCTATTCCAGACTTTAATTGAGGCAAGGACTTTAACAAGATATTTATCTTCATTTGCGAGCCTTCAAGGCTGGCAGGTGCTTTTGTACCACGAAGTCGCGCAAGCACCTGTGGAGCAGCGTTGCTTAATACATAGCTAGAAGTAATCGATGTTGCATCTTCAAGAGTAAGAGTTGCATGATCGGCAGTTGTAGTAACTGATGAAACTTTGGAATTAACCCTTATCTCTACTCCAGCAGCAGTAGCAACACGAACTAACTCTTTAACTAAAGCTCCCATTCCACCGCGTGGCACTTTCCACTCACCAGTGCCATTTCCAATCAAGTGATACAAAAAGCAGATGTTTGCCTGCATTTCATAGGCTGAGGCAAAAGTTCCAATCAGTGCATCGGTCAGAATTACGCCACGAACTAAATCATCCTTAAAGCGTGCTTCGATTTCTTCACCAATCGGACGCTCCATCAAGTAGTCCCACACCTTAGGCATATTGATTTCTGCCTTTAACTCACTTCGACTCTTTAATGGATGGAGCATTGAAGGGGCAATTTTTACTGCGAACTCTGCAATTTCATTATAGAAATCCTGCCAGGCTACCCACTCAGCCCCTGTTGGATCTAATTCTTTAAATGAATCCTCGGTCGCTTTATCCCACTGGCGCGCTACATATAGCCCAGAGTCTTTACCGTTTCGAGAGTAAGGGCTGTAACTAGAAACAGTTCGGGAAATACGTTCAAAATTTAAGCCCAGGTCACTCACAATTTGATCGGGAAGTAGTGAAATCAAATACGAGTAACGAGAGAGCATTGCATCGTATTCAGGAAATGCTCGAACACTCGTTGTCGCACCGCCTACCTCTGCATTTGCCTCAAGAATGACAACAGACTTACCGGCTTTAGCTAAATACGTAGCTGCAACAAGGCCGTTATGGCCACCGCCAATAATTGCAACGTCAAAATTTGTCACTACAAAGATTTCACAATTCGATCTATCGCCTCAGTCAGAATTGTTGGGCTGGTTGCATAATTTAAACGCACAAACTGTGTGCTTTGAGCGCCATACATATGCCCAGCATTGAAGGCCACTTTGCCGCGCTCTAATAGAGTTTGAGCAGGGTTCTCACCTAAATTAAGTGCGCTTAAATCCAGCCAAGCAACGTAGCTGGACTGTGGCAAATGTGTCTTAACTGAAGGAAGTTTGGCTGCAAGTAAATTGCGCACCATCAAAGAATTCTCTTCCAATGTATCAATTACTGAATCCAGCCAGACTTCTCCATCTTTAAATGCTGCAGCAGATGCAAAAGCACCAAGAATTGAAGAGCGAAATTTCACAGCCAGTGGCATTAACTTGAGAACTTCATCGATAGCCTCATTTTGCGAGACAATTAAAGCTGACTTAAGGCCAGCGATATTCCAACCTTTAGAGGAAGAAGTTACGGTAATGCCTACTTCTCGAGCTGTTTCACTAATAGTCAAGAATGGAACAAACTCATGAGATTTAAAGACCAACGGTGAATGGATCTCATCGCTAATTACGATGACGCCATATTTCTTGGCCATATCTGCAATGCGAGTTAGCTCTTCACGTGAATAAATTCGACCTAATGGATTATGTGGAGAACACAGCAAATGTACCTTTAAACCAGATGCGTAAACCTTTTCAACTTCATCTAGATCTAAAGTCCAGGGATTGACATCATCACTTACTGACCCAGAGTTCACAAATGGAACATCTACTTTTTCTAACTTAACTTCATTGACCCAACTATAGAAATTTTGATACACAGGTGAATTAATAAGTATGCGATCACCTGGCTGAGTAAAGACTCGCAAAACTTCAACGCAACCAACTCCGACATCTGCTGCAATTCTTACCTGCGACTTATCTACTTCCCAGCCCCATCGCTTGGCACAAAATGCTGCAAAGCCATCAGCTAACTCTGGGACTGGCCCTAAATATCCAAGGTCTGAGTGATTCACCATTTCGATTAACACATCACGAATTGGCTGAGCTATCGGAAAGTCCATCTCCATAACTGGAAGAGGCAGTACATCTGCAGGAAATCCCCGCCATTTCTCTGAACTATGGGTGAGAAGTTCACTCAGTGCTGGCGCAACAACGTTGTTATCAGGCATAGCGGCTAGGTTACCCTGCTTCGCTCACTTAGCGAAAGAGGCTAAAACTAAGCCTCATCTGCGCCAAGACGGCGCGTTGAATTTCGCACAACCAATGTTGTTGGAAGCACGAGTGATGGTGGATCAATATTTGGTTTGCGCAATCTCTCCATAATCGACCACGCCGCCATTTCACCCATAAGTTGAACGGGTTGTTCAATGGTTGTTAGTTCTGAAAACTCTGCCATCTCATGTCCATCAAAACCAACAATTGAAATATCATCTGGAGCTTTTAATCCATGTCGACGCAGTGCTTGCATAGCTCCCATGGCCATTTCATCAGATTCACAGAAAATAGCTGTTGGTCGATTAGGTCGAGCCAACAAGTCATCCATTGCACGGGCAGCGGTATGCATGGTGAAATCACCATGGACTTCGCGTTGAGGTAACCACTCCAGACCATTTTCTGCCAATACCTGCATAAATCCTTTGCGGCGATCTTGTGGAACGCTAAAGTTAAATGGGTCGTCGGGTCGTCCAGACATTAAACCGATTTTTTTATGTCCCTGATTAACTAAATGTTGAGTTGCAGAGCGAGCACCAGCAATATCATCAATCTTTACTGAAGCACACTTTTCATGTTCCATACCAACTAGAGCAATTGGAATACCCAGGCTAAGCATGGAATCAAATTCCTCAGTCGTTGGTGGCAAGCTAATAACAATGAGTGCATCAACACGGCCCTTAAGTAATTGGTGTTGAAACAACCTCTCTCGGCCCTTCATCTGGCTGAAGTTATAGAGAAGAAGATCTAGGCCAGCCTCACGTAATGCTTGCTCTGCCCCACTAATAACTTGAGAGAAATACCAGCGAGAAATATATGGCGCAACAACTCCCACGCTATTTGTTCGCCCAGAGGCGGTATTGCCTTTAATTGGAGTGAGTGGGTAATTCAATTTCTCGGCAGCTGCAAGAATCTTTGATCGTGTGGAGTCATTGACATGGTGAAGGCCGCGAAGAGCGCGTGAAACAGTTGCCGTGGAGACCCCGGCTTCCTCTGCTACTTCTTTAATTCCAGCCACGTGGCGCCTCCGCACACTGTAAAACCTGCAAAAACTTCCGCAAGAGACTGCAAAATAGAGCATTAGCACTGTAATTGGCAATAGTTTGGAGCAAATTAGGGCTAAATTAGTAGGCATGAGTAATCAAATTGAAACCCAGATCGATGTATCCCTAACAGAGCGAAATCGCGCAACTGCACTCTTTCGCATCATCCTCATTGCACCGATAGTAATTTTTGTTCTTTCCTTTGCGCCGCAGCAATTTGATTCCGGCAACATGTCATGGGCAGCCGGATTTTTTGTTCTGCCTGTAGCTCTGTCAATAGTTTTCCGTCAGGCCTATCCATCATATTTATTGGCTTTCAATGAGGCATTTCTTTCACTCTCAACACGTGTTGATGCATATCTGCTGGTACTAACAGATGAATATCCTTCATTGGAAGAAAATGATGTTGTGAGTGTGACTTTCCCAGAAGTAGATCCAAAAACCCTTAATCGTTTTCTCCCTCTTGTGAAATGGTTTCTAGCAATTCCTCTTTACATAGTTGGCCTTGTTTATGCCATCTATGCCTTCTTCCTAACAATCTTTGCTTGGGTCAGTGTTGTTCTAACTGGTAATTACCCTGAGTGGTGTGCTGAAGGCGTCGTAGGAACGATTGCTTATTGGAACCGCGTTGTTGGTTATGCACTTCTCATGGTTACTGACGAATACCCAACCTTCTCCCTCTAATTTATGGCGGTCCACTCTGCTCAAAAGATGCGGCGAATTGTTGCAGAAGTTGGACAGATGGATCGCAAGTTTGCACCACTCATAGAACGTCGCCCGCTGTGCACAATAGGTCGCAGTGCTCCAACTGAATCCCATTTTGAATCCTTAGTAAGTTCAATTATCTCTCAGCAATTAGCTGTTAAAGCTGCAGAGACAATCCATGGGCGCTTAGTTGATCTATGTAAAGGAACGATTAACGCTAAGAAGTTAATCAAACTCGACGAGATTGTCTTGCGCGAAATAGGTGTCTCTGGGGCTAAAACTCGCACGCTCAAGGGCCTTGCTGGCGCAGTTGTTGATAAATCAATTCCAATAGATTCCATCGATGAAATCCATGATGATCAAGAGATCTACGACAAGTTAACTTCACTTTGGGGCATCGGTCGATGGACTGTTGAGATGTTTATGATGTTTCAATTAGGGCGCTTAGATGTGTGGCCAACTGGAGATTTAGCAGTGCGCCGAGGTTGGGACATGATTCATAAAAATAAAGAAGAGACGTTGGCAAAGGAATTAGACCTAAAAGGTGAGAAGTTACATCCATACCGAAGTGTTGTTGCTTGGTACTGCTATCAGGCAGTCCATGAAAGCCGTGGGCTGGAGTACTAAATATCCTCAAGGATGAGTGAGACTGAGTTAATGCACCAGCGCTCATCTGTTGGGACGTCATAACCCTCACCTTTAAAGATATGACCTAGGTGTGAACCGCATGCAGCACATCGCACTTCAGTTCTAACACGTGGAAATAGTGATCGATCTTCAATGAGCTCAACAGCATCATCTGCAGTTGGAGCGTAGAACGATGGCCAGCCGCATCCAGAGTGAAACTTGGTTTCACTGCGGAAAAGTTCGGCGCTGCAGGCTTTGCACTTATAGACACCGACTTTGTCAGTGTCGGTGTATTCACCAGTAAATGGTCGTTCAGTTGCAGCGTTGCGCAACACTTCATAGGAAAGCGGATCTAGCTTGGCCTTAAGTGCTGCTTCATCTATTGAAACTGGATAATTTTTCTCGCTCATGCATTAATTCCTACGCTGGGATAGGCAACACCTGTGCTGGAGTGGCAGTCATAACCATTAGGGTTTTTCTGCAAATACTTCTGGTGGTATTCCTCTGCTAAGTAGTATGGAACTCCATCAGCGCTTTTAATCTCAGTAACAATCTCATCTAGACCTGCAGAAGTTAAAACGTTTTGATACACATTACGTGAATTAACTGCTGTTACATACTGCTCAGGTGTGGTTGTGTAAATCGCAGATCGGTATTGGGTTCCAATATCGCCACCTTGTTGATTTAAAGAAGTTGGATCATGCATAGTCCAAAACTCTTCCAGCAATCTCTGGTAACTCACTTTTGACTCATCAAATGTGACTGCAACCATTTCAGCGTGACCAGTAACTCCTGTGCAGACTTGTTCATATGAAGGGTTAGGACGTGCACCGCCCATGTAACCAACGGAAGTTTCCTTCACTCCATCCATCTGCCAAAAGCGGCGTTCAGCGCCCCAAAAGCAACCTGTTGCAAAATATGCGATTGAACTCATAGCGCTCATTCTGACAGTAAGGCGAGATAACTGCACCCGCTGATAACCTACTCATGCTCATGAGCCCCCGTAGCTCAGGGGATAGAGCACCGCCCTCCGGAGGCGGGTGCACAGGTTCGATTCCTGTCGGGGGCACTCACTTGATGCATATCACCCTATTTTTCATAATCTTTTTCGATTCATCCTTGTTTATCACCGCCTAACAAGGGAGAATTATGTTCTTGCGCAACATAGATATGCGTATATCAACCGAGAGAATTTACGTGATTTGGGTATGCCCAAATCTTTTATATGAAGGGGGCATCCCATGGATTGGCGACATCAATCAGCCTGCCGTGATGAAGATCCTGAGCTCTTCTTCCCAGTCGGAAATACTGGACCAGCAATTACTCAAATTGAAGAAGCTAAAAAAGTTTGTAACCGTTGCATCGTTAAAGAACCATGTCTTGCTTGGGCACTAGAGAGCGGACAAGATGCTGGAGTTTGGGGCGGTCTTTCAGAAGATGAGCGTCGTGCACTTAAGCGTCGTGCTGCACGTAATCGTGCGCGTTTAATGGAGCAGCAAAACCAATTCTAAAGCGGGAAACGCAAGTTTGCTTGTGTGCCTGAATCTGTTGACTGTAATTTCAAAACACCTTTGAGTTCATTTTCTGTCAACGTTCTAACAATCTGAAGTCCTAGATTCGAAGATGTTGCTAGGTCAAAACCTTCAGGTAAACCAACTCCATCATCGGTTATGTTGATAACACACTCATTGCTATAGCGGGATAGTTCAATAGATAGAACAGAGCCCTGCTCAGCCAAACCATGTTCGAGTGCGTTATGCATGAGCTCAGTTACTACAAGTGAGAGCGGAGTTGCAAGCCTAGACTCAAGTGAGCCAAGTTCGCCCTTTCTCTCAATTCGCAGTTCTCCCATTCGAGGACTTAACTCAAGTGCGTGAGTAATCAAACTAGTAAGAACTTCATCAAAGGCAACTGTGTTTTCACTACTAGTCGAAAGAGTGTCATGAACAAGTGCAATCGATGCAATTCGTCGGACCGCTTCATTAAGGGCCGAGGATGCGCTCGGGTCTTCGATTCTGCGAGCTTGTAGACGAAGAAGGGCTGAAACGGTTTGAAGGTTATTTTTAACGCGGTGGTGAATTTCCCGAATAGTTGCATCCTTAGTAACAAGTTCTCTATCTCGTCTGCGAAGTTCGGTCACATTTTGCAATAAAACGATGGCACCAATTCGATCTTCACCTTGCAACAATGGAAGCACCAACAGGTCGATTGTTGCGCCTTGATTATCAATATCAACACGTCGCAAAGTCTTTCCATTCAGACGTGTGCGAATTCCTTCTTCATGGGGATCGGGAGAATTCTTAGCTACTGCCTCGGCAACTTCGCCTAACTTGTTATTTTCAATCTCACTTTTCCAACCCATTCGGCTAAATGCAGAGCGAGCATTAGGGCTTGCATATGAAATAACACCGTTCACATCCAGGCGAATCAAACCATCTCCCACACGTGGGACTGGTTCAAAAAGTGAACCTGCATCTGAGTAAGGAAAAGAACCTTGGGCCACCATTCGATAAAGGCTATGTGCAATCTCGCGATAATTTAATTCCAGGCGACTTGGTGAGCGCATTAAATCAGCGTTGCGGTGTCGAGAGATGACAGCAATAACTTGACCATCGCACAGCACTGGAACTGCTTCTTCCTTAATCATTAGTTCGCCAACTTGTTCAGCCTCTGAATCGCGAACTATTTCACCGCTAGATAACGCAGAGTCAATTCTTGGACGGCTGCCCCACATAACCTCATCGCCAATAACATCATTAGTAAAAACTGTAGCTGCAGTGGTTGGACGAATATGTGCCACAGCAACATGGCCCGTTGGCCACATCTTCATATCTTTTCGAATAGGTACCCAAAGAATTAGATCTGCAAAAGAGAGATCTGAGAGCAGCTGCCAATCAGCAACCAATTCACGCAGCTTATGAGCCTGATCAATAGTTACCGAGCTGCGGCTATGAATCAATGTTTCAAACTGGGGCACGTTACTTCCACTCCCCTAAGTTGATTTCAATCTCTTGTGTTGCAAACCAAATCAGCTCTTCCTCATCAGGAAAGAGAAGGAGTGCACATTGAACTTGTTCCCATGTAATTGGTGAGTTCAGAGTGACTGAATTTTCATTAACTGTATTAACTTGCTGGGCCTCTAATTCAATTGCTAATACAATTCCGGGCGCTTTATTTGAAGGGCGCATCTCCATTGATGCCTGAGCTGCTTCAAGGGATAAGAGATATTCAATCTCTTCTTCATCTAGATCTTCATTTTCACCAACATAAAAAGGAGTTGGGGCTAAAATTGATTCAAGCTCTTTGCTTCCATTATTAAGGAAGGCAGCAAGCTCATCGTGAGATAGTGGAAGATAGGCTCGCATGCCTTAATAGTATTAGAAGTTAGCGCTTGAGCTCACTGGCCATTGTTGCAATTGATTTACGCAGCGCAGAGCGCATATTGACCTCAATAAGTGTGGCTTTTTCCTCTAGAGCCTTAGATGCCGCCCGTAAATCACGACCAATGACTCGAACACACAATGGTCGCAACCTCGTAGTGATTGCCAAGAATTGAGCTTCTTCATCGGCACCTTTCTTGCCTTGTGATCTCATGTTGAGTGTGAAGCTCAGTGCGGCTCTAATCGAAGTCTTTTCAAGCAGGCTGCAAACCTGTTCCAACCGATGAATTCCAAGTAAATCAGGACGAGCAATGACCATTAACTCATCGCCTTGATCACAACTCCACGTAGTCATAGTTGATGTCCAACGTCTATCTGTTAATCGATTTGAAAGCCCTGAGATTGATCCTAAATCAATGACTATGTTGTCAAAGCCCTGCGTTGCACTCTCCATCAATTGATCGATAGCTCCGGCTTCTTGTTGGGTGATTTCAGCAATAGCTAGTTGAGGGGCAATCGTTCTCCAGCCAGCTTCTGATTGCACATTACGAATCGCAATGAGGGCAGCAATGGAAGGTGCTCGAAAATTTGCATCAATGAGCAACGTTGATTTACCTAAAACGCTTAATTCCATAGCTAGATTAAGGGCAATAGTTGTGCACCCTGTGTCACTGCCAGCAGATCCAATCGCAATTACATGAGCTTTGCGGTTTGCACGGCTGATCTGACTGACTTGGCGAAGCATCGGCGCACGTACAAAACCACGCACAATACTCACTAGGTCAGTGGCAGTTGCTGGATTGGAATGTAAGTCGGCATACTCCAAATTAGTCTTTGATGAAAAGCCAACTACTTGCTTCACCTTTGAAGTTAGATTCTGTACTACATCATTAGTAATTCCTGGTAAATCTGGAGAGTAGATAAGTAGTGAACTGGCAGCTTGTTCTACATTATTTGAGCAAAATCTCTCAAGTGCTTCAGTATCAATAGCCCTGAAAACCACACTCCACCCTTGCGCAAAGAGAGTTCCAGAAACAAAACCTTCGAACTGAGCATCTGAAATGGCTGTGATTACGACGGGCAGTTCTTGGCTAGACATTAGAACTAATCACCACCAGGCGACCAGAAGTTGTGGCAGATAGAAGGCGTAGTACTTGCGTTTGCTCCACTGAAACCGTTATCGCTGCATCTGTACCAAAGTTCTTATTCTTTACATCAGCACTAATGATAGGAACGCTGCCCAGAATGAGAATCGGGTCTTCTGGTAATTCACCATTAAGGCTATCGATAACCCAGTAGATATCTACAAGAGCGCCGACATAGATGCCAGCGGCAAGATCCACAGATCGAATACTCAATGGGACAGCGCTACTGGCCATAGTTTTGGCTGTGGAACTCACTGAGTTAATGGCCATAACTTCACCGGCAACTACATTCTTTATGACTACTTGTCCTAGCGGATCTAAATCTTTCGAAAGATAAACCATGGAGCTAGAGGACAAGTCCATATCCATGAGTGAAAGATCTCCAGTTGAGATTTGATGTCCGGTCTGCAAATCAATAGTTGCAACCCAATACTCTGTCGTTGATCGAGAAAAGGTGGCTAAAAAGAAGGCTGAAAGAAATGAAGCGATAATAAGTGAAATAGCTAAAGGCATTCTGGATCGGTTACTTGAAGGTGGTTTTCTCATGAGTGCACCCAATTGCATTGGCTGACAGCGACTCTCTCTTTATCCACAGTCATCCTTTGTGATGAGAAGAATTCAACCCAATGGTTGAGGCCAAAGTGCGTGAAAAGTTAAAGCCTTCATCTATGACAACCAACCGAGTAGTAGAAGAGATATCAATAAGTAGTTTTCGCATAGAGAAGCTAGTGAGTGCTACAAATATCGATTGGCAACATCCACTACTTGAAATCTTTAGGCCACAGCCGTTAACCGCACAACTCGCACCCAGCAAGCTCTATTTAGTTCCATCTAGATTCGATGATGAGTTTGATCCAGATTTCGCCCCTGAACCCACATCTGCAAGAGATCTTCCTGAACTCACAGTATGGACTGAGCGCTTTGCACATTCAGTTGTAGAGATTTGGGCTGGGCGTCGCTCACCCAGGCAAGTTGAATCGCTGTGCCATCACAGAATCTTCTCTGACTTAGTCCGACAATCCGGTTCACAAAAGGAGATTGGGCACATTCGTAAGATACATATTCAGGAACCGTTAGATGGGATTTGTGAAGCAACAATCACGATCCGATTTGAGAATCGATTACGTGTGATGCTAGTTCGGTTTGAAGGTATTGATAAGCGATGGTTGTGTACTGCCCTTAACTTGCTTTAAGCACCACCATGGCAACGCTTATATTTCTTACCTGAACCACAAGGACATTGCGCATTACGCGAAACATCTCCGGTTGTTTTCACACCTGATTCATCTGCTGCCGTGTATTGAAGACCACTAGAAGACAATGGCTTAGCTTCAAGGCCAGCACCGCTTACTTCCTTGCTTGAAGCTTCAACAGTTACTTCGATGTTGAACAGGAATCCTGCAATCTCTTCCTTGATTGCATCCATCATCGCTGAGAACAAATCAAAGCCTTCGCGTTGGTATTCAACGAGTGGATCGCGCTGAGCCATAGCTCGAAGGCCAATTCCCTCTTGCAAATAGTCCATCTCATAGAGATGTTCGCGCCATTTACGATCTAGAACTGAGAGCAAGACTTTGCGCTCAAGTTCGCGCATAGCCTCTGATCCAAGTGATTCTTCGCGTTTTGCATAAGCCGCTTTGCAATCTTCAATTACTGCAGCCGTTAAGAACTCTTCATCAAGTCCAGCTCGTGAACCAACACGAGCAATAAGCTCATCGATGGTAAATGAGATTGGATAAATAGTCTTAAGCGCATTCCACAAGGTATCTAGATCCCAATCCTCTGAATAACCTTCAGAGGTGGCCATGCTGACATAGGCGGTAAGCGTGTCACTAACAAAAGTGGCAACCTGATCCTCAATATCTGCACCTTCTAGAACCATTCGGCGCTCACCATAAATAACTTGGCGCTGTCGATTCATTACATCGTCATACTTCAAAACATTCTTACGCATTTCAAAGTTCTGTGATTCAACCTGTGTCTGCGCTGAGCGAATTGCATTGCTGACCATTTTAGATTCAATTGGTGCATCTTCTGGAATACCAGCAGCGGTTAAGAAACGCTCAACCATTCCTGAGTTAAATCGACGCATGAGTTCATCTTGAAGTGAAAGGTAGAAACGTGACTCACCAGGATCTCCTTGGCGACCAGAGCGACCACGCAACTGATTATCGATGCGTCGAGATTCATGTCGCTCGGTTCCCAAAACATAGAGGCCACCAAGTGCAATTACTTCTTCATGGCCACGTGCAACCGCTGCCTTTTGGCGAGTGATTTCCTCTGGCCAAGCTTTTTCATATTGCTCTGCATCATCTACTGGTGAAATTCCACGACGCTGTAATTCAAAATCTGCCATGAACTCTGGGTTTCCGCCCAGCATGATGTCGGTACCACGACCAGCCATATTTGTTGCAACTGTTACTGCGCCTTTAACACCTGCGCGAGCAATGATTGCTGCTTCGCGCTCGTGATGCTTGGCATTTAGAACTTCATGTGGAACTCCTGCTTTGCGAAGAAAACTAGATAGCTCTTCTGATTTTTCAACGCTGACTGTGCCAACTAGAACTGGTTGACCCTTGCGGTGCTTCTCAACAATATCTGAAGTTACAGCAATGAATTTGCCGGCTTCTGTTTTGTAAACAAGATCAGGTTGATCGATACGGACCATGCTTCGGTTTGTTGGAATTGGTACAACACCTAGCTTGTAAATCTGGTGGAATTCTGAAGCCTCTGTCATAGCTGTTCCAGTCATACCTGAGAGCTTGTCGTAAAGGCGGAAATAGTTCTGCAACGTAATAGTTGCAAGAGTTTGGTTCTCATCCTTAATTTCAATGCGCTCTTTTGCTTCCAGGGCTTGGTGTAAACCTTCGCTATAGCGACGCCCAGCCAGCATGCGACCAGTGTGCTCATCAACAATAAGGAGTTCGCCATTCATCACTACATAATCTTTATCGCGCTTGAAGAGCTCCTTGGCTCGTACAGCGTTATTGAGGTAACCAATCATTGGCGTGTTTGCAGCCTCATACAGGTTACCGATTTGTAGAAGCTCTTCAACCTTTGTTACGCCGTTTTCAAGGATTCCAACGGTGCGCTTCTTTTCATCAACTTCATAGTGCGCATCGCGCTGCAATTTGCCTACAAGAGTTGCAAACTCCATGTACCACTTTGTGGCTTTGTCAGCCGGTCCACTAATGATTAATGGAGTACGAGCTTCATCAATTAAAATCGAGTCAACTTCATCGACCACTGCAAAGAAGTGATCACGCTGCACGCACTCTTCAAGTGTCCATGCCATGTTGTCGCGTAAGTAATCAAAACCAAATTCATTATTTGTTCCATAAGTAATGTCAGCTAGATATGCCTCGCGTCGCTCTGCTGGAGTCATGTTGGCCAAAATCACGCCAACCTTTAATCCTAGGAAGCGGTGAATACGTCCCATCCATTCACTGTCGCGCTCTGCTAAATAATCATTTGTTGTAACAACGTGAACTCCGCGGCCAGCAAGTGCATTTAAATATGAGGGCAAAGTTGCAACTAAAGTCTTTCCTTCACCAGTTCGCATTTCCGCGATATTGCCTTTATGAAGTGCGGCTCCACCCATAATCTGAACGTCGTAGTGACGCTGACCTAAAGTTCTCTTTGCTGCTTCACGAACAACTGCAAATGCCTCTGGCATCAAATCATCAAGTGATTCACCTTTAGAAAAGCGCTCTTTAAAGATCTCAGTTTGTGCTCGAAGCTCTGAGTCAGACATCGCAGAAATACGAGATTCATGTCCATTAACGACAACAACAATCTTGCTCAGCTCTCGAAGGATGCGACCTTCTCCTGCACGCATAAGCTTGTCAAAAAACGCTGGCATCAATGCAACCTTTCAAAGCTCACTAACTGATGTAGTTCAATTTCCCAGCCCCTATCGTAGAGGTTGAGCCACGCAAGCGGTAACCGAGCCCATGACCGCAAATCCATGTGAATTTAGGGCTCTGGCTGCCTCAGAGACGGTGGCCCCTGTAGTGACTACATCATCAATGAGAATTAAATCACCCCGAGGATAAATGTTCTCGGCTATTCCAAAAGCTCCGCGCATGTTGTTAGCCCTTGCCTTTGCGCTAAGGGTGCTCTGATCTTTGACTTTACGAATAATCGTTAAAGCTGGAATTACAGGTATGGAAGTTCTCACAGAAATTTCATTGCAGATATCGGGAATAAAACTTCTACCTCTTCTTCGCTTATTTACTACTGAAGAAGGAATCGGTACTAGCCGCACATTGTATTTATCAAAATTAGCCCTACTAAGCACGTGAACTATTGCCTCAATGATTAACTCATCGGCCCCTTTTAATCCACGCTCTTTAGCTGCCAAGATTATTTTGCTAGCAGTAGGTGAATAAAGAACCGCTGAATTAACACGTAAGCCTCCAATATGAGTGAGGTAATAGTGAGGATGCCATTCTCTGCGACAATTTGAACAGATAGAGATTCCAATGGCATTACATCCATAACATCGAGTTGGAAAGAGCAGTTGACTCAACTCTGAAATAACTTGCACCTTGGCAAGTTATCATGAAAAGAATGTGCAGAAACTTACTTGTGGAAACTAGGCATGAACATCATCTGGAATCAATTTAATCAGGCGCGATTCAATACCTTGTCGAGTTTGGCGTGGCAACGTTAAAACAAAGTGTGCACCTTTGCCAGGTAATCCCCACGCTTCGAGTTCTCCATTGTGTAAACGAGCATCCTCGAGCGCAATTGAAAGTCCTAGACCCGTTCCTCCTCGAGTTCTGGCTCGTGAAGGATCAGCACGCCAGAAACGATCAAATACGCGGGTAAGGGCGCTTTCATCTAAACCAATTCCATGATCCCTCACACCAACTGCCACATCATGCTCACTTGCCACAATTGTTATTGCAATAGGCTTTTCTTCAGCATGATCGATTGCATTTGAGAACAAATTACGCAAGATTCGCTCAACTCTTCGAATATCTGCTTTCACATTAATGCTCTCGGCAATGCTATAAATGCGAAGATCTGTGGAGTGTTCTCTGGCCACTAGCGCCAGATCCTCCGCACATCGATTAGCTAATAAAACAATGTCGAAATCAACGGCTTCAATAACTGCAACTTCAGCATCAAATCGGCTAACTTCAAGTAAATCTTCCAGTAATCGCTCAAAGCGATCTAGTTGAGCTACTAAGAGCTCAGTGCTTCTTGCTACTACTGGGTCAAAACTATCGCGCGAAGCGTTAATGACTTCAGAAGCCATTCGAAGGGTAGTTAATGGTGTGCGAAGTTCATGGGAAACATCTGAAACAAAACGTTGTTGCACTCTGGAAAGGTTTTCTAAACGTGCAATTTGTTTCTCTAAGGACTGTGCCATTTCATTAAAGGCAGTACCCAAAGTGGCAATTTCATCTTGTGACACCACTTTCATACGTTGGCGAAAGTCTCCAGCGGTGAACTGGCTAGCAATCGCTGCCGCTTCACGAACAGGCCGAACAACTTGTCGAACTACAAGCCAAACAATAAGAGCAATCAGTAAAATCAAGACCGAGCCTGTTAATAGCAGCAGGCGTTGGATCAAATCCAACGTTGCATTTTGGTTAGCAAGAGAAAAAAGCATATACATCTCGTATTGACCAGCACCAGGAATCTGAACCTTTTGCCCAAAAGCTAGACCAGGAATTCTGAGTCCACCTGCGTATTGAATCGTGACATTGGAAGACACTAAATCTGCGCTTTTGCGGACACGCTTACTTAAATTCTCAGGAACCGATACTGGATCAACTTGGTTAGAAGTAATTTCATAGTTTTGAATACGGTTGTTGCCAGGGCTTCGAATAAAGACTACTTCTCTTGCATTCTCATTTGATGTCAGTGAAGTAGCAGAACTAATGATGTCGTTAATGACTTTAAAAACAGCAGCATCATTTTCACCTTCTGCCAAGAGAAAGCGGTATTCAGCTGAAAATATTGTTGATCGCGCTTCAATGCGGGATGAATCCAGATTTACTTTCTTAATACCCGTAGATAACTGTGAGTTAAGAGCAGAGCCAGTCAGGTAGACAACGCCTAGAGAAAGCAGAACAGTTGAGATAATCACTCTGGTTGCAAGTGAATTACGAAGGCGTAAGAAAATACGGTTCATAGTTTAGGAACCGCCCATCACTCCAGCTTTGTAGCCAACTCCGCGCACAGTAACCACAATCTCAGGTCGCTCTGGATCATGTTCGATTTTGGAGCGAAGGCGCTGAACGTGAACATTTACAAGACGTGTGTCAGTGGAATGGCGATAGCCCCACACTTCGCTGAGCAAAGCATCACGGGTAAATACACGGCCAGGCTCTTTAGCAAGGGCGACTAATAAATCAAACTCCAAGCGAGTGAGTGAAATCTGTTTTCCTGCCCGCAAAATTTGGTGTGCCTGAACATCAATAGCTAAATCACCAATAGTTAGTAAGCCTGCGATATCAACATTTGTTCGGCGCAAGCGAGTACGAATACGGGCAATTAACTCTGATGGATGTCTAAAGGGCTTGACCATGTAGTCATCTGCCCCAGCTTCAAGCCCACGCACAACATCGTGTGAATCACCTTTTGCTGTCAACATAATGATTGGAACCATAGATTCTGCGCGAATTAACTTACAGACTTCAATTCCATCGAGTCCAGGCAACATAACATCCAACAGAACTAAATCTGGTGGATTGTTACGAAATACATCTAGAACTTCATCTCCTCGACTTACGAGGTCTACATCAATGCCTGCACCGGTTAAAACAATGCCGAGCATTTCGGCAAGGTCCTGGTCGTCATCGACGACCATAACCAATGTCATTAGCTACCGTGCTCCCAAGAGTTCAAGTACATATCTTGTGCTGGAGTAAGTGTGTCAATGAGGCCGCCCATGCTCTTCAACTTCAAGCTAGCAACTTCCTTGTCGATGTATGTAGGAACGTTGTGAACACCAGGCTTCAAGTTCTTAGCTTCCTTAACAAGGTATTCAGCAGTTAATGCTTGATCAGAAAATGACATATCCATAACTGATGCTGGGTGACCTTCTGCTGCGCCTAAGTTAACAAGGCGACCCTCAGCAATGAGAAGTAAACGGCGACCATCAGCCATTACATATTCATCAGTTTGGTGGCGCATCTTTGCATTCTTTTTCGCTGCATGCTGTTCTAGCCAAGCAACGTCGATTTCAATATCAAAGTGGCCTGAGTTAGCCATAATTGCGCCATCCTTCATTACTGCAAAGTGCTCATCGCGCAATACATCGCGGTTACCTGTAACAGTAATGAAAACATCGCCAACCTTTGCTGCATCTGCCATTGGCATAACGCGGAAACCTTGCATCATTGCATCTAATGCCTTAGTTGGATCAATCTCAGTAATAATTACGTCAGCGCCCATTCCCTTGGCGCGCTCTGCAACACCCTTACCGCAGTAACCAAATCCAGCAACAACAAGAATGCGTCCTGCTAGAAGGAAGTTAGTCGCACGAAACACTGCATCGAGTGTTGATTGACCTGTTCCATAACGGTTATCAAACATGTGCTTTGTGTCTGTGTCGTTCACAGCAATCATTGGGAACTGAAGTGCTCCATCTTTTGCCATCTGGTTCAGACGAATAACTCCTGTTGTGGTTTCTTCGCAGCCACCAGCGATATTTGGAATTAACTCTTTGCGAGTTGTATGAAGAGTATTGACGAGGTCGCAACCGTCATCGAAAACTTGGTGTGGTTCGATATCAAGAGATGCGTTGATGTGCTTGTAGTAACCATCGCGGTCAACAGCGTTGCGAGCAAAAACTGAGATTCCATATTCATGGACCAAAGCCGCTGCAGTGTCATCTTGAGTTGAAAGTGGATTTGATGCACATAGGGCGATATCAGCGCCGCCAGCTTTTAGAACGCGCATTAAGACAGCTGTCTCAGTTGTTACGTGCATGCATGCTGAGATGCGAACACCAGCGAAAGGTTGTGACTTTTCAAAACGTGCACGGATTTGAGCAAGAACAGGCATATTGCGCTCTGCCCATTCGATGCGCATGCGTCCCTGTGTAGCAAGAGATGCATCTGCAATATCGTGCTTTGGAAGAGTAGATGTAACTGGTACGTTCACGAAAAGCTCCTTTTATCGACTGCGGTCAGGAGCATAGGTTACTGCCCCCACGCCTAAAGCGAGTAATGAAGGCGCGCACCTAGCCACGAATAAGGGCGAGAACCTCATCACGTAGCTCTTGCATGCGCGCTGGTGACTTGGCCTCAACGTTGAGTCTGAGCAGCGGCTCTGTATTTGAGGGCCGTAGGTTAAACCACCATGTATCGCCATTGACTGTGAGTCCATCAAGATGATCCGTTGTGACCCCAGTCATTGAACTATATGTGGATTCAACTAAAGCAGTTGCTGCTTGCGCATCGGCAACTTTCGAATTGATTTCACCACTAAGGCAATACCGTTGATAGGGCTTTAAAATCTCAGACATAGATTTATCAGACTCACCTAACGCTGCGATCGCATGCAATGCAGCAAGTGCTCCTGAATCCGCTCTCCAGAAATCATCAAAATAGAAGTGGCCTGAATGTTCCCCACCGAAAATCGCTTTACTCTCAGCCATCATTTTCTTTATATAAGAATGACCAACACGTGAGCGAAGTCCAACCCCACCATTTTCTTCAATAACTTCTAATACAGCCCTCGATGAGATTAAATTATAAATAATCGTAGATCCAGGGTTCTTCTTTAACTCACGCTGTGCAATCAAAGACGTTAAATCGGATGGATTAACTGCATTTGCTTTCTCATCAACTAAAAAGCAACGATCGGCATCACCATCAAAAGCTAAACCTAAATCTGCGCCGTGTTCGATAACTGCCTTTTGAAGATCTCTTAGATTCTTTTCATCTATTGGATTCGCCTCGTGATTAGGGAAGGTTCCATCTAGTTCAAAATACATTGGTATGACTTCACAGTTTAAGCGCGCAAATATCGCTGGCGCTGTGTGCCCAGCCATTCCATTTCCCGCATCAACAACGATTTTTAGTGGGCGGATATTAGAAAGATCTACCAGGCTTAAAAGGTGGTCTACATACTCTTCGAGCATGTCCCGATGAGTCTCAACCCCGACTGAGCGAAGTTCAAGTGCTGAGCCCTTTCGAACAAAGTTTTCAATTGTAAGTAAACCTGACTCTTTACCTATAGGTCTTGCACTACTGAGACAGAGTTTTATGCCGTTGTATTCTGCAGGATTATGGCTTGCCGTAAACATTGCACCAGGTAGACCAAGTTTGCCTGAAGCAAAATACAACATATCTGTTGAGGCTAATCCAATGCGTATTACATCCATTCCTAATGAAGTAACTCCTGCAGAAAATGCCTCTGCAAGTGGGATTGACGATGGACGCATATCTTCGCCAATGACAACTGTTCCTGGCTCACGCTGTTGTTGTAGAAAGTGTGCAAAAGCAACGCCCGTAGCAAATGTGAAATCTGGAGTAATTTCTAAATCAACGAGTCCACGAATGTCATAGGCTTTAAAGATATTTGCTATTTCTTGCGACATTAATTAATCCTTACGATGGAACGGCTCGAAGATGTCCTCGGCGCCCGATTGAAGCATGTGAAGTATCTTCACCTACAACAGCAGGTGATTCTTCATTTCGCTTTCCAACTTCACGTACAGCATCTGCAATTGCCATTAAATCATCATCTGATGGACCAGGTTCATTTCCTGTTAACTCTTGCTTTATAACATTCCATCCATGTGGAACTTTCAAACGTTCACCATGAACTGCGCATAGATCATATGCATGTGGTTCTGAATACGTTGCAAGGGGTCCCACCACAGCCGTTGATTCAGCATAAATATAGGTAAGAGTCATTGAGGCAACAGAACGGCAGCCCACACGAGAGCAAGCTCGTCCGACGTGTGCTGGTGACTTCATGGTTAGAACATTAGTGGCCTGTGTGCCAATTTTTAGGGATTGCTAGGGATTTAAAACACGAATGTTTGAATTCGGAACTTCTACTCGTGTGAGAGCACTGCCGTTCTGGATCGGAATAAATCCATAACCATTACTTGAGGCTATAAGCGCACCAGCAAAGACCCCTTTACTGCTGGAAATAATCGTAATCGACCGTGAGTTTTCAGGAACTCGCCAGGTGGCACTATCACTTCCCTTTATTACTTTGCTGACAGTTTTTCCATTTATTAACTTAGCTTGGACTTTCACCGATATTGAATCACCAGCAAATGCAATCAGTGGAGATAGCCCAGTCACAGCAATAGACATCGGCGCAAGAGGTGGTGTGGCTGTACTCCAAACAAAGTCTTTCTTTCCGCTAATTACGACCGATGATGAAACGGAAGCAACTATTGGCTCTGCAGAAGTGATTCGAACAGCAAAGGCGTTTGCCGAGATTTTAGGCTCTAATGAAAACTCAGAGACAACACCAGCATCAATTGAACGTGAGCTCATGCCAACAGGAACAAAACTGCCATCGGCAGATAGAACCTCTAATGTGAATGTTGTATTGACATCACCCGGTGTAAGAATTCGCAACGTGTGTGATGCTGAAGATTTTTGACCTTTTTTTGGAGGCTGGTTAGGAATGGCCGGGATTACAATTTCTTTGCTTGCATTCGGATATGAGTTAACAAAATCTCCCCCGAGTGCTTTTAACCCAGCGCCCTGTTCATCGATCATGAATGCATTCACGCGACCAGATCGTGGAACAACTTGAACTGCCAACGCTTTATCGCCAGGGGCAAGTGAGTCGAGAGAAATTTGCATGTAATTCTTAGACTTTAAATTTACAGACTTAACTGGTTGTTTTGCATTCTCGGTATAACTTTGAATATCCACAATCGCATCACTTAACCCGCTATTCACAAGCATTAATCGACCACGAGATGTGACGTTAGCAGTTCCACCAACAAACCAAGCTGAAGCGTTAGGTCCAGAACACAATGTTCCTCCAGCCCAACTTCCTGCTCTGCTTTGCCAAATTAGTGGAGTGGTTCCTTGGGCTGTAATTACTAAGGAATCTTTAGACACTGGGAAACGAAGTGCTTTAAATGGCAACGTCTTGCTGCTTCGATTTTCTAATCGTTGGTACTGGGTTTTGCGTGAAGAAATAGAAATTTGTGAAGATAAACCATTAAGCGTCGGAGGACAAACCACCACCGGATAGCTTTCAGAGTAGTTACTTGGCTTTGAGACTGTGGTTACCCCTGATGCAATCATGAAACTTGCGATGAGTGCAGATAAGAAAAGAAAAGGCTTTTCGAATTTCATGCCAACTCCTTCTCTGAAATTTCACGTTTTCTACGACCGGCCGGTGCTGCCAAAACAATGACAAGGGTCCAAGCAATTAATTGGAGGGAAAGCCATGCACGCCTGATAGTTCCATCATGAAGCAGAGATATTTCTCCAGCCTCTATCACTTGGAACTGTGGCAATGACTGTTCGTCTTTAGCGCGATCTAATCGATATCCATTTTGTAAAATCTGCCAAGATCGATCAAAAGTTTCAGTCAAAGTAATTGAACCTGGGCCATTAACCGTTGTACGGGCACCAACTTCACCTGCATCCAAAACAGAACGTGTTCCATCTTTTGCAGTGAAAACAATTCGACCAGTAACTCCCGTGACCCTCCAAACAACGCCAGCCGAAGTTGCTGATGTGCGAGCGAATCCACCAAGACCATCAATTGTTCGAACCACATTGCGGCTGAAAGGATTCTTGACAAAGACATACTTAATTCCATATGAAGAGAAAACTTGGCTACTACTAATACCAGAACCATCAATGAGTTCTTGAGCTGCAATCTCAATCGCTCGTACTTGCCCAGGGGCAACATCAGGCTCACCTAGTGAAATATCTTTACCACGTGAGATGTAGTACTGAATTGATTTTGAATTTGCAGATCCAACTTCGCGCAAGACTAAGGTTTTTGTATCAGCTTCGGCAGTTAGGAATGCTGGCATTACCCCCTTCATATTGCTCTGCACTGGAGAATCAGCACCGGCAGTAATAGACCAACCAATACTAGAGACTGAATAAATCGTGGTGATAATCAAAAGTAATCCAGCCAAGATATGGCGGTAGTGAATATTGCTTGCAATCAGAATAGTTCGCAAGCGATCTAGAATCACAACTCCTGCTGCAACTGATGCCAGAGTTGCGCCAACTAATAATGTTCCAACCCATGTGCGCGTGCCTGAGCTATTACCGTGCACCGTGATCGAGATTGATGAAAATAGAACCGCTGCACACATAAATGAGATACCAACTTGTGCGAACGAACGAGCATTTGATGATGAAAATAGAGCAATGATGAGTAGAAGCAGAATGGGGCTAATAGCCCACCACGGTAGAGATCCAGCACCGCCTGGATTTCCTGAAAGAACTAGTGCAGCAGCACCTCCTGCCAGGTTAAGACCTGGTTCGGCAAGAAAACGTGCAGGACGAACGAGTGCTTCAAATGAATACGGTGCAACCAGTATGAATGGGAATATCAACAACGTTAGACGCTTATAAAGCCTTGCAAGAAATAGAGGCTTGGCTAGTTTTCCATAATAATCAGTGACTATCGCATATCCAATCACGCCCAAGCTAACAATTGTTGTAATCAAAGTAAATGAAGTTAAGACCGCTAACAAAATGCATAAACCATAGATGCGACGCCAGCTATTGAGCTCTACTTGCTTCCAATAACTTAGAATCATTGGAATTTGAGGGGCAATCATTAAGGCAACAAGAGTTGCTAAGCGCCCTGAGTTCACAGAGGCCAGAGCAACTGGAGATAGCGCATATAAGAAACTGGCAGGAATTGTTATAAATTGATTGTTTGAAAGCTTTCGTAGGAATGTGTGGCCCGACCACATGATCAGAAGAGGGGCGGCCAAAAAGAACACTGTTATGAGAAGCGGTGCTTTACCAAGAAGCAGAGTTGATGCCATTGCAAGAACTGCAATCCAGGCAGGAGATGCATGTGAACTGCCCATACCAACTTGGTGCCATGATTCAAAATAGAACCCCCATAAATCTCGAGCACCACTTGGTGATGCTGCAAGTACACCGCCGTTTAATGCTCCAAAACGATTTCGGGATTGAATGAGAGTAATTATGGCAAGTAGCAGGTATCCAAATATTGCTGGGTTTTTTAACAACTTACTTATCTGAAAACGCTGAGTTGGTACCAGTAGGTCTTCATCTTCAAGTGAACTTAAGACAGAGACTGGAGTGCTCTCTGTAACGGGTATAACTTTTGCTCTTATAGCCTCTGCAACGCGGGCTCCAGATAAACGAATCTGTGACCAGCGAGGTGGGATATAGGAAGAAATAACGCGGGCAGACACTAAACGCTTTGTCTTTCTAAATTTTCTTGCTTTAACAATCTCTGCAGGTTTGATAATCAAAGTAGCCACAGCCAATAGTTCGTCAGCTGCATACCCAGGAAGCTTTGCTAACAAATAACCAATTGCGCGAGCCATTGCAGAGGCTAACAATTGAATTGAAAGCCACGGAATCATCCACCATGATGAGTTAGCTAATAAAACGTAAGCGGCATTTCGGCGATCAAGAAGTAATGGGCGATGCAAGAATGCGCCGTTTACATCAACGCTACGTCGCTCTGATGCCGAGGCTTGAGCATGATGAGCAACAGCGGCAGTGGTGGCAATTACTCCATGACCGGCAACTCTGGCTCGCCAGCCAAAATCTATGTCATCGCGAAATAGAGAGAGGTTTGAATCAAAACCACCAAGTTCTTCAAATATGTCACGACGAATTAATGCACCTGCTGTGCTCACTGAGAGAACATCATGAATACCATCATGTTGGCCTTGGTCATATTCATCAGTTTCAAGACCTGTCCAGCGAGCACCGTTGCCAGCAATACTTATTCCAGCTTCAAGTATGTGAGTGCGATCATGCCAACCAAGAAGTTTTGGCCCCACCATTGCAACTTGAGGTCGATCATCAATTGCTTCTAATAGTTTTTCTAGTGCAGTAGGTGTTGGCGCACAGTCATCATGAATCAACCAGATCCATTCACTATTACCCTCTATATGTTTTGGCATCTTCGCCACAGCGAGCGCAACAGCATCACCAAATCCGCAATCGCGATCTGCTGCAATTAATGGAATTCGGGCAGCTTTAATAAGTTTTGTGGATGAATCATTTGAATCTGTATCAACTGCAACAATTTGATCTGCAGGTCTGGTTTGTGAAGCTAATGCAGCGACAACTGCAGGTAACCAAGTTTCACCGTCGTGTGTAACAACAATTGCGGTTACTGAATGTCTATCTGTTATTGCCACAACTAAACCACCATCTCTTAAAGAGTTGGGATTAAAAACTTACGCAGAACGGCGCTTTAAGCGACGACGTTCGCGCTCTGATAGTCCGCCCCAAATTCCAAAACGTTCGTCATGTGCAAGTGCGTATTCCAAGCACTCTGAACGAACATCGCATGAAAGACAAACACGCTTTGCTTCGCGAGTTGAGCCGCCTTTTTCAGGGAAGAATGCTTCTGGATCTGTTTGCGCACACAATGCGCGTTCTTGCCAAGAGAGTTCAATACTCTCGCCGGTCGCTAGCGTGATCTTTGGGCCAGTGGTGGGGGTTGGGGAGTTCGTGGCTTCAGGTTTAATCGGCATAGTCGATTCTCCTTGAAAACTTCAGGTCTCATCCCTCTTGGAAAAGACTTACTTAAGAGTGAATTACACGCGTGTAAGTCGAATAAGTCAAGCCGAGATGGGCCCTTATCGGAAGAGATTCACGCTTAAATCAGGCAGGGATTTCAATTATTTCTGTATTTGTCACAAAAGATGCCGATATTTTCACTGAATCGGCCACAACCGCCCCTGATGCGATAAATGAATCAATGATGGTTGTATCTGCACCAACGCGAGCCCCAGATTCAATGATGGAACCTGAAATGTGGGCACCTGCCCCAACTACAGCGCCGCTAGAAACACAGCTGCCCCCATCAATGTGCGCCGATGGGTCCACCTGTGCGCCTTTCATAATTAAGAAATCTTTGCCCACACTTTCAACAAGATCTGCAGTGAGTGCAGAGGAATCAGCTATCCCTGAAACTAAATCTCTTGAACCTTTAAGCAGGGCTTGTGGTGTGCCAATGTCTAGCCAATAAGAATCATCAATGAAACCAAATACTTTTCCGTGGCTTGCAACAAGATTAGGGAAAACTTCTCTTTCAACACTGACAACTTTATCTGGCTCTATTGATTGGATAACCGAAGGTTTGAAAACATAGCATCCAGCGTTAATAGTATTTGTGACTGGATTCTGCATTTTTTCTAGAAAAGCCGTAACACGCCCGTCAGAATCAGTTGGAACACAACCATATGCACGAGCATCTTCAACTGCAGTTAAATGTAGCGTTGCATCAGCCCCATTTTCTTCATGTTCTTGAATTTGTAGCGACAAATTGTGTGAACTTAAAACATCACCATTAAAGACAACTACAGATTCATCACCTGGCAATAGTTTGGCTGCATTCCTAATCGCACCGCCTGTGCCCAAAGGCTCTTTTTCAACGGCATAGAGCAGTTTCATTCCCCATTTAGATCCATCTCCAAAATAGGGAATAAAGACCTCAGATAGATAAGAAGTGGCTAGAACTACCGTGGTTATTCCTGCCTTTTTTGCCATAGCTAATTGATGTTCTGTTACTGGCAAGCCAGCAACTGTCAGCATTGGTTTTGGTGTGTTTTTAGTCAGTGGCATTAACCGTGTTCCAAAGCCACCAACTAGAAGGATTCCAACGGCCATCAGTTAAGCCTTTAAGCGGTTAACTGCATCTTTTATGGCTGCATCAGTGACAGTCATTGCGATGCGAATATGGTTCTTTCCCTTTTCGCCATAGAAACTACCTGGTGTAGCCAAGATTCCCCGCTCGGCTAACCAATCAACACTTGTCCATGCATCTTCATCACGCGTGCACCATATGTAGAGACCTGCATCGCTAAATTCAATTTTAAATCCGCAAGCTTCAAGAGCTGGACGCAGGGCATCACGTCGTGCGTTATAGCGTGCGCGCTGTTCGGCAACATGTGAGTCATCACTAAGTGCAACAGTCATTGCTTTTTGCACAGGCAATGAAACCATCATGCCTGCATGCTTTCTTAGTTCACGAATCTTTGCGATTAACGAAGAATCACCAACCATAAATGCCGCTCTATATCCAGCCATTGAAGAGCGCTTGGATAGTGAGTGAAGCGCCAGAATATTTTTGTTGTTGCCTTCAGTCAGTGCCATGACTGATGTTGGTTTGGCATTGTGCTCAAACTCCAAATAGCACTCATCTGAAATTAAGACGGCATCGTTTGCTCTTGACCAAGCAATGCTTTCCTTAATTTCTTCAATGCTATGGACTCGCCCAGTTGGATTTGATGGTGAATTCAACCAAGCTAAATCAGCGCTAGGCCAGCTCTTTGCACTAATTGGAACAGGAATTGACTGTGCTTGTGCAATCAATGCACCCACGTGATAGGTGGGGTAAGCAATCTCTGGGATAAGTACTTTCTTAGATTCTAAAATTGTTGGTAGCCATGCAACTAACTCTTTAGAGCCAATGACAGGTAGAACATCAAAATCACCGGTGGCACCTAAACGAGATTTAGCCCAAGCGGTTATTGCGCCACGTAGTTCAGGCGTGCCAGCAGTGACTGGATAACTAGGTGAATTAGAGGCATCACGTAAAGCAGTTTGAATAAATTCAGGAGTTGGATCTACTGGAGTTCCAACGGAGAGATCAATAATCCCGCCAGGGTGCGCACGGGCCTTATCTCCGTAGGGGGCAAGAGCGTCCCAGGGGAAATCTGGGAGTGAAGAGCGCAAGAAGAATTACTCGCTCTTAGGGGGTAGAGCTTTTACAAGTTCATGGTCGGTGCCAGTAGCTCCGACTTTGCTGGCTCCACCTGGTGAACCGATTTCAACGAAAAACTCTGTATTAACTTTTCCAAATTGCTTCCACTGTGGTGGGACATCATCTTCATAGTAAATAGCCTCAACCGGACACACAGGCTCACACGCACCGCAGTCAACGCATTCATCGGCTTGGATATAGAGCATGCGATCGCCTTCATAGATGCAGTCCACAGGACACTCAGCGATGCACGATTTATCTTTTACATCGATACATGGTTCAGCGATCACATAAGTCACGACTTGCCTCCGTAAGAAATATTAGTTTTCAATACCCAGATTCTAATCGTATTGGCTCTCCTGGCGCGATATTTGAAGTTAAGGTTTATCGTTGAGCCATGAACCAGGGGCTAGAGGCCACATTTAGCGCCCTCATCGGAAAGCGAGTCACCATCCGCTTGCATGATCCCGAGGGCGGATTCCGCGACATCGTGGGCCATCTCGAGTCCCCCATCACCCTTCGCAATCGACATGGAAAACTCATCGAATTTTCCTACGATGAGATTGCGATATGGAAAGAAGTGGTTGAAAAAAAGTGAGCCTTCAACTCTATGACACGGCATCGAGAAAGCTTCAACCTGTCACGTCAACAAATGGCACAACCACAATGTATTGCTGCGGACCTACGGTTTATCGAGATGCACATGTAGGAAATTTAAGAACATTCCTTCTTTCAGATCTGGTTCGCCGTGTTCTTACAGCCAATGGTGTTAATGTGAAACTCATTCAAAATATTACCGATGTTGGCCACATGTCTGAAGATATTGAGGGTGAAGACAAAATGCTTGCCCAAGCTAAAGCTGAATCCATAGATCCATTCACAGTTGCACGAAAATACGAAGCGGGTTTTCATACTGACTTAGCACGCCTGAATATTGAAAAGGCAGATGCATATCCAAGAGCTAGCGAATCTATTGAATTAATGCTTGCCATGATTGAGCAACTCATCGCTAAGGAATTTGCATATGTGGGTGAAGATGGCACGGTGTATTTTTCAGCGCAAGCTTTTCCAAGTTATGGCGCAATAAGTGGCAATCGCTTAGATGCTCTCAAGCCTGGCCATCGTTATGAATACAGCGAAGATGGAGCAAAACGTTTTCATGCTGACTGGGCGCTTTGGAAGAGCGCTGGTGGTCGTAGAGAAATGATTTGGGATTCACCGTGGGGCCCTGGTTTTCCTGGTTGGCATATTGAGTGCTCAGCAATGTCATTGCACTTCTTGAATTCACATATCAATCTTCACGTGGGTGGAATAGATCTGCGCTTTCCACATCATGAAAATGAGCGGGCTCAATCAAATGCAATCACTGGAAATGAGAGCGTGGATCTTTGGCTTCATGGAGAGCATCTGCTTTTTGAAGGTCGCAAGATGTCAAAAAGTGCCAGAAACGTTGTCCTCCTTAAAGATGTTATAGATCGGGGTTTTGATCCCCTTTCCGTGAGATTGTGTTTCCTAGAAAACCGCTATAGATCCCAAATGGATTTAACGTGGGCCTCAATTGAAGCTGCAGATGCAACTCTAAAACGCTGGCGCAAAAAAGTTAAAGCATGGGGAACACAGGTTGCAGTAAAAGATCCAGTATTTTTAGAAATTCTCGATAACGACTTAGACACACCAAAAGCCATTCAATATCTGCGCAACCTTGAAAAGAATGATGACATCAGTAATCGAGCAGCGCTATTTCTCTTCGCTGATCAAATACTGGGTCTTGATCTTGAGCGAGAAGAAGTAGTCAAAGCTTTAACTTCAGAACAAGAAGAGATTCTTAAACTGCGACAAATCGCAAGAAATGAAAAGCAGTGGGCTAAGAGTGATGAGTTAAGGGTTAAGTTGGAAGAAAGTGGACTTGAAATTATGGACGGAGCTGAAGGGCAAAGCTGGAACTGGCGTTAAGCAGGAAGCAAGATTGCAATTACTAAAGCTAGAAATCCCATATTGATCAGTGAAATTCCAACAGAGCTACCTTCAATCAAGTACTCCTCATTAATGCCTGGAATGCCTGCACGCAACACGACAAAGGTCCAAGCTACTGCAGCCAATATTTTTAGAGTTCGTCCGCCCCACAAACGACCAATACTCCAAATACCGACCAAAGTTGCAAGCAGCACGAAAATTAAACCAAATGGGACTAGTGATGAATGCAAAAATACCGAGCCAGCACCAAGGCCAGCGCCAAGAATAATTGCATAGAGTTTTCGCATTAGAGAACTACTCCAGAAGTTAAATCACTTTCACGGCCCTGATCATCAAAAGGCTCGCTCTTTTGCCCCTTAACTAGGGTGTAGTACTCATGTCCCCAGACTTGTAGCCCCAGGTTATTTGAGAGCGCGAAGAATGGGCCATCTAATTCAATCTGGGTTTCATGGGCTTTCATAGCCGCCATCTTGGCATCCACAAAATCATTACCATTAATTAATGTCGTGACGAATGAATCATCTTTAGCAAAAGGCACATCATCAACGTTTTCAGCGCCAAAGAAATCTGAACCTATTTCTTTCATTGCTTCCATTCCCTGAGCAATAACTGATTTAGGGATTGTGTTCCAGTAAATCTTTTGTATCTGCCATGATGCTAATTCACTTGCACGCATAGCAACCCGGTGGGCTTGAATGTGATCGGGGTGACCATAACCACCGATTTCATCATAAGTAATCAGCACATGAGGTTTCACCTCTTCAATTATTTTCACAAGCTCGCCTGCAGCTGAATCCAAATCAGCCTGCCAGAAAACATCTGGGCGCTCATTGGGTTCCGTCCCCATCATTCCGCTATCTCGATAGTGACCTAAAAACCTGAAATCAGTAACACCCAAAGCTTTCATGGCAAGAGCTAATTCAATTTCTCGATGTTTTCCTAATTCATCTTTTTCACTGCTTGCTAAGTGAGAAAGAGAAGGGACTAAAACTTCTCCTTCTTCTCCTCGCGTGCAAGTTACTAAAGTTACTTTTGCGCCTAGTGATGCATAGAGAGCCATGGTTGCACCGTTGTTAATTGTTTCATCGTCAGGATGAGCATGTACAAGCATTATTCGATAGCCCTGATAAGAACTTTTCATTGCTTCTCCCATGCAAGTATTCCCCCGCCTAGGTGGCGTGAATTCATAAAGCCTGCCCCTTGAATGATGGCTAGACAATGTGCAGATCTAACCCCGGAGCGACAATGAAGAATAATCTCTTTATCTCTGGGAAGTAGATCTAAAGCCGTTGCGTCGAAAAAACCAGCCTTAGGAATCAATACTGAACCAGGGATTCTAGAGCTAGCAAATTCATCAGGTTCTCTGACATCAATGAGAATAAAGTCATCATTTGCCGCAAACTTCTTCTTTAGATCTTCAACGGAGATTTCTGGCGCTAAAGCCACGCCACAGAAGCTTTCATAGTTCTCTAAAAGACTCACCTGCGTTGCATTCTCACCGCATATTACACACAGTGGATTTTTGTGAATATCAATCTTTGAATACTCCGCCTCTAAGGCCTCATAGATCATGAGCTTTCCGATTTGAAGCTCGCCTATGCCAGTGATGGCTTTAATCACCTCATTAACTTGAATCGATGCAATTGATGCACACAAAACTCCTAAGACACCCGCTTCTGCACAGTTTTGAACTGTGCCTGGGGCCGGAGGTGTTGGGTGAAGGCAGCGATAACACGGACCAAGAGAGCTCCAAAAAATCGCTGCTTGTCCGTCAAAGCGATTAACCGAACCCCACACATAAGGTTTATTGAGCAAGACTGCAGCATCATTTATTAAGTAGCGCGTAGCAAAGTTATCAGTTGCATCAATGATGATGTCATAGTCACTCATAATTTCAAGAACATTTGTCGTAGTGATTCTTACTGGATACGTATTGACTGTAACTAAAGGATTGCTTTCTTGAATTTTAGTTCTTGCAACTTCAACTTTCTTCTTTCCAATATCTGACTGGCCATAAAGAATTTGTCGATGCAGATTAGTTTCATCCACTGTATCAAAATCAACTATTCCAATTGTTCCAACCCCTGCTGCTGCCAAATACATAAGAGCGGGAGAGCCAAGCCCACCGGCACCAATACACAAAACCTTTGCGTTTCCAATACGTTCTTGGCCACTTGCTTGAATCTGAGGAATCACGATCTGGCGACTATATCGACGTGTTTGTTCACCACTTAATGCTGGGCCCGGATTAACTAGCGGTGGAGTTTTCATAGGAGGTTAATTCTGCCGTATCTAGGCATGCGTTGCTACAGCTATTAGCGCAATCGCCTCTACTGCCTCTACGATTACACCAATGAGCACAATTGATACATCAAATAAGCCGCGTTTGCCTCGTGATGAGCGCCGTGCACTTTTGCTCTCAGCAGCCCTAGAGGTTTTCACTGCTGCTGGTTATCACTCTGCTGCAATGGATGAGATCGCAGATCGTGCAAATGTCAGTAAGCCAGTTTTGTATCAGCACTTCCCATCAAAGCTAGATCTTTATCTTGCAGTCCTTGATTTACATATTGACTCACTTGTTTTTGAAATTCAGAGGGCAATTGCTTCTACCCCAGATAACGCCAACCGTGTGCATGCCACAGTTGATGCATATTTCACTTTTATTGAAAAAGAGGGTGAAGCATTTAGATTGTTATTTGAAAGCGATATGAGTGTTGAACCATCAGTACGTGAGCGTTTAAATCGAATGACTTATGACTGCGCAGCTGCAGCAAGTGCCGTTATTTCAATTGATACAGGTCTTCCAAAAGAGGCTTCAATGCTCTTAGGTGTTGGAATGATTGGATATGCCCAAGTAACAGCACGTCACTGGTTAGACCGAGACAGCACATTAACGCGTGAACAGGCAGTTGAATTGGTCAACAACCTCATGTGGCGAGGAATTTCGGGATTCCCTCGCAATTAACTCCGATAGGATTACATCTATGAGCTCCACAAATAAAGAAATTTCTGGCGCCATTTAACGTGTCGAAAACTTTCGCAGAACTCCCACTTCGCCCTGAAACCATTGAGGCTTTGCATGCTCACGGCTTCATCGCACCTTTCGCCATTCAAGAAATGGTTTTGCCCATCGCACTTAGTGATGGTGACGTTATTGGCCAAGCTAAAACTGGAACTGGAAAGACTCTAGCTTTTGGTGTTCCTGTTATCGAGCGAGTGATTGCACCCAATGATTCAGAGTGGGCTGATTTTGAACACAAAGGAATGCCACAAGTCTTGATCGTCGTTCCAACGCGTGAACTATGTACACAGGTAACAAAAGACATTGAAGAGCTAGCAAGTAACCGTGGAATAAGAACGTTAGCGGTTTATGGTGGCCGAGCATTTGAACCTCAAATTGAAGCGCTCCAAGCTGGAATTGAAATCGTTGTTGGTACACCAGGTCGTTTACTTGATCTCTCGCGCCAAGGTCAACTGCGTTTAAAGCAAGTATCACGCCTAGTTTTAGATGAAGCAGATGAGATGTTAGATCTTGGTTTCTTGCCTGATGTTGAAAAGATTTTGGCTAATACTCCTAATCGCATGCAAACCATGTTGTTTTCAGCAACTATGCCTGGAGACATCATCGCTCTTGCTCGCCGCTTTATGAATCAACCAATTCATATTCGCACTCAAGATTCAGAAGATGAAGGCGCTGTTGTTACGCGCATCAAGCAGCATGTTCTGCGCGCTCATGCCATGGATAAAATTGAAATGCTGGCCCGTATTTTGCAGGCTGAAGGCCGCGGCCCAACAATGGTTTTTTGTCGCACCAAGCGCACCTGCCAAAAAACAGCTGAGGATCTTATGGAGCGCGGCTTTAAAGCAGCGCCTATCCACGGAGATCTCGGACAGAGCGCTCGTGAAAAAGCTTTAGGTGATTTCAAAGCAGGTAAGTCAGATGTCCTCGTTGCAACAGATGTGGCTGCAAGAGGAATCGATATCGATGGAATTACACACGTAATTAATTATCAGTGTCCAGAAGATGAAAAGACTTATGTTCACCGTATTGGTCGCACAGCACGCGCCGGTGCACATGGAATTGCAGTCACATTCGTTGACTGGGATGAATTAGCTAGATGGAAGATGATTAATCAAGTTCTAGATCTTGGATTAGCTGAGCCAGAAGAGACATATTCCTCTTCCCCGCACCTCTATGAGGTTCTAGATATCCCAGCAGGCTCCACGGGACGGCTCACTAAGAGCAAGCCTGTTGTGCAACAAAAGGCTGTCACTGAAAAACGTGTAGAAAAGAAGGCTGAATCAAAGCCAAAGGTTGAGCGAACTCGCACACGAACAAAGAAGTTTAAAGAGAGTTAAGTCGTAACAAAAACGCGAATTGCATCAACCAGCATCTGAACTGCAATGGCGGCAAGTAAAAGACCAGCAATACGTGCCACTAATGTCACGCCCGCTTCTTTAATTACCTTCATAATCGTTGTTGATGCCATGAGCGCTGCTGCAATAGCAACGTGCACTGCAATAACTGCGCCAACTAAGCCCATCGCCATGCTTGGGCTATCTATTTGCTGAACGAAAATCATCGTTGCAACGATTGCGCCAGGTCCTGCTAGCAATGGGGTTCCTAGAGGCACAAGTGCAATGTTTTCATCCTTAGAATCTCCACGGCCGCTTCCCTTACCTCCGGTTAAAAGATCTAAGGAGATAAGCAAAAGTAATAGAGCTCCTGCTGCTTGTAATGCTGCGATTGAGACATTGAGATAGCTCAAAATAAAGCGGCCAAAGAGTGCAAATATTGAAATGACAAGCAATGAAACTAAAGCAGCTTTTATTGCAAGGATTCTGCGCTCTTTTGCCGACTTGTCAGCAACTAAGGCCAAGAAAATTGGTGTAGCACCAGGTGGATCCATAATCACAAATAGAGTCACAAATGATTGGACTGCAAAAGTTAATGCGCTGGCTTTCATGCTCGTACCACCCTTCGCTTATCGGCAAGAGCTTCAAGTTTTTCCCATTGCCCTGGGCTAGTTTGAAATTCTGCAAGTAAGTTCAGTTTACCGCTTCCGTGGTAGTCGCTGGAACCAGTTACTACTAAATCCAATTCTGTGGCAATTGAGCGCAACATCGCTCTTTCCTCTGGATTTTGATCTCTATGATCAACTTCAATTCCATTTAAACCAGCATCTACTAACCCTTGAAAATCATTGGCTTTAAGAATCTGGCCTCGATGTGATGCAAAAGGATGAGCAATCACTGCAACTCCTCCTGCGCTTCGAATCATTGCAATTGCTTGAGCTGGAGTTGGCGCTGCATGAGAGACGTAAAACTGGGAATCATTATTGAGCATGCCTTGAAAGGCTTCATCGCGTGTAGAAATGATGCCTTTATAAACTAAGGCATCAGCTAAGTGTGGGCGACCAAGAGTTGCGCCATCAGGGCGCGCAGCTTCAACATCTGCCATTGAGATATCAATGCCTGCTGCCTGCATCTTCTCAACCATCTTGCGCATACGAGGCATTCGTCCATCACGAGTTTCCTCAAGCATCACTTGCATTTGCTTGTGTGCACCATCAAAGAGAAGACCAAGCATATGAACGCTTATTCCATCTTCGGTTAAGCAAGATATTTCACTACCAAGTGCCAACGTTAAATTACCGCGCAAGCTTTCCGTTGCCTCTTGCCAGCTAGAAGTTGTGTCGTGATCAGTAATCCCAAGAACCGTTAATCCCTGAACAATTGCCTTATTAACTAGTTCACGAGGGCTATCTGTGCCATCACTTTTATTAGTGTGAGTATGTAAATCAATCATGGAGTCAGCTCCACTGCCCCAGGTCTTGAGCGAGTAACAACTAAGACACAGCCAATTAAGATCAATGCAATTCCAGGCAAAATTCCAAGTGGTGGCTTTTGTCCCAGCCACCAAAAAGCCAATAGTGAACTGACTGGAACTTCGAAAAAGATGATAAGAGAAACAATTGCGGGCGATACGCGCTTAAGGGTGGCATTAAACATTGAATGGCCCAGAATCTGTGCTCCAACAATAAGACCTAAAAGAATCCACCATTCGCGCCCAGAGAAATTAAATATTGGAAAACCCATCACCAACGCCATTGGCAATGCCGTGATGGCACATACGAAATAACAGACAGATGTGTAGACAGTTGTTTCAAGGGTTCGCTGTGCACGTGATCCAGCAATCATATAGAGGGCGGCGAGTGCTGCAGAGACAAGTGCTGCAATGTCACCTAAAAATGCACGGAAGGAGATCTGTAAATCAATTCCTGATATCAAAAGCACCCCTGAAAAGCTCACAATCATTCCGAGCCAGGCTTTCGAAGGGATATGACCACCGCTAAGTTTTACGAATAAGGCAGCAAAGATTGGTTGCAATGCAACAAGGGCAGTACCGGCAGCAACACTTGTCCAGCGCATCGCAAGAAAGAATCCCACAAAGTGAATAGCCAAGATAAAGCCAGCCAAGATAGACCACTTAATACCTGTGCGATCTCTTGGATGTTTGAGAGCAAAAGGAAGTGTCAGTAGTGACCCTCCGAGATTTCTCCAAAAAATCAATGTGGGAATTGGCATTGCACTCATTGCAATCAGTGGGCCTGATGTTCCAATTCCCATGATTCCAACACCGAGACGAATTAAATCTGGTTTTCCTGGAATAGTCGTGTGACTATCGCGCGAATCGCCTTGCGAAATCAATTGCTCTCCGGCGAAATACCTAAGCGAACACCCACTAGAGATTTGCTGCGCTTAACAAGAATCTCTGCAATTGCAAGAATAGCTTGTGCAGAATCTGACTCAGGTGCTGCCTGAACCAATGGAACTCCGTCATCGCCACCGGTTCGAAGTTCTGGATTAAATGCAATTTTTCCCAAAAGTGGAACATCAACGCCAACAAGTGCTGATAAACGCTTAGAGGTTTCTTCTCCCCCACCAGAGCCAAATAAAGCAATTTTCTCACCACATGTTGGACAGCCGTATTCAGACATGTTTTCAATAACACCAATAACGCGTTGATGAATCTGGTGCGCAATTCTTCCTGCACGCTCTGCAACCTCAGCTGCAGCAATTTGTGGTGTAGTTACAACAACAATTTCTGAGTTAGGAATAAGTTGTCCAAGCGAGATAGCTAGATCTCCGGTGCCAGGAGGTAAATCGATGAGTAAGACATCTAAATCGCCCCAGTGCGCATCTGAAAGAAGTTGTTCAAGCACACGGTGTAAGAGTGGCCCACGATAAGCAACCGGATCTGAGCGCTCTGGCTTAAACATCTCCATAGATACAACTTTTACGCCAAAGGACTCAAGTGGGATAAAGAGTTGATCAATAGCCGTTGGGCGTTGACCCATTAAGCCCATTAAGCGGGGAATTGAGTGACCATAAACATCTGCATCTAATATTCCAACGCGTAAACCTTTTTTAGCAAATGCCACACCAAGGTTTGCAGTTACAGAAGATTTACCAACGCCACCTTTACCCGATGCAATACCAATAACGCGCGTTAAAGATTCTGGTTGGGCGAAAGTAATTGTCTTTTCTCGACCCCCGCGAACAACTTTCTTAACGTGATCACGTTGTTCTTGTGACATAACTCCAAAAGCTAGTTCAACGGTTTTAACGCCTTCAACATTTTTTAGCGCTGTAGTGATATCACCGCGAAGTCGATCTTGCATTGGACAACCAGAAATCGTTAACAAAATTTTGATACTTACATCGCCGTTGACTTCTGCTAGCTCCTCAACCATGCCAAGTTCAGTTATTGAACGATGAAGTTCAGGGTCTTGAACTGTGGTGAGTGCGTTTGTAAGTGCATCAATGAGACTCATATGAGATCTGGATCAATCTTTGCAGTTGGTCGCGCCGGCTTTGGCGCTGGTGTGTCATCTAGTAATTCACCCAACTGCTTTTTAACAAAAGCCTTTGGACGTAGATCTGCAGGCTGAAGATTCTCAAAGCCGGGTCCTAAGTTCTCACGAAGTTCTGCTGTTGCTGTCTGTGACAAAGCGCGAATCTTCTTTACCCATTTCGCAGCTTCTGCGGCAGCTTTAGGAAGACGCTCTGGTCCGAGCAAAATCATTCCTAAAATAGCAAGGCCGAGGATTTCACCCGCACCGAGATCGAAGAACATGCCGAAAGCCTACCTTCTAAATAGGCCTCTAGTTATTGCCAGCTACCAACGTAACGGTGGCCGTAACCTCTTTGCCATCTCGGATGTAAGTCAGGGTGACCTTATCTCCCACATTCATAGCGCGAATGGCAACAATTAATTGCTCAGGTGAATCGATGGCCTTATCTTCGAATTTAACGATGACATCACCAGCACGAATCCCTGCTTTAGCTGCGGGTCCGCCAGGCAAAATAGATGTGCCGGAATTGGCCACAAGTGCACCCACCCCCGTGAAATTCATATCTAATGAAATTCCTAGGAATGGATATGTTGCTTTGCCCGACTTAATTAATTGATCCGCAGTTTTTCTTGCTTGATTAATAGGAATTGCGAAACCCAAACCAATAGAACCAGTTTGTGAGGAGGAACCTAGGGTTGCAATTGCAGAGTTAACACCAATGACAGCACCCGTTGCATCAACTAATGGGCCTCCGGAGTTACCTGGATTGATAGCTGCATCAGTTTGTAGTGCATTAATAAATGAGCTTCCAGATCTAGAGTTTCCGGCAGTTACAGGACGATCTTTCGCACTAATAATTCCAAGCGTTACAGTTCCTGAAAGACCAAGCGGTGAACCGATTGCAATTACTGAATCGCCAACAGCAACTTTATCGCTATCACCAAACTCAAGTGCTGGCAGATTAGTTCCACTGATTTTAATAATAGCTAAGTCATAAGAAGCATCGCGGCCGATTATGGTCGCACTATAGATATCACCATTATTGAGTGTGACTCGAATAGCACCATTTCCATTACCAACTCCAGCAATAACGTGGTTATTGGTCAGAATGTAACCATTGCTATCAAAAACAAAACCTGATCCTGTTCCTCCGCGACCAGATGAATTGCGGGTATTAATCGAAACAACTGAAGGTAAAACTCTGGCGGCAATTCCTGCAACAGAATCTGGTGCCCGCTCAATTGTGCTGGAAGAATTCACAATGTTGGCAGAATTAAAAATAGTTCCACCTGTTGCTGTAACTCCTAGAAAACCACCAAGGCAACTTGCCAGTAACGCGATGATAAATACCTTGCCTCGCGAACTTTTACTGGGGGTACTTGTTTCCCACCAAGGTCGAACGTTGTGGGTTACTTTCTTTCTAGGAAAAATCATGCCCTTATCTTCCTATAACTTTGTAGCAACTAACAAACCATCGCCAGTTGGAATCAAGGTAGTCACCCAATGCTCTGTGTCATTTTTAATGATTTTCCCAGCATCGCGAAGCGCCACAGTTTTCGGGTCTCTCTGGGCAGGATCATTGACCTTTGAGCCTCCAAAGAAGCTATCAATAACCATTGCCCCACCGCTGCGCAAAATGCGATGCGCTTCACTGATTACAAAGGCTAAATCTTGAGGATCATGGCGGACTACAACTAAGTCATAAGCCCGATCAGTCAACTTCGAAATCACATCTAATACTGAGTTGGTAATCAATCTATAACGAGTCGCTGAGATCTCTGCATCAGCAAATGCCAACTTAGCAATTTGCGTATGTTCCATCTCGTCATCAATTGACGTCAAAGTGCCGCTTGCCAACATGCCATCTAGTAGCCACAAACTTCCAACACCTGAACCTGTACCAATTTCAACAACTGACTGTGCTGAGAGCGTAAAAGCCAAATGCTTGAGGTAGGCACCTACGCCCGGGGTTACATCGTGTGCACCTATTTCAACTCCGCGAGCCCGTGCATAGGTTTTGAATGGATCTTCAGTTATAAAGCTTTCAGCATATGTATGAGGATCTATTTTCATTTGAGATTCATTATCCATTGGGTAAGTAAACGGACTCCATAGCCAGTTCCACCTTTAGGATTTTCACCAGCATCGACTTCACTTCGTCCAGTTCCAGCAATATCTAAGTGAACCCAACGGCGATTACCAGCAAAGTGTTCAAGGAACAGTGCTGCAATAATTGAGCCCCCAGAGTATTTTACTTTTTTAGCTATATTATTGAAATCAGCTACATCACTTTCAAGAGAATCCTTATAGTCATCAACTAATGGCATATGCCAGACTCGATCACCAGATTCAATTCCTGCAAACTCAAAATCACGTGCAAGTTGCTCATCGCGCGTATACATAGCGGCATATTGCTTACCAAGGCCCAGAGTTGCTGATCCAGTTAAAGTTGCAATATCAACTAAATAATCTGGATCTAAGTTTTTATCGGCATAGGCCAAGCCATCAGCTAGAACTAAACGTCCCTCTGCATCGGTATCAGTTACTTCAACAGTTGTTCCACCATAGTGAGTAATAACATCACTTGGGCGCTGGGCGGTGCCTGAAAATGCGTTCTCTGCACACATCATCAAGGCTGTTACGCGAATATTTGGCTGTAACTCTTCAAGTGCAGTTAACGTAGCAAGAATTACTGCCGCTCCTGCCATGTCACTTTTCATTGGAATCATTAAGTCATAAGGGCGTTTAAGAACTATTCCACCAGTGTCATAAGTGATTCCTTTGCCCACTAAAACAACGTGAGGAAGGGCATTAATCGCATTTTTCTTCTTTGCCGGTGCGTAGCCCACTTCAATAAAGCGCGGTCCAGGTTTTGGAGAAGAGTTACCAACTGCACGTAATCCACCAAACTCTTTGAGCTCTTTTCCAGCAAGTACTTTTACTGTGAGCCCGGTTCCTTTGGCGAACTCTTGAGCTTTAGTAGCCATCCACGCAGGAGTTTTAATATTAGAAGGCGTATGAGCCAAATCACGAGCGCGCGTAATTGCTTTCGAAATAGTGATAGCAACATTTATAACCTCTTTTTCGTTTGTGGCAATTAAGAAATTTGGCTTGCCTGCAGGTTCTCCAGTTTTTAGATTCCAAAGATATGCGCCTAAAGTTAATGCGATTGCATGGGCTTTGACATCTTTACTACTGATTGCACAAGCTGAATACACCGTCGTGTTTTTGCCGCGAACTTTTCTTGCAATTGTTGTTCCAGCAACACGTAACGCTGAAGTTGATGCATCGCCGACTCCAACTAAGAAGATGCGATCTGTTTGAGCATCTTTAGCACTGACTGGAATTTCGAATAACTCTCCTTCTTTGCCAGTTGCTGAGAAGAATGAAAGCTCATCTAGAAGGTTAATTTCAAAAAACTTTTCAATATCCTGGACTAATGTTTCTGGGCCTGAAAATGAAATAACACCTGAAGAATCTTTAGCAAAAGCGAGCGCAATAGAGTCAGCGGTCATCGCTTGTGAAAGTTGAGGCTTGGCAGCTTTAAGTGTCCAGAACATGCGTTGAAGGCTATCGCCTGTTAGTGATTTACTTCTTAACTAATGCAACCGCGGCATGAAGTGCGGCGCTGAGATTATTAGCTTCTTCAGAGTTGAGTTCAACAACTAGACGTCCGCCACCTTCTAGAGGAATTCGCATCACGAGAGAACGAGCCTCCTTTGTGACCTCCATTGGACCATCACCGGTACGAGGTTTCATGGCTGCCATGTGGGGACTCCTTCAAAGATGGACGGGGAAAGTTCAAGAGAAGAAGTATCTCGTATTTAGAGCACTAGCGCGAAATCGTGAAGGGCTTATAAGCCCAGAACCGCGCTCAATCTCGCCTTTCCCGCCGAAATCACGGCATCAACTGCACGCTCTGGCACCTTAAGCATTAGGGCAATCTCACCCGATGACATTTGGCGCATGTAGTGCAAGGTCAAGATGATCCGCTCTTCTTCAGGCAGCGAGGCCAGTACTTGGGCCAATGTTGGGGACTCGCTCATGGTTATAAGGCTACTGGCTCTTAACGCCTAGGCGGGTGAAGATGGTCTTAGCGGAATGTTCGTGCAAAGCGGGACAAAGAGATACGCACACCAATATAGAGCGCAGGAAGCATCGCCAAAAAGATTAAGCGTGGGGCGATAACTTCTTCTGACCAATCAAAGATCGTCGTCTGTGCATTGAGTTCGCGCAAATGAAATCGGCCTGTGCCTTTGATTATTTTGCCTGTGTGAAGCACATCGCAAGTATGTGGTGGTTGCCACGCTGTTACCGTCATTGAATCTAAAACTCCCAATGGACCTATTCCAGTAAATGCATTTATAGAAGTTCCAACGCCTTCAGTTATCTCTGATGTCACCCAGACTTTAGTCTGAAGCATCCATTCACCCTGTTTTTCCCATTGTGCTAGCGAATCCCAAACCTTTTGAATGGGTGCATCTATTTTTAAAGAGATTGCAATGTGATTACTAGACATTATGAGCACGCCTTAAGAGCTTGTGTTACATCTGTTGTCCAAGAGATTAATTCACGCATGCCTGGCTTAATAAAGTTTTCTACCTCTAAATGCTCAACTAATACATGTAAGGGGTTATAGATTCCAAATGGATCAAGAATTACTACTGGCTTATTATGAAACTTTAAATAGCGACCAACCCAAATCTCAAAAAACTCTTCAAGAGTTCCAGCACCCCCTGGCAAAGTAATGAACGCATCTGCGATATCGGTAATCATTGCCTTGCGCTCACCCATTGTCTCAACGACATGTAGTTCATCGTTATCGTGATCAGCGAATTCAATATCAACAAGGGCTTGTGGGATAACGCCGATAGTTCGTCCGCCGCCCTGACGAGCTCCCCTAGAAACTGCGCCCATCATTGAAATGTGACCGCCCCCAGTGACTAATTCCCATGAGTTAGCTGCAATAGCCCCACCGAGTTCAAAGGCAAGGTCTACATACTTAGGGTCAATAGTTGGCGATGAAGAACAAAAGACTGCGATGCGCATGCGGGTAAGGATAGGGGTTAGGCTTAGGACATGACCACCATTGCATCAGGCCACGGCATTGCAACGATGGCTGCCGGAAAAACTCTTGATGTTTGGTTTCCGACGCCGCAACTTGCTTCCTTGCCAGCAACTGTTCCAAATGAACTAAGCGCGTTAGTCGGCAAAGATGATGCTCGCGGTGTGACTCGAGAACTTGTTGCAATTGAAATTGATATCACCGCAGCACCTGCTGATGCAAAAGATGCGTATTTGCGTTTACATTTGTTATCTCATCGCTTAGTGAAGCCTCATGGCCTCTCACTCGAAGGCATATTTGGCTTACTTAATAATGTTGTTTGGACAAACTTTGGTCCATGCGCCGTTGAAGGTTTTGAATCAACACGTGCACGCTTAAAAGCTGCCTATGGCCATGTAACTGTTCTTTCTGTAGATAAATTCCCACGCATGGTTGATTACGTAATTCCAAGTGGAGTTCGAATCGCTGATGCTGATCGCGTAAGACTGGGAGCACATTTAGCTTCTGGCACAACAGTTATGCATGAAGGATTTGTTAACTTCAATGCCGGAACACTTGGAACTTCAATGGTTGAGGGTCGCATCTCAGCTGGAGTTGTTGTTGGCGATGGCTCAGATATTGGTGGTGGAGCTTCCATTATGGGAACGCTCAGTGGCGGAGGAAAAGAAGTTATTTCAATCGGTGAAAAATCACTTCTAGGCGCAAACTCTGGCTGTGGAATTTCACTAGGTGATAACTGTGTGATTGAAGCTGGAACTTATGTAACAGCTGCTTCAAAAGTTCGCTTACCTGATGGAGAGATTGTGAAAGCTGCAGCACTCTCTGGTGGCAATAACTTACTCTTTCGTCGCAATTCACTCGATGGAGCACTTGAAGCTATTAACCGCACTGGTACTTGGGGCGGACTTAATTCAATTTTGCACGCTAACTAAGCTAAACCAGGCAGAAGGTATTTTAGTTCGACTTCTAAAAGTCTCACCGCGTAGCGCTACCTTCACACCACTACTAGAAGTTGCCTGAATCTGGGCAACAGTTCCACTTTCATTTATGCCAAGTATTTCTAAACTCACTACATCAGGCAAAACAAATGCAGCTGCAATAACGCTCTGTGGTACTTCTCGATTCCAGGTAACAAATCGTGGATTAAGTGCTAAATCTAAAGAACCAGGATCATCAACAATCTGCGTGTAATCCCTGCTGATTCCCCAGGCATTAACTGCTAACTCTGTCTTGCCACCTGATGAAGAGGAGAAATAAGCTGTAATTGGTAATCCAGCTTGCGTAATTGTTAAGCCGGTTGTGCGCGTAACTATCTCCTTCCAAACCACTCCGAATTTTCTTTCAATTTCTTTTGCATAACCCAGGAATGTTTGATCCGAAATGGAGCCATATAAATCACAGTCACATGCACTTCTATATATGCCTGCTTTGCTCAATGCATATGTTCGAGATGCAATTGCTTGCGCCTCCAGGGCTGCAACTGGCCAAAAAGATGGCATCTCACTAATGCCCCACAGGTATTCATCGGCTAAGCGCACAGAGTTAGTCATTGCGATCCGGTATCCAGATGGAGTTTTGATTGCCTTTACTTGAATCTGCCCATAGCGAAGCTTCTGCGTTACACCTGAGTGATTAACGGAAATGAGGGTGTCGGGGCCCTCTAGATAGCGTGTACCAGCCCAGCGAATTGTAAAAGTTCTACTTCGCGTCAGCACTTGCGTTGTTTTTCCAAGAGTTACTCGTGGACTAACTGTTGAACCAATAATTGAGAAAGATATTGAATCAGCTAAAGAAGATACCGGGAGAACGCTTTCATTTCCTGCCTCACCTTGAATAATCTGAAGCTGGGAACCTTTTGTAGCAGTTGAAATCTTTGCAGTAGTCAGTAAATGGCCGATGTTAACTCGTAGGATTTTGGAATCATCTCTTTGCTCTATTGCAACATCTTTGTAGTAATACTTAATAATCTGCTCTGAGCTTTGTCCAGCTAGCGCCATATAGCGCGCACCCATCTGACTTAAACCAACACCATGGCCGTATCCCGAACCTTGAAAAGAAAAGGTTGCAGGGACATCTTGCGCATGGGCAGTTGGAATCAAAGATGAAAATACAAAAAGTAATGCTAGAAAAGCTTTAGACATCCTCATCGATGGCCGCGCTCTTTCCTACCTGCAAAAACTCGCGATATGCATTAATTACAGTTTTTGGATCTCCGCGCTGAACAAGCTTTCCTTTATGAAGCCAGGCAACATCGTTGCAAACATCTTCCAACGTTGCCATTGCATGGCTAACAAGAATCAGGGCACGATCATCGCTTCGTAGTTCTTTAATGCGGTTGAGGGATTTCTCTTTAAATTTTGCATCACCAGTGCTCAACGCCTCATCAACAATTAAAATATCTGGGCGAACAGTTGCCGCAACTGAGAAAGCTAGGCGGGCATACATGCCTGATGAATAGGTGCGCATCGGAGCATCAATTGCCTCACCCAGTTCAGAGAATTCAGCGATTTCTTCGAAGTGGCTATCAATTTCATCTCGTGACATTCCTGCAGCTAGTCCACCTAAATAAACATTGTCGCGTCCTGACATGGATGGATTAAAGCCAACTCCAAGTGCCAGCAAAGTACTCACACTTCCATAGACTTCAATTCGCCCTTGTGTGGGTGGCAAAATTCCTGCAATAACGCGCATCAATGAAGATTTTCCTGCGCCATTTGTTCCAATAATTCCTAATACCTGGCCATATTCCACATCAAGATTAACTTCGTCCAATGCGCGGATTACGCGAGTTTGTTTTCCCCTACGGCCCAATGATTTAACTCGTGCTTTTAAAGTTGGTCTGCGATCAATTGCAGTCGTGTATGTAAGACCAAGGCCGCGAACTGAAACAGCAACTTCATTAGTCTTGTGTGAGCTAGAGACGGACGGCAAATTCACGCTCCCTTGATAAGAAGAAGTATGTGCCAATCAAGAAAATTCCAACTGCCCAACCAAGACCAAAAAACATGTGAGATGCAAGTGGAGCTTGCCCATGTACCAATGCGCGAGACCAACTATCTAAAATTGGAAATAGCGGATTAAAGAGTTCAAGAGTTCTTAACTGTGGCTTCAAGTCTGAAGCTTCATACAAAATTGGTGACAAGTACAAAAGAGTGCGCGTCATGTATGGCAAGAAGCTAGCTATGTCACGGAAATACACATTGATGCAGGAAATAGTCACTGCTAGACCCAACGCCAACAACATTGTTATGAGAAGTACTGGGATGGCCCAGAACATCTGCCAAGAAAAAGGTAGGCCTAGAACTGTTCTGATTGCCAAAAAAACCGCCAGTGTTGGTAGGAATTTAAAGATTGCGATGACAACGGCTGAAACTGGCAACATAATGCGAGGAAAGGCAGTATTTAAAATCAAACGCTGGCCAGCAGTAATTGATTTAACGCCACCTGTTAATGAGTTAGCTACTAGATAGAAAAGAAAAAGCGTTGCAGTCAGGTGCGCATATCGGGTGCTATCTGATGATCCACTGATGATTACGATCAATAAGAAATAAACGGCTGATAACAACAGAGGATTCAGCACAAGCCATAGCTGACCGAACGCTGAATCAAAATGCTGTTCACGAAGCTCTGAACGTGAATATTCAGATATAAATGTCCGGCGTGACCATAGAGACTTCCAGTATTTCCTCAGCGGTGGCAGGCCAGCGCGAAATGGCTCATAGACCTGCGTTGGAGTGCTCACGGTCGTAAGGTTACCGCAGGCGCTAACGACTTTGGCGAAGTTAGAAAGCCAATACCCCATGTCATATGCATTGTGAGCAAAATAAGTGGCAGTGAGACAAACTCACCGAGTGATTTACCAATTCTCACCGATGCAATGAGAATGAATAATGCATATGTCAGTGCGGGCAAGAAGAGAATGGGTGAAACGCTCGCACCAAGGATCAATGATGAAACAACCCCAACTACTGTAAATGGCGGTGCAAGATATCTGTAGTTGATTGTTCCTTCATGTCTGCGTGATACAACTCGGCGCCAACGTCCATATTCAAAATACTGTTTTGCAAGTGCTTTGACTGTTGACCGTGGGCGGTATGTAACAACTAATCGCGGATCGAAATAGATTGTTCCACCAGCTGCACGCAATCGAAAATTTAACTCCCAATCCTGTGCTCGTGTAAATCTCTCATCAAATCCACCAACTGCAATCAAAGCTTGCTTTCGAAATGCTCCTAGATACACCGTATCAACCGATGCTGCGCCACCACCTGTATGAAAACGAGAGGCGCCAACTCCTAACGGGCTGCGCATTGCTCGTGCAACACCTCTCTCAAAAACCGTTTGGCCCTCTGCAGCCATAATCCCACCAACATTGACAGCGCCAGTTTCTTTCAAGATCTCAAAGGCAAGGGAAAGATAATTGCTTGGAATTCTAGAGTGGCCATCTACTCGCACAATAATTGAGTATCTACTTGCAGCAACTGCCAGATTAAGACCTGCAGCAGTGCGTCCTGTTGGATTTAAAACAACCGCAACACGAGAATCAGCTTTAGCTAATGAGTGAGCAATTACTTCTGTTCCATCGTGGGAAGGTCCGATGGCTAAAATAATTTCAATCTCGCCGCCAAAATCCTGATCAAGAACAGCCTTCACAGCCTCTTCTAAATATTTTGATTCGTTGAGAACCGGCAGGATGACTGAGATTTTGGGCTCCGGTGAGCCATATAACTCATTTGCTGATGTCGTCATAACCCCTACACCGTATCGTCCAAGTACTCTTACACGGTGAAAGCGACGCGACCAATACGCATTATTACTTCCCTATCCCTTGCCGTCGTCGCTATCTCCGCATTTTCTTGGTTGGGGTTAGGCCAAGTCAGCGGAGCAATTAACCGCATCGATGTATTTGGCTCACTAGGTGAACGTCCAGATAAGCCAAGCTCTGCACTCAATTATTTATTGGTGGGTTCAGATACACGCGAAGGTTTAACAAGAGAACAATCAAAGTTATTACGAGTAGGAACTACTAAGGCTGCAGCAGGTGCGCGGTCAGACACCATGCTTATTGTTCACATTAGTAAATCTCGTGACAAAGCAACAATTATCTCTATTCCACGAGATTCACTTGTGACTATTCCAGAACATCCCTCTTCCCTGAATAAAGAAAAGATTGTTCCTGCAGCAAAAGGAAAAATCAACGCTGCATTTGCTTGGGGTGGGGCTCCATTATTAATTCAAACTATTGAACAAGAAACCAATATAAAGATTGATCACTATATTGAAATCGGCTTCGCTGGGTTTGCAGGAATGGTTGATGCGTTAGGTGGAATTGATGTTTGTACGAAGCGCGACATTGATGATCCAGGTAGTCACCTTGTTTTAAAAGCCGGTGCCCATACTCTTGATGGAATTGAATCACTCAAGTACGTACGCACGCGTGACTTTGATGGCATGGGTGATCTTGGGCGCATGCAACGCCAACAGCAGTTCATGAGTGCAGTACTGAGAAAAGTGACAAGCACTGGAGTTCTTCTCAATCCAGTTAAGTTAGTCAATTTCTTCAATGCAACTATTGCAACGGTTCGAACAGATTCAGAGCTCAATCGAAATGACTTGATCGTTCTGGCTAAACAGCTCAAGAATCTCTCCCCAAGCAAAGTTCGCACTCTGACAATTCCATTAGGTAATGCAAATGCTCGCGTACCTGGACTTGGATCAGTGGTGACCTGGGATTCTGTGCTAGCACCTGATCTGTTTAACCGTTTACGTGAAGATTTGCCGTTAGTTGATGAGGTAACCCCTTCACCATCGGCATCATCCAGCGCCTCAGCATCACCAACTGTGATTGATAAATTTAAGACTCGTACCGCTGATGAAAATCCTTGCGGAGCACTGAAGTAAACTCGCGCCCATGACATTGACTCTTTCAGTAGTTGGCTGCGGCTATCTAGGCGCAACACATGCCGCATGCATGTCTTCTCTTGGCTTTACCGTTATTGGCATTGATACAGATCCCAATAAAGTGGCGATGCTTCAAAATGGCGAACTTCCTTTCTATGAACCAGGCCTAGACACCTTGCTTGCACAAGAAATGAAGACAGGTCGCCTCTCATTCACGACAGATTTCTCTGCAGTCAAAGATGCTGACATTCACTTTGTTTGTGTTGGAACTCCACAGAGTAAAGATGGCCTTGCCGCTGATCTGACTTATGTGCGTTCGGCAGTTGCTGAGATTGCACCGTATTTGAAAGATGGTTCTTTGGTAGTTGGAAAATCAACTGTCCCAGTTGGAACTGCGCAATCACTTCGTGATGAGCTCGCAAAAACAGCGCCACAAGCAGACCTAGCCTGGAATCCAGAGTTCTTACGTGAAGGTTTCGCAGTTGAAGACACACTCACTCCTAATCGCTTAGTCGTCGGTGTTGCTAACGATCGCGCTGAGCAGATTCTTAAGGAAGTTTATAAGCCAATTATTGACTTAGGCACTCCATGGATTAGGGCAGATCTTCCGACTGCAGAACTTGTAAAAGTTGCTGCAAACTCTTTCCTTGCAACAAAAATCTCTTTTATTAACGCTATGGCTGAAGTTTGTGAAGCAGCTGGCGGTGACGTAACAGTCCTTGCGCAAGCAATTGGATATGACCCACGTATTGGAAATAAGTTCCTACAGGCAGGTATTGGTTTTGGTGGAGGTTGCCTTCCAAAAGATATTCGAGCATTTATGGCACGCGCCGAAGAGTTAGGTGCTAAACAAGCCCTTGAGTTCTTGCGTGAAATTGATGCAATCAACTTGCGTGCACGCCAGCGTGTAATCGATGTTGTGCGTAGTGAACTTTCTGAGGATTTAACGCAATATAAGATCGCTGTTCTTGGAGCTACTTTCAAGCCAGATAGTGATGATGTGCGCGACTCCCCAGCATTAGATATTGCAGTTCAGTTACAAGCAGCCGGAGCAGACGTGGTTGTTCATGATCCCAAAGGAATTGAACCTGCTCGCAAGCGTTTCCCAAAGCTTAAATATGCTGAAGTAGTCACAGATGCAGTTAAAGACGCTGACTTGATCTTGCACTTAACTGAATGGAAAGAATACAGAGCTATTGATCCATCAACTCTTTCTTCATTAGTTAAAAGTAAAATCATTATCGATGGGCGCAATATGCTCGACCGAGAGCTATGGCGTAAAGCTGGTTGGAAGTTCCACGCTTTAGGACGCACTGATTAACGAGCAAGAAAGCATTGATGCAGTCCTTGCGATGAAGACATGGGCTGTTGTTGGACTTGGAAATAACCCAGAGCGCGCAGCATTTGGTGTTGCAAAGCTTTTACAGGATAAAGGTCACCGCATCATTCCTGTTTATCCTCGCGCAGAAATTGTGCACGGTGAGGTTGGCTATAAGACACTTACAGAAATCCCAGGGCCTGTAGATGTTGTTGATTGTTTTGTTAACTCCACACTTGTTGGCAAAGTCGTAGATGAGGCAATTGCAATTGGAGCTAAGGCTGTTTGGCTACAGTTGGACGTAATTGATCATGAAGCTATTGCTCGTGCACAAACTGCAGGTTTAATTACAGTGATGGATAAATGCCCTGCTATTGAATATAGGAAGAAAAACTAGAAACCAGTTTTGTTTCCGCGACGTGAATTTAAGCTCGCACCTTTTGCTTTGGCTTCAGCATTAATTTCCTTTAAAGCATCTCCAACTTTGGCACTAATTGATGAATCAGAGATACCTAAAATTCGAGCAGCAAGCAAGGCTGCGTTCTTGGCATTTCCCACACCAACAGTTGCCACTGGAACACCTGCTGGCATCTGCACAATAGAGAGAAGTGAATCCATTCCATCAAGATTTTTTAGTGCAACAGGAACACCAATTACTGGAAGTGTGGTTAATGAAGCAACCATTCCAGGTAAGTGTGCTGCGCCGCCAGCGCCGGCAATAATTACTTTAAATCCCTTACTTGCTGCGTTTTGTGCAAACTCAACCATTTCAAGTGGCATACGGTGAGCTGAAACAACATCTACTTCATGAGAAATTCCTAATTGATCTAAAACCTTTGCTGCCTCTTCCATTACCGGCCAATCAGAATCTGATCCCATGATGATTGCTACATCACTCATCAATTTCTCCGCTCATGTAATCAAGGGCATGTTGAACTTCTTGGGTTAATTCTAGGAGGTTATCTCCCAGCAAATTAACATGGCCAATCTTGCGTCCTGGGCGTACATCTTTCTTATAGTGGTGAAATTTCAACTCTGGCGTGCGGGCCATGAGATGCAGATATGGGCGATACATATCTTCCTTATCCCCTCCCAGGATGTTTCCCATCACCGCTAACGGGGCAGTCATCTGTGGATTTCCAAGGGGAAGATCTAAAACAGCTCGTAGATGTTGTTCGAACTGAGAAGTTACAGAACCTTCGATTGTCCAGTGCCCAGAGTTATGAGGACGCATTGCTAACTCATTAATGAATAACTCTTCACCTTTAACAAAGATTTCTACTGCCATAACACCAATGACTCCAATTTCATTGGCAATATCTAAAGCTAATTTCTGTGCTTTCTCACTTAATTCATTAGATAGCTCTGGAGCTGGCGTAATAGTCATAACGCATATGCCATCGCGCTGAATTGTTTGAGTTGGAGCCCAAGTAGTTGCTTGACCATGAGGTGATCGTGCCACCATTACAGCTATTTCATAATCGAAATCAATGAGCTCTTCAATTAGTACTTTGCCAACTTCTTTTAATACTGTGGCCAGCTCTGCTTCAGTATTGATTTTCCATACGCCACGTCCGTCATAACCGCCTGAAATAGCTTTAGCAATTACTGGAAATTCACGCACTTCTTCGGCTTTAGTTACTACGGCGTTCTTTGGTGAAGGAAATTTGCTCAAGCGCTCACGCATTGCAGCTTTATCTTGTGAAAATATAAAACTGGCAGAACTTGGACGAACTACTACCCCATCTGCCTCTAAAGTTTTAATGATGCTCAGCGGGATTAATTCGTGTTCAAAAGTAATGACGTCACATTTGCGGGCGAACGCGCGGACAGTTTCTAGATCTCTATAGTCACCGACCACATGGTTTGTTATTTGCGCTCCACTATCGTGAGCATCATTTGCAAGTAATAAGAGATTGACTCCAAGTGCTGCCGCAGGAGCAACGCTCATGCGAGCTAATTGCCCAGCACCAATCACGCCAACAGTTGGAAAATGATTACTCACTGGCTTATCGTAGATGAACTACGTCGCCGGCTTGAACATGGCTACCTGAATCTAAAATCAACTCACCGCGAGGCGAGATTGCCACTGCCAGGCCTTTTTCAATTTGTTCGTTCGGATAATGAATCTGCACCTTAGTTCCAAGGGTGGAGCTCAGGGATGCGTAGAGCTGTGCCACTGAATTATCTCCTGCATCCCAAGAGGTGAAGTTGGTTTCAAATAGAGCTAGAACTCTTGCCAAAATTTCATTTCTGTTTGTATCGCTCACGCCTTCTATTGCCAAAGATGTGGCAGTTGGCACAGGAAGTTCTTCTAAAGTCATTCCAACATTTATCCCAATTCCAATGACAACTCCATCGTCAACTATTTCTGCAATCAATCCAGAAATCTTTTTCTCATTTACCAAAATATCATTTGGCCATTTAACGTTTGCCTTAACTTTATCTAGCGCTTGCGCAACTGATGCACCTGCAATTAATGCAATCCATCCCCAATCTTCTTTACTTCTCTTTGGTTGAATATAGAAAGAAAATAGAAGTGCAGAGTTTTTAGGTGCTTCGAATGTTCTTGATAATCTTCCTCGGCCTGCACTTTGATAATTGGCGGCAATGACATCGCCAGGTTTAGCTTTTCCACTGCGCGCTAAAGCGGCTAGATCGTTTTGCGTAGAGGCGGTGACATCAACCACGCTTACTCGCCAGTACTGCGTAACTGAAGAGTTGATAAGTGACTTATCAAGTGCCCCTCTTAGCATTTCAATGCCCATGACATGTACCGTAGGGGTATGAGCCGTGATCTGCATACAACTGCCGGGAAAATCGAAGATCTACGTGCGCGCGTTGAGGAAGCGGTACACGCTGGCTCAGCACGCGCCGTTGAGAAGCAGCATGCCAAGGGTAAGAACACTGCCCGTGAGCGTATTGAAATGTTGGTTGACCCAGATTCATTTACTGAAATTGATGAGTTTGCTCGCCACCGTTCTACGCAATTTGGGATGGAAAATAATCGCCCTTACGGAGATGGCGTTGTAATTGGAACAGCAACTGTAGATGGACGTCCGATTGCACTGTATTCACAAGATTTCACAATCATGGGTGGATCACTCGGTGAAGTTCATGCAGAGAAGATCGTAAAGATTGCAGAGTTTGCATTAAAGAGTGGAATTCCACTCATTGGAATAAATGACTCAGGTGGCGCTCGTATTCAAGAAGGCGTTGCTTCTCTTGCAGGTTACGGAAAAATCTTTCGCCTAAACACTCGCTCTTCTGGTGTTATTCCTCAAATCTCTTTGATCCTTGGCCCATGTGCAGGTGGTTCTGCATACTCACCTGCACTCACTGACTTCACTGTGATGGTTAATGAGACTTCGCATATGTTTATTACTGGTCCAGATGTTATTAAGACTGTGACCGGCGAAGAAGTAGGAATGGAAGAGTTAGGCGGAGCACGAACTCATAATGTTCGTACTGGTAATTCACACTACTTAGCTGAAAATGAAGCGGATGCAATTGATTACGTAAAAGCACTTCTTTCATATTTGCCATCAAATAATATGGACAGAGCCCCACATCTTCCACCAACAGAGCTTTTAGAAAAGAAAGCTTCAGATATCGCACTTGATACTCTGATTCCCGATAGCCCAAATCAGCCATATGACATGAAGGTTTTGATTCAAGCGCTAGTCGATGAAGCAGAATTCCTAGAAGTCCATGCTCTTTATGCTCCAAATATCATTGTTGGTTTTGCCCGCATTGAAGGTGAAACAATTGGAATCATTGCAAATCAACCTAATCAGTTGGCTGGAACACTTGATATTAACTCCAGCGAAAAAGCTGCACGATTCCTACGCTTTTGCGATGCCTTCAATATCCCAATCTTGACCCTTGTTGATGTGCCTGGTTTCTTGCCTGGAACTGAACAGGAATGGGATGGAATCATTCGTCGCGGGGCTAAATTGCTCTATGCCTATGCAGAAGCATCTGTGCCACTTGTAACACTTATTACGCGCAAAGCATATGGCGGAGCATTTATCGTTATGGGCTCTAAGTATCTTGGTAGCGACATTAACTTCGCTTGGCCAAGTGCTGAGATCGCCGTAATGGGCGCACAAGGCGCAGTAAATATTTTGTATCGCAAGGAAATTGCTGATGCAAAAGATCCTGTTGCTGCAAGAGCTGAGTTAATCAATGAATACAACGAATCACTTGCAAATCCATACTTGGCTGCTGAGCGCGGAACGATTGATACAGTCATTGAACCAAATCAATCTCGTGCATACATAACAAAAGCATTTAGAACATTGCGCACCAAGCGCGACACATTACCTGCTCGCAAACACGGAAATATTCCGCTGTAATGGAGTTTTCAATCATTAAAGGGGATCCGACTGCGCAAGAGTTGGAAGCGCTCAAGGTCGCTTTGGCCCAACACAAGCGTGAAGAGCTAAAGCCTGTGATCCGAAGAAGTGTTTACGGTTTACCGCAACTTCGAGAAGCATTGCCCCATCAAATTACTTTCGGTGCACGAAAGAATTCATAAACAATGCCAAGAATAGTTTTAGCTTCTGCATCCGTGTCCAGACGGCGCTTACTCGAATCAGCAGGATTAAAGCCAACAATCATGGTGAGCCATGTTGATGAGGAAACTGATTTCTTTAATGCCATGACACCTGCCGATATGGTGATTGCCTTGGCAATAACTAAAGCTCACACAATTCGGGAGCAAATAGATTTTCCAGCAATAATTATTGGCTGTGATTCAACCTTTGAATTTGATTCACAATCTCTTGGTAAGCCTGCAACTCCAGAGATTGCAATTGAGCGTGCTTCTAGAGTTCGCGGAAACACCGGATTACTCCATACCGGTCACTGCATTATTGACACAACAAAAGACAAAGAGATTTCAAGTATCGTCACTACAAAAGTCACTTTTGACGACATGACAGATGCTGAAATCGCAGATTATGTTGCTACCGGTGAACCGTTGCACGTTGCTGGCGGATTTACTCTTGATGGATTTAGTTCGCCCTTCATCCCATCAATTGAAGGTGATTACACAAATGTAGTTGGAATTTCTATGCCCTTTGTGAGAAAAGCCTTTGAGCAACTTGGCTACTCCTGGCCAGAAGTTAAGGTGATGCAATGAAGCGCGTTTTAATTGCTAACCGCGGTGAGATTGCAGTCCGTGTAATACGTGCATGTAAAGATCATGGTTTAGAAAGTGTTGCCGTTTATTCAGAAGAAGATCGCAATGCTATTCACTCCCAGATGGCTGATTCTGCTTTCTCTCTCCATGGAACAACTGCGACTGAGACGTATCTAAATATCGAAAAACTCATCGAAGTTGCTAGGCAATCAGGTGCTGATGCTGTTCACCCTGGTTATGGATTCTTATCTGAAAATGCAAACTTTGCTCAGGCCGTCATTGATGCCGGACTTATTTGGATTGGGCCTTCCCCTGCAGCAATTCGTGCACTGGGCGATAAAGTCTCAGCACGTAAAATTGCCGCTAAAGCCGGTGCGCCTCTTGTCGCCGGAACCAAAGATCCAGTTGAAGGCCATGAAGAAGTTTTAGCCTTTGCTAAAGAGTATGGGTTACCTGTTGCAATCAAGGCCGCTCATGGTGGTGGTGGACGTGGATTAAAAGTTGCTCGCACGATGGAGGAGATTCCAGAGTTATTTGCATCTGCAGTTCGTGAAGCAATTAGCGGTTTTGGTCGCGGCGAATGCTTTGTTGAACGCTATTTAGATAAGCCCCGCCACGTGGAAACCCAAGTTTTAGTTGATAAGCATGGTCACGCAGTGGTCGTTAGTACTCGCGATTGCTCACTGCAACGTCGCCATCAAAAACTTGTTGAAGAAGCACCTGCACCATTTTTAAGCAAAGCACAGGAAGAAGAGCTCTACAGATCAAGTAAAGCCATTATGAAAGAGGCTGGCTACGTTGGTGCTGGTACTTGTGAATTCTTAATTGGCCTTGATGGAACAATTTCATTTCTAGAAGTAAACACTCGCTTACAGGTGGAGCACCCAGTGAGCGAGGAAGTAACAGGGATTGATTTAGTTCGTGAACAATTTAGAATTGCAATGGGTGAATCACTTGGCTTTGATGATCCAATTATTCGTGGACACTCCATTGAATTTCGCATTAACGGCGAAGACCCAGGTCGCTCATTTCTTCCAGCGCCTGGACGTATTACTGATTGGGTTATTCCAACTGGACCTGGCGTAAGAGTTGATGCTGGATTTAAAAATGGAGACACCATCGGTGGTAATTTCGATTCATTATTAGCCAAGCTCATTGTTACTGGCGCAACTCGTGAACAGGCAATTGAACGTGCTCGTCGAGCTTTAGCGGAATTTAGCGTCGAAGGATTAGCTACAGCACTCCCATTCCACCGTGCAATTTTGCAAGATCCAGCTTTTACTCAAGAGTTTAAGATCTACACCAGCTACATTGAAAATGAATTCAACAATGAGATTCCTATGTATCAAGCACCTGTGGTCCCACTTGAGACACACATGGCACCTGAGTATTTAGTAGCTGAGGTAAATGGAAAGCGCTTTGAGGTTTTAGTGCATGCTCCAAAGCCAGTAGTTAAGCGTCACCGAGCAAAGCAATCCATGGCCGGTGGAGCAGGTGGAGCAGCACTTAATAGTCCAATGCAGGGAACTGTTGTGAAGATTGCAGTTAAAGAAGGTGATCGAGTAGAAGTGGGCGATTTAGTTATCGTTCTAGAAGCGATGAAAATGGAACAACCACTCATGGCTCATAGAGCCGGCGTTATTAGCAATTTGAGCGCAGTCATAGGGGCCACAGTTTCTAGTGGAACAGCTCTTTGTGACATCATTGATGCATGACAAATAGCGAACTCCTCTATTCCGATCCACTAGCCGCAGCAACTGCTGCAGCTAAAGAAATCACAGAGCGCACAGGAGTCGCCTCCCATGATGTTGCCCTAGTAATGGGTTCTGGTTGGGTGAGTGCAGTTGATGCATTAGGAACTCCCGCATATGAATGCAACGCTGAAGACATAACTGGCTTTCTTCCTCCAACAGTTGAGGGACACTCAGGAAAAGTTCGCTCCTATGAAATCGATGCAAATGGCAAGAAACTACGAGCACTCGTCTTTTTAGGTCGTACACATCTCTATGAGGGCAAAGGTGTTGAGCCTGTTGTCCATAGCGTCCGAACTGCGGTTAAAGCTGGATGCAAAGTTATTATTTTGACTAATGCGTGCGGTGGAATAAACAAGGCTTATAAAGTTGGCCAACCAGTTCTCATTCGTGATCACATTTCTTTAACTGCTGTGTCTCCACTATCTGGTGCAACTTTTGTTGATTTAACAGATCTCTATAGCAAGCGAATTCGTGAAATTGTTAAGAAAGAAGATTCATCACTTGAAGAGGGTGTCTACGTGCACTGGCGTGGTCCTACTTATGAAACTCCAGCTGAGATTTTAATGATGCGCGCAATGGGAGCAGACTTAGTTGGAATGTCCACAGTTCCTGAAGCAATTGCTGCTCACGCACTAGGTGCTGAAGTTCTTGGAATTTCATTAGTTACTAACGCAGCTGCCGGTGTTACTGGTGAAAAACTTAATCATGAAGAAGTTATTGCCGCTGGAAAGGCCGCTGCAGATCGAATGGGCGCTCTTCTCAAAGGGGTAATTCCGAAGTTATTCTAGGAACATGGATCTAACGCAGGAAGTTAAGGCATGGATTGCCGATGATCCAGATCCAAAGACTGCTGCCCAATTACAGCAATGGTTAGATTCCAATAATGAGGTAGAGCTGCGCACCTCTTTCTCTGGCTTTTTACAGTTCGGTACTGCTGGATTACGCGGTCCTATTCGCCCAGGACCTTCAGGAATGAATCGAGCTGTTGTGGGTCGTACAGCTGCAGGTCTTGCGGCATATATGAAGGAACGTAATTTAACTTCAGTAGTAATTGGCCGTGATGCCCGTTATGGCTCTGAGGATTTCACTTTTGAAACTGCGCAAATTATGAGCGGTGCCGGCATGAAGGTTTATGTCTTGCCCCGCCCACTTCCTACGCCAGTATTAGCTTTTGCTACAAATGAATTGAAGTGTGACGTGGGAATTATGGTTACCGCTAGCCACAATCCCCCACAAGATAATGGTTACAAAGTTTATTTAGGTGGCACGGTTGATGGAATCCATTACCGTGGTTCACAGATAGTTTCACCAACAGATGAGTCAATTGCACAGAAAATAGATTCAATCACATCTCTTGCTTCACAGCCTCGTGGAAAAGAGTGGACAGTATTAGGCGAAGAAGTTGTTGATAAATATGTGGGGATTACAGCAGCTCTTGCTCATAAGCCAGGAAATCTAAAGATTGTTTACACCGCGATGCATGGTGTTGGAACTGAAACTCTTCAACAAGTCTTTCATAAAGCAGGATTCCCGCAACCCATCTTGGTTGAATCTCAAGCAAAGCCAGATCCAGATTTTCCAACTGTTGCATTTCCAAATCCTGAAGAACCAGGTGCAATTGATTTGGCTTTAGAAACTGCACAAACATTTGATGCCGATCTAGTAATTGCTAACGATCCAGATGCAGATCGCTGCGCTGCTGCAGTAAAGGATCCGGTTAAAGGCTGGAGAATGTTGCGCGGGGATGAATTAGGCGTAATTCTTGGCGAAACTATCGCTCGGGCGACAACTCAGGGAATCCTTGCTAACTCCATAGTTTCCTCATCAATATTGAGCAAAATTGCTGCTCACTACAAACTTGATTTTAAAGAAACCCTGACAGGTTTTAAATGGTTAGCAAAAATTGATGGATTAACTTTTGGTTACGAAGAAGCACTTGGCTATGCCGTTGATGCAGTTACGGTCAATGACAAAGATGGAATATCAGCAGCAATCAAGCTGGCTCAGATAGCAACTGATTTGGCTGCGCAGAATAAGACTCTTCTTGATCTACTCGATGAAGTTTGGGTCCGCCATGGTTTTCATGCGACTGAGCAGATTTCAATTCGCCTAAGCGATCTTTCTCAAGTGGGTGTAATCATGGGAAATTTGCGCAGCAATTCCCCTAAAGAAATTGCTGGTCGTTCAGTTACATCTATCGATGATCTGGCTAAACCAAAGGATGGATTACCCCCTACAGATGGCTTACGCATTTGGTTAGATGGTGGGATTCGAATAATCATTCGTCCTAGTGGCACAGAAGCAAAGATGAAGTGTTACATTGAGGCAATTGCAAAGGATTCTGCAACTGCGCAAGCGGTTCTGGATCAGTTACGAGCCCCATTGAAGGAATTACTATCGTGAGTTTTTATGGTTTAGTCGATGGTACTGAAGCATCCCTAAAGAAATATCTGGGTTCGCTATCAGGAGTTGATCAAGTTGGTGCTGATGCAAGAGCAGCAATGTTGGCTACTCGTAGTATTAAAACAACCTCTAAGCGATGGGCAATCGATACGGCCATATCAATGGTGGATTTAACAACTTTAGAAGGTGCAGATACTCCCGGAAAAGTTAAGGCGCTATGCACTAAAGCCGTGCGACCTGACCCAACAGATTCCTCTGTTCCAAGCGTGGGCGCTGTCTGTGTTTACAACGATATGGTTGAAATAGCACGCACGCACTTAGATCTCATTGGTGGTCAACATGTTGGTGTAGCAGCGGTTTCAACTGCTTTCCCATCTGGTCGTGCCTCAATGGAAGTAAAGATCCAGGATACAAAAG
>Ga0207936_1000006_pt1 | contig 68896 bp, 66 predicted proteins | sample LakMenEpi19Nov10_FD_150715 | JGI IMG/M metagenome (GOLD analysis project Ga0207936, IMG submission 150715) | Freshwater microbial communities from Lake Mendota, WI - 19NOV2010 deep hole epilimnion (SPAdes) | ecosystem: Environmental > Aquatic > Freshwater > Lake > Epilimnion/Euphotic zone ... | reverse complement strand
CCCACCATGTAAGACAACCCAATCCTCCAGCCCATCTGCTTGAAGGAATTCTTTCCAATGCTGTTCGCTCAATGGACGCTCCTATGTACCTAAAGGTTCAGCCAGCCTACTAAAAAACCCAGTCCTCGTGAGAAGGAACTGGGTTATGTGCGCTTGGAGGGACTCGAACCCCCAACCTTCTGATCCGTAGTCAGATGCTCTATCCGTTGAGCTACAAACGCTTGGGTGCCATGGGCAACCTAGTTAGTTTAGCCCAATAACTACTTACGTTCAATGGCTATATAAAAGGTCTCTGGTTTTGGGATAAACTAAACAAGTTCTGGAGACGTCGCATAGCCCGGTCGAGTGCGCCTCACTGCTAATGAGGTAAGGGTCTTAAAAGCCCTTCGGAGGTTCAAATCCTCTCGTCTCCGCCAGAATAAAAGCCCCCAGATTACTGGGGGCTTTTTCTGTAGTTGGTCACATAACTTGGTATCTTCCTCTGATCTTTTTTGATTCCAGTTACTCGAATATGTAGGTGCACTCTCTTGGCTAAGACAGGGCTTTGAATTGGATAAGGTGAAATAATGATCATAAACAAGAGCACGACGATAAGCGATGTCGCAGAGGCAGCAGGCGTCTCCAGAGCTACCGTCTCTAGAGCTCTGGCTGGTTATGGTCGTATCAGCAAAGAAACAGTTGAGCACGTAAGGGCTGTTGCTGAAAGCATCGGCTATCGCCCTAATGCTCTGGCAGTTGCTATGCGTGCTGGCAAAACTAAGACCATTGGTCTTGTAATTATTTCTGATTTCACGAATGCATTCTTTGATCGTGCTACTAAATCAATTATTGATAGGGCTCAGGAACTTGGGTTTAGGGTTCTAATCCAACACAGCGATGAAGACGTTTCCGTCGAGAGAGTTGCGATTGAGACCATGCTTCAGCGCCAGGTTGATGGAATCATTCTTGTCCCTGCATCAACCACAAAGCATTCGCATCTAACGAAAAGTAAGTTGAATGGCAAGCCAGTAGTAATCATTGACCGCAAACTGGATGTACGTCGCTACACAACTGTTACTACTGGCGATGAGGTAGCTGCAAAAGATGCTGTTTTGTATGCTGCAGAAAAAGGTCATAAGAAACTCGGGTTCTTGATTGCCGTTCCGGGAATCACTGGTCTAAGCACTGTTGAACCTGAGATACCGATTACTTCCGTTCAAGAACGTGTTGATGGTTTTGCTCAAGGAGTAAAGCTTTCTAAAGCAGCAGGTAGTTGGGTTTACTGCGAAGACAAGGAAGACGTTTCTGCGTCAGCTGTTGAAAAGTTACTCGACTCCCCTAAAGCTCCAACAGTAATCTTCACATCAAACAACGATATGCTGCTCGCAGTTCTAAAAGTGGCTGGAGGACGAGGGCTCACCATAGGAAAAGACCTGTCTGTAGTCACCTTTGACGATAGTCCGTGGGCTGCCGCCATGGTTCCAGGCATCACTGTTATTGCTCGACCAGTTGAAGAACTAGGTCACATAGCCGTTACTGAACTAGTTGAAGCTATTGAAGGTAATACCAAACCTAAGGAAATAGTGCTGCCAGCCAGCCTCATCAAACGAGGTTCGGTAGCCAACCTGTCTAAGGCTAAATAGACTTAAACTCACCCTCCATCTTCGAAGGATGAGTTATGCGAATCGGTTTTAGAAAGCCTCTGCTTTCGACGCTTCTCGTACTCGCTCTGGCAGTAAGTGCCGCTCCAAGTTCCGCTCTAGCTCAACCAGTTTCAGGTATCAGTACAACCATCTATAACGAGGGGACCGATGTAGCTGCTCCTTTCTATAACCCTGTTGTTGTTTCAAACATCAACCTCACTTTGCCTCAACAATCAGTGGACACCCTTAACAATGATCCATTCACGAAGGTTTATCAGACGGCTAACATCAAAATCACGACAGCCGATGGGGTCATTACAACCCTGAACAACATTGGGGTGAGACTAAAAGGTCAAGCATCTAGAACTAATCTTTACGGCAAAGCTCCGCTCAAGTTGAAGTTTGACGCTTTCGTCAAAAGCCAGAAATTTATGGGTCTTACCCGCATGACTCTAAACAGCATGATTCAAGATCCATCTTTCATTCGCGAAGACACTGCCTACAAAATCTATCGAGCGATGGGATTAGTTGCTCCTCGCACTACCTATTCATGGGTCACTCTCAATAATGCTGACTTCGGTTTATACATGAATATTGAATCTATCGATTCGCAGATGCTCAAGCGCTGGCTCAACCCTGTTCACCTTTATAGTTCTGACTGTTATCTAGCTGATCTCACTTACTCGCAAGATGATTGCTTTGACACTAACTATGGAAGTACTGATAGAACCACCTTCAATGCAGCGGTTGCAGTGTCTGTTCTTGATGGGGCAACTTGGTGGACTGAAGTAAACAAGGTCGCTCACATGGACCAGGTCATCAACCTAATGGCTACTGACCTATACACATCTAACTGGGATGGTTATACAGATGTTGTTCAAAACAACTACTACATCGTTTTCGATGACACTGGAAAACTAAGAATCATTCCATGGGGTCAAGACCAAGCCTTCCCAATGCAGGAAGATGCCCAATTGGATTTTCTTGGACGTGGCCCTGCTTTTAGAAACTTTGGTAACCAGGAACGTAGCGTCATGCTTCGTAAATGCGTTGCCTATGCTCCTTGCCAATCACAGTTAGTAAAAGCTCAAGTTGCTGTTAAAGACAAAGTGGCAACCTTGAACATCCCTGGCTTCAAGAACAAGGTTGCCTCGGTTATCAACAACGCATACATTTCGAAAGAAACTAGATCTAACCCTGATGTTTCTTCTGCTGCTTATTGGCAGAACTGGTTAGACCAGTTCTTCCCAATGAGAACAGCTGCACTTACAGCATTCCTAAACACTCGTAACCCAGAAGCCCCTGCTCTGAGCATGAATGGGCCAAGCACTATTGGCAGCACACTGGTTGCAGAAGCATCAACCTGGGATTACACAGCAACACTTAGTTACCAGTGGTTGAGAAACGGTCAGTCGATTAGTAACGCAACAGGAGCTTCCTACGTAACTACACTTGCGGACGCGAATACTTTGATCTCTGTAAGAGTTAGGGCCAACAAAACCTCTAAGACTCCAGCAACTAGCACTTCAATTGCTGTCTTAGTCAATAACCCTCGATTACCATCTGCGTATCTCACCGGAGAAGCTAGGGTTGGTGTTCCTTTCGTTGGTGGACCATTAGCGGATAGCACCTCAACAGTTACATATAAATGGTTCATTAACGGCAATGCTATTTCAGGTGCAACTGGGTCAAGCTATACCCCGCTTCCTGAAGATAACAAGAAGTCAATCAGTTTGCTAACGACAGTGACTCAAGTTGGTTACCCTGTGGCTATCTCCTCCAGCTCAACAAAGATTATTCAGAGTGGACTAATTGCTAAACCAAGTGTTTCAGTTCTAGGAACAGCTAAGACAGGCTCAAAACTATCTGCTCAAGTTTCTGTAACTGCACCTAACAGCGCGAGCTATCAGTGGCTTAGAAACGGTAAGGCGATTAGTGGTGGCACCAAATCTACTTACACTATTACCTCTGCTGATTACAAAGCTTCGATAGCTCTTCGAGTAACTCTTAGCCGAGTGGGTTATGAAAACGCCGTTACTACATCAAGGGGTGTGAAAGTTGCTTTGGGTGAGTTACTCAAGACACCTGAACCAGTTCTTTCAGGCACTCCTCGAGTCAACAGCACCATCACGGCACGAGTTGGATCTTGGGATAGTGGAGTGAAACTCAGTTACCAATGGCTTCGCGATGGGGTAAATATTCCAAGAGCAACCGCAGCCAGCTATCGACTAACCGCCGCCGATAGAAGAGCGGAGCTAACTCTTCGTGTCCGTGCAACAAAGACGGGCTTTGAAACGATCACTATTGATTCAAGAACTGTTATCGGTAGATAATTCCTAGAAGACCGTTGCAAACAGCGTTGACATCGCTATGTAAAGCGGAATACCAAACAGTAGGTTGAACGGGAATGTCACGCCGATGCTCGCGGTTAGTGGCAATGCACTATTGGCTTTAGGCAGTGCAATCTGAACTGTTGCAGGGGCAGCGATGTAAGAAGCACTACCTGCTAATACTGCAAGTATTGTGCTGCCACCAACTGATAGTCCAACTAGAGATCCAACTAGTGCTCCTAGGGTTCCAGCAAAGATTGGGAATCCAATTGCAAAGACAAATACTGGAACCCCAACGTGTTTGATTGCTTCCCAGTTAGAGCCAGCTATGTAGCCTAGGTTTAGAAGGAATAGAGCTAGAAGACCGCTTTGAGTTTCAACGAAGAATGGCACGATGCTCTTGTATCCAGACTCACTGGTCACAAGCCCTAGTAGCAAACCACCGGTTAGAAGTAGAACGGTTTTACCAAAGAGAACCTCTGTTACTGTTTCTTTCCAGTTGACTTTATCTTTAGCAGCCTTTGATCCAAGATAAACACCAACTACTAGGCCTGGGATCTCTAGGAGAGTCAGAAGGGCTGTTGCAAATCCTTCAACTTGAATCCCAGTGTTCTCTAAGTAAAGAAGTGCTGCGGTGAAAGTAACAAGCGATGTTGATCCATAGTGAGCTGCAAAAGCTCCTCGATCATCAACAGATAGCGCTTTGACTCTTGCTAAAACATAGAAGGCAATAACAGGAATGATTACACCAAGAGCCAGGGTCACAGTTGCTGCTGGTAAAAAGGTCTCTATGGTTACACCCTTGAGTGAGTGTCCTCCTTTAATGCCAATTCCTAGTAAGAGATAAACAGAGATGAATTGATAAACCGGTTCAGGAATTCTGATGTCGCTCTTTAGACGAGCGGCTAAGAAGCCTAGTAGGAAGCAGAGCGCAACAACAGAAGTTAGGTTGTCTTGCGCTATTGACCAGTCAATTCCCATGTCTACTTCCTTCTATGATTTCTCTTCAAATAATACCTGAAATAGATTGCAGGTATTTGTTTACAGGTATTGTTTACCTATGGTTAATCAAGTTAATCCCCGGGTATGGACTTTTCTGTCGAATCACGGTCATGTGTTGGTTCACCTCAACCGCTACCCAGACTCACTAGTCAAGGAGATCGCTGAAGAGATCGGTATTACGGAAAGAAGCACTCAACTAATCTTGGCTGATCTTCAAGCTGCTGGTTATGTTGAAATTGAAAAGTTAGGCCGTAGGAATCACTACCGTGTTAACCCAAAGGGCAAGTTTCGTCACCGGGCTGAAAAGAGCAAGCCGATTGGCTTGCTGCTAAGAATATTTAGCTAGTAGCTTTCTCTAACCTGGATGATGTTGCCATCAGGATCATTGCCATCAGCGTAAGTCCAATTGTTGTGTTCCATAACATCAGCTTTGATTCTTCCACCAGTTCTTCCAGCTGCAAGTCTGGCTTTATCAATGCTCTGAACTTCAAAGACTGGTTTGATTGGATTGTCTTCGCCCATGGTGGGCTCTGATCTGTATTGTTCAGGCAAGAGATGAATCAGCACTTCATTACCAAGCCCTTGAGCGCTAGCAAATTCACTTGAACGATAAGGAGCCTTGTCATCAAACAGAGCTGCGTAGAAGTTAACTGATCGTTCTAGATCAGATACCCACAACACAACAGTTGACATTGACTAACACTCCACTACGTTTACGGCTAAACCTCCAAGTGAGGTTTCCTTATACTTGCTAGACATATCTAACCCTGTCTGACGCATAGTTTCAATCACCGTATCTAAGGAGATCTTGTGGCTACCATCACCTAAGAGTGAAAGTCGCACTGCTGAAACAGCGGTACCTGAAGCAATAGCGTTTCTTTCGATGCAAGGCATTTGAACAAAACCACCAACCGGGTCACAAGTGAGACCTAGGTTATGTTCCATGGCTATCTCAGCTGCATTCTCAATCTGAGGAACAGTTCCACCTAGAACAGCTGCAAGACCAGCTGCTGCCATAGAACAAGCAGAGCCCACCTCTCCTTGGCATCCAGCTTCTGCTCCGGAGATAGAGGCATTGCGTTTATAAAGAGAACCGATAGCCGCTGCAGTAAGTAGATAGTCTCTAGCAATGACGCTTGAGTCCACACCCTTGAACTTCATTGCCCAGTAGGCAACAGCAGGAATGATTCCTGCTGCTCCATTCGTTGGAGCGGTTACAACTCTTCGTCCTGATGCGTTCTGTTCATTGACAGCAATTGCATAGGCTTGCAGCCATTCGTTGGAAACTTCGCTTGGATCTTGAACAACAGAAAGCTGCTCAGCCATATCAGCTGCTCTTCTATCAACTGCTAGATAACCTGGCAATACTCCCTTGGTCTTCAATCCTTCTTCTATACAAAGCTTCATCGCATTCCAGATAGCGTCTAGTTTGCAAACTAGTTGCTCTTCACCATGTAGAGCAACTTCATTAGCAAAAGCAATCTCTGCAATTGTTTTGTTTTCCTTCAAACAAGTTTCAAGTAACTGACCTGCACTAATGAATAGGTAAGGAACATCACCTCTTGTTGGCTTTGGAATGGAGTGATCTGCTTCAACAAAACCGCCGCCAACAGAGTAATACGTCTGTTCCATTAAGACTTCTTGATTTTCATCAAGAGCTGAGAACCGTAAACCATTCGAATGTTTAGGTAAACGAATTAGTGGTTGGAAACTGAAATCTTTTTCTTCAAAGGAGATCTTGTGATTCAAGATGTTGATTGAAGAGGAGGTGATTGCTTTATCCCAAGCGATTAGCACTTCATCTGGATTACAGGTCTCTGGAGTTTGACCGTTTAAGCCTGCGACGATTGCGTTGGTTGTTCCATGGCCTGGCCCGGTTGCACCGAGAGACCCGAATAGTTTGACGCTAACTCTATGAGTTAGCGTGAGCTTGCCTTCAGCATTAACTGCTTCAGCAAAGAGCAACGCTGCTCTCATAGGTCCTACCGTATGCGAACTGGAAGGTCCGATTCCGATAGTGAATAAATCTAGCGCCGAGATGTAATCTGGCATGTTTTAAGACTAGCCAGATTCAACTACTAAATAGTTATTTAGAGCAGGTAGTTGTAGAAGCGTTAGTTCCTTGAGCCCAGTCTGGGAGCGGTGTAATTGTTGGAGTTGGAGTTGGCTTCGGTGTTGGGGTCTTAGTTGGCTTAGTGCCTGGCTTAGTAGTGGCTGAAGGCTTAGGTGTTGGTGCCAGTTCTGAGCCAACACCGGTGTTGTTTACTTCACCTAAAACAAGAGGCTGATCGTTCTTCATCAAGTCAAATAGAACTTGAGCCTTCTCGTAGTCAGGCTTTACTCTGCCCTGAAGAGGTGCAGGTAAGCCGTACACAGATGGCAGCTGTAAGAAAGTGATGTTCTTCATTGGAATATCTTTTAGGGCATTAGCAACACCCATAAGTGCTACTGGAGTTGAAAGAGTCTTACTAATGGTCATGTTTCTAGCTGCTGCTTGAGCAAGGCTGTATAGCGCAACTGGGTTATTCAAAATATCTTTGCTCTTTAGTTTTCTAACTAGAGAGGTTAGGTACACCTGTTGGTTGCTAATGCGACCTAGGTCTGATCCATCACCAACACCGTGTCTGGTTCTTAGGAACTGAAGAGCCTGAACTCCTTGAAGAGTGTGCATACCCTTCTTTAGGTAAGTGTTGGTGTATTCGTCTTCGATGTCGTTAGCAACACAAACTTCAACTCCACCGACAGCATTAGAAAGTTCAATAACACCGGCGAAGTCAACCATGGCTAGGTAAGGAATGTTTAGGCCGGTTAGAAGTTCAACGGTTAGAAGTGTGCAGCCTGGACCACCATTAGCAATAGTTGCGTTGATCTGTCCTAGTGATTGTGGAAGGTAGCCAGGGCCACCAGAAGTACTAGGGCAAGCTGGCCACGGAATCATCGTGTCTCTAGGGAAAGAAAGCGCAACAGCATTCTTTCTGTCTGCTGCGATGTGCAAAAGAATAATCACGTCGGCAAGAACACCGCCGGTGTCACCGAATGCTGAGTTACCAGCACCTTGTCTTGTGTCGCTACCAATAAGAAGAATGTTGATCGGACCATCGATTGGTGGGATAACCCTGTCCTTGCCATCCTGTGTAAGAATGTCCACTTGGTTTCTGCTTAGTTCCTGTGATAGCTGGATAGCTGAAACGGTTGTCACTGTGAGAGTTGAGACAAGAACTACAACGAGGGCTTTACCTAGAACGCCGAGAATGGTTCTGGATCGACCAGCAGCGTGAATGTTGCCGTGACGAGCAACAGCGCGATCACGCTTTAGTTGCTTCTTAGACTTCTCAGACAATTCGTGAACCCCTTTTTATGAGTTGGCTTGAGTCTTAGTTAGACAAAACTGGCGGAGGCCGTGGGATTCGAACCCACGGAACCTTTCAGTTCACTAGTTTTCAAGACTAGCTCCTTCGGCCGCTCGGACAGACCTCCGTTGGATAGTCTAACGAATTCTCAGTAGTTATAAAAGTACGCCTTAAACCTGCGTTAGGGCTGTGAACTAGCTTTGAGAGTAAATTATGCCCTCGAGGCCAGATAAAACCTTGGCAACACCGTGTTCTTCAACGGCTGCAGTGACTATTTGAGCGGCTTGTTTAACTTCATCAGGACCCTGGCCCATAGCAAAAGATAAGCCTCCGCCTTCATTTGCCCACTCAAACATAGAAATATCGTTTCTACCATCACCGATAGTGATCACTCTGTTTCTTGGAATACCCAGTGCTTTTCTTCTCTGTTCTAATGCACTTGCCTTAGTAACACCCTGCGGAGAAATATCTAGCCAAGCTGTGTAACCAATTGCATATGAAACAGAATGTAAACCAACTGATTCAACTATCTCTAGAAAATCATTTACGTTCTGTTCAGGGGATAGCACAACAACTCTGCTCACTTCACCGTGCATAAGTTGATCAAGAGGAGTTTCAATGTTCTCCGCGCCTAGTGCATAAGAGGGAAAAGGTTTATGGAATCTGTATGTGCCATCAACATCTTCAACAGCAAAGTGTGCTTCTGGAAGTTTTTCAATTAGCTGACTTAGCACTGGTCCTGGATCAAACCCGATCACTTCTCTAACTGAGTAACCCTTGCTGTCTTCTTTATTTATTTCGATAGTGACAGCACCGTTAGAACAAACTACGTGCCCCTCTTCAATACCGACATCCTGAACTACTGGAATCGCATTAGCAGCGGCTCTACCGGTTGCAACGACAACATGGTGACCGAGTTCACGAACACGCACAACCTCACGAATAACTTCAGGTGCTAGATAACCATCATCATGAACCAGAGTGCCATCAATGTCGATGGCAATCAGCCAAGGTTCGAAGCCCAACGCCTAGCTCTTCTTTACTGGTGAGATTACTTCAGCACCACCGAGGTACGGCCTTAGTGCTACTGGGATACGAACTGAGCCATCAGCTTGCTGGTGGTTCTCTAGAATCGCAACCAACCATCTGGTAGTTGCCAAGGTTCCGTTGAGAGTAGCGGCAATAGCTGTCTTGCCGTCTTCTTTTCTGTAACGAACGTTTAGACGTCTGGCCTGGTAGGTAGTGCAGTTAGAGGTTGAAGTAAGTTCACGGTAAGTCTCTTGGGATGGAACCCATGCTTCAGCATCAAACTTACGAGCAGCACTAGAGCCTAGATCTCCTGCTGCTGTGTCAATAACGCGGTAAGGAAGTTCACACTTCTTTAGCATCTCCTCTTGCCAAGCAAGAAGTTTTGCATGCTCTTCATCTGCTTGCTCAGGAGTCACATAGGAGAACATCTCTAGTTTGTTGAACTGATGAACTCGAAGAATGCCTTTGGTATCTTTACCGTGGCTACCTGCTTCTCTTCGGTAACAGGTTGACCAGCCCGCATATCTCTTTGGTCCATCAGTTAGATCAATGATTTCGTTGCTGTGATATCCAGCAAGAGCAACCTCACTTGTTCCAGTTAGATAAAGATCATCTGCAGGTAGGTAATAGATTTCATCAGAGTGCTCACCAAGGAATCCTGTTCCTGCCATCACTTCTGGTTTGACAAGTGTTGGAGTAATAAGTGCTGTGAAGTTTGCATTAGCTGCTTGATCTAAAGCTAGGTTCATCAAAGCGAGTTCTAGTCTTGCTCCCCAACCTTTTAGGAAATAGAACCTTGAACCAGAAATCTTTACGCCGCGTTCAATATCAATCACATCTAGTAGTTCACCTAGTTCAGTGTGATCTCTTGGTGTGAAGTTAAATGTTGGCTTAGTACCTTCTTCACGAATTACAACAAAATCATCTTCGCCACCAACAGGAACGCCTTCGGTAACTACATTCTCAATCTTTAGAACAATAGTGTTCAATTCATTCTGAAAATCCGCTGCTCTTTGCTCAGCAGCTTTTACTCCGGCAGCTATTTCTTGGCCTTCAGCAATTAGTTTGGTTCTCTCCTCAGGATTCGCCCCTGCAACAAGTTTTGCTTTGGCGTTTTGCTCTGCTCTTAGGTTTTCAAATTCTGCTTGTGCTTTACGCCATTTATCATCTGCCTTGGCGGCTTGATCAACTAAATCCTCGTTAGCACCTCTAGCTTTCTGAGAAGCTTTGATGGCTGCAGGGTTCTCTCTGAGCAGGTTGACATCAATCATTATTAAAGGTTACCTTTAGCGTCCTTGGCGTAGCTTGTTTAGCCACGATTCAGCAGAGGAGAACTCCTTATTTGAGTTATTTCCCTCATGCTCACTCTTCTTCTTATCGGCTCTAGGGTATGAACCTAGGAAAGTTACCTTAGGGCTAAATCTGTGTAATCCCATAAGAGCTTCAGCCATAGCTTCATCATCTATGTGTCCTTGGGCATCAATGTTGAAGCGGTATCTACCAAGCTGATCACCAATAGGCCTGGATTCAATTCGACTTAGGTTCACACCTCTGGCAGCAAACTGCTCGAGCATCTCTAGAAGAGCACCGGGTCTATCTTCTGGTAGTTCAACAATTACAGAGGTCTTATCTTTACCTGAACGCTTGGTTGGCTTTGCGCTTAGACCTATTTCAATAAATCTTGTTTGAGCATTCTTGTTATCACCGATGTTCTTTGCAAGAACAGTTAGTTTGTAATGATTGGTGATGCTTTTAGCGGCAATGGCAGCATCAGCAATTGGGTCTTTAGATAGTAGATCAGCTGCAGCTGCTGCTGTTGAGGTTGCAGGTAGATGTGAGTGGTTAGAAATGTTTTCCTGTAACCAACCGCGACATTGAGCATAAGCAGTTGGATGAGTGCTGACTACTTTTACCTGAGTTAACTTGGTACCTGGCTTTGCAACAAGGTTGAAGGTAACTGGAACTAAATACTCACCATATATACGTATGTCTGTTGTATTGGCCAGTGCATCGAGAGTTGCAGATACTCCGCCCTCAATTGAATTCTCAACTGGAACAATTGCTCTGTGAGCTTTGCCTGTAATAACTGCGTCGATGGCTTCAGTCACAGTTGACACAGCAAGGTGCTTGGCACTCTTAGCTTCTTTTACCTGTGCCAGAGCAAGCTCAGTAAAGGTGCCCACAGGACCTAGAAAGGCGTAGGTGGTTTTCTTGCTGCTTAGTGATTTAGCCATAGATAAAGGTTAATGCTTTGTTAGTAGTTAGGTGCCGATGGTAGCGAGAAGTACTTCTCTAAGGTGGATACCTTGGCATCGTGCATTGCCTTAGCAAGAGGCTTACCAACATACCTAAGGTGCCAAGGCTCATACTGGTAGCCAGTAACAGGGGTTGCGAACGCTGGGTATCTAATGATGAATCCAAATTTATAGGCATTAGCTACTAGCCATGAGCCGGCCTTAGTCTTTCCAAAACAGACACGGATCTGACAGCCTTGTCCGCGAGCTGAAACATCCATGGCCCAGCCAGTCTGATGCTCTGAGTAGCCTGGTCTTGCTGCTAATGCCTCGCCTGCTTTTAGGCCGTAAATTGCAACCTGACGGTCGTAAATGACTTTCTGCTCAGCAAAGGATCGGTAGCCGCTTTGGATAACCATGCTGCCTGCACCTTCGGCTCTCATAGCCATGGCCAATCTGTAAGAAGCAGTTGAGGCCTCTTTTCTTAGCTTGAGGCCGTATGGGTTGGCATTTAATGCGCCGAACCTTGGGGCAACCAGATCTGTAGGCACATATTGAATGGGGTTCAATGCGCGCTGCTTGTTTACAACTACCCACCTTGACACTGGGTCTGTTAGGGATTGGGTGGCAAGGCTAGTGGCCTTAGCGGGTGTAATGTTATTTACCGCGGGAAGTAAAAGCAGAGAGAGCGCAACAAAGCCTAAAGCTCTTTGCCCAGTCGTTCTGATTCTTCTTTCCATTTGGCAAGTCTAACTTTATAAATTACAAGAAAAGAGAACGCGATGGCGCGGGCAGACCGTAAAGCAGCGGCAGCAGAGTCTGCTGTTACCGGAGTCATGACTCACAGACAGATTATGTTTGTGTTGTTTGGACTAATGGCTGGAATGTTTCTATCAGCACTAGATCAGAGTGTTGTTGGAACAGCAATGCGAACCATTGCAGATGATCTAAGTGGTCTTTCAGCTCAAGCCTGGGTTACTACTGCTTACCTAATTACTTCTACCATTGCTACACCTATCTATGGAAAGCTCGGAGACATCTTCGGTCGCAGAAGACTCTTCATTGCTGCAATCACAATTTTCATTATTGGTTCAGTTATTTGTGGCTTTGCTAACTCAATGTATGAACTTGCAGCCTTCCGAGCTATTCAAGGTATTGGTGCGGGAGGATTGTTCGCTCTAGCTTTGACCATCATCGCCGATATTGTTCCACCCAGAGATAGAGCAAGATACCAGGGATTGTTCCTTGCTGTCTTTGGAACTTCAAGCGTCCTTGGCCCACTAATTGGTGGACTACTAGCAGGAGTGGATAGCTTCCTAGGAATTACGGGTTGGCGTTGGATCTTCCTCATGAATCTTCCAATTGGTGCAATTGCTTTGGTCCTGGTTCTTTCTTTCCTACACGTTCCACACATTGAAGCTAAGAGTAAGCGCATTGACTGGTGGGGTGTTCTCACCATCATCGTTGGTGTTGTTCCACTTCTAATCGTTGCTGAGCAGGGTAGAGAATGGGGTTGGACTTCACCGAATGCCTTTATTGCCTATGTTCTAGGTGTAGTTGGAATTACATCTTTCATCATTATTCAAAGAAGAATGGGTGAAGATGCTCTACTTCCGCTACACATCTTTAAATCAAAAACTTTCTCGCTAACAACATTGCTAGGTGTCATCGTTGGTATGGGAATGTTTGGTGGAATGATTTGTCTTCCACTGGTTCTTCAGATTGTTTACGGTGCAAGTCCAACTGAAGCTGGCTACCTGATGATTCCTATGGTGATGGGTCTGATGACCTCTTCTATCGTCAGCGGTCAAATAACCAGTAGGACAGGGAAATACAAAATCTTCATGGTGCTAGGAACAGCACTCATGTCGATATCTTTCCTATACCTATCAACACTCGTCTTTGACTGGGCGATTTGGCAGATCTCAATTGGAATGGTGCTAATGGGTCTAGGTCTAGGTCAGGTTATGCAGACACTGACTATTGCTTCACAAAACGCAGTTGAAGCTAAAGACATTGGTGTTGCAACTTCTTCTTCAACTTTCTTTAGACAGATGGGCGGAACACTAGGTGTTGCAATCTTCCTATCTATACTCTTCAACAGCTTGGCTGATAAGGGAACTGAAATGGCTAACAAGATTGGTGCAGCAATCGCTGCTGACCCAGGAATCCTTGATAAGCCAGGTAATGAAGCATTCTCATCTGGTCAAGATCTAGGTGCTCTAGTTCAGTCAGACTCATCATTCCTAATCACAGCCAGCCCTGAATTGGCTAACCCAATCAAACAAGCTTTTGCTGAATCAACTGCAGGTGTATTCGTAAGCGCAACTGTTGTTGTCTTAGCTGCTTTCATAGTGTCCCTGTTTATCAAGGAACTAGCCCTACGCACCAAATCTGGTGTTCAGGAGAAGGCTGAGCAGGCTGCTGCAGGTATGCAGTAAAGAACTACCAATAAACCCTTGGTTCCAGAAACTGGTGCCAAGGGTTTATTCTTTTAATACACGGGAGTCCGAAGCATCGGACTGAGATGAGGCTACTGCCAAATACCGTCAAACCTGATCCGGATCATGCCGGCGTAGGAAGGAAAATAATGAAACGCATATTTGCCCTATTCACCGTTGCCCTAGCACTAGGCCTAACCGCCTGCACCAATACAACAGATAACTCCAAAGTAACCCTCGTTGCCCATGACTCTTTTGTAATGAGTGAAGAGCTAATCGCAGAGTTCAAAGAGAACAGCGGAGTCGACTTAGCGATAGTTAAAGCGGGAGACGCTGGAGAGATGACAGGAAAACTTGTTCTGTCTAAAGATGCACCTATCGCAGATGTCGCATTTGGTGTCGACAACACTTTCGCTAGCGTCATCGAGTCAAATCAGGTATTGGCTGATGGTGCAGAGTTGGTGCCTATTGACTTTGCAGATATCTGTTTCAACGTTGACATCAACTATTTCAAAGACAACAATCTTGTAATTCCAAATCACTGGAAAGATCTCACTAAGCCTGAATACAATAATCTAACTGTTATTCAGAACCCGAACCTTTCTTCAACTGGACTAGGTTTCCTAGTTTCAACTTTTGCTGCATTCCCAACAGAGGTTCAGACTATGAAGTGGTGGTCTGCCTTCAAGAACAACGGTGTGAAGATTGCAGCTGGTTGGGAAGATGCGTACTACACAGACTTCTCTGGTTCAGCAGGTAAAGGTGACTACCCAGTTGTTCTTTCATACTCTTCATCTCCAGCAGATGAAGTTGATGAGCAGGGTAATGCCAAGACTGTTGCTTTGAGAAAAGACTGCTTCAGACAAACTGAGTACGCAGGAGTTCTGCGTAACGCTAAGAATGCTCCAGGAGCAGAAGCTCTAATCAAGTTCATGCTTGGTAAGTCTTTCCAAGAAGCACTGCCTGGGGCTATGTATGTCTACCCAATTGATAAGACTGTAAAGCTTCCTGAATCTTGGGCGCTTAGAGCTCCTGAGGCAACATCAACTATTGGTGGAGATCTAGACATTGCCAAGAACAGGGCGTCCTGGCTAGCTCAATACAACAAGGTATTTGACGTTGCCCCTTAGAAGGGCTTTGCTTTGGGGTGCACCAGTTGCCTTCATGGTTGCCCTCTTTTACTGGCCACTACTAAATGTTTTCAACCTTGCTTTAGGTCCCGGTATAAATGGTTCAGTCCCTAATGAAGTAAGTGTTTGGCCTGTGCTGTGGTTTACAGTTTGGCAAGCACTTGTATCAACAGCTATCTGCTTGGTACTTGGCATACCAGGTGCATACATTCTTTATCGGAAATCATTTAAAGGTTCAGCATTTCTAAAGTCTTTAATCACTGTTCCGTTCATGTTGCCATCTCTAGTGGTAGCAATAGCCGTTACTGAAGCAGGTTCACTTATTGGTGGCATAGAGCCTGTTGCTGCCATCATCTTCGCAAATGTGTTTGCTAACTATGCAGTTGTAGTTAGAAACATTGGATCTCAATGGCAGACATTAGATATTGCTACTGAAGAAGAAGCTGAAGTGTCTGGAGTTGGAAGATTTACAACAGCACTTAAAGTTTCGCTCCCCCAACTAAGAAGTTCTATTAGGGCCTCGAGTGCAATCATCATGCTTTACTGCGCGTCTGCATATGGGATTGTGCTTAGCCTCGGTGGTGGTCAAGTAAATACTTTAGAAACAGCTATTTCTATTTCTGTTCTTGAAAGACTAGACCTAGCCCACGCTTCCCTACTAGCTCTCCTACAGATTGCTTTCTGTTTACTGGCCTTCTCTGTCAGTAGATGGGGTGGAACTAACCCACTTAGTTTCTTACCTAGTAATCACAAAGCAAAGAGGGTTGATAAAAGAGATACGCCAGCAATTCTCTTCAGTATCACTGTGATTTCATTCCTTATTGTTATTCCGCTGTTTTTAGTTCTCAGCAGAGGTTTTATCTCATCTAGTGGTGCCTTGACCTTGGATAACTTTTTACTATTGGATTCCAAAGGTTCAAGAGATCTGCTGAATATCACGTTCTTAGAAGCAAGTTTTAACTCATTGCGAAATCTTATTATTGCTTCAGTGATTGCCATGGTGCTGGGCATACTGGTGGCGTATCTTTTGGCTGAACAGGCCCGACAACGTCATAGAACGAAGACAGATTTTCTTGGGATTACTTTGGATGCTGCATTCCTTCTTCCGATAGGTGTTTCCTCTGTAGTAATTGGTGTTGGTTACCTAGTTACACTTACGGGCGATATTGCCTGGCTTAGAAGCAGTTGGGTACTTGTTCCAATAGTTCAGTCCATCTTTGCTATTCCGCTGGTTGTCAGGATCCTCTATCCAAGTCTTTTGGCTATCGATGTTTCATCTCGTGAACAAGCGATGACTGATGGCGCTAAGAGCTCTCAGCTGTTCTGGCATATTGATCTAGCTCTCATAAAACCTGTGATGAAGACCGCACTAGCATTTAGTGCTCTAGTTTCAATTGGAGAGTTTGGCGTTGCCAATTTGCTTTCTTATGCAGATCAGGCAACGATTCCTGTTTTGATGTATCAACTTATTTCAAGACCAGGTGGTCAGAACTATGGAATGGCTTTAGCAGTTGCCAGCATTCTTACACTGCTAACAATTCTGATTGTCTTTGGCTTCAGCCAAGAGAACGCTAAAGCGTCTCGAAAGAAACAGGTAGTGCGCTAAGTCGTTCCTTGATAACTGCAATTGACTCTGGGTTCTGATCTATCAGAATAAAGTTTCTACCTAGTTCAGCTGCAGCTGCACCTGTTGTTCCAGACCCCGCAAAGAAATCTAGAACGAGGTCATTCTCTTTGCTACTTGCTTGAATAACTCTTCTAAGAATTCCTAAAGGCTTCTGTGTTGGATAGCCTGTTTTCTCTTTGCCTGTTGGAGAAACGATAGTGTGCCACCAAACATCTGTCGGTAATTTCCCTCTAGCTACCTTCTCTGGAGTAACAAGTCCAGGAGCCATGTATGGTTCACGATCAACAGTTTCATTATTGAAGTAATACTTATCGGGGTTCTTTACATAAACCAAAATGGTGTCGTGCTTGGCAGGCCATCTTGATTGGGCCTTGCCGCCATAGTCATAGGCCCAAATGATTTCATTGATGAAACATTCTCTACCGAAGAGGGCATCTAGTAATACTTTTGCGTAATGAGCTTCTCTGTAATCAAGGTGAAGATAGAGAGTGCCTGTCTCGTTCAGTAGACGCCAAGCCTCTTCAAGTCTTGGCTCTAGGAAGCCCCAGTAGTCCTTGAACTCATCGTCATAACTAAGCACTGTTTCTTTGACAATTTCATAGCGCTGGCCCTTGAACCCAATACGGTTACCGGTTTCAGTCCTTGTAGTTTTAGAACTTCCCCTAGATTGGACTCGACCGGTATTGAAAGGTGGATCAACATAAATCAGTTGAACGCTTTGGTCAGGCATAGACTTCAGAACAGTAAGGTTATCGCCATGGATAACTCGGTATTTAGAATTGTTCTGCACAGAAAGAGATTAACAGCATGAACCCACATGTATTGCATAATCAGGAATTATCTCGTTACGAGTTATGGCTAAGCGAAGAGAAGATTGGTCATGCCGACTACGTGGACGTTAATGGAGAACTCCAGTTCACACATACCGAAGTAGATCCTGTTCACCAGGGTAAGAACTATGGAGCTATCTTGATGAAGGAAGCTTTCGCTGACATTGAGGCTAATGACCTAGGCAAAGTGTGGCCGGTCTGTCCTTATGTTGTTATCTATATGAAGAGACACCCCGAGACTCTGCACTTGCTCTCTAGAGAACTGAACTAACCAACACTCTGCTTGATAAAGCTGATGAGGTCGTGAATGACTTCATCTTTATTGATTTCGTTATAGATCTCATGTCTTGCATCGTGATAAATGATTGCGGTGACGTTCTCTAGTTCAGACTTATTTCTATAGGTGTTGGCAAGCATCTGATTACCGCGCTCACCACCGATAGGGTCATCGCTTCCGGCTTGAATAAGAAGTGGTAGATCTTTCTTTATCTTGTTGCTAGGTGTGAAGAAAAGTTGAATTGCATTCTGTGGACCAAACACTTTTGCAGCTGCGGCGTAGAAGGTGTGCTTGTCTGCAACAAAGTCCAAACCAACTTGCTTATCTCTACTTAGCCATTCGTAGCCTGTAGCACCTGGTTCTTTATCCCACTTCTTATTGAATGCACCAGCTCCAAGAACACCAGGTAGTAGAAGAGATGAACCTGATAGAACAACAGCGTCATACTCATGTGAATATTGGTTCACGAGTTTTTGAGCGATGAATGATCCGTAAGAGTGACCAACTAGAACAAACTTAAGCCCTGGGTTTTCTTTTCTAATTAGCTGACTGAACTCATGCACTTGTTCAAAAGCTGCTTTGATTCCACCTGGTCCTAAGTTTCCCATGATCTTGGTTTGACCACTAGCGACTTGCTTCTCACCAGTGACACCGTGGCCTCTGTGATCATCTGCATAAACGCTATAGCCGGCATCGTTAAGAGCCTTAGCAACGTGATCGTATCTTCTGCCGTGATCTCCAAGACCGTGAGATATCTGAACCACAGCCTTAGGTTTTTCTACCGGCCAGACATAGTAAGTAATCTCAACGCCGAAAGAATCAGTGAACACTCTTGTAATTGGTAGGTCAGTCATGGCTTTACACTACTCTGTCGAGAATGCTAACTAGTTCAGATTGGATAGCTCCGAATCTGTGTTGGGTAACGGCTATAGCCTGCTCGCGCATTAGATACAAGAGCGTGATTCTTCCTGACTTAGTGATGTCATTACCAAACACAAACAAATCTGGGTTTTCTTGTAATTCGCTTATTCTTGCTTCTCTTGGGCCAACCAAAAGAAGTTTTGTGCCAGGCAAGATTTGTGGATTGAATGACTCTTCTTCGGAAGATGAAATCTTGAAGCCTCCAGAAAGGGTTTCAAGTTCCTCACGAGAAAGATTTCTTGAAGTAATGAATGACTTAGCAAAAGATAGCTGGATCTCTGTGTCAGTTAGCTTTGCTGCCATGACCACTCTTGCCACCTCTGCCTTAGATGCGGTGCGGCTAACTCTAACTACAACATTGTTTAGAGGAAGATACCTGTGGTAGTTAGCTTCGTTCTCCATAACACCTTTATCTAGCGATAAACCATAGCTGTCTCTCGAATACAACTCTTTATGCCAGTAAGAATCACTAGACGCAGCTTCTTGCAGCCAAGCCCTTTCCTTGTCAGAGTCAACAACGGCAGCGACTTGACTTAGGTAAGCGGATACTTTGTCGTTTAACGAACTTGAATCGACGCTTAGTGTCTTTGGTGTTTCAACAAAACGTCCGAACTGGAGTAGATAGTTTCTTCCACCTGCCTTGAGCCCCCAACCAACACTTGATCTCTTGAAACCACCGAATGGTTGTCTTTCAACAATGGCTCCGGTGATACCTCTATTCACATAAAGATTTCCTGCTTCAATGTTGTCTAACCAATACTTGATCTCTTCGGTGTTTAGCGAATGAATGCCTGCAGTCAAACCAAAATCTGTCCTGTTTTGTAATTCAAGAGCGTGCTCGATATTCTTAGCCTTCATTAGCCCTAGTACTGGACCGAAGCACTCATTGAGGTGGAAGAAACTGTCTTTCTGAACACCAATCTTCACTCCTGGTCGCCAAAGCCTTCCAGTGTCATCGAGTTGCTTTGGCTTTAGTAGCCAAGTTTCACCTTCATCTAACTGAGTCAGGGCTCTTTCAAGTTTTGAACTAGGTGCCTCAATAAGTGGACCAACAGTGACGTCGCTCTCAGAGCCGTAGCCTACTTGCATCGAAGACACTGCATCGATTAGTTGCTTGAGGAACTGCTTGTTCTCATAGACAGAGCCAACCAAGATACCTAGGCTTGCGGCCGAACACTTTTGACCTGCGTGACCAAAAGCACTCTTAGAAAGATCTGCTGCTGCCTGATCTAGGTCAGCAAATGGAGAAACAACAATTGCGTTCTTGCCACTTGTTTCAGCGGCTAGCTGCATTCTTGGACGGTAACTCTTGAACAGTTGTGCTGTTTCGAAAGCACCAGTCAAGATAACTGCATCAACCTTGTTATGCCCTACAAGCTGAAGACCAAGTTCGTTGTCAGGCACTAGTGCTACGTGTAACACTTCCTTAGGAATACCTGCTCTCCATAAAGTGTCCACCATGGCTAGTACACAGTTCACTACTTGAGGTGCAGGCTTGATGATTACTGAAGATCCAGCAGCCAATGCTGCTAGTACTCCACCGGCTGCAATTGCTACTGGGAAGTTCCACGGTGGTGTGACAACAACTAACTGATTAGGAATGAACTCAACACCATCTTTTTGTTCAGTGCGGGTAATCTCATCGATTGAATGTGCATAGAAATTAGCAAAGTCAATTGCTTCGCTTAATTCTGCATCCGCTTCACCAATGGTTTTTCCACCTTCTGCAATCATGAGTTGTAGAAGAGCTCCTCGTGTCTTTGCTAATTCAACTCCGCATCTAAGAAGCAAAGTTTTACGAGCATCTCTATCTAAACTCCACCCCGCTGCAGCAACTCTGGCTTGGGTGACCATCTCCTCAACTTCATAGGTTTCGAGATTTGCTTCCTTCAGATAAACATCGTGAGTTTTGAGATTGCCTTCAAGAGCCGCTGCTCCTGCGAGCACTTGTCTAACCCAATCTCTGTTATTTCTTAGAGCAGTGTCGGTATCTGGTTCATTCTCAAAAACTTCCATGGGAGAGAAGTTTTCACCAAGTCTGTTTTGTTTTCTGTTAGGAGTAGAGGTAAGTTCTTCCATCTTCTGAATTGAAAGTTCGAATCTAGATTTCTCTCTTTCAAAGACTTCAACATTCTTCGTGATGTCGAATACCCCGGACATGAAGTTTTCAGGGCTACCGTTTTCTTCTAACCTACGAGTGAGATATGCAACAGCAACCTGGAACTCGCTTGGCCTTACTACCGGCGTGTATAGAAGAAGAGATCCAACACTCTTCTTGACTTGTGCGCTCAAGTGCTGCGCCATTCCCTGAAGCATTTCGAACTCAACTCGGCTGGATACTCCAACACGTTCAGCGAGTAAGTGACCATAAGCCAAGTCGAATAGATTATGTCCTGCGATTCCTATTCTTAGACTCTTTATACGTTCTGGATGAATTGCGTATTCAATCAATCTTTTGTAATTCGCATCGCTATCTGCTTTTGTTCCAAAGGTAGCTAGGTTCCAGCCGTGCCATTCTGCATCAACTAGCTCCATGGCAAGGTTTGCGCCTTTAACAATACGAACCTTGATACCAGCTCCACCTTCCAGGGTTCTCATCTGTGCGAACTCGGTGAGTTCTTTCAAAGCGTCATAGGAATCTGGGAGATATGCCTGCAGGACAATTCCTGCCTCTAGGTTCTTTAGTTCTGGTTTTGAGAGAAGCTTCTTGAACACAAGCATTGTGAGTCCAAGATCGCGATACTCTTCCATGTCAAGGTTTATAAACTTTTGTGTTTTACTTTTCGCTGCGTATTCATAGATTGGAGTTAACTTGTCAACCATTCTTGTTACGGTTGTCTCGAATCCCCACATCGACAACTGGCTTGCCACCGCAGAAAGTTTGATCGATACGTAATCGACATCTTTTCTCTTTAGCAAAGCGAAGGTTTCTTTCAATCGATGGTTTGCTTCTTTCTCACCAAGAACCGCTTCACCAAGAAGGTTCAGGTTAAGGCTCACTCCTCCAGATTTAGATCTAGCAATGTGTTTAGTTAGTTTCTTTGGTCTCGCATCAGCAATTAAATGTCCAACAAGTTTTCGAAGAACAGATTTAGCAATGGGAATGACAATAAACGAGAAAGATTTGGCAAACGACCCACCAACGCTAATAGCTAGTCGATCTAGAGACCCCAAGCTCTTAGGCAAATCTTTGGATAACCTAGCAAGCTCAGCTGCTGCCACTTTTCTGTCACTAGGTCTAATTACTCGGTCAACGAACCTGAGTGTCCAGTCAAGGCCCTTAGGGTCTTTGAGTATCTTGGCTAGTCTTCTTTCAGCTGGAGAACGTGCGCGCTTGCGCTTTGACTCATCGAGCCACATTCTCACTAAAGAGATAGCCTCTTGAGCTAACTCTTCACGCTCTTGTCTCTCCATCGAGATACTCCATTTTCAAAGCTCGCAAGCTTACTTGCTAGGCCTTACTGTTCAAAACATCTCCATCTTCGCAGATGAATCATGCCCATGCAGGGATACTACTTATCGGTGCTTAGCCAGTCAGACTGGGCTGGTTCTCTTCCCTTAGGCAGAGCAGCAGCCTTATTCCATTGGGTAACCCAGTCTGGAAGTACAGGAACAGGAACATTCCAGCCACCGGCTAAATCGTTGATTTCATTAGGACTTGGAGTTCCCTTAGGAGAGCGTAGAAAGCGCAGCTTCACAACGGCCTCAGCATAGATTTCACCCTTGACTACGAAGCGTTGACCAACGAAGAAGGCTTGTTCATCCCAGCCCAGAATCTTGGTTTCAATCTGGAACTTGAGCCAAGGAGTTAGTGACTTTCTGAAAGTGATGCTCTCTTGAACAACAACTGGATGAACTTTGTGCTTTTTGAGAAGCTGCCAGGTGTTAGCTCTCTTCATCAAATCAAAACGTGCAAGATCCAACAAAGTTAGATAAATGCCGTTGTTCATGTGCATAAAGATGTCAATGTCGGTAGGCCAAACTCTAAAAGTTCTAGAACTTGGCTCACCTACGGTTAACTTGCGACGCCAACGCCAACTTAGATGTGCCCAGATTAGGCGGAACCAAAGTCTCACTTAGAAAAGATTCTTACCAGATTGAAACGCGCTTGGCGGGTTCAAGCCACATCTCATCATTCTCTGTGACATCGAATGCCTCATAGAAAGAATCAAAGTTTCTAGCAACCTGGTTGCAACGGAATTCACTTGGTGAGTGCGGGTCGGTCGCAAGACGCTGGATAGCAATAGCTTCTCTCGACTTACCTCTCCAAATTAGACCCCATGACATGAAGAATCTTTGTGTACCAGTTAATCCATCAATTACTGGAGGCTCTTCACCCTTCAAGCTCATCAGGTATGCCTTGTAAGCAATTGTGATTCCACCAAGGTCTCCAATGTTCTCACCGATAGTGAGCGCACCGTTAACTTTGTATTCTTCACTCAGGCCTTCCGGAGTTAGAGCGTCATACTGTTCGATGAGTTGTTTAGTCAACTCTTCGAAAGCAGCTCTGTCTTCATCAGTCCACCAAGAAATAAGTGCGCCGTCTCCGTCATACTTTGAACCCTGGTCATCAAAACCGTGGCCAATCTCGTGACCAATAACGCCACCGATTCCTCCGAAGTTAACTGCATCGTCAGCATCCAAACTAAAGAATGGTGCTTGCAGAATTGCAGCAGGGAAAACAATTTCGTTGAAGCCTGGGTTGTAGTAAGCGTTCACAGTCTGAGGAGTCATGTGCCACTCTTCGCGATCTAGTGGAGCACCGATCTTCGCTGCTTCTTTAGCCAACTGCCATGCTGCTGCACGGTTTACGTTGCCAACCAAATCATTGCGATCGATTACTAGAGCTGAGTAGTCTTTCCACTTGCTTGGGTAGCCAATCTTTGGGTTGAACTTAGAAAGCTTGATCAAAGCTTTCTTCTTAGTCTCTTCAGTCATCCAAGTTAGGTTAGTGATGCTCTCACGGTAAGCCTCGATCAACCAGTGAACAAGCTCATCCATTCTTTCTTTGGCTGCCGGTGGGAAGTGCTTAGCAACATAGATCTCTCCAACCGCTTCACCAAGTGCACCTTCAACGATTTGAACTCCGCGCTTCCAACGAGCACGCATCTCTGGCTGACCAGTTAGAGTCTTGCCGTAAAAATCAAAACGAGAGTTCACAAAGTCATCACTTAGGTATGGAGCAGTTCCGTTAATGACCTGCCACTGCAACCACAACTTAACTGCATCAAGGTTTCCCTCGTTGTATACAGAGTCGATACCTTCAAAGAATGAAGGGGTCATGATGACGCTTTCAAAAAGAATCTTTGAATCTAGCTGCATTCCCTTTAGGTAAGCATCCCAATCAAAAGTTGGAGTCATCTTCTTTAGGTGCTCGAAGGTAATTAGGTTGTAAGTCTTTTCTGCATCACGAGTTTCAACAACGTTCCAGTGCAGCTTTGAAAGTTCTGTTTCAAACTTCATGATTGTTGCAGCGTCTTTGTCTGCATCTGCTGCTGACCAACCTGCGTGCTGCAACATAGTTGAGATGTATGGAACATATGCATCTCTATATGCAACGTACTTTTCGTCATGGTAGTAAGACTCATCAGGAAGACCTAGGCCACCCTGATACATGTTCACTAGGTAACGCTCTGGGTTACCTGGATCATTGTTGACATACATTCCGAAGATTCCGCCAACAACTCCGCGCTCTAGTTCACCCAATAGATGAGTGATCTCTGAGAAGCTTGCTGCTGCAATTCGCTTTAAATCTGCAGAGATAGGGGCTGCACCTAATTCATTAACTCTTGCCTCATCTAGGAAAGATGCATACATGTCACCGATCTGCTGGCTAACACCTGGCTTTGAGTTTGCCTGAGCCTCTTCAAGGATTGCTTTAACGGCATCCTCTGAGTCATCACGGAGCTTATAGAAGGAGCCGTGCACAGCCTGATCGGCTGGAATCTCCTCGTTCTTTAGCCAATCACCGTTGGTGTGGCGGAAAAGGTCGTCTTGTGGACGAACGTTGTGGTCGAAACCCTTGGTGTTAATTCCTTTAATGTCAGTCATGTGAGCAATTCTAGGGCTGTTGAGAGGCCGCCGATATCCCTAAACTTAGAAGCGTGGAATTACAAAAAATTATCTTGTACTACGGCTTCACTCCAATATCGGACCCGGAGGCCGTAAAGCTATGGCAGCAGAACCTCTGCGAGAGCCTAGGGCTAAAAGGTCGCATCCTTATTTCTAAGCATGGGATCAATGGAACCCTCGGTGGCGACATGTCAGCCCTGAAAAAGTATGTAAAAACCACCAAACAGTACCCAGGTTTCAGAAAAATTGACTTTAAATGGTCTATGGGCACTGGAAACGACTTTCCTCGCCTAAGAGTTCGAGTTCGCAATGAATTAGTGGCTTTTGATGCCCCAGATGCCATCACAGTTACTGAAAAAGGCATTGTAAATGGTGGAAAACACCTAAAACCAGCAGCAGTTGACCAACTAGTAGCCGAAAGAGGCGATGAAGTCGTCTTTTTCGACGGTAGAAACGCCTTTGAAGCTGCCATTGGCCGCTTCAAGAATGCTGTTATCCCTGATGTTCAAACAACCCATGACTTCGTAGCTGAGATTAAGAGTGGTAAATATGACGACATCAAGGACCGCCCTGTGGTCACATACTGCACCGGTGGGGTCAGATGCGAGATTCTCAGCGCAATCATGATTGATAACGGCTTCAAAGAGGTCTATCAGATTGATGGTGGAATTGTCCGTTACGGCGAAAGCCAGGGCGATAAGTCTCTCTGGGAGGGTTCGCTCTATGTATTCGATGATCGTCTAAACATTGATTTCACTCCTGATGCAAAGACCATTGGTAAATGTGAGAAGTGTGAAGCTCCAACCAGCACGTTCAGAAACTGTACATCGCTTGGTTGTCGCGATTTGATTTTGCTTTGTGACGGATGTGCTGATGTTCCAGAGAACCTAGGTTGTTCACCAACCCACACCCGCGGTAAACGCAGATCACAGGTTGGCTAAGCACCTCAGTTATCGCTGGCCTAGGCAACTAATGTGCCGTGTCACCTTAAACTTGTCATACAGCGAGTAAGGAAAAGTTTTGGGCTTTGTAGAGAACTTTGAACGTCGCCTTGAATCATTTGTTAACGGTGCCTTCTCTAAGGCATTCAAATCACAATTGCAGCCGGTTGAAATCAGTGCAGCTATCAAGGCGAAGATGGATGTTAGCGCTGCCGTAATTGGTAAAGACCGTATCCTTGCTCCCAACGAATTCAGAGTTTCACTTTCACAACCAGATCTGCTTCGGCTTAATTCTCTAGGTGACAATCTTGTTGCTGAGATCACAAAGCAGGTATCTGCTCACGCCAAGAAGCAGCGATACCAGCTCACTGACGAACTTAAGGTTTCTCTTTCATCTTCTTCAACTCTTGCAGTTGGTCAGATCCAGGTTGCTGCTAGCGGTAGCAAAGCGGCTCAAGTTGCCAATGTCTCTTGGGTTCCGGCATTAGATATCTCAGGTAAGCGCTATCTGCTGGCTAAAGATAAAACAACCGTTGGTAGAGATGCAGTTGCAGATATTCAAGTGAACGACTCTGGTCTTTCAAGAACGCACTTCGCGATCAACTGGGATGGTTCTAGCGCAACTGTTGAGGACCTGGGCTCAACTAATGGAACTACCGTTGCCGGTCACGATGTGAAATTACAAAACATTTCTGCTGACACAGTAATCAAAGCTGGTCGAACTGAATTTGTATTTAGAGTAGTTGCCAAGAATCAAGGTGATGCGTAATGAGTGAACTAGCGCTATTTATTGTTCGTGCAGGATTCTTGATTATTCTTTGGCTGTTTGTCTTGAGCATCATCTCAATCATCAGAGCGGATCTATTCAGTGAAAGAGTTCTTTCCAAGGTAGTTGAAAAGAATCTTCCTACTTCTGTTTCTTCCCCTACTACGGGGCTTACCAACGTTGGTAACTTTTCAACTGCTCCGGGTTCGGCAACCATTGTTTCTGCAATGAGCGAAACGCCTGCAACTCTTGTAGTTATCGATGGACCTTTGCAAGGCATGGAGATAGTTCTCGATAGAAAAGAAATTCGAATAGGTCGAGCGCCTAATAATGAGTTCGTAATTGAGGATGACTACGCGTCTTCTCAACACGCAAGATTGCAGAAAACAGATGATGGTTGGTTATTACAAGATCTCAACTCAACCAATGGAACATACGTTGATGGTGCAAGAATCGGTGCTCCTGTTTCAATCAAACAGGAAATGCAGATTCGTATCGGTAAAACAATATTTGAGCTACGAGGTTAATCGTGGCTATCAAAATCATCAGCTCATCCCAAAGCGATAAGGGTAAGGTCCGCTCCAGTAACCAGGACAGCGGCTACTCAGGCACTAACCTCTATGTTGTTGCTGATGGTATGGGTGGTCATGCTGGTGGCGACATTGCTTCAGCTCTGGCTACCCAGCATGTAGCGAAGATTGATGATGTTTATCCCGACAGTGATCAAGCTATGAGCTCACTGCTTGACGCAATGCGTGAAGCTAACCGCAATCTCTCTGACACAGTAAGCAAGTTCAACTACCTTGCTGGCATGGGTACAACCATGGATGCTGTTATCTTCACGGGTTCTATTGCCAACATTGCCCACATCGGTGACTCGCGCGTTTACCTGATGCGTGATTCTAAGTTGACTCAAATTACAAAAGATCACACTTTTGTTCAGCAACTAATCGATGCTGGAAAACTTACTGAAGAAGAAGCTCTCGTTCACCCACGAAGAAATGTAATTCTTAGAGTTTTAGGTGACACCTCTGAAGAGCCTGAGTTTGATATTCACCAAATAGAAGTGCAGCCAGGCGACAGGTTGTTACTGTGTTCAGATGGCTTGTGTGGCGTTGTACCTAACTACCTAATTGAAGAAAACATGAAGGTAGCCAACCTTGATGAGGCAATTGAACTTCTAATTGATGAAGCTAAAGAGTATGGCGCTCCAGATAACGTAACTGTTCTGCTTCTTGAAGTAAGAGATGAAGCAGAACTTGCTGATTACCAGCAACCGGTTACCTGGTTAGGTTCTGCTGCCAATGAAGTTGTAATCAAGCAGAACAGTGCTGGACGCATCCTAGAAGTGTTCAGCCCTAAGGCTTGGTTTGATGCATTCAGGGATCTTGGTCGTAAAGAAACTTTCTATTCGATCAACGATCCTGCCCTTGAAAAAGCTATCGGTGAGTTTGATGGCAAGGTTCGTTCTTGGAAGAAAAGAGGAACGGCTCTATTCCTAGTCTTAGCTCTTATTTCCGGTGGAGCTCTATGGGGTGTCTTCTCATACATTCAGACTCGTTATTACCTAGGTGTTGAGAACGGAAACGTAGCTATCTATCAAGGCATCAAAGAAAGCTTTGGTGGAATTGGTTTCTCAACTCTTTATAAGGAATCTGAAATCAGAATTGTTGACCTTCCTGACTTCCAACAAGAACTAATTCTGAAGAGCATCTCGGCAGAGAGCCTCGCTGACGCGGAGGCCAAGCTAGAGCAAATTCTTGTGAGTTCTAAAGATGGCTAAATCTCGCGTTCGCATCAAGGTAATGCCCAAAAAGCGGAACCTCGAATTAATCATGTTGCTCTTTGGTTTTGGTTTGTTTGCCTTTGAGATCTCTCAGGTTCAGCTTGCAACAATACAAATCCTTAGACCTGATGGTTGGTTCATCTGGTCTGTGCCTGTTGTTGCTGCGATTGTGTTTCATATTGTGTTGCGTCTTAGAGCCAGCGATGCTGATCCGATTCTTCTGCCAATTGGTTTCTTACTGAACTCGCTTGGTATCGCGATGATCTATCGCCTTGATTTAGCCAAAGCTCTGGCCGACACAGATAAAACTGTTGGTGAAAGACAAGTTGTCTGGACATTGATTGCGATATTGATTGCAGCAGCTGTGCTGTGGCTTGTGAAGTCACACTTGTCATTTAGAAAATACATTTACTCAGCAATGGCTCTAGGTGTGTTGCTTTTGATACTTCCACTTATTCCTTTTATTGGCGTCAGCACCAGTGGTGCTTTCCTTTCTGTTCGTCTAGGTCCAATTAGTTTCCAGCCTGGTGAGTTAGCAAAGATCGCTTTTATTGTTTTCTTTGCCGGATATCTAACTTCAAGAAGAGAAGCATTAGCTGTTGTTGGTCGCAAGGTTCTAGGCATTCGAATTCCACCAGCTAGGGAATTAGGTCCGATAGTTTTCATTTGGCTGGCAAGCTTAGGTGTTCTAGTTCTGCAGAGAGATCTCGGAACATCGCTTTTGTATTTCGGTTTGTTCTTGGTTCTTTTATATGTGGCAACTGGTCGTGTGTTTTACGTTCTTGTAGGTCTTGTGATGTTTGTCGCTGGAGCACTTATCGCATCACGACTTTTGTCTTACGTTGGTAACCGTATTGCTGCTTGGTTAGATCCACTAAACGAAGCTAACTACGAAGCCATTGGTGGTTCGTATCAGTTGGTTCAATCCATGTTTGGGCTTGCTCACGGTGGAATCTTTGGAACTGGCCTTGGTGGAGGTTTGCCAACTATCGTTCCTCTGGCTGAGAGCGACTTCATCATCTCTGCCATTGGTGAAGAGTTAGGTCTAGCAGGACTATTTGCTCTGCTCTCTCTATACATGGTCTTAGTTGCTAGAGCTCTTCGCATAGCGAATACTCACGCTGATGATTTCAGTAAGTTACTTGCAGTTGGTTTAGGTTTCGTTATTGCCCTCCAGTGCTTCATTGTTATTGGTGGAGTGTTACGAGTAGTTCCACTAACTGGCCTAACAACACCGCTACTTGCAGCTGGTGGTTCCTCTCTAGTTGCGAACTGGATCATCATTGCCTTGTTACTTAGACTTTCTGACACCTTGCCGAAGCCTGGGACGGTGAGCGAATGACCCCTGAGATTAAGAGAGTCGCTAACTTCATCCTGCTGATGTTTCTATCGCTGTTTGTTGCAGCCAGTGCAATGCAGGTTGTCAATGCTGATTCACTAAGCAATGATTCTCGTAACCAGAGAGCTGTCTATGAGGGTTATAAAACTCAGCGCGGAGCGATATTGGTTAACAACAAACCCATTGCTGAATCAATTAAGACATCTGATGCTTACAGATACCTACGTCAATACAACGGTGAGCAATACAGCGCTATCACTGGTTTCTATTCTTTGTTCCAAGGTAGAACTGGTTTAGAGAATGTGCTGGACAGTTCTCTACGTGGAGATAACTCAGCTGCTTTCTTTGAACAACTAAATGCTTTGCTATCGGGTAACCCTGTGTCAGGAGCATCTGTTGAACTGACCATTGATGAAGATGTTCAGCTTGCAGCATGGAATGCAATGGGCAATATGAAGGGTGCTGTTGTTGCAATTGAACCAGCAACTGGAAGAATTCTTGCTCTTGTATCTAAATCTGGTTTTGATGCAAATCTTCTTTCAACCCATAACACCGCTGATGCTTCTGCTAACTACAAGAAGTTACTAACCAATAAGAATGCCCCTCTAATCAATAGGGCTATTGGCGGAGATCTTTATGCTCCTGGGTCAGTATTCAAACTAATTGTTGCTGCTGCAGCATTTGAATCTGGCGAATACACCCCACAGAGCAAGCTACCTAATCCAAAGTCTTACATCCTCCCTGGAACAACAACAGCAATCACTAATTCAGGTGAAGGTCGCTGTGGTGGAGCGACAACTGTTTCTATAGCCACCGCCTTGAAGCTTTCTTGCAACGTACCTTTTGCGCAACTAGGTATTGCACTAGGTCAAGAAGCTATTGCTAAGCAGGCAAAAGCATTTGGCTTTGGTGAGGAATTGGCTATCCCGTTGAAGGCGACACCAAGTACTTATCCTGAGAATCTTGATGATGCTCAAACTGCTCTGACATCTTTTGGTCAGTTTGATGTTCGAGTAACACCATTGCAGATGGCAATGGTTTCAGCTGCTATCGCTAATGCTGGTATTGAGATGAAGCCATATCTAGTTGATCAGATCTTCACGTCTAACCTAACTTTGCTAGAAGAAGGAAACCCTACTGAACTACGTCGTTCAATCACTACTAGCTCTGCAGAGCGTTTGAAGACCATGATGATTGCAGCAGTTTCGTCAGGGGTTAGTTCTAATGCAAAGATTCCTGGCGTAAAAGTAGCAGGTAAAACTGGAACAGCGGAGAACGGTGTGGATGACCCATACACACTTTGGTTCACAGGTTTCGCTCCTGCTGATAATCCACAGGTAGCTGTTGCAGTTGTTATTGAGGATGGGGGTGGCAAGGGGCAATCAGGTAGAGGTAACACACTGGCTGCTCCTATTGCTAAGAAAGTAATGGAGGCGGTGTTGAACAAATGATGCCTGAAGAAGGAAAGCTCTACGGTGGTAGATATCGTCTAATCAAACGCATTGCAACCGGTGGTATGGGTGAAGTCTGGCAAGCGCAGGATGAAACTATTCTGCGTCTAGTTGCCATCAAGATTTTGAAACAGCAATACATGGGTGATCCAGATTTCGTGGATCGCTTTAGAACTGAAGCTAAACATGCAGCGATGATCAATCATGACGGTATTGCTAACGTTTATGACTACGGTGAAGATGAAGGTAGTGCATTCCTAGTAATGGAACTAGTTCCAGGTGAAGCTCTCTCATCTATTTTGGAAAGAGAAAAAACTCTTCCAGCAAAGCAAGTAATTTCTATAATTGCTCAAACAGCTTTAGCTCTAGATGCCGCGCACAGAGAAGGTTTAGTGCACAGAGATGTGAAACCAGGTAACTTACTGATTACTCCTGATGGTCAAGTGAAGATAACTGACTTTGGTATTGCGAGAGTTGCTAACCAGGTCTCTCTTACACAGACCGGCCAGGTGATGGGAACCGTTCAGTACCTTGCACCTGAACAAGCAACCGGCAAAGCTGCAACTGCTGCAGGAGATATTTACTCACTAGGAATTGTTGCTTACGAAGCACTAGCTGGTCGTCGACCTTTCAAAGGTGATACACAGATGGCTATTGCCATGGCACAAATCAATGAAGTGCCACCACCACTGCCTGAAGAAATAGATCCAAAACTAATTCGCTTAGTAATGGACTGTCTTGCCAAGAAACCAGATCAAAGACCAAGATCTGCTCTTGAGCTAGCTGCAAGAGCAGAAGCATTGTTGGCTGATAGTCCGGCTCATGTTGCAATCAACACAGTTATCCCAACTGGTGTTGAACCAGTTAGTGATGACACCACTGTTATCAATACTGATACGAAACCTACGGTCACTGTTCCGGTTATCTGGCCATGGGTTGCTCTCATCTTGATACTGCTTGCAACCATTGGAGTTATTGTTTGGGCCGGACTGGTATCTCCTAAGAATGAGGTTGATCCAACACCTACCCCAACACCTACCGAGACTCAAACGCCAACACCTACCCCAACGCCGACTGAAACGGTTGACACAGTTGTTGTCTTACTCAGCGAATATCAGGGCTTGGATGTGTCTTTGGTTGTTCCAAGACTGAGTGATCTAGGACTGGTTGTCGAACCGATAGCTGGAACTGAGGTTCCAGCAGATGATCCTCGTATCTCACAGGTTTATGAAGTTTCCCCTTTGGGGACATTAGAGGTTGGTAGCACGATAAAGGTCTACTACTACCAACAGCAACCAGATCCGAACACGGTAACCAACTAGCAGGTAAGTCTAAGTTTCTATAGGAGAAGCAAAGATAAACTTAATGAGTTGTCTAAGACAGATTGGAGCGATGAATGAGCGAGTCTAAACGCATCATCGCTGGCCGATACGAACTAGGTGAACTAATCGGTCGCGGGGGTATGGCTGAGGTTCACTCAGGTATTGACACAAGACTTGGCAGAACCGTTGCTATCAAGCTTCTAAAGGCAGATCTGGCTGCTGACTCTAGTTTTGAGATTCGTTTCCGCCAGGAAGCTCAAGCCTCTGCTCGTATGGCTCACCCAACCATTGTTAGGGTCTATGACGCGGGAGATGAAGTAACTCTTGATGAGTACGGGGTTGAACGTCACCTGCCATACATCATCATGGAACTTGTTACTGGTGATGTGCTTAGAGATATTCTTCGTCAAAGAAAACTAACTCAACAAGAAGCTATCTTCTATGCAACAGGCATTCTGACTGCTCTTGAGTTCTCTCATGCTGCAGGAGTAATTCACCGCGACATCAAACCTGCCAACGTAATGATTACTCACTCCAATGCGGTCAAGGTTATGGACTTTGGTATTGCTCGAGCAGTAAGTGATTCATCAGCAACGCTTGCTCACACCAACGGCATTGTTGGAACCGCTCAGTACTTCTCTCCTGAACAAGCCAAGGGCGAGACTGTTGATTTTAGAACTGATCTTTACTCAACAGGTGTCTTGCTTTATGAAATGCTTACTGGCAAACCTCCCTTTACTGGAGAGACAGCTGTGTCAGTTGCTTACCAACACGTAAGTGAGACGGCTCCTGCCCCATCAAGTATTAACCCAAGTATTTCTGCAGCAATTGATTCTGTTGTGATGAAGTCATTAGCTAAAGAAAGAAACCAGCGCTTCCAGTCAGCTAGTGAGTTTAGGGTTGCTCTAACAGCTGCTGTTGGTGGTAAGTCTGTTTCATTCTTTGAAGATGGTGCTCAGCCACCAACAGCTCCTCTGCAACCACTCGTCGATGATGTGGCGGCAACTGTTGCTATTCCCGAAAGTGATCCTTTTGCTGAACTTCTTGCGTCATCTAACAATGAGTCAACTAACCCTGTAACAACTGTTGCTGAAGTTACTGAAGAAGCTCCAACAGAAGTAATGGAAGATGGATTCTCTCTTCTAGGTTTTGAAAATAGCTCAACCGAAGAAGGTGAGCAGGAGACTAGGGTCATAACCAAGCCCCGAGCTGAAAAGCCTTCTGCTGGTTTGTTTTGGGGTATTGGCAGTGGTGTTGGTGTTTTTGTTATTGGTCTTGTTGTCTGGCTTATTGCCGGTGGCGCTGCGCTGATTTCGTTTAATGGCAACACTGGGACAAAGATTGTCGTCTCTAATGTTGTTGGCAAAACCTACGAGGAAGCATTAGCGATTCTCGATGAGCAAGATCTTCTAGTAGCAAGAGTGCTTCAGGTAAGTAGCACAATTCCTGCAGGAACAGTTATCTCAACAGATCCTCCTGCGGGTCAAGAAGTTGGTGCTAAGACAACCATCACGGTTCTTGTCTCATCAGGTCAGGAATTAGCTTTGATGCCAAATCTTGTTGGCATGACTGAACAAGATGCAATCCTTGCAATAACGAACGCTAAGTTAGTCCTTGGAACTATCACGCAAAGTGATTCACCAACTGTTGCCAAGAACCTAGTCATGTCTAGTGATCCTGCTGCCAACCAACAGATAACAGCTGGCACGACTGTTAACATCGTTATTTCAACCGGAAGTGTTCTAGTTCCTAACATTGTGAATCTAGAGATTAGTGATGCTAGAGCTCAGCTAACTGCTCCACAGGTTGGTTATGTTGTTGAAACTCAGGTTGACCCTGCTTGCACAGGAACGGCAGGCACTGCAGTTATTGCTCAGTCAATCGCACCTGGTATTCAACCTCAGATGCAGACAATTGTTTTGACTCTTGAGTGTTTAGTTAACTAAAGATTTACTAGCGGACTTAGTGTCTTAGCTTTTTCAGCTGCACCTTTTAGTCCAAGAGATTCCAACCAGTTACCAAGCATCTGATATCCGCCTTGGGTTAGTACTGACTCAGGATGGAACTGAACACCATAAATCGGCAGAGTCTTGTGTTGCAATCCCATGATTACTCCCCCTGCAGTTTTGCTAGTTACCAATAAATCATCAGGAACTGTGTTAGCAACTACCGCTAGTGAGTGATACCTAGTTGCTGTGAAAGGCTCGGGCACATCTTTGTATACCAAGCTGTCATCATGGAAAACTTGACTGGTCTTACCGTGCATAAGTTCTTCAGCGCTCGTGACAGTTGCCCCCATAGCTTCAGCTATGGCTTGGTGACCTAGGCAAACACCAAATATTGGCTGCCCTGTCTTTAGGGCCTGCTTGACCGTTAGCACACTAAGTCCTGCATCCGCAGGGGTGCCAGGTCCAGGAGAAATCAAAACAGCATCGTATTGAGCCAAGAGTTCAGGCAGTTCAGCCTCAGAAACTACGTCGTTTCTAAGGACCTCAGTGCTAGCGCCTAGCTGCTGAAGATACCCGTTGAGGGTATAAACAAAGGAATCATAGTTATCTAAAACCAATATCTTGACCATAAGGATTCAAGACTAACTTGCTTAGGCCCCTCTCGTAATAGAATTGAGCAATGTCTGAAAACGAAAAGAAAACACCAAAGCTTCGTAAGCGTCCAACCGCGCCTGCTGTCCCTGATTCAGTAAAGGTAGCAAAGAATAAAGAGGGTAACCCTGCTTGGTTCTTGCCTGTGACAATTACTTTTCTAATTGTCGGCCTGGTTTGGATCATGGTCTACTACATCAGCCAGACTCTATACCCACTAGGTTCAGGAACACCTATCAACCTAGGTGCAGGAAACATCATCGTAGGCTTTGGTCTAATGATGGTTGGTTTCGGTCTGCTAACCCGCTGGAAGTAATTAGTTATACAAACTGTTTATTGGTGCATTACGGATAATCCATATCGCAAGCAGCGCAATAGATATTGCAATTAGAGACAACGTTTGAATATTCTGTTTCATTCGATCTCTAGTTGAAACAAGCACATAACCCACTGCTGCACCAACTACAAGTCCGCCAACGTGTGCTTCCCAAGCTATGCCTGGTAGGAATCCAACAAACAAGTTAATTCCAATGATGATATACATCTGCCCAGCATTTAGTTTCATTTTGACTAGGAACACCAAGTAAGCACCCATCAAACCAAAGACTGCGCCGCTAGCTCCAACTACGCTGCCAAATGAAGTGGAGAGAACTAGGAAACCTAGCCCTCCACCAAAGATTGACATGAAGTAAAGAACTAGGAATCTGATCTTGCCAATCATTGGCTCAAGTAATGTTCCAAGCACAAACAAGGAATACATGTTGAAAAGAATATGTGTTATTTGACTGTCGGAATGAGCGAATCCTGAAGTGAAGACGCGAAGCCAGCTTCCTTCATCTGTAATACTTCCAACGTTTGAGTAGCGGAGTGAATAAGTCAAACCTGGAATTAGAAGTTGTGCTGCATAAACTAAAACATTTATGCCGATCAGAGTCATCGTTATTGGTGCTGCGCTAAACAAAGACTTTTGAAAACTAGCTTTCTGAATCTTCACGCGATCTTTGGAATCCTCTGGGCAAAGAAAACCAATTGCTCCAGGACTTGAACAGTCGACGCAAATAAATCTTTCACAGCGTTGACAAGACACCCCGGTCTCTCGATCGGGGTGTCTGTAACAACGAGTATCTAGTTCTGACACAAGACCTAAAGTTTTTCGATTGAAATACTGTTGATGACAACATCTTCAACAGGCTTGTCTTGAGGACCTGTCTTCACAGCAGCAATCTTTTTGACTACGTTCTTTGAGTCTTCGTCAGCAACTTCACCGAAGACGGTGTGCTTGCCATAAAGCCATCCGGTGTCTGCAACGGTGATGAAGAACTGAGAACCATTAGTACCAGGACCTGCGTTAGCCATAGCTAGCTTGTAAGGGTCGTTGAAGTTCTGCTCGCTGATCTCATCATTGAAGTTGTAGCCTGGGCCACCCATTCCGGTTCCAGCTGGGTCACCACCCTGGATCATGAAACCTGGGATGATGCGGTGGAAGATAACACCGTTGTATAGAGGAGTATCGGTGTTCTTTGCTCCTGTACGAGGGTGAGTCCACTCCTTGGTGCCGTCTGAGAGGCCAACAAAGTTGGCTACGGTTACTGGAGCATCAAGGCCGAAAAGGTTCACCTTAATGTCTCCGTGGTTGGTGTGTAGGGTCGCTATGTGCGTGTGATTAGTCATGTTCTTATTCTCGCACGTCTCTAAAAAGTCGCAAAAACCCCGATATCAACGGGAATGTCGGTGGGTAACCTTAGAATGTTTAAGATGTTTCCAATCGGGGATATCGACACCTCTAAACAACGGGGCGGAATGCATACTGAGATCTTCCTATCACGCGGGGAAACCGTCACATCTTTCGAATTGCCTGCGTCAGCACCAATAAGGGTTTCCTGGCCAGAGCCAAAAAGAATCAAAATTGTTGTCCCAGTGGGGCTGGACTACAGCTCATTCAAGGAGAACTTCGAAGACATTCTGCACCCAGAGCTGATTTCACACCTACACACAACCTGGCCTGAGAACCAAGAGTCTTCGGTTGGTAAGCCTTTGCCCCTAAAGGCTTGGGATGATGTTGAAATTGAACTGATTCCTGAAAAGAATCCTAAGGTTCAGGCTGAAGTGGCCCTTGATAGACCGAGAATTACCATTCAAATGGGGCAACGTGTTGACGAATTTAGTGAAAACTGTAAAAAACACCTCAAGCCGGAATTATTCGAGCATGTCATACGTCTCTGGTCAGACCCGGACTACTGCCGAACTGTGCTACCCGTAGGTAGAAACTTACTTATCCGCGGTTGCGTTTAGGCTTAGCTGGCCAACCCAAGGCACCAACTGCCTTAAGTAGCTCTTCTGGAGAAACCTTTAGTTCTTGACACAGTCTTCCGACTGTACCTGAAGGGATCTCACGTTCTAGGTGAAAATACCTACTCAGGCTTGACTTCTGCATGCCTGTTGCGATCGCGAACTGGTTTAGAGACCGGTAGCCTCTAGCCTCGTACTTAGAGACAAACCATTTCCAAGCGGATTCTATGTTCTCTGCTGACTGCTTGTGTACCATTTAGTGTTAGTTACCTGCTCCTTGAAGCCCCATGCACTTGCACCCAATACACACTTTATACACATAATCGGGAACATGTAGAGACTATACGCAAATTTTCAGACTATATTTCAAAAACTTTCCCGTGGCCCTCAAATTCATAGAATCTGATGTAATCGACCAGCAGTTTGTTGGAGTCTGGCAGATCAGGACTAAGCGGACCGCCTAGGTTTCCACCAACTGCAAGATTCAGAAGGATGTAGAAAGGGTGATCGTAAACCCATTGGTTTGGGCTAACGCTTTCTGGCGTAGCCGAGAAATACTCCTTGTCATCAACGAACCAAGCGATTGACCCTGGTTTCCAGTTGATTGAGAACTCATGCCATTGACCAGCAAGGCTCTCGTCAAAAATCAGTTTGCCGCCACATCCATTGTCGCCAAAGTAGCCTGGGCCATGGAGTGTTCCTAAAGCTTCTAGTGGGGCTTTGCCCACCCATTCCATAATGTCTATTTCGCCGGCTAGCGGCCAGCCTTCTACATCCATGGTGTCCCCGAGCATCCAGAATGCAGGCCATAGGCCAACACCTGCCGGAACCATAGCTCTAATAACTAGGCGTCCATAATGGAAATGAAGCTTGTTCTTAGTAACAAGACGAGCACTGGTCCACTCGACAGGCCCGTAATAGGCATCTCCAGCAGAGTTATCTTTGATTCTGCGAGCCTCTAATTCCAGGTGCCCTTCGGCATTCACAAAGGCATTGTCGCTTGTGTAAACCTGAAGCTCATTGTTACCCCAACCAGGTATGCCGTGTGAGGTTCCATCTCCTAGATCTCTTCCCCAGATTTCAGGGTTGGGGGCAGATCCTTCACCCTGTGTGAACTCTTCGGACCAAAGCAGTTTGTCTTCTGGCATGTTTTCTTTCCGTGCATAAACGATTTGATTCACAGTTTAACGCAACCCTATTGTTACTTACTTACCCCTAGGCTTAACTTAAGTATTAGTGCTTGAAGTGTCAGAAATTAGTGGCTTTGGACATTAACTAGATATATAGAAGTAAGGGAAAATATGAAGATTTCAAAGATCGCAATCGCAGCTCTTTTCGCTGCTGGTTTTGTGACCGTGCCGACAACATTCGCCTTGGGAGAAACACGTGACCAGGACGACACCATGGTCATTCAGTGCATAAACGAATACACAGAAGAAGAGGGCTACAAGTGTATTGAGACCGACCCAGAAGAAGGTGTGGCCTACACAACTGAACAAGGCGATGTTGATGTGCAGCCAATAGATTCATGTTGGACAACTGAAGATGGTACTGATGTTTGTGCAAGAGGAGGCATGGTCCCTACACCTGATACTGGTGAAGAGCTTCCGGGAGTTCCAGTAGACCCTTCAGACTGCCTCGTAAGCTCTGAAGCAGAGGGTCAAGGGTGGATGGCTTGTCCTGGATCTACTGAAGAAGGTGACGGTGTTGCCTATCTTGAAGACATGCCAGAAGACAGATCACTAATGATGCAAAACGGTGTTGCAAAGTCCGCAGGAACACCTGATCAGACTGCTTCCAGCACACTGGCAGCTTTCGGTGTCTTAGTAGCCGCTCTTGGTGCTCTTGGCATCGGAATAAGCAGACAAAAGGAAACTAACTAGTTCCAATAGGTGTTCAGTGGGCTCGGCTAATTTAGCCGGGCCCACTACTTTATTGCTAGGTGGGGTTTGTTAGATTTACTAACATTCGAAAAGACTTGTGTAGTTTGTGTCATAAATGCTAAATAATGAACATTAACTAGATACAAAGACGTTACAAGGAGATAAAAATGAAGATTTCAAAGATCGCAGTTGTGGCCCTGTTCGCTGCTGGATTCCTGACCGTTTCGGCCACCCCAGGCATGGCTACAAGTTGTGCTGTGGGTTACACCATAATTGAGCTCGAAGATGGTAATTACTCTTGCGAAGCTGAGCCGGAAGTAAAAGTAGAAGACCTAAAGCCAATTGATTCATGTTGGACAACTGAAGATGGTACTGATGTTTGTGCGAGAGGTGCAATTGCTCCAATGCCTACAAATGTTGAAGACACACCAGTAGACAGCTCTGAATGCTCATCCACTACAGACGACCAGGGTGTCTCTTCAGAGGTTTGCATGAAGGCTGTTCCATTCAGTGGTACACCTGAAGAAGATGGAGGTGTTGGCTACGTAGATGACGCTCCAGTTGATCGAGAATTAATGTTCCAGAGCGGTGTAGCCGAGACACTAGAATCACCTGCTGATCCAACAGTTTCTATCGCAGTGGCAATCTTTGGAGTTCTAGCAGGAGCTCTATTGGCCCTAGTAATCGTAAAGAACAGACGTAAAGAAGCTAAGTAGTAGTTAGCTCCTAGAGGTAACGGGTCCAACTTGATAGTTGGACCCGTTTTCTTTTATCTGTCAACGATGTTTCTGCTCTGAGTATTAGTCCCCTAAGAACTATCGGTTAGATCTTTTCTCTGCTCATAAGACCAACTAGGTTGCCTTCTGAGTCTTTGATGAATGCTAACCATTCATTGCCTGGGGTATCAAAAATTCCTTGAGGGTCAGCGAATACTATGTGTGGTTCTATTTCAATAGTCACCCCCCTTTCCCTGAGTTCATGTACGCTTGCGACAACATTTTCTACCTCAAGGTAGATCATTGATTTAGCGCCTGTAGGTTCCAGTAGAAGCCTTGTTCCGCCTAAGTCATAGAACAGCATTCCTGGGTTAGGGAATACAGCTATTGGTTCTTTCTTCAAGAGCTCTGAATAAAACTTTTCGGCACGTTCTAAGTCGCTGCAGGCTAGAGAAATCTGTCTAATCTTCATAAAGACAAGATACACGAGCGTAAGGCAAGTAGATTTGTTCAGTGCCTAAAAGTTCCTCGCTGAGATCATTCAAACATCGGAACTTTCGCATACTGTATCCAGCTAACGCCATGTCCAACATTGGCACTTGGACACAGAGAGTGGCTCAAGACTGGTTGGTTCTAGAGCTCACCAACAACGATGCGGCAATGCTTGGACTTGTCACAGCGATTCAATTCTTACCAGCAATGCTTCTAAGCCTCTACGGTGGTCTTCTTGCAGACCGATTCAGTAAGAGAAAACTTCTTATTCTTACTAACACTGGTGCGGGACTAACATCAGTTGTTCTGGGTCTACTAGTTGTTGGCGGGATGGTTCAACTCTGGCACGTGTTTGTATTGGCTTTAGCTCTTGGTGTCTTCACTGCTATTGACTCCCCTATTCGTGTTAGCTTCACAAGCGAACTCGTAGGTAAAGATGATCTTGCTAATGCAGTTAGCTTGAACTCAGCTAACTTCAACGTAGGAAGACTCGTAGGTCCTGCCTTAAGTGGTTACCTGATCTTCTTATATGGCACAGGCCCTTCATTCCTAATCAACACTGTGACCTATGTCTTTATGGTGGTGACTCTCCTAGTCATTAGAGATCAGGACCTACACATCACCGTGAAGCCTGCTAAGGACAACAAGTTAGCCGAAGCATTTGCGTACGTGAAGTCCAGACCAGACCTGATGTTAGTGATGATGACTGTCTTCTTCACAACAACCTTTGGCCTTAACTTTCAGATCTTTATTGCCTTGATGGCAACTAAAGAGTTCAACATGGGCCCTGACCAGTTCGGTGCTCTAGGAAGCATCTTGGCTATTGGGTCTTTGTCAGGAGCATTGCTAGCAGCTCGACTGGAGAAGCACAGAACAACTCAAAACATTCTTCGAGGAGCAGGTTTGTTTGGAATCTTGCTAATGCTGTCCGCTTATCTTCCTAGCCCACTGTTGTTTGCAATCATGCTGCCAATCATGGGTGCAACAGCTCTTCTGACTCTTATCTCTGCCAACACCTATGTTCAAGGCAACACCAGCAACGCTCTTCGTGGAAGAGTGATGGGAATCTACTTGATGATCTTCATGGGTGGAACACCTATTGGTTCACCACTAATTGGTTTTGTTGCAGCCGCTGTGGGTATTCGTCTAACGATTGTTTTGTGTGGACTGGTCCTGCTTATAGCAGCACTAATTATTAGAAGAAGATTTAAAGATTTAAATCCAGTAACTGTTTAGTTACTCGTTCAATCTTTCAAGTTCTTTATCAACAGCATCCTTCAGAGCCTGCATGTCTTCATCTGACACAGGACCATACTCAAGCTGCCTTGTGTTCTTCACATCTTCTGGAGTGGCCTTGACCAGCAAGCCATCCTTCGCTTCGAAGATTGTGTCAGCAAGTCTTGAACCTTCTTCAAAGTATGTGCTCTTGGTCCACACGAATGTGCCATCGGCATTCTTCTTCACATAGTGCTCATAGTCACCAGTGTTACCTTGATTAGCTTCTTCCATCATTGAAATTAGGTAGCCAGGATCACAGGCGGTGGTTTCTAGTTCATAAAGAACCTGAGCGGCGCCTTGGTCATCAATGTAGATTGCACTGTAATCCATGTAAGCATCATCTTTAGAGAGAGCAATAATTCTTGAAGGAACATTGTTGACGAATCTTTCAACAAGTCCTTCCTGTTGCCCCTTGGCACAAGAGTCTTCTGCGATCTTGTAAAACTCTGCCTCGATTTCAGCTTGTGTCTGAGTGACTGTAGGAGTTGGTTTCGGGGTCGCAGTTGGTTCTGGAGTGCTTGCCGCACAACCTGCCAACACAAAAATTGATGTGCCAATTGCTAGTACTTTGAGTGCGTTTGATGTTCTCATGTGGGTCCCCGTCTCTTGTGTCTAGAATACCTTTTTACTTCTTGGAAACCAAGGAACTACTTCTTGGTTTTTGAGCCCTCTATAAAAACGAGTACAAGACATATTCCTAGCAACGCCAAAGAAATCATGCCCAGCATTTGCGTTATTTGGAACGCAAAGATTGTTAGAACAGCTTGAACACCAGCAGCGATGTAGCCAACCAACTTAGGTAGTTTTCCAAGATTCACAAGGATAGACAAAACTAAAGAGGCAACTGCCAACAGAAGCATAAACAAGAGCATGAAGCCAACAAAGTTTGCTAAAGATTCCATGGGTTGAGTCTACCCCTGAGAGTTTCCTTTGAAACTATTCCACCCAATCTCTCAGATTTCTAGAATTGAGCCATCGAGTGTTTGGAGTGTTCAATGAGTAAATTTAGAGAGCTTCTGTCTGGAGGCACAAGAACATCTGTTGGAGAAGCAGATAAGGTCATTACCAGTTTGCTTAAATCTGATAAAGGTTTGTCTGAGATTTATGACTTATTCCTGGACACAGATCCTGTTGTAGCCATGAGGGCCAGTTACGTTGCAATGAGGCTGGCAGCGCAGAAGCCAGAAACTGTGAAGCCCTTCACAAAAGACTTATTCAAAAACTTCCCTCTCTATACCCAACAGGAAGTTCGTTGGCACATCCCTCAGCTTTTAGTTCACTTAGAACTTACAAAGGCACAAAAGAGGACGGCCTATGAAACCGTGATGGAATGGGCTGAAACCGACAAGAGCAAAATTGTTGGTTACTACGGTTTACAAGCGGCAGCGGACTTTGCTGAGACTGACGAGGTTCTGTTGCAGGACTTCCTTCCACGACTGCGTGCTGCCAATCGCTCAGGTGCCAAGTCAATCCAGAACCGCTGCAAGAAGATCGCTAAGCAATTGGACATTGAGCTTTAGAGGATAAAGAAAAGCCCGGTCATTTCTGACCGGGCTTTCCACTTGCGTGGAGACTAGGGGGGTCGAACCCCTGACCCCCTGCTTGCAAAGCAGGTGCTCTACCAACTGAGCTAAGTCCCCATTCGGAAGGCCACTCTGGTGAGAGAGTACTTCCTGGTGGGCCTAGGAGGACTTGAACCTCCGACCTCTTCATTATCAGTGAAGCGCTCTAACCACCTGAGCTATAGGCCCATAGAACGAACTTAACCTTATCTGATTTGAGGATTTGTCTCAAACTGAGATTTAGTTGTTTGTGAAACCTACTGATACTCCGCCTGTGATGCGCGCAACTATGTTGAAAATAGCCGCCCAAACGCCTGCCAAGACGGTTCCCACAACAATGGTGAAAAGGGCCATGCTGAGGGCTGTAGCAAGCACTGCCGGGAATGCGACGTCTAGTCCGACGAAGTCTTTCAGCAGGGCTGTAGCGCCTAGGGCGTTGAGGATGAAGTACACCACTGTGACGGCTATGACTAGGCCGATTCCAACTGCGATGTTGATGACAAAGCCAACCCTGACCGCTGACCAGAAGCTGATCTTCACTAGCTTTAGGTTGACAGGTTTGACGCTTGATTCACTGCGTCTTACAGTGCGTGAAAAGATACTCATTCTTGCTCTCCGCTTTCTTCTGAGACAACCTCGACACTAGTGGTTTCTGTGTCAACGCTCTCTAGATTTCTTTCGCTGTTCTTTGCTAATCCTAGGACTGAATCGTCATCATCGAAACGGGCAAAAACAACTCCCATTGTGTCTCTTCCGCGAGCAGGTACTTCACTCACTGAAGATCTGACCACTTTACCGCTGGATAGGACGATAAGAACTTCGTCATCTTCTTCAACGATTAGTGCACCAACGATGTCACCACGACGATCTTCTAGCTTGGCTACCTTGATACCGATACCACCACGGTTTTGTAGACGGTACTGATCAACTGATGTTCTCTTCGCAAAACCACCTTCAGTTACTACGAATACAAACCCACGGTCAGTGATTACATCTGCAGAAAGCAGGTGATCACCGTCACGGAAGTTCATACCAATGTTTCCACTGGTGTCTCTACCCATGGGTCTCAGTGACTCATCGCTTGCAGAGAATCTGATTGACATACCCTTGCTTGAGACTAGAAGTAAATCATCGCTCTGGTTCACAAGCATCGCTGAAACTACTTCGTCGTCTTCACGAAGCTTGATAGCGATCAAACCACCTGAACGTGCAGTGTCGTAAGCCTCAAGAGATGTCTTCTTCACAAGACCTGACTTAGTTGCGATAACTAAGAACTCTGCTTGCTTGTAATCACGGATGTCTAGCACCTGAGCGATCTTCTCATCAGGCTGAAGGGCTAGAAGGTTAGCTGCGTGCTGACCCTTTGCATCTCTTCCTGCTTCTTGAACTTCGTAAGCCTTCGTTCTATAGACGCGACCCTTGTTTGTGAAGAAAAGTAGGTAGTGATGAGTTGTTGTTACGAAGAAGTGTTCAACAACATCATCTGCTCTAAGGCTTGCACCCTTCACACCCTTACCGCCACGATGCTGTGAACGATAGTTATCGCTCTTGGTGCGCTTTATGTATCCACCGCGAGTAATGGTGATTACCATTTCTTCTTCAGGGATCAGATCAAGATCGGTAACACCGTCTTCGCCTGGCAGAATCTGAGTTCTTCTTTCATCCCCGTGACGCTTAACTACTTCTTCTAGTTCTTCGCTAACGATGGTTCTTTGTCTTTGTGGGTCAGCGATGATTGTTTTGTACTCAACAATCAAAGCTTCTAGCTCTGCTGCCTCGTCAACAATCTTCTGTCTTTCAAGAGCTGCTAGTTGACGCAACTGCATGTTCAGGATTGCTCTTGCCTGCAGTTCATCAATTGCGAGAAGCTTCATCAAACCATCGCGAGCATCATCAGCTGTTGCGCTTGCTCTAATAAGTTTGATTACTTCATCAAGTGCATCTAGAGCCTTTAGGTAACCACGGAGAATGTGTGCACGCTCTTCTGCTTTTCTTAGACGGTAGGTAGTTCTTCTAACAATGACTTCAATCTGGTGAGCGATCCAGTATGTGATGAATCCATCAAGGCTCAAAGTTCTTGGAACACCGTCAACTAGAGCCAACATGTTTGCACTGAAGTTCTCTTGCAGTGGAGTGAACTTGTATAGATTATTTAGGACAACCTGAGCGACAGCATCTTTCTTCAAAACGATTACAAGGCGCTGACCTGTACGACCAGAAGTCTCGTCACGGATATCTGCGATGCCGGTTAGTCTCTGCTCTTTAACTAGCTCAGCAATCTTTAGTGCAAGGTTGTCTGGGTTCACTTGGTAAGGAAGTTCCGTCACTACTAAACAGGTTCTACCTTGAAGCTCTTCAACATTTACGATTGCTCGCATAGTGATTGAACCGCGACCAGTTCTATACGCATCCCTGATGCCTTGAGAACCCAAGATGGTTGCAGCAGTCGGGAAGTCTGGTCCCTTGATGCGTTGCATCAATGCAGCAAGTAGTTCTTCCTGAGTTGCATTCGGGTTAGCTAGTGCCCACTGTGCACCTTCGGCAACTTCGCGAAGGTTGTGAGGTGGGATGTTGGTTGCCATAGCAACAGCGATACCGATAGAACCATTGATCAAAAGGTTTGGAATACGGCTAGGAAGAACTGTTGGTTCTTGAGTTCTACCGTCGTAGTTGTCCTGGAAGTCAACTGTCTCTTCATCGATGTCTCTAACCATTTCAAGGGCTAGCGGGGCCATACGACACTCGGTGTATCGAGGAGCTGCTGCACCATCGTTACCTGGAGAACCGAAGTTACCCTGCCCATTTACTAGTGGATACCTTAGGTTCCACTCTTGAACAAGACGAACCAAAGTGTCATAGATCGCACCGTCACCGTGAGGGTGATATTGCCCCATGACGTCTCCAACAACACGAGAGCACTTTGAGAATTGTTTGTCTGGTCTATAACCACCGTCATACATCGCATAAATTACTCTGCGGTGAACAGGCTTTAATCCATCTCTAACATCAGGTAGAGCACGGCCAACGATAACGCTCATTGCATAGTCAAGGTAAGACCTTTGCATTTCTACGTTTAGATCGATTTGCTCGACTCTGTCTACAATTGGTTCGTTGTTTTCAGTCATAATATTTTCCCGCTCTAGATATCTAGGAAGCGAACATCCTTTGCGTTTTGTTGAATGAATGTTCTGCGTAGCTCGACATCATCTCCCATGAGTGTTGAGAAGATTTCGTCTGCTCTTACTGCATCATCAAGAGTCACCTGAAGAAGTGTGCGACGAGCTGGATCCATGGTTGTTGCCCAAAGCTCGTCGTAGTCCATCTCCCCTAGACCCTTGTAACGCTGGATTGAGTTTTCCTTTGGAATACGTTTTCCCGATGCTTGTCCGCTAGCAAGTTTTTCATCACGTTCAGCATCGGTATAAACATATTCGTGTTCAGCGTTTGACCACTTGATTCTGTATAGCGGTGGCTGGGCTAAATAAACATAGCCATGCTCAATCAGAGGTCTCATGAATCTGTATAGAAGTGTCAGAAGAAGGGTTCTAATGTGTTGCCCATCAACATCAGCATCAGCCATCAAAACACACTTGTGATACCTAATTTTTGATATGTCGAAGTCTTCACCGATACCAGTTCCGAAAGCGGTGATTAGTGCTTGGACTTCGCTATTACCTAGAGCTCTATCTAGCCTGGCTTTTTCTACGTTCAAGACTTTTCCACGAAGAGGCAGGATGGCTTGAGTCTCTGGATCTCTTCCACGCATGGCGGAACCACCCGCTGAGTCACCCTCAACGATATAGATTTCACTTAGTCTTGGATCTCTGGAAGAACAGTCCCGAAGTTTTCCAGGCATACCGGTTGACTCAAGAAGCCCCTTACGTCTGGTTGCTTCTCTTGCTTTACGAGCAGCAAGTCTCGCTGTCGCAGCTTGAATAGCTTTGCGACAAATTTCTTTCGCCATGCTTGGGTTTCTGTCAAACCAGTCGGCAAGTTTGTCGTTGGCGATCTTCTGCACAAAAGCTTTTACTTCTGTGTTACCAAGTTTGGTTTTGGTTTGACCTTCGAACTGTGGCTCAACAAGTTTCACTGAAATAACTGCGGTTAGGCCTTCGCGAACATCGTCACCGGTTAGGTTCTCGTCTTTTTCTTTTAACAAAGATTTATCTCGAGCGTATTTGTTTAGAAGTGTAGTAAGTGCAGTTCTGAAACCCTCTTCGTGTGTTCCACCCTCGTGAGTGTTAATTGTGTTTGCATAAGTGTGAACACTCTCGTTGTATCCGTTGGTCCACTGCATCGCAACTTCGAGTGACATTGACTTTTGTGGGTTCTCTGACTCAAATGCAATGATCTCGTCGTGAACTAAGTCAACTTTTTTTGCAGAGTTCAGATACTGAACGTAATCTTTCAAACCGTTTTCATACATGAACTTGTCACTGCGTTCATTACGCTCATCATGAAGTGAAATGCTTAGGCCCTTGTTTAGGAAAGCCATCTGCTGGAATCTCGATCTGAGTGTTTCGTAATCGAATTCAACTGTCTCAAAAATTTCTGGGCTAGGTAGGAACTCGATAACTGTTCCAGTGAAGTCCGCGGCCTTACCTTTCGCAAGCGGAGCTATTGGAACACCAGCCAAGTAACTCTGTGTCCACATGAAACCATCTCTAGCAACAATCACGTTTAGTTGAGTTGATAGTGCGTTAACAACAGAAGCTCCAACACCGTGCAGACCACCAGAAACTGCGTAGCCACCGCCACCGAATTTTCCACCCGCGTGCAGAACAGTCAACACAACTTCAACAGCTGGTTTCTTTTCAACTGGGTGCATATCCACTGGGATACCTCGGCCATCGTCAGCGACCTTAATCCAGCCGTCTTTAGTGATGACAACATCAATGTTTTTACAGTGGCCGGCTAGGGCCTCGTCTACAGCGTTGTCTACGATCTCGTAGACCAGGTGGTGAAGACCCCTTGGACCGGTAGAACCTATGTACATACCAGGGCGTTTACGAACCGCCTCTAGGCCCTCTAAAACTTGAATATTCGAGGCATCGTAGCCTTTTGGAGAATCGGTCATACTGGGGTGCAGCTCCTATTTCATCGAGTCAGGCCCTCACGACTGCGCCTTCAATAAGGCGACTTAAATCCGGGGTAACTAACCCTCTAATTCTACCTTTTTTAAGGCCTCTGAGAAGCCCAAAACGGCTTATTTGGGTACTTTTTGGCCTGTGGATAACTCTCTACAAGTCGCTTATTTACAAGGGTCAAGCCATAATGGCTGGTTATCCGAAGGTGTCCCTCGGACCCCTACCCTGAACGGTCCTAAAACCTCGCTTAAAGCTTGGTGCTTGAGGCCCAATAAATCTTATTTCCGTGACTTCCAGATCTGGCAAACGCTCCGATATCTTCGCCAAAATCTCTGTTCCCATGAGCCTCAACTGGGTTGCCCAGGCGGTACTTTTACAGCGAACCGTTAGGAGTCCCTTGGAAAGGTCCTCAGGAAAACTGCTCTCAGCGACCCTATCCCCCACAAGTTCTTTCCAGTTGGCGAACAGCTCAGCCTCCGAGACCTTCGACTGCCAACCAAAGCTCTGAATAAGTTCATCCATTGTGTTGGCTATTGATTTAGGTGCTCTTCCTTCGTCAAATGGTCTGGAGCTCTGGCGTTGGTTCTTTTCACGCCTCTTAGTGTCTCTATCTTTTCGGCCAGTTATGGCAGCTCTCATACGATAGTAAAACTCAACAGCGATATCCGGCTTGTTCTCTTTAGTCATCTGACACCTCAAGAGATCCTGCGTTGACATAAAAGCGGGTAGCGCTTAGCTCAAAAGGAACATCTTCTGCTACCGCTGCTGTGATTATCACCTGTTCATTATGCGATACCAATGCAGCCAAACGAGACCGTCTGGTTGAATCAAGTTCCGCAAATACGTCGTCAAGAATCAACACTGGGTCTCCAGCTCTTGCTTCTTTGCGAATAAGTTCCGCGCTCGCTAATTTCAAGGCCAGAGCATATGACCAAGATTCGCCGTGGCTGATGTATCCCTTGGCTGGAAGTGTGCCTAAAAGTAACAGCAGGTCATCTCTGTGCGGGCCAACTAGGGTTACTCCTCGCTCAAGTTCTTTACTTCGAACATCTTTTAGACGTTGCTGGAATAGATTCTCTATCTCTTCCCTATTGCCTGTGTCTAAGAATTCATTGGAGGTTTCAGACTCGATGTCATTAGATAAAAGTGAGCTTCTTAGTTTCACTGAAGGATCATTCTTCTCATCAGCTATTGCGGCGTAAGCCTCTTGCAAGTGCGGGGCTAGTCTGGCAGTGATGTCGAATCGAGCGGAAATGATTTCACTTCCTATGCGAACTAGTGACTGGTCCCAGGAATCTAGTGTGCTCAGACTTGACGAACCCGTGGGGATATTTCTAGCGCTCTTGAGCAAAGTGTTTCTTTGTTTCAGGACTCTCTCGTAGTCGCTGTAAACACCGGCCATCCTTGGAGTGAGTTGAACGATTAGTTCGTCAATGAATGCTCGTCTGTTGGAAGGATCTCTTTTTACAATGTCCAAATCTTCTGGAGAAAAGATGACGGCGTTCACGTAACCAAGAACATCTCTAACTCGAGAAGCGTCACCCTTATTGATGCGTGCTCTATTGGATCCTTGAGTGTTTAGTTCTATCTCCAATAGATTTTCACGATCATCAAATCGGGCAAGAATTCTAATTATCGCTTTTGATTCACCTTGTTTGATAAGTGGAAGATAACCACTGACTCTGTGTGAACTTAAAGTTGCTGCATAAAAAATAGCTTCAGCCAGATTGGTTTTACCCTGACCGTTTTTACCAACTAGTAAATTGATCCCTTGGTTAAGCGGTAACTCAACTGTTTGATAGTTGCGAAAGTTTGAAAGAGTTAGATGCTTTACGTGCATCTAGAATCTAATCTGCTTTTTTAACCGCGTGACCACCAAATTGATTACGCAAAGCTGCAACGGCTTTCATCGCTGGTGAATCATCTTGACGGCTAGTGAATCTAGCAAACAAAGATGCGGTGATTGCTGGCATTGGAACTGCGTTAGCAATTCCTTCTTCAACAGTCCATCGACCTTCACCTGAGTCTTCGACGTAACCCTTGATCTTTGACAGACTTGGATCTTCTTCAAGTGCAAGCACTAGAAGATCTAGAAGCCATGAACGAACAACTGTTCCTCTTTGCCAAGCAGCAAATGTTCCATGAACATCTTTGATGATGTCCTTCTTTTCAAGAAGTTCGTAACCTTCAGCGAATGCTTGCATCATGGCATATTCAATTCCGTTGTGAACCATCTTGGCGTAGTGACCAGCACCAACATCACCAACGTGAACAAAGCCTTCAGCTCTTTCACCTTCAGGACGTAGTGCATCGAAGATTGGCATAGCCTGCGCTACTAACTTCTCGTCTCCACCAACCATCAAGCCGTAGCCGTTTTGAAGTCCCCATACTCCACCCGAAACACCACAGTCGAGGTAACCGATACCAGACTCTGCAACCTGGGCTGCATGTCTGATGTCTTCGCTGAATCTAGAGTTTCCACCCTCAATAATTAAATCTCCTACGCCCATGTGCTTCTGAAGTTCATTTATGACATCATCGGTGGCTTTACCGTGAGGGACCATAACCCAAACAATCTTTGGAGAGGGCAAAGTAGCTACCAATTCTTCGATGCTGCCAACATCTGCTACAGCACGATCACGTGCGTAACCAGTTACTTCAATTCCTTTGTTACGAAGACGGGTACGCATGTTGCCACCCATTTTTCCTAGACCAATTAGTCCAATGTGCATTTGTTGCCTTTCACTTGATGCGTTTATTTATCGCTTTAGCATGTTCGGGTTTAGAAGGTACCGATATGTGTCAGGCGAAGCTGCATCTTTGGAGGTTTGGCTTGACATGATGATTGGTCCGGGACGAGAAGGGTCTCTCTGATTCTTTGTAAATTCAATCTTTACGAAGTCACTGGTGATCTGAGACAGACCATCGTGGAATAACCAAGGCTTAAATCTCAAACTAGTTGGGTTACCACTTAGTGTTGCTTGGACTGATTCGGAAGCGTTGTTCTCTGAACTAGTTGAATCTAGGTTTACAGACCCTTCTTCGAAAGCGTAACGAATGGTGTCTTCAGACTCATTAACAACAAGCTCTACTCGCCTTGTTGCATCAATCAAGTCTTGTTTGTTTATGACTACAGACTCTTCAAGGTTTGTTGGGAAGTATTGATCGATATCTGGATAGTTTTCAATGTTGAGAACAACTGTTGTGACGATTCTGTTCTTTGCTTGGAAAGCAACCATTCCACCATCAGGTGAAATTGAGATGTTGACTTCACCTAAGTTCGCGAAGGTCTTCTCGATGTCTTGCATGGTTTTGGTAAGTACCACTGCTGAAGTGTCGTCTGGAACATTCTTACCCAACCACTGCACCTGGCAACGAGCAATTCTGTTCGGATCAGCTGCAGTTAAAGTTACTGAGGTTTGCGTTGCCTTAAGTTGAATTCCTTTTTGGAAAGGTCTTGTTGATTCTTTAGCTGAAGCAACAGAGACTCTTCTAATTGCTGAGATGAATGCATCACCCTCAATAGTTCCATTTACAGGAGGAATTGGTGGAAGAGTCGGGTACTGCTCAATTGGCAGTGTTGCTAGTTCAAACTTAGATGTTCCACAAGTAAGAACGGCTTTTGTTCCATCAAGCACCAGAGTTACTGGCTGGTTTGGAAGCCTGCCAATGATGTCATTGAGAAGTCTTCCTGAAACTAGAGCTGTTCCTGATTGCTCTACGTTTGCAACAACCTCAGTCTGAGCTGATACGTCGTGATCAAAAACTGAGATTTGTAGAGAGTTGGCGTCAGCTACCAATCGCATACCTGAAAGAACTTGGGATGTTGGTTTTGACTGCAGCATGCGAGCGGCGAACGCTACTGCTTCTGCGAGCACATCTCTGTTGACCTGGAACTTCACAGTTCACCTTTCTTGGGATTACGAGGTTAATCTTGACATAAAACTAACTCACGCTGGGGACATAGCCAAACCCTAAGGGTTATGGTCTTGAATTTCTTTAACTCTTAAATCTTTAATAGTCTTATTAACGCTTGTGGATAATGTGTATAACTGTCTAACGACCTTGTATTTGACCTGAACTACAAGCGTGAAAGTTGTATACACATCTGGGGATAATTCTGTGTATAACTTTCTCTCTTGTGGACTGAGTTCGGGGTACTAACAAGCTGGGTTGGGTTACTAACAGAAATAGGGGTTTAGTGCACAGGTTATAAACAGGTGATGTTGAAAATTTTTTACTTTAGTCCGGACATGATGTCGGTTACAAAGTTGTAGATAGATCTCCGTTCCTTCATCAGATCCCCAACCTTCTTTATGGCATACATGACTGTGGTGTGGTCTCTACCACCGAATAGAGCACCAATCTTAGGAAGAGACATGCTGGTCTTTTCTCTACACAAGTACATGGCAATCTGTCTTCCAGTCACAATCGCCTGGGATCTTGACTTGCCAAAAAGCTCTTCCTGGGTGAGTTTGAAGTAACTGCAAACAGCTCTAACTATTTCCATAGGAGCAATGCTGTTGGCATCTTCACCTAGGGGAACAACGTCCTTAAGGACGGCTTGAACCAAAGGCATGTCAATCTGCGTTCTGTTTAGAGCAGCAAAAGCAGTAACTCTAATTAGCGCACCTTCAAGCTCACGGATGTTAGACGAGATACGCGCTGCCATGTAATCCAAGATTTCATCACTGACACGAATTTTGTCGTTTTCAGCTTTTTTCCTAAGGATCGCGATTCGGGTCTCAAGTTCAGGGGCTTGAATATCAGTCATCAGACCCCATTCGAATCGGCTTCTCATTCGCTCATCAAAACTATTTAGAAGCTTCGGTGACACGTCACTAGTGATAACGACCTGCTTACCCTGTTCATGAAGAGCATTGAAGGTAGCAAAGAAAGATTCCTGGGTCTCTTTCTTACCCTGCAAGAACTGGATGTCATCAATCAGAAGAACATCAACCTGACGGTACTTGGATTGGAAATTGAAACTTGTGTTGGTTTGAATAGCGTTGATGAAGTCATTCGTAAAAACTTCGCTGGATACGTAACGGACCTTTTTTCCAGGCCAGTACTGCTGAACATAGTTTCCAATGGCGTGAAGTAGGTGGGTTTTACCCAAACCTGAGTTTCCGTAGATGAATAGGGGGTTGTACGCATTAGCCGGAACTTCAGCTACAGCAAAGGCTGCTGCGTGGGCAAACCTATTGGAGCTTCCCTGCACAAAGCTCTCGAATGTGTATCTAGGGTTCAGGCGAGATGATCCATCAGTTGGCTGAGAAGCATCTGCTGATGAGTAGACAGGCACTATTGCTGGCTCGTCTTCAATCTCGACTTCGTCCTGTTGGGTTGCACTAAATGCTAAAGCTAACTCCGGGTTTACAACGATGCCGATGTTGGTTGGGGTATCGTCCAAACCAACGGACGACAGAGTCTCCAGTAGAGGCAATTTGATGCGTTGCTCGATGATTCCCCTGGTCATTTCATTGGCAACCTGCAAGTACAGTGTTTCACCTAGAATTCCTTGAACTGAGATCAAATTCACAAAGCCTAGAAGCTGCTTGGTTATTCTCTCGTCGTCCCTCAGCCTAGAAACAACGTCTTGCCACTGTTCAGTGGTTATTCCGGTTATTTCGGCCATTGGTGTCTTTCAATAATTCAATGATTTACTGCTCGTCATGTAGTTTTCCACAGGCAAGTCCACAGATATTAACACCTGTGCATAACTTGTGGATAACCCACATCCTAAAGCCCATGAAGTCTGTGGAAAACTATCTCTATGTATTCAACTGCTTAAGTGATTGAAATTGCAAATCGAAAAAGCAGTTTTTTGGACTTTTTTTCAAAATGTTATGAAAAACGTTGCTTTGGCTTTCACCAGAAAATCAAAATCATCGAGTGAAAAAACTTTACATATAACTTGACCTGTGGGCGGTTGTTGGCGTAAGTTTAAGAGGTTGCTCGGCATTGGGTTCGCTGAGTATCAGATCAATTCAACTTCGACGTGGACCCACCAAAAGTTTTGGAGTAACACCTAATGAGCAAGCGTACCTTTCAGCCGAACACCCGTCGCCGCGCTAAGACCCACGGTTTCCGTCTTCGCATGAAAACCCGTGCTGGCCGTGCCATTCTTGCAGCTCGTCGCCGCAAGGGCCGCACCGAACTGTCTGCGTAAATTCTTTTGCTGGCTCGAGAGAACCGGCTAAAGACAGCCGAGGATTTTCGATCAACCATGCGAACAGGTCGTAAGACCGTTTCCGACAGTATGGTCACATATCTCAAAAACGACTCGAATCCAATTGCTCCAAAGTTTGGCTTCGTCGTATCTAAAACAGTTGGCTCAGCTGTCCAAAGGAATCTCGTGAAGCGAAGATTGCGATCGGCTATAAGAGACCGAATCTCTCGATTTGAAAATGGTCAGACTTTAGTGATCCGAGCCCTGCCCTCAATTAGCGAATTGTCCTGGGATGAATTAGGAAGCCAGTTGGATTGGTGCCTCAATCAAACTGCAACCAAGCCAGATTCGTTAACTAGGTAAACACATGAAGTCATTACTCCTGAACATTTGGTTCATTCCAAGGAATTCTTTTATAGCTTTCATTCTTGTTTGGCGAAAGATGATTTCACCGCTTTATGGCGAAGTTTGCCGTTTCTACCCGTCGTGTTCCGCTTACGGTTTAGGCTCTATACAGCAGCAAGGATTTGTTAAAGGGTCAGTGTTGACCACTTGGCGGATCCTGCGCTGCAACCCATTTGCTAAGGGTGGCATTGACGAGGTTAAGCAAGGTCCAGAGTGGCTGAGTTTGACCAAACACGGTTTTGTATTTGCGCAGCCAAAAGCTGTGTCTTTAGAAAAGGAAAAATAAATGGATATTTTCGCGGCCATTCTCTGGCCATTCAGATGGGTTATCGAAGCAATCCTCATAACCTTCCACAACGTCTTCACAACCTTCGGGGTTCAACCTGACTCAGGTGTTTCCTGGGTGATGTCAATCGTAGGTTTGGTTCTAGTTGTTCGTGCAGCTCTTATTCCCCTGTTTGTGAAGCAGATTAGATCTCAGCGAGCAATGTACGTTCTCCAGCCTGACCTTCAGAAGATTCAGAAGAAATACAAGGGAAAGTCAGACCGCGATTCTCGCGAAAAGATGGCAAAGGAGCAGATGGCTCTATACAAGAAGCATGGATCAAGCCCTTTCGCTTCATGTTTACCGCTCATCGCGCAGATGCCGGTGTTTTTCTCGCTCTTTATTACCCTGCAGGATGCACAGGCTAAAAAGCCTGGAGTAGGCCTACTGACTCAGGATCTATCAGACTCATTCGCTCGCGCAAAGTTCCTAGGAGCTAGCCTCTCAGAAACCTTCCTAACAGCGACAAGCGTTTCTGTACAGATCATAGCGGCAGTGATGATCGTGCTGATGACCGGATCTCAGTTCATTACCCAGAAGCAGATCATGGCGAAGAACATGAACCCTGAGACCCAGAACTCACAGTTCGCTCAGACCCAGAAGATCATGCTCTACGCGTTCCCAGTTATCTTCCTGGTCTCAGGTATCTCATTCCCACTAGGTGTATTGATCTACTGGCTAGTGTCTAACTTCTGGACAATGGGTCAGCAGTACGTTGTCATCAAGCGCATGCCTACCCCTGGCTCAATCGCATTCAATGAGCGAGAAGCCAAGCTAATCAAGAAGGGCAAGCTAACCAAAGAAGCCCCAGTAGAAGAAGTCGAAGAACCAAAACCAGCCCAGCGCATTCAGCCGGTATCTAAGGCCAGAGCCAAAAAGAAGCCGAAAGGCAAGAAGTAGGACGCATGTCAGATCAGATTGAAACCCCAGAGACCGAAGAGCAGATTACTGATTCTGCAGACCCAAAAACCTCAGTTAAGGACCTAGAAGAAGAAGGCGAAGTAGCTGCAGACTACCTAGAAGAACTGCTTGATATCTTCGATCTTGATGGCGACATCAACATCGATGTCAGGCAGGGAAGAGCCTATTTGGAGGTCACTGCAGACGAGCAGAGCAACCTCAGACTGGTTTCGCACCCAGACACAGTAGAGGCACTTCAGGAGCTAACACGTATTGCTGTTCAGACCAAAACCCAGTCTTTCAGCAGACTAATCATCGACATTGCTGGCTCAAGACAGGTACGTCTGGATGCTCTTACCAAGTTGGTAAACAAGGCAATCGACAAGGTAAAAGACACCAATGCACCGGTGGCGCTTAAGCCAATGAGTTCATACGATCGCAAGATATCTCACGATTTGATAGCCGAAGCTGGACTAATTTCCCAGTCTGAAGGAGAGGGCAAGGAACGCCACATTGTGGCGAAACCTGCCGAATAGTTTCACGTGAAACATTTAGCCAGGGCCAAGGTCCTGGCTTTTTGTTTATCGTTGTAGATTGGATTCAGTCATGAACACTCGCGAAGAAGACATCGATTACACCCCTGAGGCCGAGCCCGAAGAGGCACGGAAGGTCTATGGCGAACACATCGAAAAGGCTCGCAAATACTTCGATCTGCTAGTTCGAGACGGAGACCTATTGGGCCTAATCGGACCTAGAGAATTACCTAAGCTTTGGTCCAGACACATCCTCAATTCAGCCGTAGTAGCAGACTTAGTCGACGACGGGCAGCTTGTGGCCGATGTGGGGTCTGGGGCAGGATTCCCAGGAGTGCCAATGGCAATCTTGAGACCTAACGTGAAATTCGTCCTGATTGAGCCGATGGAAAGACGAGCCAATTGGTTAGCTGAAGTAGTGGTTCCTGAACTAGACCTTAAGAACGTGAAAGTCTTGAGAGGTAGGGCTGAAGAAGCACCTCTTAGAAACTACGATGTTGTCACGGCTAGAGCAGTTTCGGCGCTCCCAAAACTACTCAGGATGCTGGCACCTTTGACAGTTCAGGGCGGCCAAGTGCTAGCCATGAAGGGCTCTAAGGCTCAAGATGAGATCGAGGAATCCAAGCCTTTGATGAAGAAATTGAAGCTCGAGTCATTTGAAATTGTCACAGTTGGGCAAAATATTCTGTCTGACCCAACCACAGTGGTTCGGGTTAGGCTACTCTAGGAACTTGAACAGGGAGAAGTTTTGAGTCAAGAAAACCACGTCCAAGAGGCTTCAGAATCTGCAGCCGAACGTACCTCTGTGGCAAAAAGAACAGTTGTCAGGGGCCTCGGATACCCTAATGGCAGAGATGAAGTTAGCCCAAATCCAGTGGGTTGGCAGGCAAATTCCGAAGAAATAACCATGATTGAGAAGCAGGTTTCACGTGAAACATCCAGATGAATTCGGCCTCGCGGGCGGCTTTAAAGACGCACCTCTAGCCCAAGAGATCAGCGACAACTCTAGACGCATGTCTAACGTCAGGAATGCCGTCATATCTCGCCCTGATACAACGCGAATTATCACTGTTTCGAACCAAAAGGGTGGCGTAGGCAAGACAACAACCGCAGTAAACCTAGCTGTTGCCTTGGCTGAAAAGGGCATGGAAGTGCTTGTAATCGACCTAGATCCACAGGGAAATGCATCCACCGCTCTAGGAATTGAGCACAGAATTGGCGTCAAATCTATTTATGAGGTTATTACCGCGAACATGCTTCTTTCGGAGGTAATTCAGGTTAGCCCAGAGTCCCCGAGAGTTCGCTGCGTGCCAGCAACTATCGACCTAGCTACTGCCGAATTGGATCTAGTTTCTCTCCTAGCCCGAGAATACCGACTTCGTAACGCCCTAGCGGAATACATGTCAACCACGACAATAAAGCCCGACTATGTCTTCATTGACTGTCCGCCAAGTCTGGGCCTTCTAACCGTGAACGCATTCACGGCAGCAACTGAGGTTCTCATTCCAATTCAGTGTGAATACTACGCACTAGAGGGGCTCAGCCAGCTAAAGAGAAGCATCGACATGATTAGAGGGGCTTTGAACCCGAATCTTGCTCTCTCAACAATCTTGTTGACCATGTATGACTCAAGAACCAAGCTAAACCAGGCAGTTGTGGATGATGTACGCACTCACTTCCCAACCCAGACCCTTCAAACCCTTATTCCACGTCAAATTGGTGTAGCTGAAGCGCCTAGCTACGGACAAACAGTTATCAACTACGACCGCAGCTCAAATGGAGCAATTTCTTACATGGAAGCTGCACTGGAGATCGCAAACCGAGGAGTAACAAATGGCTGAGAAAAAGGGTGGACTAGGTAGGGGAATAGGCGCGCTAATTCCAGAAGTTGCCAACACAGGTGATCGCATGGAGAGACCAGCCGATGGTAACCCGATCAGCGTATTTTTCGGAGGTTCTTCAAACGCTCCCGTTGACTTGGTTCCAGTTCCGGGTGCAACTTTTGGTCACCTAAATATCGATGACATCGTCCCTAACGCCAAACAGCCTAGAAGCAACTTCGATCCAGACGACTTCGCTGAGCTTGTTGGGAGTATTAGTGAGTTTGGTGTTCTACAGCCAATCTCAGTTCGTTCACTTGGTAAACAAAATGGAATCAACAAGTATGAACTGATTATGGGGGAACGCCGCCTTAGAGCTTCTAAGGCTGCTGGACTTACCCAGATACCTGCCGTTATTCGTGAAACTGGCGACGAGAACATGCTTCGAGATGCTCTTCTTGAGAACCTTCACAGAAGCGATCTCAACGCAATTGAAGAAGCCAGCGCTTATCAGCAACTTCTTGAGGAGTATGGGTGCACTCAGGACCAATTGGCTGAGAAATTATCTAGGTCTCGCCCTCAGATAACTAACACTTTGAGGCTCCTAAGGCTTCCTACAGCTCTGCAGTCAAAGGTTGCAGCCGGTGTCTTGAGTGCGGGTCACGCTAGAGCCATTCTTTCGGTCGAAGATCCAGAACGAATGGTAGAACTCGCAAATAAGGTGGTGAATCTGGGTCTATCTGTTCGTGCGACCGAGGAACTAGTCAAAAAGCCAGGCAAAAAGGCAAAAATTAGACAGGGAAGTAAGCAGCAAGCTCTCAAATCGCTCGCAGACACACTTTCAGACAAGTTGAACACTTCAGTGAGAATCAAATTGGGTCTTCGTAAGGGCACGATTGAGATTGATTTTGCGAGTGTCGACGACATGAAGAGAATTTTGACTGAGCTAGGGCAAGAAACTAAGTTCTAAAGTTATCCACAACCCTATACACAATGTTTTCCACAGGGTTATCCACATACTTTTCCACAATAAACCTGTTTAAACCTGTGGATAACTGACTATTTAGCCAAATCTAACTCATTCGAAATAGTTTTAGCCAATCGCTCAACGCCCACCTTGATATTTTCAGGAGTTGGATATGAGTAAGAGATCCTTAAGAACTCCTGACCCGTTCCATTTCCGTAGAACGCAGTGCCAGGGGTGTAAGCAACCAAGTTCTCAACGGCTTTTGGAAGCATTTTCTTTGAATCAACGCCTTCTGGCAGATCAACCCATAGGTAAAAGCCGCCACCAGGCTTGGTTGTCTTTAGATTTGGAAGGTATTCAGTCATCGCAGACAGTGCAGCGTCCCTTCTGAGTCTGTATTCGTCGCGAAAAACAGATATTTGAGCCTTCCAGTCGTTTGTACTGAGGTATTCACTAATCATCATTTGGGAAAACGCACTTGGACAAAGCACAGCTGACTCATTAGCCAAGACCAGTTTGTCTTTGATCGAAGGCGGTGCCAGCACATAGCCAACTCGGAATCCCGGGACCAAAATCTTTGAGAACGAGCCCAAGTAGATAACCCCATCCTCATCTAGAGAGCGAAGAGCTTCTGGCGCTTTTTCCTCAAAGTAGAGAAGACCGTAAACGTTGTCTTCCAAAACCAGGATGCGATTCTTGCGACAGATTTCAAGAATTTGAGCTCGTCTTTCAGCGGCTAAAGTCACACCACTTGGGTTAGCAAAGTTAGGAACGAGGTATAGGAACTTTATGTTCTTGCCTGCTGCTTGAACACGTTTGATTGTTTGTGCCAATGCTTCGGGGGAGATGCCATTGTCATCCGTGTATACATGTTCAATGTGAGCTTGTCTTGCTCTGAAAACACCCAGTGCTCCGACATAACTTGGACCTTCAGCAAGAACCACATCACCTGGATCTAGAAACAGAGAAGAAACCAAATCAAGTCCGTGCTGAGAACCAGTTGTCACAACGATATTGTCTACGTCACTCTTGATTCCCTCAAGAGCCATGATTTCCTGGATGTGTTCACGAAGTTTAGGGTCACCCTGACCACCTGAGTATTGCAATGCAACGGCAGACCTGTCTGACATTAATGACTGGAAACTTTCAATCATTCTCTCTTTAGGTAGAGCAGGCACGAATGGCATTCCGCCAGCAAGGGAGACGACCTCTGGTCTTGATACAACTGCGAACAACGCTCGAACTTCAGATGCGGATAAACCGTTAGCTCTGGATGCGTATCTGTCGGACCATAGATCTTTAGTCATTGTTGCCTTCTTCGTTAATCGTGAAACATTTGCTTAAAAGAAAACGGCCACGGTGCATAGGCACCGTAGCCGTTTAACTTAGAACTAACTTAGTTGATGAATGCGCTCAAGTCTGCCAATAGAGCTGGCTTTGGTTTTGCGCCAATAATTGACTTAACAACTTCCCCACCCTGGAAGACCTGCATCGCAGGGATTGAGGTGATTCCGTACTGCTGAGCCAATGCTGGCTCTTCGTCAACGTTCACCTTCACGATGGTGATCTTGTCAGCGTGCTCGCCAGCAATCTCATCAAGAATTGGTGAAACCATACGACATGGACCACACCATTCGGCCCAGAAATCTACTAGAACTGGCTTTTCTGATGAAAGAACATCAGCTTGGAAAGTCGCAGTTGTTACGTTTTTTGCTCCCATGATTACTCCTTATTAGTTACTTCTATTTTAGGTTGCTTAGGTAGTGTTCTGCGTCTAATGCCGCGACACAACCAGAACCTGCTGCGGTGATTGCCTGACGGTAAGTCGGATCGATAACATCTCCGGCAGCAAACACTCCAGGCAAGCTTGTCTTTGATGAACGACCATCAACTTGAATGAACTTGTCTGAAGTAAGTGTTACCTGATCTTCAACCAACCAAACGCGAGGGTCATTACCAATGGCAATGAAAAGACCATCTAACTCAAGTGTGTTCTGTGTTCCATCAACCAAGTTGGTTGTCTTGATACCAGTAAGTTTTCCTTCACCAAGAAACTCGCTTACTTCTGTGTTCCAAACAACTTCAATCTTTGGATTGTTCATGGCACGCTCTTGCATAATCTTCGACGCCTTGAATGAGTCACGACGGTGAATTAGATATACCTTGCTAGCAAATCGAGTTAGGAATGTTGCCTCTTCCATTGCAGAGTCTCCACCACCAACAACAGCGATTACCTTTTCTCTAAAGAAGAAACCATCACAGGTTGCACACCAAGAAATTCCATACCCGCTTAGTTCTTTTTCTCTAGGCAAACCAAGTTCACGATAGGCGGCTCCGGTTGCCAGAATTACTGTTTTTGCTTCAAAGGTCTTTCCGCCACCGGTCTTAACAATCTTTATGTCACCTTTGAGATCCACTTCAATTACGTCATCAAGCAATACTTCGGTACCGAAGCGTTCTGCTTGTGCTCTGAAGGCATCCATAAGTTCTGGACCTTGAAGACCAGCAGGGAAACCAGGGTAGTTCTCAACCTCAGTTGTCTTCATTAGCTCACCACCGGCTTCAACAGAAGAAGCGATTAGCAGGGGATTCAACCCAGCACGACCGGCATAGATTCCTGCGGTGTATCCAGCTGGACCAGAACCGATGATGATTACTTCGTGCAATTTATACTCCAAAACATTGATGAAAGGGGAAGCGATTAAGGCTAGTTTATCTCTGCAACTTTAGCGACGTAGCAGGCGTACTACTGGAGCTAACAGAATGTTCACTTCTTGAACCCTAAGTAACTTCAGAACAGCGATGTAGACGATTGCGACAACAAAACCAATTGATAGACAGGTCAGAACAGCGGAGATCACCGTCTGAACAGGGAAGGCACCTGCACCAACTCCACCCATGGCCTGCAATAGCCCGTAACCCGCAGCACCAGCAACCAAAGCAGCTCCAATAAATTTGGCTGTCACGATCGAGAGTTCTCCGTGACCTAATGCACCGAACTTTCTCTTGAACAGAATGAAGGCAAGACCTGACTGAACCAGAATGCTTCCACTGGTCACAAGAGATAGACCGACAACCATCCATAGGTCTTCAACGTAAATCCCAACAAGAAGAGAACCAACTATGTTCACACCAACTTGAATCACGGTGAAGACAAATGGTGTTCTCGTATCTTCTAAAGAATAGAAAGCACGTTGAATCATAAAGACATAGCTAAACGGCAACAAGCCAACAACCATTGCGATCACAACATTTCCCAAAGCTATGGCACTAGGTAGCTCACCAACAAATACACGTGAAACTGGATATGCCAAGACAATAAGAGCTGTTGTTGCTAAGACGCTAATCATCGCGATGGTTCGAAGACCATCAACTAGATCTTTCTTTAGATCTTCAAACTTCTTCTCCATCGCGTGGATGGACATTCTGGTGAAGTATGCAGTTGCGATAGAAACAGTTGCAACTGAATGAGGAAGCATGAATATCAACCAAGCGACGCTCATAGCCGCAACAGATGCAATCGCAACAGAATCATCAACTAAAAACTCTCTACCCCCAATAGCGCTTGAAGCAACTGCGGTTTGAACAATTCCGCCAATCTGGGTAACAATCAACATTCCTAATGTCCAGGAAGCAGTTTTCATGGCTGGCCCAAGTCCAACTCCACGCCAAGAGAAGTTGAGTCTAAAACTCAAACCCATCTTCTTCCAGAACACGAAAAGTATTAGTGCTTGAGATGCAACTCCCATAGTTGCCGATCCTGCTAGCCAAGCAATCTGGGCTTGTGTCCAATCAGCAACACTCTGTTGACCGGTTGGGTCTAATCCAAATTGCCAGATGAATGCACCCATACCAACGATTGCGACAATGTTGTTTAGAACCGGTGCCCACATATATGGACCGAACTTGCTCTTAGCATTAAGAACTTCACCAAGTAGAGAGTAAAGACCGTAGAAGAACAACTGAGGTAAACACCAGTAAGCAAAGGCAGTTGCCAAAGCTAACTGATCTGCTTCCCAACCACTTGTGTATAGCGAAACAAGTAGTGGAGCACTGACGGTAGTCAGAATCGTGATGGAACCGAAGGTAACTATTGCCAGGGTTAGCAATCGATCGATATAAGCCTTGCCACCATCAAGGTGTGTTCTTGCTCTAACAATTTGTGGAACCAGAACGGCGTTTAGAACGCCACCAGCGATGATTGCGTAAATGCTGTTTGGTAATTGATTAGCCACTCCGAAAGCGTCAGCTGCGTTTGTCGTAACACCAATCATTGCTGCTAACAGAATTGCTCGAAGGATACCTAAGAATCTTGAGAACACAGTTCCACTTGCCATTATCAAAGAGGAGCGAACAATACTCATGCTTGCTCTCCTGTGGTATTTCTTCGCTTCATACGAATAACACCTAAGACAAGAAGCACCGCTATTAGAGCACCAAACACAATAATGACGAACACTTCAACATCTGGATTTACAGTTAGGTTCATCTCAACTGTTTCGCCAACCCTAATGTCGTTGAAAGTGGTAACCCAAACATTTAGCTTGTAGTCACCACCGGAGAGAATGCTAATCGGAATCAACGCATCTTTTCTTGAGTTGGCAGGAATAGTTAGAGAAACATAATTCTGAACAGTAACCGCTGGATCCGGGGCACTGGCGTGAACACGAATCTTTACCTGGCGGTCATAGTTGTTTTGAATCGAGACGGGAACCTTGCTCTCACGTGAAACTATGTTGATGTTTGATCCTGTAACAACAAATACCTGAGCAGGAGGAAGAGCTGCTTGAACAGGTGTTGCTACTGCTAGTAAAACTAAAACAGCTAAAGCTTTCACGAACTTACTCATTGATTTGAAACCCACTCCTGAACAATGAGAGCAAGTCTTCTTTCGTTCTCGTGAGCTAGTTCGGCATGTAGCAGATCAGCGTTGACCCATCTAATATCAACTGCTTCTTGATCTGGATCATTTTCAATAGTTAGTTCTCCACCGGTTTGCTTCATAAGGAAGTGGTGAACAGTTTTACTGATGATAGAAGTTGGGGTTGAGAACTCGTAGTGAATTGAACCCAGAGATTCAATGATTACTGCCTCTAAACCTGTCTCCTCAGCAATTTCTCTAAGTGCTGCTTGCTCAATGGTTTCGTCACCCTCAAGGTGCCCCTTAGGAACACACCAGTCAATGCGACCGCCACGGTTGCGTCGTCCAATGACGGCGATGCGGGGAGACCCATCAGCAGCTAAAACAAATCCCCCGGCTGAAGTCTCCTCGACACGAGGTTTCTGTCGAGAGTTCATTGCTTTAGCCTAATGCGAGGCATTTGTTGGGCATACTTAAATCCATGCGAACTGTTGCCGAGGCGTTAGCAAATTTACAGCGGATATCTGAGACTCCGCTACTTAGCAAACTCGGCAAACTCTTTACTGAGGCTGGTTTTGAGCTGGCATTGGTTGGGGGACCAGTCAGAGATGCTTTCTTAGGCAGAATCACTAATGACCTGGATTTCACCACCTCAGCAAACCCAGATCAAATACTTGAAGTCCTCAAAGGCCACGTTGATGCTCAATGGGATGTTGGCCGCGAGTTTGGCACAATCGGTGCTCGCATAGGTGATGACACTGTTGAAATAACCACTTACCGTGCTGATTCATATGACGCAGAATCCAGAAAGCCTGCGGTGGCTTTTGGTAACAATCTTGAAGATGACCTCTTTAGAAGAGACTTCACAGTCAACTCAATGGCCCTGAGATTACCTGAAGGCGTATTCGTTGACCCATTCAATGGACTGACTGACCTTATTGATGGAGTTATAAGAACCCCCGGCAAACCAGAAGATAGTTTCTCTGATGACCCACTTCGAATAATGAGAGCAGCAAGATTCGCATCCCAACTCGGGTTCATGGTTCATGAGGAAACCTTCAGAGCAATGAAGGCTATGGCTGATCGCATTGAAATAGTCTCAGCAGAAAGAATCCAGGTTGAGATCTCAAAGTTGATCCTTGGAGCTAATCCAAGAGAAGGCGTCGAGGTTCTAGTTGATTCAGGAATAGCCGACATCGTCTTCCCTGAACTTCCTTCTCTAAAACTAGAAATAGATGAACATCACCACCACAAAGATGTTTATGAACACACTCTTACTGTGTTGGAGCAGGCAATTGGCTATGAGGCAGAATACGGCCTTGAGCAGGATTTAGTTCTAAGACTTGCCGCCCTAATGCACGATATCGGTAAGCCACTAACCAGAAAGCTTGAAACTGGAGGCGCAGTTACTTTCCACCACCACGATGTTGTTGGAGCAAAGTTGGCTACCAAAAGACTAAGAGCTTTGAGATATGACAATGACACCATCAAGGGGGTAGCTCACCTTGTTGAACTGCACCTAAGGTTCTTTGGCTATAGCGACCAGGCTTGGGGAGATTCAGCTATCAGACGCTATGTCCGAGATGCCGATGATCAACTAACTCGCCTACACGTTCTAACTAGAGCGGATGTGACTACCAGAAACCAGAAAAAGGCAGACCGTCTTTCCCATGCCTATGACGATTTAGAGCAGCGAATAGTTGTCCTATCTGAGCAAGAGCAGCTCAAAGCAATTAGACCTGACCTGTCTGGTGAACAGATCATGGAAATACTGGATTTGAAGCCAAGCCCTGAAGTTGGAGCAGCCTATAAATACATGCTCGATCTTCGTCTTGATGAGGGACCTCTTGAATATGAAGAAGCAAAGATTCGCTTGCTTGCATGGTGGCAATCAAGGTAGAGTAGTGAAGTTGCCCTGATAAGACCCTGTGCTTATCTGTTGGGTAGCAATTGCATTTACCCTCCTGTCACGGAAACGCCGTGGCCGTTCTAGTCCAAAGGAGGTGGGTTAGTCATGCATAAATACGAAGTCATGGTCATTCTAGACTCAGACATCGAAGAGCGTACCGTCGGTACAAGCCTTGACAAATTCCTCAACGTAATTCGCAACGGTGGAGGCACCGTTGACAGCGTTGATATTTGGGGCCGCCGTCGTTTCGCATACGAAATCAACAAGAAAACCGAAGGTATCTACGCAGTTCTATATCTGACCTGTAAGCCTGCTGAAGTTCTTGAGTTGGACCGTCAACTAACGTTGTCAGAAGCAGTTGTTCGCACCAAGGTTTTGCGTGCAGAAGACGCTGTATTCAGAATCAACCCAGTAGTAGTCCCAGAGGTAAAAGCTAGCGAAGATAAGCCAGCTCGTGCCAAGAAGGCTCCTGCTGCGAAGTCAGCTGAGTAACCCTCATGGCAGGTGAACTAACTATCACAGTTGTTGGCAACCTAGCCAACGATCCAGAGATTCGCCATGTAGCAGGCGGTATCGCTGTTGTAAACCTAAACGTGGCTTCAACTCCTCGTACATACAACAGAGAAACCAACACCTGGGTAGATGGCGACACCGTTTGGGTGAAGTGCACCGCATGGCGTGAGCTAGCCGAGAACATTGGCCAGTCTCTAACCAAGGGAACTCGCTTGATCATCACAGGCAGACTAAAGCCAGCGACTGCTTACCAAGCAGCTAGCGGTGAAGCTCGTGCCTCAATCGAACTTGACATCGACGAAGTTGGACCATCACTGAAGTACGCAACAGCGACTGTAACAAGACGTTCACGCGATGGCCAGGCTCCAATCGACGCTAATCCATGGAACAACTCACCAGCAGCAACTGCAGCAGCCCCAGTGGTTGCAGCATCAGCAGCTGACGCGTGGTCTAACCCAGGTGTCTCAGACGCTGGCTTTGCCGCTGGCGAAGACACCCCTTTCTAAGAATTCATAGGAGAAAACAATGGCAGCAAAAGTAAACAGCGACCGCGTAAAAAAAGGTAGTCGCAACGCAAAGAACCTAAAGCTTGCACCACCGAAGCCAATCAAGGTCGGAGTTATCGACTACAAGGACATCGCAACCCTGCGTAAGTTCGTATCAGACCGCGGCAAGATCCGTTCACGTCGCATCACCGGTGTTTCAGTTCAGGAACAGCGTCTAATCGCCAAAGCCGTAAAGAACGCACGTGAGGTAGCACTTATGCCTTACGCAGGCGCAGGCCGCTAGGAGGAATCGAAATGTCTAAAATTATTTTGACTAATGAAGTATCAGGTCTAGGCTCAGCCGGAGACGTAGTAGAGGTTAAGAACGGTTACGCTCGCAACTACCTACTACCTCGTGGTTTCGCAGTTATGTGGAGCAAGGGTGGCGAGAAGCAGGTTGCTCAGATCAAGGCTGGCCGTGAGGCTCGTGCTCTAGCAACTGTTGAAGAAGCTCAGGCATTCAAGGACGCTCTCCAGGCAGCAACTATCAGATTGGCTGTAAAGGCTGGTGTTGGTGGTCGTTTGTTCGGTGCAGTAAAGACCGGTGACGTTGCAGCAGCAGTTGCAGCAGCTGGGTTGGGCGAGATTGATAAGCGTAAAGTCGCTTTCTTCTCACCAATCAGAACCACTGGTTCATACGAGGCAACTGTAAAGCTGCACTCAGACATGACTGCAACCCTAAAGCTAGAAGTTGTAGCAAAGAAGTAAGTCTTTCTAACTAAAGGCAGGCTTTCGAGCCTGCCTTTAGTCTTTAAGCCAAAAGCCAATATCTGTGGATAACTTGTGGATAACTTGGCCCAAAAGTACCTAAATCGGGGTTTATCTGTAACCTTCATGCACAGGTTTAGACTTTGGAAGTAGATTTCAAATCCACCAAAATTACTTGTGTTTTATTGGGGTTTAGGCAGTTATCCACAGTTTTTACACAGAGTTATACACATTTTGTCCACAGGTAAATCGGCGTGTTGCCCAATTTATCCACAAGCTTAGCCACAGACCGAGTTGATTTGGGCATGTCAGACGACGATGCTACTAATAAGTTTCTATAGTTTTAGTACTACTCAAGAAAGATTTACATGTCTATTGCACCAGTTGGCAAGAGTTTTCGCAGCGAAGATCGCTTACTTCCTCACGACCTAAATGCCGAGCAGAGCGCTCTTGGAGGCATGCTTCTTTCTCTAGACGTTGTTCATGGAATTTTGTCGGAAGGCAAGATCCAGGCCCGTGACTTTTATGCCCCTAAGCACGAACTTATTTATGTAGCGATTATCAACCTGGCCAATCACGCTGAACCTACAGACGTGATTACAGTTAGCGCTGAGCTAACCAAGATGGGCAAGCTAGCCACCGTGGGTGGAGCTGAGTATCTGCACGAGCTAACGGCGATTGTTCCAACAGCAGCGAGCGCAAATTTCTACGCAAAGATCGTTCGGGAGAAAGCAATTCTTCGTCGCTTGATTGAAGCCGGTACTCGAATCGCACAACGTGGTTACGATGCTGAAGGTGAAATAGAAGACCTAGTTAACAAAGCTCAAAGTGAGATCTACACAGTTGCTGATGAATCAACTG
>Ga0207936_1000002_pt1 | contig 80970 bp, 64 predicted proteins | sample LakMenEpi19Nov10_FD_150715 | JGI IMG/M metagenome (GOLD analysis project Ga0207936, IMG submission 150715) | Freshwater microbial communities from Lake Mendota, WI - 19NOV2010 deep hole epilimnion (SPAdes) | ecosystem: Environmental > Aquatic > Freshwater > Lake > Epilimnion/Euphotic zone ... | reverse complement strand
ATAGTGGTTCACGTGCCGAATGTGGCTGGAGTGGTGCCAGCTGATGCCAGAGTGACTCTGATAGATGCTGCTAATGCAAATAACCAGAGTCAGTCAAGACTTATTGGACAAGACTCGTATGGCTGGTTCGGTGTTGTCAACATTCCAGCAGGTTCTTCATCTGTTCGAGTTAAAGCGACGAAGCTTGCTAACTCAACTGTTGCAATCAACCCGGCAACAACGAGAGAACTCTGGTTGAACTCTAAGGGAGTCCCTTTTCTCAACGAGAGCTCAGCCAGTCTGAAACTTCGAATCGCACTTGTTGCCAAAGGTGTTGCTTTATCCAATCGTTCAGTCAAGGTAACTATTGGCAAGAGCACAAAGACTTATAAGTTCAGTTCATCAGGATCTAAGCGATTCGCATTAGTTCCAGTTTCAGGAACAACATCTGTTGTTAAGTTCACTGTCTTCAACAAAACCAAAGCAGGTAAGACATACACAGTGAATCCTCGCACAGCGGCAAAAGTCTGGGTTGGCGATTCATTTGCTGGAGTTAGAACTTCAGAATCCTGGGCGAATGACAAGCTAACCGTTCACTATCACAGAGCTGATGGAGATTACCAAGGTTGGGGTTTGCATGCCTGGAAAGATGCTAATGGTGGAACAACTCTTACAGTGAATTGGGCAAGCCCGATTCTTCCGGTAAGTCCAAAAGTTGAACCTTGGGGAATGAAGTATGAGATTCCGTTAGTTGCAAACTCAAAAACTATTCCTATCATCATGCATAAGGGAAACCTTAAAGACCCTTCTGATTTAGATCAGTCTGTGAACATCGCTGCAACCAAAGGTGAGATTTGGTTTGAATCAGGTTCTGTAAACACAGACAAGTCACTTAGATTCACAATCCCTGTTCCGATGGATAATCCACCTGTAGTAGTTGACCCAGAGCCACCACTACCACCAGTTCCTGGTGTTGCTCCAACACTTTCGCAAGCACAGGAGCTAGCTAGTTCATCTATTCGTTCTGCTATGGCTGGCGACAACATCTACTTTGTGATGACCGACAGATATCAAAACGGCAATACAGCAAATGACCGAATGGGAATTACTGGTTCAAGAGATGTTACTGGCTTTGACCCTGCATCAACTGCTTACTATCACGGTGGAGACCTAGCTGGTCTTACTGATGGTTGCACCACTGGCAATGGAGTCAAGAGACTCAAGGACATGGGCTTTACTTCAGTTTGGATAACCCCACCTTTCAAGCAGCGTTATGTTCAAGGCTCTAGTGCTTCTTATCACGGCTACTGGATCACAGACTTCACAGATATTGACCCACATTTAGGCACTAAGGCTGATTTCAAGGCATTTGTTGACTGTGTTCACTCGCAGGATATGAAGGTGGTTCTTGACATTGTGATGAACCACACCGGAGATGTGAACTACTACCCATCAGGCAACTACAGCTTTGGTGCCCCTAGAAATCCAGCGGTTTCTCCTAATAATGCCAACCTAAGAAAGCCTGCTTTCCTGAATGACCTTTCTAACTATCACAACCGTGGAGATGTTCAGAATTGGAACAACAAAGAGCAGGCACAATTCGGAGACTTCTTCGGTCTTGATGATGTTGCCACTGAGAAGCCTGAAGTTATAGAGGGCTTTGCGCAAGTTTATGCAGACTGGGTTAATGACTATGGGATCGATGGTTTCAGGATTGATACAGCCAAGCACGTTGATGATGCCTTCTTAGGTAAGTGGTGGCCAAGAGTTCTTGAGCTAACTGCAGCAAAGAAACCAGATCTATTTGCTTTTGGTGAAGTTTATGACTTTGGGACAGGTAACCTAACTGACTTTGTTAGAAACAGAGGTATTCCATCTGTTCTTGACTTTGCTTTCCAAGGTGCAGCTGTTCAGTTTGCGTCGGGTAACAACATCACTGACATTACAAATGTTTTTGCAGCGGATGACTGGTACACAACCAATAAAACTAATGCCTATAACCAGGCGACATTCCTAGGAAATCATGACATGGGTCGCTTTGGTCTAATGCTCAAGAATGCAGGGTCACCTCAGAATGACCTTTGGGGAGATGCTCTTCTGGGTTATGACCTTATGTATATGTCTAGAGGTATACCAAATGTTTACTACGGAGATGAAGTAGGAATCATTGGAACCGGTGGCGATAAAGAAGCCAGACAGGATCTCTTCCCAACAGGTGTTTCAGCTTGGCGTTCAGAGCCAAGAATCGGAGCAAGTGCTATTGGAACTGGAAGTTACTTATCTCAGCGCAATCATCCTATTCAAGAACGAATTGCTGCCCTGAACACTTTGAGAAATGAACACCCAGCTCTAAAACTTGGTGCTCAAATTCAGAGATACTCAGGCAACAACGTAATTGCTTTCAGTCGTATTGATTCAGCCAACCGAATGGAATACCTAGTTGCTTTGAATAACTCTCAAACAACAAGAACAGGTTTGAGAATAAAAACTTCTAGTCCAAATACCTTGTTCAGCCAAGTCTGGGGCCAAACCCAGAGCGTAACCTCAGATTCTCAAGGCTTCGTAACAATCTCTGTCGGGGATCGTCAGGCAGTTGTTTTGAAGGCTCAAGGTGCTTTGCCTGAGAAGTCTTCAGTTGACCAAATCACCCTCACCGTCACTAAAGACCAGGGAGTTGCAATCTGGAAGCCTAAAGCAACCATTGCCAACTGGGATGACCCGTCAACCTGCACTTTTGTTATCAAGGTTGGGCAAGGCTCATGGCAGGTTCTGGGCGTGGATGATGCTCCAGACTGGAAGATGATCCTGACTGGAGCTAACTACACCGCTGGAGCGAAAATAACCATTGCGGCTATCGTCAAGTCTTCATCTGGGGCAATAGGTGTCTCAAATGCAGTAGACATAACGAACAGTCCTTAGAGAAAGAGCCAATGTTTAGGGGTCTGGTTGCTTGAAGAGGCGGTTTTCACCAAAGAATTCAACTCTCGTTAACCTTTAGTGCCAGTTTGAGTCATTGGTTCAGGCGATAATCAAAACATGGCTGCTACCAAAAATAAGTCCCCTTTGAAGGACGCTCCAGCGATGGCGGCAGATACCCAAAAACCGCGTCAACTCAAGTATGTCTGGGACTTCCAGGACCAAGTTTTCCGTGGAATCATGCGAAGTGCTGGAAGTTCAGTGCTCATCATCATGGCATTGGTGGGTTTGTTCCTAACCCTTCGAGCAACAGAAGCTTTGGGCACAGTTGGTTTTGGATTCTTCACAACTCAGGCCTGGGAGCCAGATTCAGGCAACTTCGGTATTGCTGCGGTTATTGCAGGAACCGTGATTATCGCTTTGATTGCGATCTTCGTAGCTGTTCCTTTCTCTCTAGGAACTGCCCTTTATATAAGTGAATATGCGCCAAGACGCATAAAGAGAATGTTGATTACCATGGTTGACCTGATGGCAGCTATTCCATCGGTAGTTTTCGGTCTGTGGGGTTTCTTCTTCTTACAAAACGAAGTAACTCCAGTTGCTAAGTGGCTATCGCAGAACTTTGGTTGGATTCCTTTCCTTTCAGTTCAAGGAAGCGACCCAAATGATCCACTAACTCCAAACACTGTCTTCACATCTTCAAGCTTGATTGCAGGAATTGTGGTTGGCCTGATGATTACTCCAATTGTTACCTCAGTTATGCGAGAAGTATTCTCCCAAGCTCCAATTGGTGAACGAGAAGCAGCTCTAGGTCTTGGCTCAACTAGATGGGGAATGGTTAGAAACGTAGTTCTTTCCTTCGGTAAGGGTGGAATCATTGGTGCAACGATGCTTGGACTTGGTCGCGCATTAGGTGAAACCATTGCTGTTTATATGATCATCTCTCCGGTGTTCGTAGTTCAGCCAAGGATTCTTGAAAACGGAGCTAACTCTGTATCAAGCCTTATCGCTCTTCGTTATGGTGAAGCAACTCAGATGGGTATGTCTGCTCTTATGGCTGCAGGTCTCGCCTTGTTCATCATGACTCTGATTGTCAACTTCGCAGCTTCATCCATAGTTGCTCGCTCGAGATCAGGAGCAAGCAGCTAATGACTAGTCCAAACATGGTCGAAGAACAAAAGAGGCAACTGCACGGAATTAGAATCCGTGATCTACTAACTACCGTTACCGCTGCTGCCTCAGCTATCGCGTCCACTGGATTCTTATTCTCCATTGCTCCTTTGAATGGACTACTTACTTTTGTTTTGATTGCCTATGTTTTGTTCATCGTATTCTTTGCACTGATTACAGCTATTGATGATGACCGTGAGGGTGTCAAAGACAGAGTTGCATCTGTAGTCATTAGATCGGCTGCCGTTGTTATCTTCTCGGCATTGGTCTTTATTGTTGTGTTCACAATTTCTAGAGGTTTTGAAGCGCTGCCGTATTTGAACTTCTTCACTGAGGACATGAGCCTGGCAGGTCCGCTAGATCCACTTAGTTCTGGTGGAATCCTGCACTCAATCATGGGATCCCTTATCCAGATTGCGATTGCTCTAGCTATCACTATTCCGCTTGGTCTAATCACAGCAGTATTCCTAAATGAAATCCCAGGTAAATACAGCAGGTTTGTTAGAACCATGGTTGAGGCTATGACCGCCTTGCCTTCGATTGTTGCTGGTCTGTTTATTTATGCAACAGCGATTTTGTTGCTTGGAGTCCAGAAGTCAGGTTTTGCTGCAGCCCTTGCTATCAGCGTGATGATGCTTCCAATCATGATTAGAGCATCGGATGTTGTTCTAAGAATCGTGCCTGGAACTTTGAAAGAAGCTTCTCTAGGTTTAGGTGCAGGTGCTTGGAGAACTGCTTGGATGGTTACTCTTCCAACTGCAAGATCAGGACTTACCACTGCAATTATTTTGGCTACCGCTAGAGGAATCGGGGAGACCTCACCGGTTCTTCTAACCTCTGGCTTCACAGCAAGCATGAATTTAGATCCAACAAATGGTCCGATGGTTTCACTTCCCTTGGCTATTTTCCAGTTTGTGAAATCACCAGAGCCAACAATGATTGCTCGTGGTTTTGGAACTGCCGCGGTTCTAATGTTCTTAGTTCTGATTCTTTTCATGCTTGCCAGGATCTTGGGTTCAGATAAGAACGTATTTGACAATTTGGTAAAGAACATCAAAAAGCTAACAAAGAAGAAGGTTGCATAGTGAACGTAAAGCTAAGAATGCGAGTGCTGTCAGGGTTACTAACTGCAGTTGTCGTTTTTGGTTTCTCAAGCTCAGCAGCTTGGGCTGCTGACTACGTTCCGGTAAACGGTGCAGGTTCTTCTTGGTCAGCTAACGCTATCGATCAGTGGAGAAGAAACGTAGTTCAGTACGGTATGCGTGTGAACTATGCCAGCACAGGTTCATCTGATGGTAGAAACCAGTTCAAAGCTGGAACAGTTGACTTTGCATCTTCCGAAATTCCTTACGGACTTAAAGATGGAACAGTTGTTGACGCACTGCCATCAAGAGCTTTCGCTTACATTCCGTTGGTTGCCGGTGGAACAGCTCTTATGTATAACTTGAAGATCGGTGGCAAGCGGTTTACTAATCTCAAGATGTCTGGTGAAAATCTGACTAAGGTATTCACTGGTGTTATAACTTCTTGGGACGATCCTCTAATTGCTGAAGAAAATCCAGGTGTTTCTCTTCCTAAGCGAAAGATCGTTCCTGTAGTTCGTTCAGACGGTTCCGGTTCCACAGCTCAGTTCACCTCCTGGATGGCTGATGAGCACACCAAGATTTGGGATGACTACTGCAAGCTAGCCGGTAGAAGCATTCCATGTGGTCTGACATCTAACTATCCAATTGTTTCAGGCAAAGGTTATGTGTCTCAGCCAGGATCACAAGGTGTATCTGGTTACGTGTCTCAGAATGCCAACGAGGGAACTATCACCTACGTTGAGTACTCCTACGCACTAAAGACTGGTTTCCCAGTTATCAAGTTGTTGAATGATTCAGATCACTACGTCTTGCCAACGGCTTCTAATGTTGCGGTTGCCCTTCTTGAAGCAAAGATTGATAAGCGTCCTGGTAATTCATACCTGACTCAGATCCTTACTGGAGTTTACGATTCCAAAGATCCAAGATCATATCCATTATCTAGCTACTCATACTTGATTGTTCCGACAGGCGTATCGGGATCATTTACGGCTGCAAAGGGTAAGACTCTTGGCGATTTCGCTTATTACTACCTATGTGAAGGTCAGCAACAAGCTGAGGTCCTTGGTTACTCTCCACTACCAATCAACCTAGTAAAAGCAGGTCTTGAACAGGTAAAGAAGATTCCTGGCGTTAGCGCTAAGGACAAAGACGTAGCCAAGTGCAACAACCCGACCTTCTCTCCAGATGGAACTAACCTGCTAGCCAAGAACGCACCGATGCCTCCAGCAGCGGACAAGTTGGGCTACACCGGAACCGACACTGGTGCTGGCGGTGGAACTGATTCAGGTAACACAGGCGGCGGCACAGACAATGGCAACACCGGTGGTGGAACTGACTCAGGTAACACTGGTGGCGGAACAGACACCGGTGGAGGAACAACTGGTGGTGGAACAACAGGCGGTGGTTGGGTAGATAACGGTGGAGTTGTCGACAACGGGATCGTTGGCCCTGGTTTCTGCGATAACGATACTGGAATTTGCCAAGCGGTTTCTGCAGAAGCTATTAGCCCACCTGATGTTGCAGGCCGAACTTTCGCTCAGGTTCAAATCATTTTCTTAGCGGTGTTATTCCTTGCGTTGCTTCTTACTTTCCCAGTTCTCTCACTTATTCGTCGAGGTAAGAACACCTAATGAAACAGAGATTGCTTCTTAGATCACTGCTTGTTTTAGCCATGGGCATGACCTTCTTGGTTTCCCCATCACCTTCAACAGCGCAGGCAGGAAGCGAAGTAACAAAGACCTGGCTCTCAGATACAAGAGATCAATCAAGCCACTTCTACAATGAGTTCAAGAATTTTGAAGTAACTGTTTCACAAACCGAAAATCTATCTAACCAAGGTGTGAAGGTTAGCTGGTCAGGCCTCAATCGAACTATGCCTGGAGAGTTTGCAAGCAACTACGTTCAAATCATGCAGTGTTGGGGCGCAGAGTCAGGCCCGACACCTCAGCAGTGTCAATGGGGTTCTCCAATTGTCGCAACAGAGTTCCTGATGGGTTCTTTTACAGCAAACAGGGACCTAATGCGTGGTGAAGATCCTAAGCAGGCTTACAACACATCATTCTTGATTCCACCTCCGGTCAACCAGCCATTCTTACGTTCATACCGCGTTCCATTTACATCTGTTGCAGGAGACACAACCTTCAACTTCGCTAAATACTTCTCAACTGAAACCAGCAATGAGTTCTCTGCTGCACCAACCGGTGTGAGCGGCAGTGGTGAAGCAGTTTTTGAAATTCAAACATCTCTTGAAGCTCCGCACCTAGGTTGCGGTGCACAGACTGAAGCTGGGCCTAGAGACTGCTGGCTAGTGATTGTGCCTAGAGGTGAGCTGCGTGCGGATGGAACAAAGATTCTAGATTCAGAAAGAATCAATGGCTCACCACTTTCAGCTTCTAACTGGGCAAACCGAGTTCAGATTCCACTTGGGTTCTCACCACTGACTGTTTCTTGTGCTCTTGGTAACTCAGAACGTCGTGTAGTTGGAACAGAAATGATTGCGGCGGCTATGTATTCTTGGCAGCCAGCTCTGTGTAAAGACATTGCGACTTTTGGTTATTCACAAATCGGTGACGGTGAAGCAAGAAGACAAATTACAGGGTCATTGTTTGGATCTTCTGGTCTGGCCTTCATATCCGACCCCATTGAAGAGGAATTGATTGGCAAAAACCAACTGGTTTATGCACCGGTGGCTAATTCCGCCGTCGTAGTTGCCTTCAATATCGAGAAGAACTTTAAGTCAGATTCACCATTAGTTTCTCAAAACGGAGCACTGGTTACAGATCTCAAATTGAATGCCAGGCTAGTGGCGAAGCTACTGACCCAGTCATACAGAAATGACGTTCCTGGCGGAAACATCAAAGAGCACGTTATTGACAACCCGAGAAGCATCGTCACTGACCCAGAGTTTATTCAACTGAACCCTGACTTTGAATACTTTCAACGAGGAATCGAACCAGGTGGTTTGATTGTTGCTCTTGGTGCATCAGACTCAACTGCATTGGTTTGGCGCTGGTTACAAAATGACACTAAGGCTAGATCTTTCCTTCAGGGGGAACCTGATCAGTGGGGAATGAAGCTAAATAAGTTCTACTCCGCTCTGGAGTTGGCCGCTGATACTGAAATTGAATCCTTCCCTAAAGCTGACCTCTCTTACTACCGCGCTAACACAAACACTCCTGAACCAGGCTTCTCGACTCTGGACATGCGTCCTTACGCTCACGACATGCTTGATGCCGCAGCAGCTGCCAGACGCGGCGACCCAAAGAGCAAGACCATTTGGGATCCAAACAAGATTCCAGCTACTTTCTCCTCTGGTGGAGCGCAACCTATTGGTCAGAGATTCATGTTGGCAATCACTGACCTGCCGGCAGCTGAAAGATATGGTCTGGGCATTGCGACTCTTGTGAATTCAGATGGTCAGGAAAGTTCACCGTCCACTTCTGCTATGAACGCAGCTGTTGCCTCAATGCCGGTAGATCAAAAATCTGGCATGGTCTACAACGACGGAAAATCGGTAAAAGGTACCGCTTATCCATGGACATCATTGACCTACGCGGTAGTAAATGTCTGCACCCAGAACTCTAAGGCTCTCTCTGATTACAGTTCGATGCTGAGTTACGCCACAGGTGCAGGTCAAATCAACGGTGAAGCACAGGGTATGTTGCCTGCAGGCTATGTGCCATTGAGCTCAACTCTCATCAACAAAGCCAAATCTGCTGCCAAGTCGCTAACCAGTAGCACTGTAGCCAAGGATTGCCCTTCCACGACTCCAGAGGAAGAGGAGCCAACTCCAACTCCAACACCAACACCTACAGACCAGCCAGGCCCAGGTCCAGTTGGCCCAGTGAACCCAGTTGATCCAGGTTCAGGTCCTAGAGCGGACTCTTTCAAGACTTTTGGTGAAGGTAGTTCTGTAAGCGGTTCACTAGTGTTCGCATCCTTGTTATTTGGGTTCCCAGGGTTGGTTCTTGGGCAGCTCTTGCTGGCTCGAGCCAGAAAGCGCAAAGAAAATCAATCGTAAATTAGCGAGTCGTTAAGGTTTTATACACCTTAGGGTCGTTGCGCGTTTACTAATCGCCGAGAGACTCACAGCGTCCCAAGATTTGTTTCACCAATTCTGGCGAGGCAGATTCCACCTTCGAAAGGAACTACAGTGAAGAAAAAGTTGTTCGCTCAACTATCAGTTGCACTTAGCGGTGCAGCGGTAATCGCAGCAGGAACCGCAATGCCGGTTATGGCTGATCCAGTTTCAGTAACAAAGTATGCAGAGCTCGTAGGTTTGGGCTCAGACACAACCATGGATGTCATGGATGGTGTTTCTCTAGCTCTAGGCGATGTCAGCGGAACTGACGCAAGACTAAAGCTTGCAAGCTACAAGGCAATCGGTTCAGCTGATGTTGTAGTTTCTGCAGATGGAATTGCTATTCCACGTGCTAACGGTTCAGGTGCAGGACGCGATGCACTTCGTATCGCAATCGGCCAGGTTAACTCTGCTGCTGTTGCAATTGCTCCAGACGAGCTAGGAAAGCCTCGTACAGCTTCGAACCCAACAACTGCGCAGCTAGCTGGTAAATTCCACTACGCTCGTTCTTCATCAGGTCCTAGCGGAGCGATCTCAAACGGTGTATTGACATACGTTCCATTTGCACAGGACAACATGACTTATGCAACAGCTCCACTCAACATCACCAAGATTCCTTCAGACATTCCTCTAGGATCAGTTGCGAACACTTCTGAAGTTTCTCTAATCAACATCTACAAGGGAAACATCACCAAGGTAATCGTTTCAGAATCAACCGGTGACTACATCAAGCTAGCTGCACCTAACTACACTCCAGCTGCAGGTGAAGTTGCGCACACAATCAAGGCGTACATTCCTCAGGCTGGATCTGGAACTCGTCAGTTCTGGATTGGTCAGGTAAAGATTACTGAGACAGACATCACCAACGGTGTAACAGCTGCTAAGGACATCACCCCAGGTGGAATCGCAGTTCAGGAACACGATGGAACTGCGGTAGCAACTGACCCATACGCTCTAGTTGGTTTCTCAATCTCACAGTGGGTTGCTCAGACTAACAAGGTAGCTCCTATGCGTACAGCAGGTGCCATCCTTCGTTCTATGGGTGGACTAGAGCCAGTGACTCAGACTGCTGGTGTCTATGCAACTGCTCCTACCTGGTCAGCTATCAAGCGTCCTGTCTACAACATTGTTCCAACAGCTCTAGCAAACTCAGACACTCCAAACGCGATCACTCGTGCTTTCGTTGGTACTGACTCTCTTGTTTGCCAGGCTAAGGACGTCATTCAGAAGTTCGGTTACGGTCTTCTTTCATACACAGGTACAGATGCAGTTGATGGTCTAACCCCAGGTGGAGCTGCAACTGTTTGTGGAAACATCACAGAAGCTAACAGAACCTACGCTCCTTCAGTTAGCACTGTAACTGTTGACGCTCCGGTTCTATCTGCAAACGGAACCAGCGCAGTTGTTAAGGCAACCGTTGCATCAAACGGTAACCAGGGTGGAAAAGTTACATTGTTCTCAGGTTTCGGTACTGACTCTCAGGCAGAAGTTGCCTCAGGTAACGTAGCTGCAGGAGCAACAACTGTTGACATCATGATCACCAACACAACAAGCGCTGCAATGAGCAAGACTCTAACCGCTCAGTTCCTACCAACACTTGTTGGTGTGAACATCAGCAACAGCACAGTTGATGGTGCTTCAGTTTCATTGAAGGCAGCAACCGGTGTTTCATTCGGTGCAGCAACAGTTGCATCAAATGGCCTAACAGCTAACTTCACAGCAACCATCACTGGTGGTCAGGCTGGATCATTGAGAGTGTTCAACACAGACTTCTCAGGTACTCCAATAAAGACCGTTGCAGTAACAGGTGGAACTGCATCAGTAACTGTTGACCAGGTAAACGGTGAGGAGATTAGCTACAACCTAGTTGGAGAGTTTGTTCCTACAGACGCAACCAACTTTGCTACAAGCCGCACAACTGGAACCTTGGCTGTTGCGCTAAGAAACACCACAACAACCTTGGTAACAGTTCCAAGCACAGTCAAGAGAACAGCTATTCCGACAGTGTCAGTTACTATCAAGGCTGGAAAGGCAACAAGCGCTCTAGGAGCTACAGGAACAGTATTTGGTGTTGTTTACAACTCAAAGAACGTCCCAGTGGCAACTACTTCAGCTCTAGTAACCCTGTCTGCGGGCAAGGCGACCCTAAAGTTCGCCAAGATCGCAACACTAGGTAAATACACCGTAAAGGTGTTCTACGGAGGCAGTGCAACAAGCCCGTCATCAGTCACATCAAAGACATTCACGGTCGTAAAATAGTAACTAAGTAGCAAAAGTCTAGGTATCGTGGCCCCTTGAAAAAGGGGCCACGATATAGGCTTACTAAGACCAATTCGAACAGAACGGTGTGTGGAGTGAAGCTTCCTAAGATTCTCCCCATCACAAAGCTCGCTTTACCCAAGCTTGAGCAGAGCTCTGAAAGCTCAGAGTTTATTGACAACATGATGCCGACTCCAAAGCCGGCGACAGTTAGATTTTTAACTGGTAGATCACTGGTTGCCCTTGGCGCAATTGCTCTAGTGTTCCTAGGTCAATTGTTTATCGTTTCCCACGTTCAGTATGAAAGCGCTCAGTTCAAAGCTAACGAAACCTTTAGGTTCGAACTAGCAAACGGAACAGCTCCTGTGGGTCAAGTCGACATGGACGGCAACCTAATCAAACAAGGTACTCCTGTCGCGGTACTAGAGATCAAGAAGATTGATGTTCAGGAGATTGTCTTGGAAGGAACTTCATCTGCCGTTACCGTTGATGGACCAGGTCACCGTCGTGACACAGTTCTTCCAGGGCAAGCAGGTATCTCGGTTATTTATGGAAGACAGTCAGCCTATAGTGGCGTCTTCTCAAGACTGAGCGAACTTGAAGTTGGGGACAAGATTGAAGCCATTACAGGTCAAGGCGAATCTTCATACACAGTTTCAAACATTAGAAGAGCAGGGGATGAGGCCACCAATGCACTTGGATCATCGATGGGTCGTCTCACACTGGTTTCAGCTTCAGGCTTACCTTTCTTTGCAACCGATGTCATCAGAGTTGAAGCAACGCTTGATGGTGCGCCAAAGGCAACACCGAACCGAGTTATTCCTAACAGAGCTATCGATGAGAACGAGGCAGCTCTGGCTTCAAACATGGACGCTGTGACTCCATTGATTTTTATGACCCAAATACTAATTGCACTTATGTTTGCAATTAGTTGGCTATCAAGAAAGTGGGGCAGAGTGCAATCTTGGATTGCCGGCGCCCCTGCAATAGTTTTCTTAGGTGGAATTTGGGCTAGCCAACTTATTCAACTACTACCGAATTTGCTTTAGAAATTACAAAGGAAAGGAACTCAAAGTGAGCCCAGCATCAGGACCTAAGTCGCCAACAACAAGCGACTCAAGAGTTGCAGTGAAGCCAATTACCATGAGCCGCTCTGCAAGCAAGAAGAGTTCAGGTTCAGCTAGCTTGGCAACCATCACCGGTGAGGATGTCTCTGCTTGGTTTGGTCAGCGTAAAGTTCTTGACCGCATCAACCTAACTATGCAGCCTGGTAAAGTTACCGCCTTGATTGGACCTTCTGGTTGCGGCAAGTCAACTTTCCTAAGAGTTCTAAACAGAATGCACGAACTAGTTCCAACTGCCTCTATGGCAGGTCAGGTCTTGCTTGATGGAGTGGACATCTACGATCCAACCAAGCGGGTAACCGATGCGAGACGTGAAATCGGTATGGTGTTCCAGAAGCCAAACCCATTCCCAGCGATGAGCATCTACGAAAACGTGATTTCTGGTCTTCGCCTTACCTCGATCAAGAAGAGCAAGAGTGAGTTCGACGACATCGTTGAGCAGTCTCTAACCAAGGCGGGTCTCTGGAAAGAAGTTCAGGACCGCCTAGATGCCCCAGGTGGAGGTCTATCCGGTGGTCAGCAGCAGAGACTTTGTATTGCTCGATCACTGTCAGTGACTCCTAGAGTTCTACTTATGGATGAGCCTTGTTCAGCTCTTGACCCAACTTCAACATTCCGAATCGAAGAGACCATTCTTGAACTAGCTAGTGAAGTTACTATCGTCATCGTTACCCACAATATGCAGCAGGCAGCCAGAGTTTCAGACCAGTGCGCTTTCTTCCTAGCTGAAGCAGGAACCCCTGGAGTTATCGTTGAGCAGGGCGATACCAGCAAGATCTTCCAGAACCCTGATGACCCTAGAACTCAGGACTACGTAACAGGCCGTTTCGGCTAGATCTCCAACAAAAACGCCTGAACTTTAGTTCACATTGGCTAGTTTTCTAAAGTATTCGGTTAGCTCACTAATTCAACAAGCGAGAAATCAGCGCAACACTAACTTGATGCGTTGGTCTACCCAAGTGCTAGTATGAGAGCCTAATCTGAATCAATGACAGCATTGGGGGCTGCGATGATCACAACCAAAATTGTTTCTATGGCCAGCGAATTAGGGCCAATCAAAACCAAAATGTCTGAGGTACTTGAACGTGTGACAGAAGAGTCACTTCCTAAAAAATTTCCAGTCGGATATGTCACTAGGCTCACAGGTGTTGAAACTGTGTACAGGAGACTTGAGGGCCAAAACACCTCAGATTTTGCAGCAATGGCAGGCCGAAAAGCTTTGCAGAGAGCTGACCTAACAATAGACGATATCGACTTATTGATATTTGCTTCAGCTAGTCAGGATTTGATTGAACCAGCAACGAGTCACATAGTTGCCTCGCTATTAGGTGCCAATGGTGTTCCAGTTATGGATGTCAAGAACGCTTGTAACAGCTTTCTCAATGGCATGCAGGTGGCTAACGCACTTATCAGGATAGGACAATACAGGACTGTCTTGATAGTCAGCGGTGAGACACCAAGTATGGCCATACGTTGGGCCTCAATAGACAAAGATCAGTTCCTTAGATCATTCGCTGGATTCACAATGAGCGACGCCGGTGCAGCAACCCTCTTAGCCGCCTCAGATGAGGGTGATGAAGGAATCTTAGCAATTGAGTTTCGATCAGACTCGAACCGGTGGGATGTTGGCACACTTGGAATGGGTGGTTCTAGAAGCCCACGGGACATCGAAACAACTTACTTCGATATGGATGGGCGTAAGCTTGCCGAAGCTTTTATGAGTCTAGGTCCTGGAATTCTAAACGAGACGTTAGAAGCCAACGGCTACACTTGGGCAGATTTCAAGGCGATTGGTATGCATCAAGTGGCTGCTCCTTACATAGATGACATTTGTAAGGTTCTAAATGTTCCAACTGAAAAAGTGATAAAGACGGTAGCTGATTATGGAAACATGACAACTGCCACTATGGCGTTACAAATTGAACTTGGAATGGAGAGCGGATTACTGCGCAAAGGTGATTTGTTTGCATACATCGGTCTAGCGGGTGGTATTTCCACAGGTTTGGGAATATTCAGGCTATGAAGCTTGCAATCTGCATTCCTTGCTATAACGAGTCCAACTACATAGCCAAAACTCTGCAATCAATTAGTCTGCAAGAAGACCGCGACTTCAAAGTTTTTGTTTGCGACAATGGCTCAACTGATACAACAGCGTCTATTGCGGCAACTACCGCCTCTACCTTAGGTCTTGATTTAGAGGTAGTTCATGAAGGAGAAAAGGGGACGGGGTCAGCATCCGATACGGCTTTTCGCACTGCGATTTCTCAAGGCTTCGATCTGATTGCCAGAACAGACGCCGATGCGATAGTGGATCGGCTTTGGACAAAAGCCATTAGAAAGCACTTTAGAAAACACCCACATGGAATGGCTTCCGGAATTACAGTGCCTATCGCAGATGAATTGACTCGAGGTAGATATTTAGTTCTGCGAGCAGCATCACTACTTGCTGCAACTTTTGGCTTGCTACGACCTTCAAACTATGGAGCTGGCCGACGTGGACGTTATGTTATGACCAATGGCAACAACTTGGCAATAGATAGACAGAGCTACCTGTCCGCAGGAGGATTTAGAAAAAGCAAAATTGAAGAACTTCACGAAGATAGAGCTCTCGTAAATGATTTGCGTTCAAGGGGAGGAAAAGTCTATCGAGTAAGGTCGATGCGGGTTCAGGTATCTGCCAGAAGGATCAATGCTTGGGGATTGGCAAACTCACTGAAATGGTACGCTAGCCATTCATTTCAGGGCAACGAGATAGACATTCGATGACTAATCAGGATCTAAGGCGCGCAACTAAAAACGATCGGTGGGTTTCATTCCTATCTAGGCCGCTGGAACTATCATTCATTCGATGGATGTCTACTTTTGGGCCCGTGGTCCGAATTCCGCTCATAGGTGTTTTGGTTTCAGATGGGACCATACTCCGAAGCGTCTTGATGGACACCCAGAACTTTAGTAAAACTGCTCCAGGGGGTACCAGTGACCTGTGGGATCCAATCTTGCGCGGTCCAGGTTTACTCAACATGTCAGGTGTTGATCACCTTGAGCTGAAACGAAAACTAACTCCTTTGTTCAATGGCCAGGTGTTAAACGAAATGGTTGGCGATACCATACGTCGTTCAGCTAGAGAATTAGCAAACCAACTGAGTTCAGGTGAAAAAGTAGATGTAGTTTCTCACATAGAACTCATGGCCGCTAGAGTCGTTTGCACTTTGAGCGGATACGACATCGCTGAAACCGAAGAACGAGAGTTACTACTGCAATTGGACAGAGCAAGAGGCCTTCTGCGTTTTGTGAAGTTGACTAGAAAGCAAATGCTTCCCCATGAAGTCAAAACAGCTATTTCAGAACTTGAAAGCATCCATCTAAGAATCAGTGAGGCGTTCGAGCGCAATCAGGTTTCAACTATTCCAAATCTTCTGAAACAACACGGATTCAGTAAGGACGAAGTTACTTCAATCATTACTGCCCTGATTATCGCAGGAACCGAAACCGTCATCTCTCACCTGCCGAGATTTATTCAATTACTGGTGACGGGTAAAGTAATCGAAAGCGGTGATGCAGAAGATTTAGATTTGGACGAGCTAGTTCAAGAAGGGCTTCGTGTTACCGTGCCGACACCGGTGATGCTGCGAGGTGTAGTGTCACCAACCAAGATAGGAAAGGTTTCGGTGAAACCAGGTGATCGCATCCTGCTGGCGACTACTTTAGCTTGCAGGCGCGGAGGTGGCTTTGATCCAATGCGTCCAATGCCTAAGGTACTTCGTAATCTTTGGTTCGGTGCTGGGGTTCATTTGTGTATCGGAATGCCGCTAGCACAACTGGAAATCCTAGAAGTTACAAAGGAACTCATCAATCGCTTCAGCGGTAAGGAAGTTAGAGTCATCGAATCAAGAATTCGCAAGGGTACTCTAACTGCAGGTTACTCAAAGTTGGTGGTTCAATGCCAACTTTCTTAGACAAGTTGGAAACACTGGCCCAAAAACAGCCTGATGATAAGGCAATTGTCTTCTCGGCAGAGTACATCACGTTCCGGGAACTCTGGAGAAATATCGAACTTGTTTCGACAAATGCCTATCGTTTGGGATACCAGCCAGGGGACACTTTCATCTTTGCAAGTAAGCCGACTCCTAAATCAATCAGTCTGGTTTTAGGTCTTGTTCGAGCTGGTCTACGAGTTTCCTTTCTAGATCCTTTTACTGCTATCAGCTCCTTTTACGTTCGAATCGGGCTAGTAGAACCAAAGTTCGTGATTGCAGAATCAACACTTTTTACCATCGGTTCCAACAAGTCTTCGTTGTTGAGAAGACTGCTAAAGATCTCAATCGCCGATTTTAGCGCTATCCAAGGTGTTGATTTCTATTTCACCGGCCCAAGGCTACCCTTTCTACCAAAAAGAGCGAGAATTGCAAGCAGAGAGTTTCTAAGTCCAGTTGGTCAAGTTTCGTCAAGTGGACGAGTTGCGAATTCGGATTCAATAATTGTCTTTACCAGCGGAACCACAGCTGAGCCAAAAGGTGTCGTTCACTCGCTGGAATCTGTTTCAGCTAATTTCGATGAAACTGCAAGAATCTTCGAATTCAAACCAGGAGATAGATTTCATAGCGGACCAATCACGGTGGGGATGGTGGCCATGTCTTCTGGTGCTACCTGGTTTATCCCTGAGCGCAAGCCAAACTTGACCTGCAACAAGTATTTTGCCGTTCCATCAGCTGCACTTGGTTTGATGAGAGAACTGGAAGCCCAAGGAGCATCGACGAGTTCAATTGAATGTTTCGGTATGGGAGGAGCACCAATCCCGCCCAGCTTGGTGCAACGGGTCATTGATGTGGTTGGCGAGGATACGCGTATCCCTTGCCTTTACGGTATGACCGAGATTCTGCCAGTTGCCTTTTGTGATGGTCGTGAGAAGTTCTCAAATGTAAAGGGAGACTTTCTTGGACAACCAATTGAAGGCGTAGAAGTTCGTTTGGCAAGCGATAGTGAACTTGAAGTTCGGGGTTCTGGTCTAATGAAAAACTACCTTGGTCGTGTTCCAGAGAAATGGCACCCAACAGGTGATCTCATGAAGATAGATGACCATGGCAACCTTCTCATGCTGGCGCGTAAGAAAAACATGATGATTCGTGGCGAGATGAACATTTATCCAAGCCTCTATGAACCTGGCATCACCACAATTGTTGGGGTTCAAGACGCGGTGATGGTTGGGGTCCCAGATGAGTTTGAGGACGATCAAATTGTTCTCTTTATCTTGCTAGACCAGGCCGTAACTGACTCCAAACAACTACGAGAGCGCATACGCTCTGAACTTCCAATCCATGTCGACAAGGAGGCACTTCCTGATCAGGTGGTGTTCCTTGAAACAATGCCGCTTTCTGGTAGGGACAAAAAACGGGACATGACAAAACTTCTCGAGAAAGCCAGAAAAGAATTGGCCGAGGCTAAATAGTGAGAATTTTAATCGCCGGTGTGAGCGGAACACTTGGAAGTTATCTTGCCAAGCAGCTCATCGGGTCAGGACATGAAGTTGCTGGAATCTCTAGAATTGACCCAGGCATCTCTGGGTTAGAGTTCATTTCTCATGATCTGACTAAACCGATCAAAGTCCACGACTTGAAAGAGTCAATTGTTATAAATTCAGCCGCTGTAACAAGAGATGGCTTTAGCCATCAAATATTGAGCACAAATCTAGCTATTGCTACAAACTGCCTTGCGATTTCTTCTGGCCCGCAAATCCTAGTGAGTTCCTCAAGTGTTTACGACTTGAGGAAGCCGAGTGTTCAGGTAACAACTGATCAAGCTACGGGAAGGCATCCATTTCTAAACAGTTACTCGAAATCGAAGTTTGAGTCCGAGCAACTCTATGCGAAGACGGAGTGCGAGGCGATTATCCTCCGACCACATGCACTAATTGGCCCAGATGATCAAACACTTCTGCCCAGAGTAAAAGGCGCAATCAAAAATGGCTCTCTTCGCTTGCCTAACGCAGGCAGAGCAATGCACGAATTCACTTCTTTGAAAAATTTCTGTCAAGCAATCGATTTGTCCATCAGTAAATTTGAATCAGGTTGGACTGGAAACATCACACTGAACATCTCTGATGGCAAGGCAACTTCCATAGCTGATGCAATAAAACACGCACTTCTTCCAGATTCAATAAACATAACCTCAGTTCCATTGCCTATTGCAATGACTGCGGGGCTATTCGGTGAACTGCTTGCATTGGGAGGCAGAGAGCCAAAACTCTCTAGGTATAGCATTTCGCAGCTTGCTTACGATCGCAGCTATGACATTAGCGAAACAAGATCCTTCCTCGGCTATGCTCCAGAGGCTAATACAGCTTTTTAAAACTATTCCACCAAAACCAGCCAAAAAACATAGATTGCCCCAGAATGTTTATCCGCTGGAGAATTCCAAAATAGGTCTGGCTTGCAAACGCCCAGAATGACCAACCAACTAAGGTCAAGGCTAGGAAACCCAGAGAAACTAGAATCCCTGTGGATCTTGAAACTGTGCCGTTTTCCCCCCGGCGCGTTGAAAATGCTGGCCATAGGCATCCTAAAGCGAAAGCTAAGAATGAGGCCACCCGATGTGCAGGAGAATAAACAGTTTGCGATGGAGAAGATACTAGAGCTGACACCAACATAAACAACGCTGCGAGCATGAGAAGTATCTTTCCAACGCGCGCAATTGAAGTTAATGTGAGCGTCATCATTGTGATGAGGACCGCCTGAAACATTATTGAACTTCTAACCACCCATTTCACAGGTGAATCGTTAGCGCTAAGTTCACTGAGTGACTGCGCGATGCTGTCGTACCCTGGAAAGTAGTAGGCGCAAACAACCCAAGTGATCGGAAGTTGAAAACTAGCCAACGCTGCTAGCAGCCCAACCAACAGCTTCTTGGACTTGAAGTATTCGATAGCGCTAAGCATGTTCCCAAGCGTAATGTAGCTCAATCTCTATCGGGACATGAACGATCTGGCTAGTTCTCTTGAAAGCGTTCTTAGAATGTCTGTATGTCAAGGCCGTCTAGGGCTGCAGGGCCTTATGAAGGGCAGGTTGTCATTACAGTACTCAGTTTCATAAAGCCTTTAGCGAATGTTTTCAGCAATGGGGTTGCATCCTGAAATGCCTGGGTAAACACCCACAGCCCTTTCCCTTGGAAGCCAGTTCCCGACAATAGACTAGGGGGCATGAGAAAAATTCTAGGTCTGACAAGATACGTAGTATTTATTCCAGCTGTTGCTTCCATTATTGGAGCCTTACTGCTAATGGCGCAAGGCTCAATAGCCATGATTGAAGCTGTTTATGACAGCGTGATGGGAAAGTCATATCTAAAGGTCACCATCGTTGAGGTCCTAACTGCCGTTGACGCAATTCTTCTTGGAACTGTGCTTTTGGTTATTGGATATGGTCTCTACGAGCTATTTGTTGACACAGATTTAGAGGTTCCTACTTGGCTTCAGGTAAATGACCTTGATGATCTCAAGTCGAAGCTAATCGGTGTTGTTGTGGCGATTATTGCCGTTATCTTCGTCGGTGTATTTGTTGACACAGATAGAGCAGCTGATGTTGTTTCTTACGGTTTAGGTGCAGGAGCCTTGGTTACAGGCCTAGCCATCTTTGCCTATGCCACTAAGAAGACAGGTCCTGCAAAAAAGAACGAGCTGCCAAAGAAGTAGTTTCCAAGCCTGATTTATTAGTTAGAAACCATAAACTAGGGCTCATGCGCGCATTTCGTAGATTTATGACCCGAGCACTACTACTTGGTATTGCAGCTTTCCTAATTGTGCCTATGGTTATTCCATTTGATTCCAGTGGAACTAAAACCAACATCGAAGCAGCAGGCGTTAATGCCGAGTTTGCGATGATCAATGACATCAACGTTCACATAGACACTGAAGCCTACTCAGGTAACCGGGCTGAGAATGTCCCCCTGTTTATCCTGCTCCATGGCTTTGGAGCTAGCACCTTCTCATGGCGGTACGTGATGGATTCGATGAGTAAGCAGGGTGAGGTTCTTGCTTATGACAGACCAGGTTTTGGTTTCACCGATAGACCAACAAGTTGGACTGGCGCTAACCCCTATGGGTTTGAAGGTAACTTCGAGATCCTTGATGGCCTAATTGCTGAGTTTGGTAAAGACCAGGAAGTTATCCTCGTAGGTCATTCAGCCGGAGGCAGCCTAGCTGCAGAGTATGCCAGGTTGAACCCAGAAAAGGTCCAGAGACTCATTCTTGTGGCTCCTGCTGTCTATTCAAATGGCACTGGAACCTCTTGGATCAACCCACTCAAGGTCATCCCACAGATTGACCGTCTAGGGCCATTCCTAGTCCGTGAGATTGCAACTAGCGGCCAAGACCTGCTGATAAGAAGCTACTACGACCAGTCTCAACTGACCGAAGAGGTTCGTCAGGGTTACACCGCTCCACTCCAGATAAAGGGCTGGGAGAGGGCTTTCTGGGAGTTTTCAACGGCCCCTAGAGACAGCAAACTGGTTGAAAACCTAGACTCAATCAACCAGCCAACCCTGTTGATTACAGGCAAGTTTGACGAGGTAGTACCAACAGCCAATACCGAGAAACTAGCCACCGAGATCAAGAACAACAAGCTGGTTCTTGTCCCCAAGAGCGCTCACTTACCTCAAGAAGAACAGCCAAACATCTTCAACTCCGAGGTTGCTACCTGGGTCAAGGAAACAGCCCAGTAAAGCCTTCAGTTAAACAAAAAGAGGGAGTGAATAGCCACTCCCTCTTTTTGTTTGTTCTAGCTAACCAATCTTGATTACCCATTCAACAACTGTTGGATAGATGATGCCGTTGTTGCTCTTCTTCTTCCAGTCGTATGACTTGTACTTGGTGTAAGTAGTTGGCCATCTACGGTCACGAGTAACGGTAGCGGTAGCTTCAATTGGGACACCGGACTTCCAAGCAGCGTATGCCTTTGAGTCCAGCACACAGGTTGCTTGTCCAACTAGAGGCTTCCAGTCAAGGTATCCAGGTATAGTAACCTTCTTGCCCTTAACAGTTTTAGTTGTTGAGAACTTGTTGGTCATAGCTTGGTACTTCTTGATTAGAGCATCGACCGACTTCTTGTGCTTTGCATTCTCTGGAATGACTAAGTGATCTCCACCAAGAGGAGGAGTAATCATTGCCTTCTTTGAATCAAGAACAGCGATACCGAAGAAGTTTCTCTTACACATCTGCACTGATGGTGTACTAGAACCCTTAGCGGTGTAAGTGATCTTGATGTCTGCATAGATAGGCCCAATCCAACGACCCTTAGATACAGGCTGAACGGTTACGGTCTTCTTCTTGTTGTCGACAATCACCTTGAAGGAGTTACCACCGACCATCGGAGTTGTTCCACCAGAAGCTGGAAGGCTAGCTGCCTGAGTTGGCTCTTTAGCGATACCATCTTCAGGAGCTGGAGGCTCAACGTGAGTAGCAACCAAAGTGATTGTCTGCGGTGGAGCTGCAGAGTAGGTTGTGTCACCTGGCTGAGAGACTCTGACTCGACATGAGAAGTCAGATTCCACTCTAGGAACAACTGTTAGATCTGCATCCCAAGTCACGATTCCATTAGCATCAACAGAACAGATGTTTGGATCCAATGTTTCATACTTCGGGGTTAGCCCAGTCGAGGCCGAAGCATGTAACTTGAATCCATTTGGATCATCAGTTGGCATTGGAGCAGTCAGTAATCCACCAGGGATAACAGTTCCTGGAGTTACGATGCTTACTGTCTGTGGCAGCTTAGTGATGCTAAAGCTCTGAGTCGCCTTAGACAACTTAGCCCCAGTTCCACTTGATGCTGTGATGGTACAGGTGCCCTCATTGACCATCTTCATAGTCTTCTTAGCTGAGTCAACAGTACAAACCTTAGGTGTTGACGATGCATAAGTGATAGGCAGCTTCGCTGTGCTAGTTGCAGCCAATGGGTAAGTATCTGTCGTCATCCTCATACCATCGGTTATTCCTACAGGCATAGGTAGAGCAGTGATGTTTGATCCTGGCTTGACGATGTTGATTGTGAACGTTGCAAGATCGTAAGCACCATTCTTATCAACAATCAAAGTCTTCAGAGTGTAAGCACCATACTTTTCTTTACCTGGAGACTGGAACAAGTAAGGCAGCACCTCAATAGACCCATCGACGATACTTACACCTGTTACAGGGTCAGGTTCCTTACCCTGGGTTAGGAATGGAACAGGTCGACCGTCGCTTAGTGGAGCAGAACCAAGGGTGTAAGTCTGAGTAATGCTTTCAGGCTTCATTCCGATACGTTTCTTGATATCAAGCTCATAGTTCCAAACACGTTGGGTTGTGTTTTTAGGCCCTTGAACAATACTGATGTTTAGAACTCGGCTGCTTGTGTTACCAGCAGTGTCAGCTACTGTAACATTCACAGGGTATTCACCAACGGTTGTTGCTGTTCCAGAAATCTTTCCGTTATCAGCATTGATGACTAGACCTGCTGGCAAACCAGTTGCACTCCAACCACCGGTTGTCTTGATAGGGAATGAACCTGGCGTAGCAGTGTTATTGATGATTCTTGACTTGCTGATAGGGAACTGCTGAGCAAAGAAGTCATCAGCCATGAAGTTCAGATCATTGTTCACACCAAACTTGTAGTTCACAGGAGTGGTTGTGATCTGTGGGCCGTTGACAACATTGATGGTTAGCACCTCAGTGTCGGTTAGGCCATTAAGATCTGTAACAGTCAAGTTCACAGGGTATGAACCAACAGCAGTTGGAATACCAGAGATTTCACCAGTGTCACCATTGATGGTCATGCCAGTTGGAAGTCCTGTTGCTGACCAGCCAGTGTTGACTCGAATAGCTCCAGTGCCTGGGGTAGCAGTGTTTGGAACACTTCCTTGAACATTCACGTTCACACTTCTAGTTAGCGGTGTGGTGGTGATTGTTGGTGGAGTGTTAACCACAACTGTTTGCAACATGGTTGAGAACTCACCATCAACATCCACTAGCTTCACAGTGATCTGGAAAGAACCAGATGCTGTTGGAGTTCCGCTGATAGCACCAGTGTCTGGGTTCATGGTTAGTCCAGCAGGTAACGTTCCAGCTAGAACTGACCAGGCACCGGTTGATCCAATAGCTGCGCTACCAGCTGAACTAGTTTGAGGAATTGGAATTGCTAGTGTTCCAAGAACTAGAGCTCTCAGTGGCAACGCTGTAGTGATTAGTGGCTTTGAAACAACTCTTATGGTGAGAGTTTCAGTGTCGAACAAAGAGTTCATATCTGTAACTCTCTGGACTACTTGGAAAGTTCCATTCACTGTTGGAGTTCCTGAGATCTCTCCAGTGCTTGGGCTAATGCTTAGACCAGATGGCATACCAGTTGCGCTCCACGCTCCAATTGCTGGGATGACTCCGGTTCCAGCGGTGGCTGTTGAAGGCAGTGTTGCCGCTTCACCACGGTAGAGCTTGTAGGTAAGTGGGGTGGTAGTAATCACCGGTGGAGTGTTGACAATAATGGTCTCAACCTTGGTCGAGAATTCACCATCAACGTCGGTTAGCTTCACTGTGATTGGGAAGGAACCAGAAACTGTTGGTGTTCCTGTGATGGCTCCAGTATCTAGGTTGAATGAGAGTCCTTGAGGAAGAGTTCCAGCAATGATTGACCATGCACCTGTTGCTGGAAGTAGAGCACTTCCAACGGTTCTAGTTTGAGCCATAGGAGTAATCTCCTTGTTAATCTCAACTGCAGGTAGCACAGGAGTTGTGATTACAGGTTTTGCAACAACAACAACGCTAAGAGTTTCTTCATCAAACAGATCGTTTGAATCGGTAACCTTTACCTTCACTTGGAATGTACCTGTGCTTGTTGGGGTTCCAGTGATAGCACCGGTTGAACCGTTGATAACAAGTCCCTGAGGTAGAGAGGTAGCAGTCCATGCTCCAATAACAGGTATGTTTCCTGTTCCTGCGGTAAGAGTGTTAGGCAGGCTTGCTGCTTCATCTTTATAGAGTCTGTATGACAGTGGTGTTGTTGTAATAACAGGTGGGTTGTTAACCCTCAATGTTTGAACCTGTTCAGAAACTTCACCATCAACGTCAGTTAGCTTCACTGTGAAGGTGAAGGTTCCAATTGAGGTTGGGGTTCCTGTGATAGCTCCAGTGTCTAGGTTGAAAGACAAACCAGCTGGAAGTTCACCAGAAACAATTGACCAGGCACCAGTAGCAGGAAGAGTCGCGCTACCAACATTTCTAGCCTGCTCAATAGCAGTCACTACCTTGTTTGCTTCTAGTGAAGGTAGCGCTGCAGTTGTGATTACAGGCTTGCGAACAACCTTGATGCTTAGAGTTTCCTCATCGAACAAGTTGAATTCATCAGTAACCTTCTGGATCACTTGGAATGTTCCTGTGACGGTAGGAGCTCCTGAGATGGTTCCATTTGCAGTGTTGATGCTTAGGCCTGTTGGCAATCCAGTTGCAGACCATGAACCAGTAGCTGGGATGGATCCTGTTCCAGCTACAGCAGAGGCAGGAAGAGATGCTTCAGTGTTGACATACAACTTATAAGTCAAAGGTGTGGTTGTGATGCTAGGTGGAGTTGCAACAGTGATGCTTTCAATCTTTGATGAAACAAGGTTGTTGGCATCTGTAACCTGAACTGTGAACTGATAGGTACCAGATGTATTAGGTGTTCCTGAAATTGCACCTGTGTTGACGTTAAAGCTCATGCCAGGAGGAACTGCGCCTGTTATTGACCAAGCCCCAGTTGCTGGAATGACACCTGATCCTTGAAGCAATGTCTGAACATATGTTGTTTCAACATTCAGCTTCGCGCTTTCAAAGTCAGGAGTGTTCAATCTAGGAGGAGTGTTGGTGACTGTTGCTGTGACAGTTGCGGTAGCAGTGCTACCAACGTTGTCGTTGATTGAATAAGTAATTGCAGGAACTGCTCCAACAAAGCCAGCGTTAGGAGTGAAGGTGACAACACCTAGGTTGTTCACCGCATATGTTCCCTGGCTAGCCAGAGTCACTGAAGTAAGAGCACAACCAGTAGTAGTTCCGCTAGCACAAAGCTTGACGCTCGATTTATCAATCGTGGCTCCAGAAGCAGCGGTGTCATTTGTGGTCACGTCGACAGAAATAGGGGCAAGTGTGTTACCAGTTAGTGTGTCGGCTACTGCAACAGGTGCAGGCACAACTGTCACATTTAGGGTAGATCTAACAGTCTGTGGAGTGTTAGAGAAACCATCGGCAATCTGGTAGGTGATTTGAGTTGCTTCACCGGAGAAACCAACAACTGGAGTGAAGTTGATCTTTCCAGATGAAACCGCATAAGTTCCTTGACCAGTAACTGTCAATGTGTTCAGTGCACAGTTTGTTGTGGTTCCTGTAGCACAGATTTTCAAGGTGTTGTTGCTGAAAGACTCACCGGTTGTTGGCTTGTCATTGGCAACAATATCGATTGTGGTTGCAGCACCAGATTTCACTGAGGCAGTGTCTGCAGTTGCAAAGGCACGCATTGTGTAGGAGGCCTTAACAATTACATCAGCACCACCGGCAGTACCAGTAACAGCAGGCGAATCTAGAGGAGTTTGAATAGTTGTGAAGTTCACTGGGTTCTGAGGTGTTGCTACGAAGACACCACCACCCGCGTAGGTGTAAGGAGCTCTGAAGACCATTGCCACATCACCTGGGCCAACACCGTTTACTAGAGGGATATCAGCAAATCGAAGTTTGTATGTTCCAGCTTTGACATAACCAAAATCAAGCGTTCCAGCAGCATCGCTGGTAGCAACAATTGGGTTTCCGTTGGCATCGTTTAGAACGTTTCCTGACCCATCAAGAAGAGTCGCAGGAATTCCAGGAATTGGAATCAGGGTAGAAGGGAAAGCCGTGTATGCCTTACCTTGTCCCACGACACCTATCATTTTGAAACCACAAGCAGATGTGGCTGGAGGTGCAACGGTTAGATCAGATGAGGTAACTGAGTAGTTGGTTACCTGAGAAGTTGCACTTGTTGAAGAGCCAGATGCTGTGAAGCTAGCAAATGTAGTTTCTGGAGTTCCAACAATGGTTGTTGTAGGACAGATGACGTTTACTGTCAAAGATAGACATAGCTGAGCTGAGGTGCTCTGCATTAGCAAAGTTCCAGTGGATGCCTTGTTGTTGTCTTTACCAACAAAGTTGACAGTAAACACCGCGCCTGAGCCTAGATCGGCTGGAGTGACGCTTCGAAGATCAACATAGTCTTCTGTGTTAAAGGCCACTCCCGACCAGGTAGTGCCACCTGATTCAAGAACAGAGCCGTTTGCCTTTGTAATGGTCAAGCTAGCCGATGTGTAGTCAGTTCCTCTTACTAGTCCACCTAGTGTGAATCTGTCGTAGCCAGTTCCTGAGGTTCCATCACACGCGAGGTTTCTAGAGATATCGGCTTGCTTGAATGTTGCTGCAGCCATCTTGATCTGACAGCCGAAGGTACCGGTTGAGATTGAGATGGGAGCAAGGATACCTGCGTCACCATTAGTCCAGATACAGTCACTGTTTCGGTAATCCGACTCAATTGTGTAAACCTTCAGTTCCTGAGGAACGTTCATTCTTAACTGACCCATGCCAGATACTAGGGTCGATGCCTGCCAGTTAGCACAGGCACTGCTAGTTGCGTAGTCATAGCAATACAAAGATGAGTTGCTGTTGAATGCGTTAGCAATAATCAGCTTGGTTCCAACTGTTTCTGTGAAGTTTTGGAAACGTCCAGGGTTGATGGTTGTGATTGCAGCTTGAACTGTGTTGTTTCCGTTGAATCTTGTGCCGTCGGCAGCAAAACACTTGTTGTCGTTAGTGAAACAAACACCATTTACTTGTCCAGCGGCATCAGGCTGAAGATACATCGCAACGTTAGAGGCGATTGAGCCAAGTTGCTGGTTGACACCAGTCCAGCCAGGGCAGAGGGCCTGAGTTTTAGCATTGAAACAAATTGCAAAGCTGCCGTATTGCCCATAGACATTTCCAAAGGCGACATCCAAGTTAGTTGTGATGTTAGGCCATGCGTTAGCAATGTTGGTAGGAGCAGTTCCTGCGAGTCCAGTAAGAGTAGGGGAGTTACAAACTGCACCCATGCCATCATTTGCTAGGTAGTCCAAGCAAAGAAGCCTAGGAACTGTTATGTCCCAAGAGTAGATCTTTCCTTCTGCTGCGATGATGTTGAAAACGCTTGTTGAGGCTGCACCAGTTCTAGCCTGAACTAGTTTGAATGCGGTTGCCTTTGAACCACCACAGAGAGTTGGAACCTTGATGTCTGAGACATCAACACAGACAAATCCTGTTCCCTGAGCTGAATCAGCGTTACCCACCCAGATGTGCTTGTTTACTTCGTCAAAGAACTGAGTAGAGGCGATGTTCGAACCGAAGCCGTGAGTTGCCATGTTGAAAGGCCATGCTGAAGAACAGAATGATCCATCCTCGACGTTTCTACAGTCAATCGAGCTGTTCACCAGTCCACGGTGATAGGTGTTGAACATGTAGCCTCTGCTATCAAAGGCTGTAGCAAACCCATCTCCGCCAGTTCTATAGGCACCGTTAACAGTTCCAACAGTTCCAGCTGATGAAGAAGTAGTAGAGATAAGTTGTCTACCATCACCCGATACTCCACCAGAGTTCAGAGATCCAACAGCCTTAACCTTTACTACCTGAGCCCAGTTAGTAGGAGTAGCCACAAAGTTGGTTCCATCTGTTGAATAAGTCAGAGTCCAACCAGCAGGAGCCTTCACATCGGTAGGGCCAGTCAGCCTTACCTTGGTTGCGTCAATATTTTGAATAATCTCTTGCGTTGATTGACCCAGAGTGCTCACTGCCGGTATCTGTGTCGTCAAATCAACCTTGTTACCTGCAACTACCGTCGAGACCGACAGGCTGCTTGTCATAGCAGGTGAGGCAAAGGCCTGTGCTGAGACAAGAATTAGTAGAAGGGAAGATGCCACAGCCAAAGCTGCAACAAGTGAACGACGGGTGATTTGTGCGAGATTATTCATGGAATCAAGCGTAAATTAGCCTAAATTTTTGTTGCCAAGTAGGTTCGGTTTTAGGAACACACAAAACTAATCTACATTCGTAAAAACTAACATTTGGGTACGAGCTAGAAAAAACTTATTTGAGCAGTGAAGCCATCTGCTTGTAAATGAGCTTTGCAGCATAAACAGGATTCAATCTTGATAAGAAGTCCATGGTCTTGGCATCTTTACCAATTACTACTCTTGGAGTGCTCTTCTCGATTGCATCAACCATTAGTTTGGCTGCAACATCAGCTGCAGTTGTTGGAAAGGCTTTAGCATTTGAATCTGCAACCATGTTGCCCATTCCTGAGTTGGCAGCAATGTTTGTGGCAATTGCCCCAGGGAAGACGATGGTCACACCAACATTGGTGTTCAGTAGTTCAGATCTAAGGCCTTCAGTTAGTAACTTGATAGCTGCCTTAGATGCGCCATAAACACTTTGTCCTGGAACGGGAGCATATGCACCCATCGAGGAGACGTTCAGGATGTGTGCTTCAGGTCGCTTCAGCAACTCAGGTAAGAAACCTTTGATAAGCATTAGTGGACCTGTGAAGTTAACGTTCATCACGTGATGCGCATCTTTCATTGAGAGTTCATTAACTTTCACAAAAGGTTGGATGATGCCAGCGTTGTTGATTAAGGCATCAACTGAACCAAGTGCACTAATGACAGCAGCAGGAAGTGCCTGCACTGCCTTCTCATCTGAAACATCAAGGATGTGTTCTGAGGATGTTCCACCTAAAGCCTTCACCATCGCGGATGTTTCAGCTAAGGTTTCTTGACGGAAATCGACAAGTGCTACTTTTGAACCCCTTTTGACTAGCTCTAATGCGATCTCTCGACCCATTCCGCTGCCAGCTCCAGTAACAACAACAACTTTTCCGTTTAGCTCCATTTGATTTCCTTTGTCTTACTTTGAGTGTATCCCTATGGGGTTGGCAGCTTGACGCCACCTTCGGTTAGGGCATGGCTTTCAGGTAGCCTTAGAGCATGAAACTAAAAGATATTGAACTTGTAATGCTCGATGGATCAACCAAGACTTTTGGTGAGATCCAAGGCAAAGTAACCATGGTTGTCAACGTTGCCTCTAGATGTGGCCTTAGCCCACAGTATGAAACCCTTGAAGCCATGCAGAAGAAATACAAAGACCAAGGTTTCACAGTTATTGGCGTTCCTTCAAACCAGTTCTTCCAAGAGCTAAAGTCTTCAGATGATATCTCTGATTACTGCTCAACTACATGGGGTGTTACATTCCCTATGACTGAGAAGGCCAAGCTAAACGGTAAGAGTGCTCACCCGCTATACAAGGAACTAACTAAAGCTGTAGATGCTGAAGGCAATGCAGGAAATGTGAAGTGGAACTTCGAGAAGTTCTTAGTTCTGCCTAATGGTGAAGTGAAGAGATTTAGACCAACAACCAAGCCTGATGCAGAACCAATCATCGAGGCTATTGAAGCAAACCTAAGCTAAGTAAGCCACTTCTTCTGAAGCTAGAGTTACCTTCTGCATAAGAGCACTCAGCTGCTCAATGGTTCTTCCAGAGGCAATTGGAACTGTGACCCCAGTCTGATTTCTGAGCCATTCAAGTGCAACAGCGGTATTTGAAACTGAATGTCTTTGGGCAATCTCTTCAACACGATTTAGAAGTGCATAGTTCTCAGCATTGGCGTAGTTATTCCCAACCGCAACAGCTCTAGCAGAATCTACGTTCTGACCTTCTCTGTATTTACCTGATAGGAAACCGCTACCTAGTGTTGAGTAGGGAAGTCCTGAGATGCCGAAGTCTTGAACTGATCTAGCACCATCAGATTCATACGGCTCCTTGGCTACAAGGCTGTATCGGTTTTGCAGAGCAATGTAGCTTGCTAGGTTGTTTTCTTTGCTGATTTTTAGCGCCGTCTCTAGTCGATCGTAGGTGTAGTTCGAGGCAGCGATGTAGCGCACCTTTCCTGCAACAACCAGTTCGTTGAAGGCATTCAAAGTTTCTTCTAGGTCAGTCTCGAGATCATCGCTGTGGGCATAGTAGATGTCGATGTAATCAGTGCCGAGTCTTTTCAAGCTGTCATCGCAAGCAAGAGCTATGTTCTTTGCCCCAAGACCTTTTCTTGATTCCAGCATGGCAACTTTGGTGGCAATAACAACATCGCTTCTCTTGCCTGATTGCTTGAGCCACTGCCCAATGATACTTTCGCTCTCACCACCCTGGTTGCCCTCTTTCCAAGAAGAGTAAACATCGGCTGAGTCTATGAAGTTGCCGCCATGCTCAGTGAGATGGTTCAGAAGTTCGAATGATTGAGCTTGATCTGCCGTCCAGCCAAAAACGTTGCCACCAAAGCAAAGGTTGGAAACTTTCAGATCTGTTTTAGGAAGAGTGAGCACTACTTCTTAACTCTGGTTTTGATAAGAGATGCAACGGTAGCAATTGTTATGGTTACCAGAATCACACCAAGAGAAGTGTTAGTGCTGATTTCAGGCAAGCCTTCAAAGTGCTGTCCACCGTTGATGAATGGAAGTTCATTCTCGTGCAGTGCGTGGATGACCAGCTTGACACCAATCCAAGCAAGGATCACAGATAGACCGATACCTAGGTAAACAAGTCTTGAAAGAAGTCCACTTAGTAAGAAGAACAGGTGGCGAAGACCAAGAAGAGCGAATGCATTGGCAGTGAAGACAATGTAAGGCTCCTTGGTTAGACCATAGACCGCAGGGATGCTGTCTAGGGCAAATAGTAGGTCAGCGCTACCGATTGCAATCATCGCGAAAAGAAGTGGAGTGTAGTAGCGCTTACCGTTCTTCTTGATTGAGATCTTAGAACCGTGGTAATCGTCTGTTACGTTAACTCTCTTCTTGATGAAGTCAATGAACTTTCCACCTGGAGCATCGTCAGATGAGTGAGATTTGAAGTGGTCGCGAACCAAAGTGTAAGCGGTGTAAATCAAGAATGCACCGAATAGGTAGAACACCCATGAGAATCTGGAGATAGCAACGGCACCGATTGCGATGAAGATGAATCGAAGTACTAGAGCGATCAAAATACCAATTGTTAGAGCTTGGCGCTTAGCCTTTTCAGGCACTGCTAGCTTGGTGAAGATGATTAGGAAGATGAATAGGTTGTCAATGGACAGGCTGTACTCAGTGATGAATCCGGCTAGGTATTCGCTGTCATAAGGGCTGCCCCATGTTTGTCCCACGTAAAAGTAAAAGCCAATCGCTGCAGCCAAAAATATGCTGGTAAAGATGGCTGACTCTTTGAAAGTCGGGTCACCTTTGCGCTTGAGCTGAAAAACAAGGTCGATAAATATTACTGCCGTGATGATGATGGCTGTAATAACCCAGACTTCTAAGGAAACATTCATTGATGGAGTATTCATGGCTAAATCCTACTTGAGAGTTCAGACCACTAAGAGTTGCCTAAGCCTGGACTCACAGCGTTTTTTGACTAATTGGCAAATGCCTCAATAGGAGGACAGGAACAGACTAGGTTTCTATCTCCATATACGTTGTCAATGCGGTTCACAATCGGCCAGTACTTGTTTCTGAACTGTTTAGCAGGGAAGACTGCGGTCTCACGGTCATACTTCCTGTTCCATTCAGAAGCTATGTTCTTGGCTGTGTGTGGAGCATTTCTCAAAGGTGACTCTTCAATTGTGTACTTGCCTGAGGCAACTTCATCAATCTCAGCTTTGATAGCGAGCATTGAATCAATGAATCGATCAACTTCTTCTTTAGGTTCAGATTCGGTTGGTTCAATCATGAGAGTTCCAGCAACAGGGAAGGACATGGTTGGAGCATGGAAACCGTAGTCAATCAAGCGCTTAGCAACATCTTCACCGGAAACACCAGTGTCTTTAGTGATACCTCTGATGTCGATGATGCACTCGTGAGCAATCAAGCCATTCTTACCTGTGTATAGAAGCGGGAAAGCGTGATCAAGTTTCTTAGCAATGTAGTTCGCTGAGAGAACTGCAACTGCAGTTGCATTCTGCAAACCATGTGCACCCATCATTCTGATGTATGCCCAAGAGATTGGAAGAATGCTTGCTGAACCGTATGGGGCAGCTGATACGGGTCCATAACTAGGCAGAGCTGACTGCGCATTAGCGTGACCAGGCAAGAACTCCTTGAGGTGAGATCTAGCAGCAACTGGGCCAACACCTGGACCTCCACCACCGTGAGGGATACAGAAAGTCTTGTGAAGGTTTAGATGGCTAACGTCTCCACCAAATAGACCAAACTTTGCATAACCAACAACAGCGTTAGTGTTTGCTCCATCGATGTAAACTTGCCCACCAGCAGCGTGAACCTGATCACATATATCAACGATTGCTTCTTCGTAAACACCGTGGGTGCTTGGGTAGGTAACCATAAGAGCAGCTAGCTTGTCTCCAGTAGCTGCAATCTTTGATTTTAGATCTGCAACGTCAACGTTTCCATTCTCATCGCAGGCAACAACAACCACCTCCATACCTGCAAGAACCGCAGAGGCAGCGTTAGTACCGTGAGCACTTGAAGGAATCAGACAAACAGTTCTCTGCTTATCTCCTCTAGATAGGTGATAGCCACGGATTGCCAATAGACCAGCAAGTTCACCTTGGCTACCAGCATTAGGCTGCAGAGAAACTTCTTCATATCCTGTGACATCTGAAAGCCAAGCAGTTAGCTGCTCGATTAGTTCTAGATACCCTTGAACATCTTCTCTAGGAGCAAATGGGTGTAGACCTGCAAACTCAGGCCAGGTAACAGCTTCCATTTCAGTTGTTGAGTTCAACTTCATCGTGCAAGAACCTAGAGGAATCATTCCTCTATCTAGAGCAAAGTCATAATCAGCTAGACGCTTGAGGTATCTCAGCATTGCTGTTTCTGAGTGATATGAATTGAATACTTCGTGTGTGAGGTAATCAGTTGTTCTTGCTAAAGAGTTTTCGACCTTGCTGTCAGCAAGAGTGCTGCTTACTCCAAAAGCATCAAGGACATCTTGAAGAGCTTCAAGTGAAGTTGTTTCATCAACTGAGATTCCGATGGTCTTTGAATCGATAACGAGCATGGTGATGTTTTTTGATCTTGCTGATTCGAAGACCTTGTGGGCATCAACATTTGAAACAGTGAATGTGTCAAAGAAGTTCCCACCAGAAGCTTCAAGTCCAGAAGATCTAAGAGCTTGAGCTAGTGAGTGAGCGTTGTTCTGAACTTGAGTTGCTATTGCCTTAAGTCTTTGTGGGCCGTGATAGACGGCATACATTCCTGCCATAACTGCAAGAAGAACCTGAGCGGTACAAATGTTAGAGGTTGCTCGTTCGCGTCTAATGTGTTGCTCTCTAGTTTGAAGAGTCAGACGATAGGCAGGTGAGCCGTCTGAAGTAATTGAAACACCAACAAGACGTCCAGGCATTGAACGCTCTAGGTCTTCTCTAACTGCTAGGTAACCAGCGTGAGGTCCACCAAAACCCATAGGAACACCAAAGCGTTGGGTTGATCCAACAACAACATCGGCACCCATCTCTCCTGGTGGGGTGTAAAGAGTTAGAGCTAATAGATCAGCTGCTGCAAGTGAGATTGCGTTATTAGCTTTAGCGTGAGCAAACAAAGCAGTTAGGTCATAGAACTGACCAGATGCTCCTGGGTATTGAGCGAAGACTCCAAAGAACTCTTCTGAAAGAAGAGCAGGGTTCTTAGAGGCTTCTGCTAGGTCGAAGTATCTAACCTCGATGTTCACAGGTTCTGCTCTGTGATCTAGCAGGGCTTTGGTCTGCGGGAAGATGTCGCTTGAGACATAGAAGATGTTTGATTCAACTGAGGATGAGCGTCTAGCAATTAGCATCGCTTCAACTGCTGCAGTTCCTTCATCAAGCATTGAGCCGTTAGCTGTTTTCATGCCAGTTAGGTCAGTAACCATGGTCTGGAAGTTAATGATTGCCTCTAGGCGTCCCTGAGAGATCTCAGGTTGGTATGGGGTGTAAGCGGTATACCAAGAGGGGTTCTCTAGAACATTTCTCTTGATAACAGAAGGGGTGTGGGTTCCGTAGTAGCCCTGTCCAATCAAAGATGTTGTAACTCTGTTCTTACTAGCAATCTTTCTTAGTTCAGCAATAGCTTGTGCTTCTGAGATTGCTTCAGGAAGAAGTGAGTCACCTTCAAAACGAATTGCTTCAGGTAATGCAGCATCAAGTAGTTCAGCAAGAGTTGAATACCCGAGGGTAGCCAACATGTCTTTCTGATCTTGAGCGTTAGGCCCGATGTGGCGGTATTGAAAATCTTCGTGAGATAAGACCATTAACCTTTAGCCTTCACCAGTTAGAGCGTCATACTCTGCGGCAGTCATTAGTTCAGGTAGCGAAGTGAACTTCACTTTGATCAACCATCCAGCACCAAAAGGATCAGTGTTGACAGTTTCTGGAGCTGAGACAACAACATCGTTTATCTCAACAACTTCACCGTCTAGTGGGGCATAAAGTTCACCAACAGACTTGGTTGATTCAATCTCGCCACAAATCTTCATGTATGTAGTTGAGGTGCCAATCTTTGGAAGATCGACGAAGACTACATCGCCAAGTTTCTCTGCAGCATATGCAGTGATGCCGATTGTGGCAACATCACCTTCTACTAGGACCCACTCGTGCTCTTTGGTGTAACTGCGGTTAGTTGGATTGCTCATGATTTTCCTTTTGGGTTATTTTGAACGTCTGTAGAAAGGTAGTTTGACAGTAGTCATTGGTAGGCGGGTTCCTCTGATATCAACACTTACGGTGTTGCCTAGTTCAGAGAAATCTGTTTCTAGGTACCCCATGGCTACTGGGTAACCAAGGGTAGGAGAAAGTGCTCCTGAGGTAATAATGCCGATTTGAACTGTTGAGTCTGCATCTGCATAAAGCGGGTAATCAGCCCTAGCAGCTCTTTTACCCTCGCCAACTAGGCCAACTAGTTTCCTGGATGTGGTCGAAGTTGAGAGTTGCTCTAAGGCAGCTTTGCCAACGAAGTCATCTCTATCTAATCTGACTACTCTTGCAAAGCCAGCTTCATAAGGATTCACATCTAAGTTCAGTTCGTGACCGTAAAGCGGCATTCCTGCTTCAAGTCTTAGGGTGTCTCTAGATGCTAGACCGCAAGGAACTGCTCCTGTTTCAATCAGGGCGTTGAATACTTTGACTGCTTCTTTCGAACTGAAGAGAACTTCAAAGCCATCTTCACCTGTGTAACCAGTCCTGCAAAGGTAAGCGCTAACTCCACTTACAGTTCCTTCACCGATTGAGTAGTAAGGAAGAGTTGAAAGATCTGTATTGGTTAGTGTCTGCAAGATTGCTGTTGCGTTAGGTCCTTGAATAGCAAGAAGAGCATATTCATCGCTCTTGTCCTGCACTCCACTAAAACCAACAGTTGCTGCTCTACTAGTTAGCGCTGAAACAACTGCATCTCTGTTTGCTGCGTTAGCGATAACTAGGAAAGATTCTTCAGCCATGCGATAAACAATTAGGTCATCGATGATGCCACCTGATTGGTTGCAGATCAAAGAGTACTTAGCTTTGCCATTTTCAATTAGTGATGCTTGACCAACTAGTGCGTAGTCAAGGAATGCTGCAGAACCTGGACCTTCAATAAAGATTTCTGCCATGTGGCTGATGTCAAATAGCCCAGCGTTAGTTCTAACAGCTTCATGCTCAGCTAAATCACTTGAATATCTAACCGGCATATCCCAGCCACCGAAATCAGTAAAACTAGCCCCAAGACGGGCATGTTCGGCGTGCAAAGGAGTTTGAGGCATATGGATAATTTACGCCAGTTTCAGGGACCTCTTGGACCCCACGCCGAAATGGCTACAGAGCAGGCTGTTGCTGGGTTATGCAGTGGATTCCGCCACCCCTATCAAAGATAGGTCTGGCGTCAATAAGTCTGATTTCACGGCCTGGGTAGACCTCTTCGAGGATGCCTTTAGCCACCTGATCATTAGGGTCATCAAATGCACATAGCAAGACCGCCCCATTGAGGATGTAGTGGTTGATGTATGAGTAGTCGACAAAACCTAGGTCATCTTTTAGAAGCTTTGGGGCTGGAACTCTAACGATTCGAGCATTAGTTTGCTCTTCAAGTCTTGAAATCACTTCATGAGTTACTGAGTTATCTGGGTGAGATGCATCCATCTGGTCATGAACTAGGAGAGTGTCTTCATTAGCGAAGCAAGCAACGATGTCTATGTGACCTTTAGTGCCATAGGTTTCATAGTCTCTAGTTAGACCTCGTCTAATCCAGATAACTTTTTCTGTTCCAAGCTTTGAGTTCAGTTCCTGTTCAACTTCAGCTCTTGTCCAATCCGGGTTTCTTTCAATACCAAGCTGAACTGTTTCAGTTGCAAGAAGTAAACCTGCTCCGTTGGTGTGGATGCCCCCACCTTCGTTGACCATTTCGCTTTTGATGATCTCAGCATTGACATGCTTTGCCATGAATGAAGCAACCTTGTCATCCAAAGCGTAGTTACTCCAGCTTTGAGCACCCCAACCGTTAAAGACCCAGTCGATAGCGCCGAGGGCATTAGTTTCAGAGTTCACAACAAATGTTGCTCCTGAATCTCTAATCCAAGAGTCATCAAGATCACAAACAACTAGTTCTATATCTTTTGATAAATGCTTCTTTGCAGTTTCTAGATGCCTTGCATTTACTAGAACAGTTACTGGTTCATATTCAGAAGCAGTGTTAGCAACCTCTGACCAGGCTAGAAATGCATCTTCTTCCTGGGCATAATCAGCTGCAGGCCAAGCTAGCCATGTTCTCTCATGCTTGACCCATTCGGCAGGAAAGTTCCAACTCATTGCAAATCCTCTGTTGTGTTTTGCTCAACTCCAGCAATGCCGCCATCTATTCCATCACCTGAATCAGTTCTCTCATTGACTACAGGCTTCAAAAGAGCTTGGTAAGTATCTGGTCTTCTTGTTGCTAGGAAAGGGAATAGGTCTAGCCAATCTCTTCTCTGATCTAGGTCTAAGTCCACAACCAATACTTCATCTTCATCCCTTGAAGCACTTGCTAGAACTCGACCATATGGGTCTGAGATGAAGGAACTTCCATAGAAGTTCAAAGCACCTTCATTACCCCAGCGGTTAGGCACAATCATGAAAGTTCCATTGGCAATACCGTTACCAACAATTACCTGCTGCCATAACGGTGCTGTGTCGAACTCTGGATGATCTGGTTCACTACCGATAGCAGTTGGATAAACCAATACTTCTGCACCAGCTAAGGAATAAGCTCTGGCTACCTCAGGGAACCATTCATCCCAGCAAGTTGGTAAACCAAAGCTTGCCATAGTGGCATCTTCGCCTAGCTCTAGCTCATAGACAGGATATCCATCAGGGGAGTTTGGTCCTGGGGCAAAGTATTTGTCTTCGTAGTAACCAGCAGTTACGGGGATGTGAAGTTTAGGTGTGTAAGCGATAAGTTCGCCTTGAGGGTTGACCATGATGGCAACGTTTGTTCCTCGGCCATCGGCTAGCTCAGTGTCTTCATACAAAGAAACGTGAACGAAGATGCCATGTTTTTCAGCGGTGGCTTGAGCAAACTGAAATGTTTTGCCTTCAAGGGTTTCAGCAATGGCAGCAGGTTTTCCAGTTGGCAACTTATCTGCAGGGTATCTACTAAGGGTTAGTTCAGGTAAGAAAACCATTTGTGCACCAGCATTAGCGGCTAGCTCAATGCCCTTATTGAGATTGGCTAGGTGAGTAACTTCATCTTGATCCCAGTGCATCTGAACAAGAGCTACTCTGATTGGTTTTCTGGTTTGCTCTTTGACACGGCTAAGAGAAGGTAAAGCTGGAGTGATGGTTACTTTCATTACTTGCTATCCATTGAGTCGAGTAATTTGACTAGAAGTTTCAAATCGGTTCTTGGATTAACTATCGCAAAGCGAGCGTTAGGTTTTCCATTGTGTGAACTTGGAACAACAAAGCCAAGTTCTTGCTTCAAGATTCGATCGGACCACGCTTCATAGTCAGCAAGCTTCCAGCCCTCTTTTTCAAAGACGACAATTGATAGCTCTGGTTCTCTAACAAGAGATAGGCCAGGTCTTTTCCTGATTACATCGGCAATCTGGTGGGCTAGGTGAATGTTTTCTGCAATCGCTTTTCTATAAGCCTTCACGCCATAGGTAGCTAGTGAGAACCAGAGAGGTAATCCTCTAGCTCTTCTAGTTAGGTTGTATGCATAATCACTCGGGTTGTAATCGCCACCATCGGTAAGGGTGTCTAGGTATTCACCGTGTTGAGTGTGTGCAGCTGCTGCTAGCGAAGGCTTTCTATAAACCAGAGCACAGCAGTCAAAAGGAGTGAAGAGCCACTTGTGAGGATCAACGATAAAGGAATCTGCCTTCTCGGTTCCTTTGAATAGCTTCTTACTTTGTGGATCTAGAATTCCAGCTAGTCCGTAAGCACCATCAATGTGATACCAAGCTCCTAGCTTCTTAGCAGCAGCACCTACTTCATCTAGACGATCTACTATTCCAAAGTTTGTGGTTCCTGATGTTGCAACAACAGCAAAGAGGCCATCCTTGATTTTCTTTGCTGCATCCAGAACTGCTTTCCCACGAAGTCTGCCATCGGTATCAACATCGGCCAGGACTACATCAATGTCCATGACTCTTGCAGCTGCCTTTAGAGATGAGTGTGATTCTTTAGAAGCAATGATTGACCAACGCTTAGGAAGTTTCTTTCCTTCCCTTTTGCGCGCAGCAATGGCTGTGTGTCTGGCTGTAACAAGAGCAGAAAGATTACCTAGAGATCCACCTTGAACAAAAACACCACCGGCTGATTTAGGTAAGCCAACTTCTTGGGCTAACCATGAAAGAACTTCGTTCTCAGCAAAGACAGCTCCTGAACCTTCGAGCCATGAACCACCGTAAACAGATGTAGCGGATACAACTAGGTCGAATAGTGTTGCGGCTTCCGTTGGGGCAACAGGAATGAAACTTAGGTAACCAGGGTGATCTGTTGAAATACAAGCAGGGGCTAAAACATCTTCAAACACTTTGAGAGCTTTCTTGCCACCTAAACCTTTTTCAGAGATAGTTCCACTGGCATGTTTTTGTAAGAACTTGAGAGTTTGTGGTCCATCAAGGGGAGCAGGATCAAGAGCCATTCGTTCGCGTGCGTAATTGATTACATCTTCGCGAAGAGCAATAGTCTCAGGAGTTGAGCTATGCATCTTTGCAGCGGCTTTGCTTGTCATGACTAAAGCCTAATCGCGCGAAGGCTTACGACGTTTGGCTATTGAAAGGGCAAAACCTAAGACACAGACAACAAAGAGCACAATTGAACCAATGTTTCTCTGCTCTGCGATAGCGGCGCAAGAAGTCCAGTCATCTTGCTGAGGAACAGTGCACCAATCAGGGCTAAAGAACCCAATAGCTGAAGCCAAGATGCCCACCAGGGCAACCGTTGCAATCATTGCTAGAGAGTTGTTGCTGATTTCACGCTTAGACATTTAGACCTTAATTGAGTTCATTCTGGATGTTTCAGCAAGAACAATTCCTGCTATCACTATTAAACCTCCAATGACCTCAAGTGTGGTCATTGATTCATTGAGCCAAGCCCAGGCAAATACGGTTGCAAAGACAGTCTCAGCGGTAGCGATAACTCCAACAGCCGTGGCAGAGAGGTTACCTAAGGCAATGTAGTCAAGAAGCATCGGGATAAATGAACCCATGATGCCTATCCATAGCAGCCCTGCCCATACCGGCATGGAGATGTGATCTAGGTTTCCACCCAAGTTGAACACCAGGTTGATGTCAATCATCTCGGCTGGGTTTATGAAGTTCAGGATTGCCCAGAACACAGCTGCAACAGCGAAAGTGTAAAAGAGGGTAGACATGGCATCACGCTTGCGTTGAGTATGTTCACCGATTAGGAAGTAAATGCTTAGACATCCAGCTGCCATAAACGCCCAAGCAACACCAGTTGGATTTAGATCGGAATCCCAGACATTGCTAACTATCGCCAAGCCAATAAGAACAGCAGCAATACCAAACCAAAGCCGTGGCCTTACCTTCTCTTTGAACAGCAATAGGGAAACAAGGGGGACTATTACGATAGCTGTGTACTCGATTAGAAGAGCAACGCTGATTGGGAGAAGACTTACTGCATTTGAGTAAGACCATTGCATGAGAGCAACGCCAAAGATTCCATAAAAAATAAGAACTGGCAATTCTTTCTTAGTAACCCTAAAGGCCTTCCTGTTTGTCAGTAGCAGGAGTATTCCAGCCAGCACTGCTGTGAAGGTTGCCCTAAAGAGGACTAGTTGCTCAGGGCTGATTTCAGTGCCGAGGATTATTTTGACGCTTGAAGCGTTGAAGCCGAACATTAGCGCTGCAAAGGATACGGCGGTAACACCAACAACTGGGTTTCTATTTGCTACTCTGCTCACCTAATAACCCTAGGCTAGAGCCATGACTGAATTTGTACTTGCCGGAGGCTGTTTTTGGTGCCTTGACTCTTCTTACTCCCAGTTCAAGGGCATCATCGATGTTGAATGTGGTTATGCAGGTGGACATACCTCTAACCCAACCTATGAAGAGGTTTGCAGCGAAAAGACTGGCCATGCTGAAGTAGCTAAGGTCATCTTCGATGAGTCAGTCATAAGCGCTGAAGTTGTTCTTGATCTTTACTTCACAGTTCATGACCCAAGGCAGCTAAACCGTCAGGGCAACGACATTGGCTCGAGCTACCGTTCGGCGATGTTCTACCAAGGTGAAGAGCAAAAAGAACTATTTGAGAAAGCCCTAGAGCGAGCAGCAAATATGTGGGATGGAGAAATCGTCACCACCTTGCAGCCACTTGAAATCTTCTGGCCTGCGGAGGATTACCACCAGGACTACTTCACAAACAATCCAGGTAACGCCTATTGCCAAACGGTTGTAAGCGGCAAGATGGCAAAAACCAGATCTTCTTTCACCGAGTATTTGAAGTAAGTCTTTTAGGGGCTGTGGAAAACTACAGCAGCAATTCTTTTTTCTTGGCAATCTTTCTGAATCAGTTATGAAAACTTTTCAGAAAGGCAACACATGTCAGATCAATACACAGTCACCGGTTTAGTCGCAACAACTCCCAGGCATCTGGTAACTCAAGATGGTTTACCCATCACCTCATTTCGTCTAGCAGCATCACTCCGCAAATACGACAAGCAGCTCAACCGTTGGGTTGATGCTGAAACCAACTGGTTCACCATCACCTCATTTCGCCAACTTGCAGTCAACTCTGCTGTTTCAATTTCAAAAGGGGACCGTGTTCTAGTAACCGGTCGACTCAGGGTTAGAGACTGGGATAACGGAGAACGAGCAGGAACATCAGTTGAACTAGAGGCCGAAAGCGTCGGCCATGACTTGATGTGGGGTTCTAGCACTTTCACCAGAACAGTGAACATCCGCGAGAGCGATCAGGATAATGCCCCAGCTCCTGATGAACACGAAGATGACGAGCCTGTAACTAAAGGCAAAGAGAAAGCTCTAGCGAAGAGCTAGTCCAAAGGATCCAGCAGTCGCCTGCCCCTAACTCTCGGCTGCTGGTATGCGACACTCACCTTCAACGAAGCAGATTTAGGCACCTGAGCCCTGATTACTGTCGGATATACTTATCCCGAGCGGACTTGATTGTGAGTGTCGCATTTATCTTTAAGGGACCCAAAAATGGCTGAGTTTATTTACCAGATGATTAAGGCGCGTAAAGCCCACGGCGACAAGGTCATTCTTGACGACGTAACCTTGGCTTTCTACCCAGGTGCCAAGATCGGTGTGGTTGGTCCTAACGGTTCAGGTAAGTCAACAGTTCTAAAGATCATGGCTGGCATGGACACGCCTTCTAATGGTGAAGCCAGAATGAGCCCAGGACACACTGTTGGTATCTTGCTTCAAGAGCCTCCTCTAAACGAAGAGAAGACAGTTCTTGGAAACGTTGAAGAAGCTGTTGCCCACATCAAAGCCAAGGTTGATCGTTTCAACGAGATCAGCGCTGAGCTTGCGAACCCAGATGCCGATTACGACACACTGCTAGGGGAGATGGGTCAACTGCAAGAAGAGATTGATCACCTTGATGCTTGGGATCTTGATAACCAACTAGAGCAGGCGATGGATGCTCTTCGTTGCCCACCGGGAGATACTGCAGTGACACATCTTTCAGGCGGTGAAAGAAGAAGAGTTGCTCTTTGTAAATTGCTTTTAGAAAAGCCAGACCTACTTCTTCTTGACGAGCCAACTAACCACCTTGATGCTGAATCAGTGTTGTGGCTCGAGCAGCACCTAGCTAAGTATCCAGGTGCTGTGCTGGCTGTTACTCACGATAGATACTTCCTAGATAACGTAGCTGAATGGATTCTGGAACTAGACAGAGGTCGTGCTTACCCTTACGAAGGTAACTACTCAACCTACTTAGAGAAAAAGCGTGAGCGACTAGAAGTCGCTGGTAAGAAAGATGCCAAGTTAGCTAAGCGTCTCACTGATGAACTTGAGTGGGTTAGATCATCTGCCAAAGCTCGTCAGACCAAGTCAAAGGCACGTCTTGCTCGTTATGAAGAAATGGCGGCTGAGGCAGATAGAACTAGAAAACTAGACTTCGAAGAAATCCAGATTCCACCTGGCCCAAGACTTGGTTCAATTGTTTTGGAAGCTAAGGACCTGCAAAAAGGTTTTGAAGGACGATCGCTTATCAGTGGTCTTTCTTTCTCACTGCCAAGAAACGGAATTGTTGGCATCATTGGACCAAACGGTGTTGGTAAGTCAACTCTGTTCAAGACCATTGTTGGTTTAGAAAAGCTTGATGGGGGAGAGCTAAAGATTGGTGAGACTGTAAGCATTTCTTACGTTGACCAGTCTCGTGGCGGTATTGATCCAAATAAGACTCTGTTTGAAGTTGTCTCTGACGGTTTGGACTTCTTACAGGTTGGTAACGTTACTGTTCCATCGAGAGCGTATGTTGCTGCGTTTGGATTCAAGGGTCCTGACCAACAGAAGCCTGCTGGAGTGCTTTCCGGTGGTGAAAGAAACCGTCTGAATCTAGCTCTAACTCTGAAGCAGGGTGGAAACCTATTGCTTCTCGATGAGCCAACAAACGACTTGGATGTTGAAACACTTGGTTCTCTTGAGAACGCTCTTTTGGAGTTTCCTGGCTGTGCAGTGGTCATTACACACGATAGATGGTTCCTCGACAGAGTTGCTTCACACATCTTGGCTTATGAAGGTACTGACGATAACCCAGACCAGTGGTACTGGTTCGAAGGTAACTTCCAAGGATATGAAGAGAACAAGATTGCTCGTCTAGGGCCAGAGGCTGCTAAGCCTCACCGTTCAACTTATAGACGACTAACCAGAGACTAGTGATTAGCTAAATCTTCTTTAGGAATACGAACTAGTCCTTCTTGGGCAACTGTTGCTACAAGTTCACCCTTACGGTTAAATATCTTGCCTAAAGACAAACCTCTAGCACCTCGTGCATTAGGGGAGTCTTGAACGTAGAGTAACCACTCATCAACTCGAGTTGGTCTGTGGAACCACATCGCGTGATCAAGGCTTGCTGCCATTAGTCCTGGGTGTGACCAAACTAAACCGTGTCTTCTGTATATCGGTTCAAGTAATGAATAGTCAGATGCATAGGCAAGAGCCGCGTTGTGCAGATTCTGATCATCCGGAAATGGACCGATTGTTTTGAACCACAGTGCCTGATGAGCAACATGCTCACCTTCAACATAGAAGTAAATGGACTTCTCGATGTGTCTCATGTCAAAGGGTCTGCCTTTAGCCCAGTATTTAGCTGATGGTTCATCCATGTCTTTGACTAGTTCATGAAGGGGAGGAAGTGATTCGGGTTCAGGAATACCATCAGGCAAAGAGTCCTGGTGTTCTAAGCCTTCTTCTGCCACCTGGAATGAATAAATAGATGAGAAGAGCGGTTCACCATTCTGGTAAGACTGCACTCTTCTGGTGCTGAAAGATTTACCGTCACGAATGCGGTCAACTGAATATGTAATTGGTAATTCCATATCGCCACCACGAAGGAAATAACCGTGCATGGAGTGGATGAACCTATCTGGTTCGACGGTGGCTGATGCGGCCATTAAAGACTGACCTAGTTGTTGTCCACCAAAAACCCTGCCCGTATACATGAAATTACTTGACCCCATGAATATGTCTTCTCTAGTTCTAGCTACTTTTTGTAAGGATAGGGATTGTAAGAGTTCGCCAAGCGGGTCGGCCGAAATCGGCATTGAATCAGGCAATCTATCTCCACATCGTCATTGATTGGGGTTGCAAGGTAAGTTTATAAGGACATGAAGAATAGTTTTGTTTTACCAACCAATGCCGATGTTGTTGATCTAGGGAAGTACCTAGATAGAGCCAAGCGCATGGACCCTAAGGGTGCAGTTCGTTTGAGAGCGTATGGCGATGTCCTAACCGTTTATGTGGCTCCTATCTTTAGCGGTGAATATGAAGAAGATTCACCTCTGGTACTGGGCCTGAGAACTTTGAAATTAGCTGAGGCGACCGAGTTTGACCTAACAGTATTGATTGCTGATCTTTTAGAGCGAGTTCAATCTGTTGCAGCAGGTAAGGTGCAGGAAGAACAACTTAGTCTTGCTGATCGACTACTGAACATAACTGGTAAGGGCACTGTAGATCCCAATCAGATTTCTCTCGATCTTGAATTGGCTCAAGTGTCTTGGAGTACCGAAACACCAACTAGAACTGGTTGGGAATTAGGTGGCGAGATTCCTGAAGCTGAACTTACTGAAATTGCTCGCAAGGGAATAGCTGAAGTATCAGAAACTCTTCCAGCATCTGTTGGCGGACCTATTGCTGCCAGAGTAAGAAGTGAAATCTGGGGCAGAGCATTTGACTATAAGTTCCCACTTCCTATGGGTTCAGCGTTTGTTGCTGCAGGATTAGGCTTTCTCACCGAAGGTGAAATTGTTCCTTGGTATGTATCGGGGGATTGGGTAAGACTCTCTTCAGAGCACGGTCACGTCTTAGCTAAGTTTGCTAAAGACTACGTTCCGCTAAAGCCTTAGTCATCCATTGTGTTGAGCATGGCTGTTGCTGCTCGATCAAGATAAGCCCACATCTGCGCGTGATAAAGTGGCGGTAATTCTTGAGCAATGAGTGCTGCTTCCATATGCGTAAGCCAGGCTTTTCTTGCTGACGGGTTGATCTTGAATTCCATATGACGCATACGAAGTCTTGGATGACCTCTTTGCTCTTGGTAAGTAGTTGGTCCACCCCAGTACTGTTCTAGAAACAGTTGTAAACGTTCTGCAGCAGGGCCCAAGTCTTCTTCTGGATACATAGGCCTAAGTAGTGGATCTTGCGAGACACCTTCGTAGAACTTTGCACATAGATTCACAAAGAATGTTTTGCCACCAACGGCTTCGTAGATGTCACCCTCAACGTTTGAACCAGTTTGGTGAGTGAGACGAACTGTTTCTACTCGTTCTCTATCTTCGAAGTTTTCTTCGGTCATTAGTTTTTGACGTTGATGTGGATTGCGTTTGGGTTGGAAGCGAGCTTGATGTTTGCCTTGTCGAACTCATCCTTCACTGCCTGGCGCAGCATTCTGGCAACTGAATCTTTATCTTCAGGCTTAGTCTTTTGGACTAAGCGAAGAACTACCTGATCACCTGATAGAGCATTGATGCCCCAGATCTCAGGCTCACCGAGAGCTTTACCATCGATGCTCTTGGCAGCTCTTGATAGCGCTTCTTGAGCAAGAGAGATATCTGTCTGGTATTCGATTGCAACATCTATAACTGCACGAGCCCAACCCTGAGATTGGTTTCCAACTCGCATGATTTCACCGTTACGAACAAACCATAGGGTTCCTTCAAGGTCTCTAACCTGAGTGACTCGAAGACCAACGCTTTCAACAACACCTTCGGCTTGCCCTAGGTCAACTGAGTCACCAACGCCGTATTGATCTTCGAAGACAATGAACAAACCAGAGATTAGGTCCTTAACAAGTGACTGAGCACCGAAACCAAGACCAGCACCCAAGATACCTGCACCAGCAACAATGGCTCCAGGGGAGACACCTGCTTCAGTTAGAGCAATGCTGATAACAGTGAAGGCAAGACCCCAGGTTGCTAGGTTGCCTAGAACAGATGCGATGGTTCTAGTTCTTTGCAGAAGACGAGCTTGAGCTAAAGGAGATTCTTCTTTGCTGATGCCTTCAATCTTGCGAACACTCTTGGTGACAGAGCTAACAACACGATTGATGGCAACCTGAAGTAAGGCTCTAATAAGTAGAGCAGCCAGAACGCCCAACAAAATGCGCAGGCCTGGACCCCAGTCTGCATAGAAGTCAGTCATCCAAGCTGGCATTTGTTTTCCGCCTATTCTTTATTGAAACTATCTGTCTTGAGCTTGAACCTTTAGGGCTCTGTCTATTGGGTCAAGGTTTTCAACCAACAATCTTCTAAGCGCAGGGATAGCAACAACTTCAGGAGTGTCTAAGAACGCTCTAGTCTTGTCGGCTAGTTCTGATGTTGCTAGTGAGATTGGGTAGAGGTTCACAATTGCATACTCAGCCATCTTGAAAGTCTTGGTGTTCCAAATCTTCAAAACATCTTCGAAGTACTTGTCTACGTATGGGCTTAGTAGATCAGCGGTAGCACCTCTTGAAAAACCAAGAGTTGAATACTGCAGGATGGTGTTCGACCATTCGTTAGTTTCAACTGCGGTGTGCCAGGTCTTAGCCTTTGACTCTGCTGTTGGAATAGCAGCCTTAGCCAGTGCTGCAGCCTTCTGTCCGTTGGCAGTGTTATCGGTAGATAGCATCGCATCTACTTCAGCTTCATCGGCAGCACCAGCTGCAACAAGACCGGTTAGTAGATCCCACTTCAGGTCGGTATCGATTTCACGACCAGCTAGTTTCTCAGAACCAGTTAGCAGTGCACGTAGTGCATCGGTGTGTTCTGTATTGGATGCAAAGCGCGGGAAGTACTTCAGGAACTGTAGCTGAGCTTCAGATCCTGCTGCTGCGTTTCTTGCCATCTCGATTAGAGCATCAGCAATCTTGACCTTGTATTCCAAACGGTGCTCAGGCTTTAGATACATGCTCTGAACTGTTACCAACTGGTTTAGGAGTGTCATCATCGCGGTTGCGTTTGATTCGGTTGCGATGTTCTTTAGAACTAGGTGGATGAAGTCCTTCGGATCTGCTTCAGCATCGCGAGTTGAATCCCAAGCTGCACCCCATAGCAGTGCTCTAGCTAGAGAGTCATCAACAACTGCAAGGTTGTGCAGGGTGGTCTGCCATGATCTGTCATCAAGGCGCAGCTTGGCATAAGCCAAGTCACCATCGTTTAGAAGGATCAGATCAGGGCGCTTGGTTCCAATTAGCGCAGGAACTTCGGTCTTTGCTCCATCGATGTCGATCTCGACTCGGTGAGTTCGAATGACCTTGCCATCAACCAGGTTGTAGTAACCAATACCTAGACGGTGAGGTCTAAGAGTTGGGTAGTCAGGGTGGTAAGACTGCAGCACTGAGAAGGAGGTGATGTTACCTTCTGAAGTTTCGTCTAGCTCTGCACGCAGAGTGTTTACTCCTGAAGTTTCTAGCCATAGCTTTGACCATTCGCGAAGTTCACGACCAGAGGTTAGTTCTAGCTCGGTTAGGAGATCAACTAGTTCAGCGTTAGCGAACTCGTGCTTCTTGAAGTAAGAGGCAAGACCTTTCATGAAGTTCTCTTGACCTACCCAGGCGACTAGCTGTCTAAGAACTGAGCCACCCTTGGCATAGGTAATTGCGTCGAAGTTCACCTGAACATCTTCAAGGTCTCTGATGTTTGCTACCACTGGGTGAGTTGAAGGCATCTGGTCTTCACGGTAAGCCCATGACTTTTCGTGTGAAGCAAATGTTGTCCAGGCTTCTTTGTATTCAGTTGCTTCTGCTGTTGCCAGGTATGAAGCGTATTCAGCGAATGACTCGTTTAGCCATAGGTCATTCCACCAACGCATTGTTACAAGATCACCGAACCACATGTGAGCTAGTTCGTGAAGAACAGTAATGATTCTTCTTTCCTTGATAAAGCCGTTAACTGCTCCGCGGAATACGTAGGTTTCAGTAATTGTTACAGCACCTGCGTTTTCCATTGCTCCAGCGTTGAAGTCTGGAACGAATAGCTGGTCATACTTTTCAAACGGGTATGGGTAATCGAATTGTTCTTCAAAGAATACGAAACCTTCTTTAGTTTTTTCGAAGATGTAATCCGCATCAATGTATTTTGCTAGAGATGAACGCCCGAATACTCCAAGTGGAATGGTTCTACCGTCGCTTGAAGTTAGTTCATCTCTCCACTCGGTGTATGGACCTGCAACAAGAGCGGTGATGTATGAAGAGATTCTTGGGGTAGGGGCAAATACCCAAACTGATGTTCCATCTCCTCTGTCTACTGGAGTTGGGGTAGGGGAGTTAGAAATCATCTTCCAGTTGCTAGGACCTGTAACGGTGAACTGGAAGGTCGCCTTTAGATCTGGCTGCTCGAAGACTGCAAACATTCTTCTTGAGTCTGGAACTTCGAACTGGGTGTATAGGTAAACCTCGTTGTCGACTGGGTCAACAAATCTGTGAAGACCTTCACCGGTGTGCATGTAAGGGTTATCGCTAACAACAACTAGCTCATTATTGGCCTCTAGGTTATCCAACTGGATGCGAACACCGTCAGAAACTGAAACGTCCAGGTCTTTGCCGTTCAGGGTGACGCGGTGAACCTTCTTGGTAATGGCGTCAATAAAGGTTGAAGCTCCGATTAGGTTGCTTGTGAACTTGACTGTTGTAGTAACCCCGAAGACTTCTTCACCCCTCATAAGGTCTAATTCAACGGTGTATGAGGATACTTCCAAGAGCTCGGCGCGCTCGGTAGCTTCAATTCGGGTGAGATTTTCAGCAGGCATTACAACTCCTATGTCAGGTTTATTTCAACAGCAACTAGCCTAGTATTGACCAACAACACTGCTAGAAGGTTTTATCAAGATGCGCATACACATAGCCACAGATCATGCTGGATTAGAGCTCAGCCACTTCCTAATCAAAGAACTAGAGGCCATAGGCCTGGAGGTCTTTGACCACGGGCCTAAAGAGTATGACCCGCTGGATGACTACCCAGGATTCTGTATAACAGCAGCCTTGGCTGTCAGGGCTGACGAAGACGCTGGCCAAGAGGCTCTGGGCATTGTCCTAGGTGGCTCAGGTAATGGTGAGCAGATTGCTGCTAACAAGGTTCAGGGCATTAGAGCTGCCTTGGTCTGGAATCTAGATACCGCCAAGTTAGCCCGTCAGCACAACGATGCCAACGTTGTTGCAGTTGGTGCAAGGCAGCATTCCCAAGAAGAAGTTCTGGAACTGATCAAGGCATTCATTGCCGAGCCTTTTTCAAATGATGAGCGTCACGTTAGAAGAATTGGCAAGATTGCCACTTACGAGCAAACCTCAGAAATTATCTAAGGTCCTGAAGTTATAAATGCCTGAGGGTCACTCCGTTCAAAGAACTGCCAATGAGTTCAACAAGAAGTTCAAAGGCAAGCCCGTTCGAGTTGATTCTCCGCAGGGAAGATTCTCATCCGAAGCCAAACTGATTGATGGGCAAGTTTTCAAAGGTGCTAAAGCAATTGGCAAGCAGTTGTTTCTCAATTTTGATAATGGTCTAACCTGCCGAGTTCATTTAGGTATCTATGGCAAATGGCGATTTATTGATGAGATAGAGAAGGCCATGTATGGACAGGTGCGAGCAAGGTTTTATAACGATGAGTTTTTAGCCGATCTTCGTGGTCCAACTATCTGTGAAGTAATAGATAAGCGAGCCGTCAAAGACATTGAGAACCGGTTAGGTCCTGACCCAACAAATACAGACCCTAGGGGATTGCAGAAACAAAGGTTTATTGAACGAGTTCAAAGCTCAGCTAGCCCAATTGGAATACTTCTGATGAATCAAGAAGTCATTAGCGGCATTGGAAACGTCTATCGAGCTGAGATTTTGTTTAGGGCTCAGATCAGCCCTCATGTGCCAGGTAAGTCTTTATCGGTTTCTCAAGTAGAAGAACTCTGGCTGGATTCTGTGAAACTAATGAAAGTTGGAGTTGCCACAGGGTTCATGACAACTAGGGAAGAGCGCCTCAAGAAGAGGACTAAAAAGGCAGATCGGAACTACGTCTATAAGAGGGAAGGGCAGAAGTGCCTGCGTTGTGAGGGATTGGTCTCAATAGAACTAATGGCAACCAGGAAGCTTTATTGGTGCCCTGGTTGCCAGTTCTAGGCCTGTTTATAAGCCTTGTGGAGCGGGTGACGGGAATCGAACCCGCACAATCAGTTTGGAAGACTGAGACTCTACCATTGAGCTACACCCGCATTTGTGGATTTGATTCTGCTCTCATACATTCTATGGGTTAGGATTACGGAGGTTGTTTTGTTTTGGAGAAATTCAGGATAAAAACCACCGGGGTGTAGCGTAGTGGCTAGCGCGCCTGCTTTGGGAGCAGGATATCGCAGGTTCGAGTCCTGTCACCCCGACCATTTTTGCTTAAAAATAGGTTGGCTCTAGCTGACCACGTCTAATGGAGCCACTTGTGAAAACCACTGTTGAACGACTAACCCCAACCAGAGTCAAGCTAACAATTGATGTAACTCCAGAAGAGTTCAAGCCAAGTCTTGATCACGCTTATGAGCACATTGCTGAGAGCGTAAACATTCCTGGTTTCCGTAAGGGCAAGATTCCAGCAGCAATCCTTGATCAAAGAGTTGGCCGTCCAGCAATTCTTGCTCACGCAATCAATGATGGTCTTGACAGCATTTACCGTTCAGCAATCGAAGCGGAAAAACTTCGTCCACTAGGTCAGCCTTCGGCTGAAGTGAAGCAGTCTCCAGATGAGAAGACATTTGCAGGCAACCTGGTTGTTGAAATCCAAGTTGAGGTTCGTCCAGAAATCAAGCTTCCTGAATACAAGGGCATGAAAGTAACTGTTGATGTAATCAAGGTTGATGCCGCTGAAGTTGATGGAGAAATCGATCGTCTTCGTGCACGTTTTGGAACTCTAACTACTGTTGAGCGTCCTGCTAAGAAAGGCGACTTCACTTCAATCGATTTGGTTGCAAATGTTGACGGCAAGCAGATTGACCAGGCACAAAACATTTCTTACGAAATCGGTAGCGACTCACTTCTAGATGGAATTGATGACGCACTTGACACTCTCACCGCTGGTGAGACCACAACTTTCAAGAGCAAGTTGGTCGGTGGCGACATGGCCGGTCAAGAAGCTGAAATCACCGTTACCCTAAACGCTGTCAAGGAGCGCGAGCTTCCAGCAATTGATGATGCATGGGCAGCAATGGCTAGCGAGTTCGACACTGTGAAAGAACTCAAGGCAGGTCTTGAAGACCAGATCAAGAAGTCAAAGTCTTACACTCAGGGTCTTCAGGCTAGAGAGCTACTAACCGAAGAACTTCTAAAGCTTGTTGATGTTCCAGTTTCAGAGGAACTAATCAACTCTGATGTTGAGCGTCACCTAGAAGGCGAAGGCCGTCAGGCTGACGATGCTCACAGAGCAGAAGTTATCGTTGAGTCAACCAAGTCTTTCCAGGTGCAGATGTTGCTAGATGCAATCGCTGAAAAGGAAGAAGTTAGAGTCAACGAGAACGAGCTTTTGCAGTACCTAATGCAGGCAAGCCAGTCTTATGGCATGGATGCAAACGAGTTCGTAAAGGCAGTGGATGCTCAGGGCCAGATCCCGTCATTCGTAGCTGAAGTGGCTAGACGAAAAGCCCTATCTGTCGTTCTTGAGAACGCCAAGGTCACTGACTCAGATGGTAAAAAGGTCGATTTGGCTGAATTCACCAAGACAGATGACGGCTTCAGCACTGAAAACCACGAAGGTCACGACCACAACTAATCTCTAGGCGATTATTGCCTGTGGCGAACATGAGAATGTTTTGTGGGTTTCCTCGGTTATCTTGATTATGCAAAAGAGATTAGAGGAGCAGTAAATGGCTGAAAACACACCACAGAGCAATGTCTTTGAGAGATTACTCAAAGACCGCATTATTTGGCTAGGCGACGATGTTCGCGATGACAATGCCAATGAGATTTGCGCCAAGATGCTTCTTCTAGCAGCTGAGGATTCAACTAAGGACATCTTCCTTTACATCAACTCTCCAGGTGGATCGATCACCGCTGGTATGGCTATCTACGACACCATGCAGTACGTTCCAAACGATGTTGTAACAGTCGGTATCGGTATGTGTGCATCGATGGGACAGTTCCTACTCACATCAGGAGCTAAGGGGAAGAGATTCATTACTCCTAACACTCGTGTTCTACTTCACCAACCAAGCGGTGGTTTCGGTGGAACAGCTGCAGACATTCAGACTCAGGCTTTCCTAATCAACGATATGAAGAAGAAGCTTGCAGCTATCACTGCAAAACAGACTGGCAAGACAGTTGATCAAGTAATGGCGGATGGTGACCGCGACCGCTGGTTCAGCGCTCAAGAGGCTTTGGAATATGGCTTTGTTGATCACATTCAAGAGTTTGCGTCAGTTTCAACCGGCGTTGGCAAGAAGTAAGGAAGAGACTAATGAATAGAGAAAACATGCCAGAAGCTCGTTACATTCTTCCTTCCTTCGAAGAAAGAACTCCTTACGGTTCTCGTTACCTAGACCCATACACAAAGCTTTTCGAAGACCGAATCATCTTCCTAGGTGCTCAGGTTGACGATGTTAGCGCTGATGACATCATGGCTCAGCTACTGGTTCTTGAAAGCCAAGACCCTGATAGAGATATCACCATGTACATCAACTCACCTGGTGGATCTTTCACAGCTCTAACTGCTATCTATGACACCATGCAATACATCAAGCCTCAGATTCAGACTGTTTGTTTGGGTCAGGCAGCATCTGCTGCGGCTGTTCTTCTTGCTGGTGGTGCTCCAGGTAAGCGTCTAGCACTTCCTAACTCAACCATTTTGATTCACCAGCCAGCATCCGGTGGTGGCGGTCGTGGTCAGGCTTCTGACATTGAGATTCAGGCGGCTGAGATTATGCGCATGAGAGTTTGGCTAGAAGAGACAATCGCTAAGCATTCAAAGAAGTCTGTTGAAGAGGTAAGCAAGGACATTGAGCGTGACAAGATTCTCACAGCTGCTCAAGCTCTTGAATATGGTCTGATTGACCAAGTCTTGACTTCACGTAAGGGCTAAACCCCTTTCTGTGTAAACACTGATAGAGCCTCTGTTTATCTCATAAGCAGGGGCTCTCTGCTAATCTGTTAGTAAGTTTTGTGCGAAACGGTCACTTTTTATCTGGAGGCTCGCTTGCGCATCTTTGTTCGTTATCTCACCATCGTCGCCTTGAGCGTCGGGTTTCTGGGGATAACCTCCGTAACTAACGCCGCCACTGTGAACTCCAGCATGTCTCGAGTCAAGAGCTTCTCTGCTGTTGGCTCTGACAAGGTAGTGACTTTGAAGTGGCTAAAAATGGCTAGCACTTCGAGGTTCAAGATCAGTGGCTATCAGATCACAGCGACCAAGGGTAGCTGGAAGTCAATCAAGAAAGTTTCAGCTTCGGCAACAACTTTTAGATTTACCGGTCTAACCAATAACACCAACTACAGATTTCTTATCTCGGCTATGAGTGGAAGATTCTTATCTCCAGCCATTGCAATCACTTCAGCACCGAAAGCTTCTTCTAAAGAAAACGCAATTGAGTTCGGTCAGCCAGCAGATATGTTCCTAAACGATGAAGACCAAACATTATTTGGCAATGCACTGAGTGAAGTTTTGGTCTTTACCTCTTTGACCCCTGTCCAATGCTCAGTTACAGGTGACAAGGTTAAAGCTTTAGCACTTGGGGACTGTGTCATTCGTGCAAGCTCACCTGCGGGTGCTGGATTCAAAGCTGCAGTTCCTGTTGATCGTCTACTTTCTATCGGTAATGCGGTTACTCCTGTGACAAGAACACTGCTTTGGGCAGATGAATTCAATGGTGCATCTGGAACTGAACCAGATTCAACTAAATGGACAGCAGACGTAACTGATGGCTGTGGTCCTCCATATAACAACTGTGGTTGGGGTAACAGCGAACGTCAGTATTACTTGGCTTCTAAGAACACTCACGATGGAACCACTCAAGGAAACCTAACAATTTCTGCCACCAGACAAACTGGTGATACTAACTACAGCTGTTACTTCGGAAGATGTGAATGGTTGAGTGGAAAGATTACTACCTACAACAAGGTTGGTTTCACTTACGGATATCTTGAATCAAGAATGAAGCTTTCCCCTGGTAACGGTTCATGGCCAGCATTCTGGATGCTGGGGAACAACATCGCAACAGTGCCGTGGCCTGGTTGTGGCGAGCTAGACATTATGGAATTCAAGGGAACTTTCCCACAGGTTACTTACGGCACCGTTCACTACCGTAACTCTGGTGGAGGTCACTCATATAAAGGGTCGACAAGAAACACTGGTGTAGACCTAAGTAAGGATTACCACAGATACGGCATGATGTGGAAGCCAGAGGAGATTTCCTTTTACTTCAACGATATCTTGGTTTACACAATAGAAAAATCGGAGTCAGGCCTAACGAGATGGCCGTTCGGCCCTAACGCTCAAGGTGTTGACCCAAGTTTCTATGCAATCTTCAACCTAGCGATGGGTGGTCACTTCGGTGGGGCTATCGATCCATCTTTGAATGCATCATCTCTAAACATCGACTGGGTACGCTATTACAAGGTTGACGGATTTGGAAAAGTAAACCCGCGATAAAAGCTTGTGCGAGCAAAACAACAAATAAGGAAAGGCAACAAATGAAGAAAACCACTAGAAGAACCTTAGTCGGTGCCACCACCGCTATTGCTTTGCTTGGCGCAATCGCAATTCAACCCGCACACGCCTACACCGCTCCGGTAGTTGGAACCAGCATCATGAGACTGACTGCTCCACTACTTGGAGACACAAACAGCGTAAACATGACCCCAGACGCTAAAGGCAAGTGGGATCAGTACTACGGTAAAGGTCTAAACGCGAGGATCATGTATGCAGATGTTAGGGGAGATGTCTCTCTTACCTTCAAGTACACAAACGCTGCAGGTGTTCCATACACCAACCGCACTGTTTACATGATTGTCAACAAGAAGTTCTCCTGTTCAAAGACCACATTCTCAACCACCCAGGCAACTAACTACCCAGGTGGTAACCGACCAAACACAAGCGCTATTGTTCGTGACTGGTGTGGAGATCAGCCTCAGCTTGGAGCAGGTCAGACTGCAATCATCTCAACTACTGATTCATTCGGTAAGGCAACCTTCAACATGAAGAACTACAACATCTCTGGCGAGATGTTTCCTACTGCTCTGAACAAGATGAACAAGTATTCAAAGGGAATCCCTTGTGGCGATGACACCATGTGCATGCAGACCACAATCGCCCCGAGTTTGTACCCTCACCCAACTGAGGCTCAAGAAAGAGGGGAAGACAAGGACCTAATCTTCCTGGCCTTTGTAAACCCTAAGGTAACTGCTACAACCAAGTCTCTAAAGGTAAAAGCAGGAACAACAAAGACCATTACTTTCAAGCTAACTAACCTAGCTAAGAAGGTCGTTTCAGGAACCACAGTTACTTTTGAATCATTTGGTGAAGGTAATGACTTGGAAGAATGGTCTGAAGTTTCAAACGCCCAAGGCATGGTCAGTATCAAGGTCTCAGCACCAAAGGGAACCCTAGGGCTCCAGGTCGTTAGAGCCAAGGTTTATGGTGCACCAATGGGCACTGATACAAAGATTTACTGGACTAAGTAACCTCTAGTAAGAAGAGCCAGTTGGAGTTCATTTAGAGCTCCAACTGGCTCTTTTTCATTACCCTTGCCTACTCAGTTATGTCATTGAGGCTAGGTAGGCTTTACCCATGACTCGACTCAGTGAATCAGGGGACATGCTTAAGTGCAACTTCTGTTCTAAAACTCAGAAGCAAGTGCTGAAGCTTATTGCCGGCCCTGGCGTATACATCTGTAATGAGTGTATTGATCTATGTAACGAGATCATTGAAGAGGAAATGGGGAAGACCCCTAAGCAGGTTGAAGACTTTGAATTGCCTCGCCCAAAGGAAATCTATGGTTTCCTAGATGAATATGTAGTTGGTCAAACCCAAGCTAAGAAGGCATTGTCGGTTGCCGTATACAACCACTACAAGAGAATTCGTGCAGCAGGCACTCTAACCAACTCAGGCAAGGCTCACGATTCAATCGAGATTGCTAAGTCAAACATTCTTATGATTGGTCCAACCGGTTGCGGAAAGACCTACCTCGCGCAAACCCTAGCCAAGAGGCTAAATGTTCCTTTCGCAGTTGCTGACGCAACATCTCTTACCGAAGCAGGCTACGTCGGTGAGGATGTTGAGAACATCTTGCTAAAACTTCTTCAAGCAGCCGATGGCGATGTCAAGAGAGCAGAGCACGGCATCATCTACATCGATGAGATTGACAAGATTTCTCGTAAAGCTGAGAACCCATCAATTACTAGAGATGTTTCTGGTGAAGGAGTTCAGCAAGCACTGCTAAAGATTCTTGAAGGAACAGTTGCATCTATTCCACCTCAGGGAGGGCGTAAGCACCCTCAGCAGGAGTTCATTTCCTTGGATACCACCAACATTCTGTTTATTGTTGCAGGTGCATTTGCAGGTCTTGAGTCAATCGTTCAGGCTCGTGTTGGCAAAAAGGGTATTGGTTTCGGAGCTGACATTAGAAACAAGGATGAAGAGACAGACATCTTCACTCAGGTTCAGCCAGAAGATCTTCGCAAGTTCGGTTTGATTCCAGAATTCATCGGGCGACTTCCAGTGCTTGCTGCTGTAACGCCTTTGGATAAGCCAGCGCTCATTCAGATTCTTGCCGAGCCTAAGAACGCTCTGGTCAAGCAGTACCAAAGAATGTTTGAAATTGATGGCTTCGAACTTGAGTTTGATCACGATGCTCTTGAGGCTATTGCTGAAGAGGCAATCAAGCGTGAAACCGGTGCAAGAGGACTTCGTTCGATTCTTGAAGAGACTCTTGGTCAGATTATGTTTGAGATTCCAAGTAGTGCGGCTCAGGGTCTAGTTCGTATCACCAAGGGTGTTGTCGAAGGAACAGAGCAAGCAGTAGTCACCCCAATCAAATCTTCAAGACAAGAAAAGTCGGCTTAGTAATTGGCACTAAAAGCCATTTCTGATCTTAGAGCTCCTATACTCGCTGGAACAGTTGCCAGCATCACCGGTACAGCAGCAACCACAGCAATCTTCCTAAGCGCATTTGTCGCGATTGGCGCTACCAAAGAGCAAACCGTTTCTATGGTTGCGCTAATGCTCGTCTTCTACGGCGCACTGTCAATCATTCTGAGCTGGCGATTCAAGATGCCGCTATCGGTTGTTTGGTCAACACCGGGAGCAGCTTTGCTTGCTGGCTCATCAATTACAGGTATCGGTTTCAATAACGCAATGGGCGGAATATTGGTAACTGGTCTTTTGCTTGCTCTTACTGGACTTTGGCCAAAGCTTGGTGAAATAGTTTCTGCAATCCCTAAATCAATTGCCAGTGCGATGTTGGCTGGAGTGATCTTTAGTTTTTGTGTCGCACCGTTTGCTGCTAGCGCTAGTTATCCAGCACTCGTTATTCCTGTTATAGCTGTTTGGGTTTTGTTGTATTGGTTGGCCCCACTATGGGCATCTCCAGTTGCAATTGTTCTAGCTTTCACACTGATTGGCTTGAATCAAGGCTTAGTAGTTTCAGCATCCGATTGGTTAGTGAATGTTTCCCTCATCCAGCCATTATTCAATCTAGGTTCAATTTTCACTATTGCTATTCCCCTGTATTTGGTTGCCATGGCATCACAAAACATTCCAGGCATTGCCATCATGAACTCTTATGGGTACAAAGTTCCTTTCAGAGCTTCTCTTGTGGCCACAGGTCTTGGAACAGTTGTTGCTTCATTCATCGGTGGATTTGTGATGAACTTAGCCGCCATCACAGCTGCCCTAAACGCGAACGAGCAGGCTCACAAGGATCCTTCAAAGCGCTGGATAGCTTCTGTGAGTGGAGGAGTGGTTTACATCATCTTCGCCTTCTTCACAGGCATCGCAGTTGCTTTTGTCTATCAGACCCCTAGAGAGCTTCTTCTAGCCGCTAGCGGGTTGGCATTACTACCGACTATCGTCAATGCTTTCAACGTCATGGTTGAAAAAACTGATGAGCGCTTACCTGCAGTAATCACATTCCTGATTGCTTCTAGTGGAATTGCGTTCTTCCAGGTAGGGGCTGCGTTCTGGGCGATTCTTGTCGGGCTATTGGTAATCCAACTTCTAAGACTCAGAAGACCCTTTAGTACAGAGGCTTAAAGCAAGCCTCTGCGCTTTAGTAGTGGCTCAATAGTTGCGTCACGACCTCTGAAGTTTCTGAACATCTGCATTGAGTTGATAGATCCACCTCGAGAGAGAAGTGTCTTTCTAAAGTGATCTCCATTAGCTCTAGTTAAACCGCCGTTTTCCTTGAACCAGTCAACTGTGTCAGCATCTAGAACTTCGGACCAAATGTATCCGTAGTACCCAGCAGAGTATCCGCCAGCAAAGATGTGTGAGAAGTATGTTGAACGGTATCTAGTTGGAACAGGTCCATAGTTCAGACCGTAGGCTTCAATAGCTTTTGCTTCGAACTCTTCAACGTCCTCGATGGTTGCATCAGCATCAAGTGAGTGCCAGGCAAGGTCTAAGATCGCAGCAGCCATATATGAGGTGGTTGCGTGTCCTTCGTTGAAGGTGGATGCAGCCTTTAGGTTATCCACCCATTCCTGAGGAATCTTTTCACCAGTTTCATAATGAATTGCGTAGTTATCTAGCACCTCTGGCCAGGTTAGCCACATTTCATTCACCTGGGAAGGGAACTCTACGAAGTCTCTTTCAACGCTGGTGCCAGAGAATCTTGGGTACTTCACATCTGAAAGCATTCCGTGCAGGGTGTGACCAAACTCGTGGAACAAGGTAGTGATCTCGTCGTAGGTCAAAAGAGTTGGTTGACCTGCTGGTGGCTTAGGAACGTTCAGGTTGTTAACTACAACAGGCAACTGACCTAGTAGGTGGCTTTGATCAACTAGGTTGTTCATCCATGCTCCACCGCGCTTTGAGTCGCGAGTATAGAAATCACCGATGAACAAAGCAAGCTTTGAACCATCCTCGTTGAAAACTTCGAATGCACGGGCATCTGGGTGATAGGTAACGATGTCTTTTCGCTCCTTGAAAGAAATTCCAAAAAGCTTGTTAGCGGCAAAGAACACACCATCGTTGAGAACTCTTTCAAGTTCAAAGTATGGACGCATCGCTGAAGTGTCTAGGTTGTACTTTTCCATGCGAACTGCTTCTGTATAGAAATCCCAGTCCCAAGACTCAAGAGTGAATTTCTCACCACTTGCATCAATAGACTTCTGCAGATCAGCACCTTCTGCTCTTGCGTTTCTAACTGCTGCTGGAGCAATCTGCTTGAGCATCTTGTGGACGTTCTCAGGGTTCTGAGCGTTACGGTCCTGGAGAACGTGTTCAGCGTGAGTCTTCACTCCAAAGAGTTCAGCACGCTTAGCGCGTAGCTTCACAATCTGAAGGATAACTGGGCGGTTGTCGTTCTCGTTGTTACGAGCACCCTTGATTAGAGAGTTCTTCATAACGCGCTCACGTAGGCTTCGGTTCTTCATGCTTGAATGAAGTGGATGGCCGGTGAAGTTCACCATGCCAACGAGCCACTTACCTTCTAGCCCGCGAGCCTTAGCTGCTGCTGCACAAGCAGCAATCTCGTTCTCTGATAGGCCATCGAGTTCAGTTACGTCATCAACAAGCACACCTAGATCGTTGGTGTCAGTTAGTAGGTTCTTACCGAACTGGGTTTCAAGCTTGGAAAGCTCTTCGTTGAGGTTAGTAAGTTCTTCGCGCTGAGCATCAGTTAGGTGAGCACCTGCGTGGGTAAAGTCCATGTAGTAACGCTCTAGCAACCAGGCATCTTCAGTGTTTAGCTCAAGTGAGTCACGCTTACCGTATAGTTCTTTGATTCTTCCGAATAGAGCCTGGTTCAATCTGATGGCATCGGTGTGAGCAGATAGCTTTGGAGCAATTTCCTCTTCGATTTCATCTAAGCGATCGGTTGTGTCGCTTGAAGACTTGTTATAGAACACAACAAGTACACGCATAAGTAGCTGTCCGCTTCGTTCCATCGCAACGATGGTGTTTTCGAAGGTAACTTCATCCTGCTTGATGATTTCATGAACCTCATGAAGCTGCTCTTGGCAGCCAGCATAGAAGGCAGGGAGGTAACTCTCATCGTTGATGCGAGAGAAGTCAGGCATCTCATACTCAAGAGTTGAACGAAGGGCAAATGGGTTTTCGGTTTCAAAGGTCATGAGCAAAAGCCTAGCCTTCGAAAAGGATGACCAAATAGATATTTGCCGAAAAGTTACTCGGTCGGGGCTAGAACAACCTCTGTCACAGCCAGTTCTTCACCTGAAACAAAGGAGAGCTCAGCAATACGTCCAGCTGCCTTTAGATCAGGGGATAGCAGCTCTAGTCGAGAGATCATGTGCTTAGGGGCAACAAGGTTTGCAGATAGAACATCAGCCTTCATAGAAGCCTTGGCATCGCTCTTAGCCTTACGAGTGCCAAACAGGGCCTGAGAGGCTAGGGGTAGAAGATCTAGGTTTGTGGAATCTAGACCCTGCTCTAGTTCTTGTGCTGTTGGCCATGAGCTTCTGTGAATAGAACCCTTGCCCTGCCACCAAGACCAAACCTCATCTGTTGCGAAAGGTAAGAATGGGGCAAAGAGACGAAGAAGTGTTAGTAGCGCTTGACGAAGAGCAACAAGAGCAGACGCTTGTTCGTCAGCATTGAAGCCACCCTGGCCGTAGGCACGTTCCTTGACTAGTTCGAGGTAGTCATCGGTGAAGTTCCAAAAGAACTTCTCTGCTAGTTCTAGAGCTTTGGTGTGGTCGTAGTTTTCAAATGCAGTGGTTGCCTCCTTCACTACCTCGGCAAGGTTTAGTAACAAACTCTGGTCAATTGGCTGAGTGACTTTGGCATCTTGCGCAGGTGCATCGAAGCTCAAAACAAACTTGGCAGCATTTAGAACCTTGATAGCCAGTCTTCGACCGATCTTCATCATGCCGGTATCAAACGCTGCATCTGTTCCAAGACGAGCAGAAGCTGCCCAGTAACGAACAGCATCTGAAGAGTGTTCAACAAGAAGATCGTTAGGGGTAACTACGTTGCCTTTTGACTTTGACATCTTCTTACGATCTGGATCAAGAATCCAACCTGAGATACCCGCATCAGCCCAAGGAAGAACACCGTGTTCTTGTTGAGATCGAAGAACAGTTGAGAACAACCAGGTTCTAATGATGTCTTGACCTTGAGGTCTAAGAGAGTAAGGGAAGACCTTGGCAAACTTCTCTGGGTCATCTAACCAGCCACCACCTAGTTGAGGGGTTAGTGAAGAAGTTGCCCAAGTGTCCATGATGTCAACTTCACCGATGAAGCCATTAGCTACGCCACGCTGTGATTCTGTGTAACCAGCAGGAACATCGGTTGAAGGATCAATTGGTAGTAATTCACTTGAAGGAACAAGCACCTTGTCAAAGTCAGGGTTACCCTGGTCATCAAGTGCATACCAAACAGGAATAGGCACACCAAAGAATCTTTGTCTTGAGATAAGCCAATCACCAGTAAGGCCATTGACCCAGTTCTCATATCTAACTCTCATGAAATCAGGGTGGAACTTTAGTTCCTTACCTAGTTCCAGAAGTCTTTCTCTAAGTTCAGCATCCCTACCACCGTTACGGATGTACCACTGTCTAGTTGAAACTATTTCTAGTGGACGGTCACCTTTTTCAAAGAACTTCACTGGGTGAGTAATTGGCTTAGGGTCGCCAACCATGTCACCTGATTCTTGAAGTAGTTCAACAATTCTTGTCTTAGCCGAGAACACAGTCTTACCAGCAAGTTCAGCGTAAACAGCTAGCGCTTCAGGAGTTGAAACAACATCAGGTGCAGTTTCAAGTAGACGCCCATCCCAACCAATAATTGCTCGGTTAGGTAGATCTAGTTCTCTCCACCAAATCACATCTGTCAGGTCACCAAAGGTACAGATCATCGCAATACCTGAACCTTTGTCAATCTGAGCTAGGCGGTGAGAAAGAACTGGAACCTCAACTGCAAACAGAGGAGTCTTTACTGTCTTACCAAATAGTGGTTGGTATCTCTCATCATCTGGATGAGCAACAAGAGCAACACAGGCAGGAATAAGTTCAGGACGTGTTGTCTCAATAAAGACTTTGCCATCTGGTCCATCGAAACCAATACGGTGATAAGCACCTGGTTGATCTCTATCCTCTAGCTCTGCTTGAGCAACAGCAGTTCTAAATGTGACATCCCAAAGAGTTGGTGCCATTGACTGGTATGCCTCACCTCGAGAGAGGTTATTTAGAAATGCTTGCTGAGAAACTTTTTGAGCTGCAGGGGAGATGGTTTGGTAAGTCTGGTCCCAGTCCACAGAAACACCAAGCTGACGCCATAGTGCTTCGAACTGAAGCTCATCTTCAGCGGTTAGCTTCTCGCATAGCTCAATGAAGTTCTTTCTTGAGATAGGAATCTGATCAGCAGCCTTAGAAGACTTGTTGTCTCCACCTTCATAAGGTGGAGTGAAGTTCTCAACATAAGGAAGTGACGGGTCGCATCGAACACCAAAGTAGTTCTGCACGCGTCTCTCCGTTGGTAGACCATTGTCATCCCAACCCATCGGGTAGTAAACCTCTTTGCCACGCATACGTTGGAATCTGGCAACAACGTCGGTATGGGTATAGCTAAAGACGTGACCTACGTGCAAGGAACCTGAAACTGTTGGAGGAGGGGTATCAATTGAAAAAACGTCTGATTTAGGGACATCTCTTCTGAACTTGTAGGTTCCGTCGGTTTCCCAGGCTAGGGCCCATTTCTCCTCTAGGCCTTCTACGCCTACGCGTTCGGGGGTTGAGGCTGGGGCTCTGAAATCAGGGGTTTCGTGGCTTGAGGTCACGTTGTGCTTCTCCAAAAGTTAGGGTTCATTAAGATTAACATTGAGATTAGAACTTTTACCCCTAAACCCAGAGAGCAAGCCATGTATCCCAAAAACAATGGAGCTTCTTTTGGCATCAGAGACCAGGTCCCAGCTAGCCCCTCGTTTCCAGCCATTGAAGAGTCCATCCTAGAGTTTTGGGCTAAAGACAAGACTTTTCAGGCCTCTATAGACCAGCGCAAGGACGAAAACGCTCCAGAGTTCGTCTTTTATGATGGTCCTCCATTCGCTAACGGTCTTCCTCACTATGGACACCTTCTTACTGGATACGCCAAAGACACTGTTCCTAGGTTCAAAACCATGCAGGGATTCAGAGTTGAAAGAAGGTTTGGTTGGGACACCCATGGGCTTCCAGCTGAGGTTGAGGCTGAGAGACAACTAAAGATCTCAGGTCGGCCTGAGATTGAAAAGTTTGGGATCGATAAGTTCAACGACTACTGCCGAACCTCAGTTCTGAAATACACCAAAGAGTGGGAAACATATGTAACCCGTCAGGCTCGTTGGGTTGATTTTGATAATGATTACAAGACCCTAGATGCTCCGTACACAGAGAGCGTGCTTTGGGCTTTCAAAGAACTTCACAAGAAGGGCCTTATCTACGAAGGCTTCAAAGTCCTTGCTTACTGCTGGAGATGTGAAACTCCTCTTTCAAACCATGAACTACGTATGGATGAAGATGTTTATCAGAACAGACAAGACCAAACAGTAACTGTCACCTTCCCAATTCTTGAAGGTCAGAGATTTGCTGGAGTAAAGATACTTGCATGGACAACAACTCCTTGGACACTGCCAACAAACTTTGCATTGGCTGTTGGCCCTGAAATTGAATATGCAGTTATCAATACAGAGTCAGGTAAGTATCTTCTTGCTAAGTCACTTATTGGTAATCATCTCAAGGACTTTGGCTTTGAAGATATGGATGCAGCTAGTGCTGCAATTGAAGAAACAGTTCTTGGTAAAGAGCTCGCTGGAATTAAATACGAAAGATTATTTGATTACTACGCTGATGAATCAAAGTTTGATGTTGGCAATGCTTGGCAGATCATTGTTGGTGATTATGTTGCGGACAGTGAAGGTACCGGTGTTGTTCATCAGTCACCTGCATACGGTGAAGATGACCAAAAGCTTTGTGAAGCAGCTGGTATTCCTGTTTATGTTTCTGTGAATGAACGTGGTGAATACAACTCGGTAATTACTGACTTTGTTGGCCAGCACGTGTTTGAAGCTAACAAGCCAATCACCCAGAAGCTAAAAGATATGGGACGCTTACTAAAGCAGGCGAGCTATGACCACCCATATCCACACTGTTACAGATGCAAGAACCCTTTGATTTACAAAGCAGTGTCTTCTTGGTTTGTTGAAACAACCAAGCTCAAAGATCGCATGCTTGAACTAAACCAGGAAATCAACTGGGTTCCTGAACACACTAAAGATGGTTCATTCGGTAAGTGGTTAGAAAATGTTCGTGACTGGGCCATCTCTCGTAACCGTTTCTGGGGAGCACCGATTCCAGTATGGAAATCAACTGACCCTAATTATCCACGTATTGATGTTTATGGATCTCTAGATGAACTAGAAGCAGACTTCGGTGTTCGCGTTGATGATTTCCACCGTCCAACTATTGATCACCTAACTCGGGTAAACCCTGATGACCCAACCGGTAAGTCAATGATGGTTAGAGTGCCAGAAGTTTTGGACTGCTGGTTTGAATCAGGCTCCATGCCTTTTGCTCAGGTTCACTATCCATTTGAAAACAGTGACTGGTTTGATTCACATTCACCTGGTGATTACATCGTTGAATACTCAGGTCAAACCAGAGGTTGGTTCTACACCTTGCACGTTTTATCAACTGCACTATTTGATAGACCAGCTTTCAAGACTGCTGTCTCGCATGGAATTGTTTTGGGTAGCGATGGACAGAAGATGTCTAAGTCACTTCGTAACTACCCAGATGTGAATGAAGTATTTGATCGTGATGGCTCAGATGCAATGCGTTGGTTCTTGCTTTCTTCACCTATTCTTCGTGGTGGAACTATGTCAGTTACCGAGCAGGGAATTAGAGAAGGAACAAGACAGGTTCTTCTTCCACTCTGGAACACCTACTACTTCTTTACTTTGTACGCTAACGCTTCTAACTATGAAGCGAAGTTTGATCTATCTAGCGAAGATGTTCTAGATAGATACCTTGTTGCTAAGACTCGTGAAATGGTTGCTGGAGTTTCAGCAGATCTAAATGCCTTTGACACTTTCGGTGCAGCTGCAAAGCTTCGAGACTTCGCTGACGTCCTCACCAACTGGTACGTAAGAAGATCTAGAGCCAGATTCTGGGATGGTGATCCTCAAGCCTTCAACACCTTGTATTCAGTCCTTGAGATCATGACAAGAGTTGCCGCACCTATGCTTCCGCTGATTGCTGAAGAAGTATTCCAAGGTCTAACTGGCATGAGGTCTGTGCACCTAACGCAGTGGCCAGATCACGAAGCTCTAAAGAGTGACGACAAGCTTATGGAAGCTATGGACCAGGTGAGAGTGGTTTCATCTGTTGCTAATGGTCTTAGAAAGGTCAATGGCCTTCGTGTTCGTTTGCCATTAGCTAAGTTGACAGTTGTCACTAAGAGTGCAGATGCTCTCTCAGAGTTTGCTGACATCATTGCTGAGGAACTCAACGTCAAATCAATTGACTTGGTTGAACTATCTCTTGATTCAACAACTGAGTTCGGTGTTATCAAGCGTTTGACTGTTAACTCAAGAGCTTTAGGGCCAAGAGTGGGTAAGCAGGTTCAGCAGGTTATCGGTGCATCTAAGTCAGGCGACTGGTCTGAAGATAACGACAAGGTTGTTTGTGGAGGGGTTGAACTATTTGAAGGTGAATACGAGATTGATTTGGTAGCAGATCTATCTGATACTTCAGAGTCTGTGAACCTAATCGGTATCTTGCCTTCAGGTGGATTCGTTCTTCTCGATTCAAGAGTTACTGAAGAACTAGAAGTTGAAGGTATTGCTAGAGATGTAATTAGAGCAGTGCAGCAAGCTCGTAAGGATGCTGACCTAGATGTTAGTGACCGAATCAAACTTGTCGTAACTAGCGTTCAAGATGTCCTAGATGCAATCAGCTCTCATGAAGAGCTAGTGAAATCTGAAACGCTCACTCTTGAACTCGAGACAATTATCGGAGATGTTGCAGGTGAAGGGACTGTTGTGGGAGATGATCTTCCTATCGGCATCGTGGTGAGCAAGATATGAGTTCAGAGTCCGATGCTCTGAGAATGATTCAAGAAATCGAAGCCTCACTTATGGCTCGAATTCCTGAACATAAGCTTCGTCCAAGACTTGAACCCACCAGAAGAGCAGTTGAGCTACTAGGTGATCCACAAAAGTCTTACCGTGTTATTCACATCACCGGAACTAACGGTAAGACCAGCACTTCTCGAATCACTGAAAGGGTTCTTAGAGAACATGGTCTTAGAACAGGACGTTTCACAAGCCCACATCTAATCAACCTCAACGAACGAATTGCATTAGATGGGGAACCCATCTCTAACGAGATACTTTACGAAGTATTCAAAGACATCGAACCGGTTCTAGACATGGTTGATAAGGAACTACTTGAGCAGGGGGAGTCAAGGCTTACATTCTTTGAAGCTCTGGCCGTTTTGGCATTTGCAGCATTTGCTGATGCGCCTATCGATGTTCTAGTTCTTGAAGTTGGCATGGGTGGAGCTTGGGATTCAACCAACGTAGCAGACGGTGACGTTGCTGTCTTCACGCCAATTGATCTCGATCACCAGGAGCGTCTAGGTCAAACTATCGCAGAGATTGCAACCACCAAGTCTGGAATCATCAAGTCAGGTGCCGCGGTAGTTTCTGCAGTTCAATCTAAAGAAGCACTTGATGTGCTGGAGAAAGTTTCATCTGAGGTCGGTGACACTTTCAGGATTCTTGGTAAAGACTTCACAGTTACCGAATACATTGAATCTGATCTCGGCATAACTTTCTCGCTTGATGGGCTAGCTGGTAAGTATGAGAATCTATTCATGCCACTGCACGGTGCATATCAAGCCGCTAACGCAGCAGTTGCGATTGCTGCGGTTGAAGAATTTATAGGTGGGGCAAGTGCACCGCTATCAGACATGATTCTCAGGCCAGCCCTTGCAGATGTTTCTTCACCGGGACGACTACAAGTCGTTAGTAAATCGCCAAGAATTGTTTTGGATGCTGCACACAACCCTCATGGCGCGCTATCGCTGGCAAATGCTCTTGAATCATCGTTTGGTTTGCCTCACGTAGTCGGTGTTGTTTCAATCCTTGGCGAGAAAGATGCTGAAGGTATTTTGAAGCATCTAGAAACAGTTATGGCCGAAATCATCATCACCAAGAGCACCAGTGTTAGAGCTAATGACACTCAGAGTCTTGCTGCTATTGCAAGAAACGTCTTTGGCGAAGATCGCGTAAGTGTTGAAGAAGATTTCAGAGATGCCTTGTCATTAGCTGAAGCAAATCTTCCGCCAACACCTAATTCAACAATTGTGGTGACAGGAACTGTATCTTTGATTGGGGATGTACTTAAGTTCCGTCAAATCCAGGAGGATGCAGATGTCTAATCGCTCAGTAAGAAGAACCTTAGGTTCAATGGTGGTTGCATTTGAATCATTTGTTGTGTTCTTTGGAACCCTTGCAGCATACGGATTGCAAGTAGCTGATGGGCCTGTGGTTTGGGGATTCGGACTAACCTTTTCAGCAATCCTGATACTTACCCCTGGTTACTTAGGAAAGCCAGGTTCATACTGGTTCGGCTGGGCCTTGCAGGTAATTCTTTTGGTTGTCTCGTTCATGATTCCTTGGACCTTGTTGATTGCCATCATATTTGTTGGTTTCTGGGGCTGGGCCATGATTGCCGGTTACACAATTGATCTTGCTAAGAAGAACCGAGCAGAACAAAACACTTTTGAAATTAAACTTGATCTAGAGGAGAACAAATAATGACTGAGCAGACTCTCGTATTAGTAAAGCCAGACGGGGTAAAGAGAAACCTGATAGGCGAGATCATCAAAAGGATTGAAACCAAAGGCTACGTAATCGTGGAGATCAAGAAGTTCACCCCTTCTCGTGAACTTTTGGCCCAACACTATGCCGAGCACGCGGGCAAGCCTTTCTATGAGCCGCTAGTTGAATTCATGGCTTCAGGTGACGTTGTTGCCCTAAAGGTAGAGGGAAACAGGGTTATCGAAGGATTTAGAACTCTAGCTGGAGCAACAGACCCAACTGTTGCCCTGCCAGGAACAATCAGAGGAGACCTTGGTCGCGACTGGGGTCTAAAGGTTCAACAGAACTTAGTACATGGTTCAGATTCTGTTGAATCGGCAACTAGAGAACTCGGTCTCTGGTTCTAATCAAGCTAAGCGAGTTTAGCTCCAAATAAAGTCTGTTTTTATCGGCGATTTCTAGACAATATGTCTAAAAATCAGGCTGTTTAGGCTATCCTTTATGCCGTATAGCAAATGTCTCATACGAAATATTCTTATTAGCGAAAAGGAATCAAACATGAATTCTCGTACAATCAAGCAAGGTGCAGCAGTAGCTGTGGCTTCAATGCTTGTGCTTTTTGGAGCTTCAGCTTCAATGGCGGCAAGCAAGGTACTAGTAGATCTTCCAAACGATCCAGTAGCCGGTGGTGAGACTGTAACAGTCCCTATGGTTCTATCTGGTTTCGAATTCGACAAGCTTTCAGTAACTCTGAAGGTTGACGAAGGTACATTGACCGTTACAGACGCTGACTCAGCTCTCACATTGAACCCTGGCTACTCAAGCCTTGCGGCTCAGACCGAAGTTTCATTCAACGGAACTACAGATGCCGTTGTTGCAGTCATGGAATCTGGTGTTAGCTGGACTGCTCCTGGTGACTCAACAACCACATCACCACTATTGATCAGCGTACGTGTTGGTGAATACGAAACTGGTACAACTTATGACCCTGCAACTGGTCACACATACAAGTTCGTAAGCACTGAACTTAACTGGGAATCTGCAATGGCTGCTGCCAAGCTAATGTCTTATAAAGGTAAGAGCGGCTACCTAGCAAACATTTCTACTGAAAATGAGAATCAGTTCGTAGCAACTAAGTCAGGGGCGAGGGACATCTGGATTGGTGCCACTGCCGATCTTAGAATGGTCAACTTTGCTCTGACTGCAGGTGGTAAGCCAACCATTAGCGTTGACCCACAGCCTCTAGGTAACTACTACTGGGGTGGCGGCTCTGAAGCTGGCACGCAGTTCAGCTCAGGACTACTAACACCTGCTGCTGTCGGTGGGCTATACAATGCTTGGGCTGAAAATGAGCCAAACAACTACCAAGGCGGCGAAGCTTGTGGTGTAACCAACTGGGGAGGTGGAATCGGTGAGTGGAACGACCTTCCATGCTCCTTTGAGGCCGGTTATCTAGTTGAGTTCGACACCTCTCCTGGTGACTTCGAGACTGCAGTGGTAACTTTCGACAACATCGAAGGTGACGACGTAGACGCTTTTCCAGCTGAAGTTGAAGAAGAACTAGCAGCTACTGGTTACGATGCAGGAATTCTGTTTGCTTTGGCACTAGTGCTACTAGCAGCAGGTTTCACCATTGTAGTTAGAGCTCGCAAGAACTAATTTCAAAGAAGTAAAAGAAATGGGATGGCCAATGGCCATCCCATTTCTTTCTTAACTAAGTTTTAGATCCAACCGAGCTGGCTGAACATTGGAATCCAACGAGACCAGAATCTCAATGTGATTGCGAGGATGATGATTAGAAATGTTGCAATAACCCAAATCCAAGCTTTTGAATAAGCCCCATCCCAGAATGCGGTAGTTCTAATTGGCATTGGGATAATGTCTTCTCTTGCGCTGAAGAGGAAAAGAGTAACAAAGATAGGAATCATTCCAGTCCAAGCAACCATGCAGTAAGGGCATAGCACGTTGATAACTAGAAGGCTCTGGCTGAATAGCCATAGGACAAACAAGAAGCCTAGGAAGTTACCAACAAGGAATAGCTGCCAGAACCATTTAGCAAACTGAGCCTTAGCAAGAATCGCGAAACCAACAATGATTGGTGCCATGAATGCAGATAAACCAATTAGAGAGTTTGGGAAACCAAAAAGCTTGGCTTGGGCAGTGAGCATCACGGTCTTACAAGAGATAAAGACGTTCAGATCACAACCTAGAACAGCGCCTGGATCAGAAGCTACGTGAATACGTTCAAGGGTGAGTGAAAAGGCACCAATCCAGCCGATGATTCCAAAGATTATGAGAACCAGCGCTAGAGATATCGGCGCTCCGATTCCTGCTTTTTCAGTAGTTTTCTGCTCAGTCATAATCAAAGTATCTCACGCCTTCAATATCTGAATACTTGGATTTTGACCTTATAGGGGTTCTCAGCGCTTTGACAGGAGACATACAAACCCCTAAAACACAGGCTTTTAGAGCCTGTGAAGCTCCATAAAGACCTGTTCTGCCAACCAAATCCATTGCTTTTAGGCCTATCCGTGCGATACTTGAGGTAGTTGGTCTCTACCACACAGAGATAAACAAAGGTTTCGCAGGTACTTTTTAGACATTTACGCGTAAGGCCCAGGGGGCAGCCTAAGTAGTCTCAAGAATTTAGTAACTGCATTATTTAGATTTAGTTGTTCACAAAAGTGAATAACACGAGTTTTTTAGGTGAAGAACCAAGTGAGTGTGGCCTAGGGGATTTACCGGGTATGGAGCACCTTAAATGGTGAAGAAAAAAAATATAGAGGTACCGGTTGAAGAAGTTGTTGAACCGAAGAAGCCATCACGTAAACGTGGGGCCAAGGAAGTAGTTGCTGAAGTTGTTGCTGAGGTAATTGCTCCTTCAAAAAAGTCAAAGAAGAAGGTTACTGAGGACAAGAGCTCGGCTCCTGTCGAAGAGCCGAAGGCAGCTCCTGCTGCTGCAGGTTTCTCCCTAATCTTCCAAGCACCTGATCTTCCTACTCCAAAAGTGAGTACCAGAAGAGGTAAAGCATCAATCGTTGATGACGCACCAACAGATGATTCTCACCGCAGAGTTAGATCTAGAAGAAGATCAGGCGAAGCTGTTGAAGGCGAACTGCCACCAAATGTTGTTGTAAAGGTTAGAACTCCTCGCGAGCCTAAAGCTCCTAGCAATGAGCCAACCAGAGTTAAAGGTTCAACTCGTCTAGAAGCTAAAAAGCAGAGAAGACGTGATGGTAGAGACTCAGGTAGAAGAGCAGGAAGAATTACTGAATCAGAGTTCTTAGCTCGTCGTGAAGCTGTTGACCGCGTTATGGTCGTAAGAAGCAAAGATGACAAGATTCAGATTGGTGTTCTAGAAGACAAGATCTTGGTTGAGCACTATGTTGCTAAGGCACAAGACACTTCTTTGATTGGAAACGTTTATCTAGGTAAAGTTCAAAACGTTCTACCTTCTATGGAAGCTGCCTTCGTTGACATTGGTCGTGGCCGTAACGCTGTTCTTTACTCTGGTGAAGTTGATTGGGAGTTAGCAGAAGTTGGCAACCAGCCAAGAAAGATTGAACTAGCACTTAAGTCTGGCGACAAGGTTTTGGTTCAGGTCACTAAAGACCCTGTAGGTCAAAAAGGTGCTCGTCTAACTTCTCAGGTTTCACTTCCTGGTCGTTACCTTGTTTATGTGCCTAACGGAAACATGAATGGTATTAGCCGTAAGCTTCCTGAAAGCGAGCGAGTGAGACTCAAGAAGATCTTGAAAGAGATCTTGCCTCCAGATGCTGGAGTAATCATTAGAACTGCTGCTGAAGGTGCAACCGAAGAACAGCTAACCGAAGATGTTCAAAGACTTCAGATTCAGTGGGAAGAAATCAGCCGTAACGCTGAAATCTCAAACCCACCATCACTACTTAGCTCTGAACCAGATCTTCTAATCAAGATTGTTAGAGATGTCTTTAATGAAGACTTCCAGAAGATGATTATTGATGGCGATGCACCTTTTGCAACCATCGAAGGATATCTAAAGGACGTTGCCCCAGATCTACTGGAACGTGTTGAACGTTTCTCAGGCGAAGGCGATGCTTTTGATCACTTCAGAATCAATGAGCAAATCATCAAGGCACTAGACCGTAAGGTATACCTACCTTCTGGTGGTTCTTTGGTTATCGATAGAACCGAAGCTATGACCGTGGTTGATGTGAACACCGGTAAGTTCATCGGTTCCGGTGGAAATCTTGAAGAGACTGTTACTAAGAACAACTTGGAAGCAGCTGAAGAGATTGTTCGTCAGCTTCGTCTTCGTGACATCGGTGGAATCATCGTTGTGGACTTTATCGATATGGTTCTTGAATCTAACCGTGACCTAGTACTCAGAAGAGTCATGGAATGCCTATCTAGAGATAGAACCAAGCACCAGGTTGCTGAGGTTACATCCCTGGGTCTAGTTCAGATGACCCGAAAGAAGATCGGAATTGGTCTTCTTGAGGCATTTACCGAGCCTTGTGAAACCTGTGCCGGTAGAGGTCTAATCGTTCACCACGAGCCAGTTCTAAAGAACAAGCACATTGAAGACGATGACCGTCCTCAACGTCAGAACAACCGTGAAAACAACAACCGCGAGAACAACAAGGGCAAGAACAAGGGCAAAAACAAGCAAAACAATACCCCTAAGGCTGAAGCAGAGCCGAATAAGCCAAGAATTGAGCCTGCCAAGGTGGTAACCCCTGAAAAGGCTGAAGAGGCTAAGAACCTTATGTCTAAGATCGCCGCTTCAACCATGGGTACATCTGAACCTTCTCAAAAGACCCTTGATTCTGTCCTAGATGCTTTGCCGCCTTCACCTGATGTTCCTGCCAAGCGCAAGTCCAGAAGGGTCTCAAGTGGGGGAGAAATTACCCCTGGCGAGGACAGTTAGGCCTAAAAATTAGGGCAGTTAGGTTTGCCAAGGCGGGTGCAGCCCGCTAAGATTGAACCTTGTTGCCTGTAAAACTCGCAACACTTCCAAATTCAAGATTTTTCGAACAAAGGGTATATCTGTGGTTTACGCAGTAGTCCGCGCGGGTGGCCGCCAAGAAAAGGTGTCAGTAGGCACTATCGTCACGCTAGATCGTCTAAAGGCGCAAGCAGGTGGCACCATTCAGATGGAAGCTCTTCTGCTAGTCGATGGCGAGAAAGTAACTCACCAAGCTGAGGCTCTAGCCAAGGTGAAGGTGACTGCAACCGTGTTGGGTAACCTACGTGGTCCAAAGATTGTTATCCAGAAGTACAAGAACAAGACCGGTTACAAAAAGCGCATGGGTTTCCGTGCCGACCTGACTCGTGTTCAGGTTACTGAGATCAAGTAAGTAAAGGATCTAAAAAATGGCATCCAAAAAAGGTGTTTCCTCAACCCGTAACGGCCGCGACTCAAACGCTCAGCGTCTAGGAGTCAAGAGATACGCAGGTCAAGAAGTAAACGCAGGTGAAATCCTTGTCCGTCAGCGTGGAACACACTTCCACCCAGGTCGTAACGTAGGCCGCGGTAAAGACGACACCCTGTTTGCTTTGTCTGCCGGTGCAGTTGAGTTCGGTCAAAAGGGCGGACGTCGCGTAGTCAACATTGTTGTTGCGGCTTAGGTTCTATTCGAACTAAAAGTTTTCTAATCAGCAGGCGAGCCAATGTGCTCGCCTTCTGTGTTTTTGAGGGTAATGAAAGGAGTAACTAGATGGTGACTTTCGTCGATCAGGTTACTCTTCACCTACGCGCTGGAGATGGTGGCGATGGCTGTATCTCAGTTAAGCGTGAAAAGTTTAAGCCGCTAGCTGGTCCTGATGGTGCAGATGGTGGAAATGGTGGAACCATTTCACTTATTGCTGATTCAAACACCACAACTCTTTTGGAATATCACTTCAGTCCTCACCGTGCAGGTGGAGATGGTGGCGATGGAGCGGGAGATTTCCGTAACGGTGCAACCGGTAAAGATGTTGTCCTAAAAGTTCCAGTTGGCACAGTTGTTAGATCAGCTGATGGCAAACTAATCACTGACCTCGATGAAGAGGGTATGGAACTTGTTGTTGCTGAAGGTGGTAACGGTGGTTTGGGAAACGCTGCACTTTCATCTTCTAAGAGAAGAGCACCAGGTTTTGCTTTACTAGGAGTTCCTGGTTGGCGCGGGGATGTCATCCTTGAGCTCAAGTCAGTTGCTGATGTTGCTCTAGTTGGTTATCCATCTGCTGGTAAATCCTCTTTGATCGCAGCGATTTCTTCAGCTAAGCCAAAGATTGCTGATTACCCTTTCACAACATTGCACCCAAACCTAGGTGTCGTCCAAGCAGGAGAAACTAGATTCACTGTTGCTGATGTGCCAGGGCTTATAGAAGGCGCAAGCGAAGGTAAGGGCCTTGGACTTCAGTTTCTAAGACACGTTGAACGTTGTGCTGCTTTGCTACATGTTTTGGACTGTGCAACTTTAGAACCAAACAGAGATCCTATTTCTGATCTTGACCTAATCTTGAATGAACTTGCACTGTATGAAGTTCCTGAAGGTGAACTACCTTTGGTTGAAAGACCACAGCTTATTGCTCTGAACAAGATCGATGTTCCTGATGGTCGTGAGATGGCAGAGTTTGTAAAGCCAACTCTAGAAGCTCGTGGATACAAAGTATTCCTAATATCAGCAGTTGCTCGTGAAGGTCTTAGAGAGTTGAACTTTGCACTAGCCGAACTTGTGAAAGCTCACAGAGAAGCTAAGGCTGCTATCCCTGCAAGACCAAGAATCCACTTGATGAACACCAAGCGTGATGAGAATAAGTTCACTGTGAAGAAAGAGTCTTACGCAGGCGAGGAAATATTCAGAGTCATTGGTGCAAAGCCGGAGCGCTGGGTTGCTCAAACCATGTTTGGTAATGAAGAAGCCGTTGGTTACCTAGGAGATCGTCTTGCCAAGCTAGGCCTTGAAGAAGAACTACTAAAAGCTGGTGCCGTTGCTGGCTCAACAGTTGTTATTGGTGCAGGTAAAGATGGAGTCATCTTCGACTGGGAGCCAACCATTGCCTCTGCTGGTGAATTGATTGCTGCTCCTCGTGGAACAGACCCTCGACTAGATCAGCGTGAGCGTAGAACCAACATTGACAGACGTCGTGAGTACCAAGAGATGATGGACGCTAGAGCTGCCATGCGTGTAGAGATGGCTAAAGAGGGTAACCCAATCATCTCTTATGAGATTGGTTCAGACCAAGATCCAGATAAAGAAATCATCAGCGAACAAGCAGGTGTAGAGGAGCAGAAATGAAGCTCTCAGATCACAGGGATATCCCTAAAGCAAAAAGAATCGTTGTAAAAGTCGGCTCTTCTTCTATAACCGGAAGCAACGAGAAGAACCTTGACCTACTTGTCTCAGCTATTGCCAACTCAGCTCAGAATAATCAGGAAATCATCTTGGTTACATCAGGTGCAATTGCTACTGGTTTGCCTTTACTAAACCTCACTGAGAAGCCAACTGATCTTGCTACCAAGCAGGCTTTAGCTTCTGTTGGTCAAAGCAAACTGATGGGTCGCTACGAAACTAGCCTGGAGAGATTCAACATCATTGCCGGACAAGTTCTGCTAACAGCAGGGGATTTTGAACAAGCTGAAACAAGTGAGAACGCAAGTAAAGCTATAGACAGACTTCTGGAACTAAAAGTCATCCCAATCGTTAATGAAAACGACACTGTTGCTACCCAAGAAATTGCTTTTGGTGACAACGACAAACTAGCCTCCCTAGTTGCAGTTCTAGTTCGAGCAGATGCGCTTATTCTGCTTTCAGATGTTGATGCTCTCTATGACAGACCTCCAACAGAAACTGGTTCACAAAAGATTGAATGGGTTGAACCTGAAGATGATCTATCAACCATCAAGATTGGCGGTAGTTCCTCAACTGTTGGCACAGGTGGAGCAGAGACCAAACTAGAGGCTGCGAAGTATGCCAGAGAGCATGGAGTAACAGTTCTGCTTACTTCAATCGACAATGCTGCAGCAGTACTAGCAGGAGATAGAGTCGGCACCTGGTTCCAAGCTAAGGAAGCAAGATGAGTGCATTAGATCTAATCAAGCAAGCCAAGGCTGCATCAGTAACTCTTGGATTACTAACAACCGAACAGAAGAATGAGATTCTCAAAACTGTTTCTGTTCTACTTACTTCCAGGTCTGAAGAGATACTGGTTGCTAATCACCTAGACCTAAAGTTAGCTAAGGATTCAGGCGTCTCGCAATCGCTTCAAGACCGCTTGGCTCTAAGTGTTGAGCGTATTGATTCTTTGAAGTTTGCTCTTGCTGAACTCATCAACTTGAACGACCCAATTGGTGAACTAGTCAGAGACATCACAAGACCTAATGGTCTAAGCATCAAAGAGGTAAGAGTTCCTTTTGGTCTTATCGGTGCTATCTATGAAGCACGACCTAATGTGACCATTGACATTGCAGGTATGGCTATCAAGACAGGTAACGCAATCATTCTTCGCGGTGGTTCCATGGCGGAGAATACCAATAAGGTTCTTGTCTCAATCCTCAAAGAGGCTTTCCAAACCAATGGCCATAACCAAAACGCTATTGCCAGCGTCGATGAGTATGGTCGTGAAGGTGCCGAGGTCATGATGAAGGCAACCGGTCTGATTGATGTTCTTATTCCTAGGGGATCAGCAAATCTAATTAAGACCGTCGTTGAGGAATCTAAGGTTCCTGTTATTCAAACCGGTGACGGTATCGTTCACATCTTCTTAGATGCAACAGCGAAACTTGAATATGCTCTGGAGATTGTGACTAACGCTAAAGTCCAGCGACCTTCTGTCTGTAACGCCTTAGAGACACTTCTGGTTCACAAAGATGCAGCTGACAGGCTCTTAGTTCCAGTGCTTGAGAAACTAGCTGCCAACGGGGTAGTCATTCGTGGAGATCAACGAGTAAGAAAAGTATTCCCAAGTGCTCTTGAGGCAACTGAGGAAGACTGGGCCACTGAGTACTTGTCTCTAGAGATATCGGTAAAGGTAGTCGACAGCTTTGAAGAGGCTATCGAACACATTGCTCAGTATTCGACTTCACACACCGAGAGCATCATCACTGAGGATGCCAAAAACGCTGAAGAGTTCCTAGCCAGAGTGGATTCTGCTGTTGTGATGGTCAATGCCTCAACCAGGTTCACCGATGGCGGGGAGTTCGGCTTTGGTGCCGAAGTTGGGGTTTCGACCCAAAAGCTTCACGCCAGAGGTCCGATGGGTCTTCCAGAACTGACCAGCACTAAGTGGCTAGTGCGTGGAACAGGGCAGTCAAGGGCTTAGAGTCCCCATTTTTAGCCCCTCTAGGGTAGATTTGAACTAATCGTTATAGGAGATAAATTGAAGTTTTTACAGCTATTCGCTCAAGAAGCCGAAGGTCACGTAGCACACATCGAGTACCCGTTCCCAAGCATCGTGTTTGGAATCATTGCCATGGGTCTATTTCTAGCCCTTGCTGCAGTTACCTGGTCTTACCGTGATGTCGCTAACCGCCACGAACACAAGGTTAAGAACAACAACCAAGGCTCTCACTAGGGTTTAGTTTTGACCGTTAGAAGAAGAATCGGAGTCATGGGTGGAACCTTTGACCCTATTCACAACGGTCACCTTGTAGCAGCCAGCGAGGTAGCCTCAGCCTTCAAACTAGATGAAGTTATCTTCGTTCCTACCGGATCTCCATATCTGAAGCACAACGTCACTTCAGCTGAACACCGCTACCTAATGACCGTTATTGCAACAGCGTCCAACCCTAGATTCAAGGTAAGCCGCATTGATATCGATCGTGGGGGAGATACTTACACAGTTGACACTCTTACTGAGATGAAAGCCATGCATCCTGATGCAGACCTAGTCTTCATCTCTGGTGCTGACGCTATTGCCCAGATCCTCAGTTGGAAAGATTCTGAAAAGCTCTGGTCACTAGCAAAGTTTGTTGCTGTTAGCAGACCAGGTCACAAGCTAGCCATCCCTGATGCCCCAGAAGGTTCAATTACTTCACTTGAGATTCCAGCCCTAGCAATCTCCTCAACAGATGTTAGAAGAAGAGTAGATAGTGGCTATCCAGTTTGGTATCTAGTTCCAGACGGCGTTGTTCAATACATCGCCAAGCACGAATTGTATGGTCAGCATGAGTGATTCAAGCTTTCAGCCATTAACTAGAGCCGCCATTGAAGCACAAGCTGCAGAGATAGCTGCTCGCCAAGCTGCAGAGGCAGGAATTACCTTACCTCCAGTTCAAGAACCAGCTCCTGTTGTTGAACCAGTTCAAGAAATTCCTCTAACTCCAGCTCCTCTAGAGGTTGCCCCACCGGTAGTGATTCCTCCTATCGTTGTTCCTATCGTCAAAACAGCACCTGTTGAAGAAGTCGAAGCAGTAGTTGTTGAACCAGTTATTGCACCTGCGCCATCTCTTACAGAAGTAGAAAAAGATTTAGCGAATGTTGAGTTAGATGATGATGGCAATCCCCAGTTCAAGGTTTCTAATGCTCTAACCGGTGAGTTCACTGGCGCAAACATCATTGTTGAACTTCCGCCAGACATTACTGCTGGTGGAGCTCTTGTTACTGACACCGGTGAACTTGTCATCACTGGAAGCATTGACGTAAGTGCTTTGATAACACCAACTGGTGAAATTGATATCAGTGCTTTTACTGATGCTTCAGATAATGATCTTGATAAAGATGCTCAACAGAACTTCATCCCAGGTATTCCACCGATTCGTATCTCAGGTGTTATCTCTAAGACTTTGGGCCAACCAGGTATTCCTGGTGGAGCACACCGTGGAATTAACCCATACTGGTATGTAGCGATGATAGCCACGGCTGCAGCGCTTGTTGCCGGTGGTATTGCACTTTCCTTCTATTCCGGTTTCTTCAACTAATACAGAAAGCTACTCATTGACTGCAACTACACGCGCCATCGAAATGACCAAAATCGCCGCTAGAGGAGCTTTGGGCAAGGTGGCAGAGAACCTAGTCGCACTTGATGTGAGCATTCCTTTCGTTCTTGCCGATACCTTCTTGATTGTCTCTGGACGTAACGAGCGTCAGGTATCTGCTATTGCCGATGGTGTTGAAGAAGCGATGCTTCTCGAAGGTCACAAGCTGCTACGCAGAGAGGGTAAGTCAACCGGTCGTTGGATCTTGTTGGACTTTGGAGATATCATCTGTCACGTCATGCATGAAGAAGACAGAATCTTCTATGACATTGAGAGATTGTGGAAAGACTGTCCAGTTATCTCTCTAGCTGATGTTTAAGCACCAGCAGAGATCTAGAACTTACTTTCCCTTAGCAAAGCCGTAGCGCTCGAGAACGTAGTCTTCAAGTAGAGCCACTAGGTTATACAAAACAATAGAAACAACTGTGATGACAACAACGTAAGCCCAGACCTCATTGGCTTTAGCTCTACCAACCGCAGAAACAATTCCATAACCAATGCCTGAACCAGTTGCTAGCCATTCAACCAATAGCGCACCTGTAATAGCTCCAGGCACAGAAATCTTCACAGCAGCAAAGAACGCTGGCAGGGAAGAAGGGAAAGCAACTGTCCTAAGTTGCTTGAACTTATTTGCTCCATAAACCTCAACTAGATCACCCATAGAAGGGGACACTGAGCGAAGGCCAAAAACTATGTTCACAAGTGCTGGAAAGAGCACAACAATAGCTCCCATGACCGCAACGGTTACCTCACCTCTACCAAAGACCAAGATGATGATGGGCGTCATGGCAATCAGAGGAACTGATCGAAGCAGCATTGCAATCGGCATCAGAGCTTGCTCAATGCCTTTAGACAGAGCAAACAAAACAGCTACCAAGGTTGCAATAGTTAATCCAGCGGTGAATCCAATACTTGAGTCATAAAGAGTTTGACCTAGGGCTGTGAGAACCAACTGCTGGTTCTCGACTGCTTTTTCAACAGTGAACAGGAAGTTGTAAACATCAAGAGGGTTCTTACCAATATATGGGGACACATCAAATATCCAGAGTGCTAATACCCAGAGCAAAGTAACAACAACTAGAGAGAAAGCGGTGTTTAGAACTGATTTTCCTAGTTTCTTGGAGAAGGCTTTCAATGTCCTGCCTTCCCACTACTTGCTGACCAAGGAGTAATCTTCCTACCCAGTAATCCAAACAGGTAATAACCAAGACCAGCTATTGCACCAGAAACTAAAGCTAATCCCCAGACCCTAGCAACCTCTAAGCTCTGCTGAGCATTAACTAGAGCAGGGCCA